>Ga0105045_10001527_pt1 | contig 18988 bp, 9 predicted proteins | sample MAT02_FD_78089 | JGI IMG/M metagenome (GOLD analysis project Ga0105045, IMG submission 78089) | Freshwater microbial communities from Lake Fryxell liftoff mats and glacier meltwater in Antarctica - MAT-02 (megahit assembly) | ecosystem: Environmental > Aquatic > Freshwater > Ice > Liftoff... | reverse complement strand
GCTCAGCGCAGGCCGGCGCGGCGCTCGGCCGCGTCGATGACGTTGCTGAGCAGGCACGCGATCGTCATCGGGCCGACGCCGCCGGGCACTGGCGTGATCGCCGAGGCGCGCTGTGCTGCCTCCGCGTATTCGACGTCCCCGACCAGCATACCGTCCGCGCGGCGGTTCATGCCGACGTCGATGATCACCGCGCCTTCCTTGATCCACGCGCCCCGGATGTGTTCGGCGCGGCCGATCGCCGCGATGACGACGTCGGCGCGTGCGACCTCCGAGGCGAGGTCGGTGGTGCGCGAGTGGGCCACGGTGACGGTCGCGTCGGCGTGGACCAGGAGCTGCGCCATTGGCTTGCCGACGATCGTCGAGCGGCCGACGACCAGCGCGCGCTTGCCCGCGAGGTCGACCTTCGCGGCCGCGAGCAGGCGCATGCAGCCCTGCGGCGTGCAGGCGACGAAGCGCGGGGTGCCGAGCACCAGCAGGCCGAGGTTGTCGGGGTGAAAGCCGTCGACGTCTTTCGCCGGGTCGATCGCTCGCAGCACCGCCGCGCTGTCGACCTGGCGCGGCAGCGGGAGCTGGACGAGGATGCCATCGACCGCGGGATCGCCGTTGAGCTCGCGGATCAGCGTGAGCAGCTCCGCGGTGGTCGTGTGCGCCGGGAGTCGGTGGTCGCGGGTCGCCACGCCGGTCTCCTCGGCGCGGCGCTCCTTGCTGCGCACGTACACCTGCGAGGCCGGGTCGTCGCCGACCAGCACGACCGCCAGGCAGGGCGTCGCATCACCCGCCACGCAGGCGGCGACGCGGGCCTTCGCGGCCTGCAACAGCGACGCCGCACACGCCTTGCCGTCGATGACGGCGGCGCTCACTCGGAGGCAGCCTTGCTCGGGGTGCTCGGGGTGCTCGGCGCGCTCGGGGTGCTGGCGCCGTCGCTCGCGGGCTTGCTGGTGGTCTCGGCCGGCTTGCTGTCGGCCTTGGCTTCGGGCTTGGCATCGCCGCCCTCCGACGGGGCGCCCTCGGCCTTGGCGCTCGCGTAGCCGTCCTTGTACCAGCCGCCGCCCTTGAGGTGGAACGCGGCCGCCGTCACGGCGCGCTCGAGGGTGCCTTCGCAGCGCTCGCAGACGGTCATCGGCGGGTCACTAAATTTTTGGATGTACTCCGCGTCCGCGCCGCAGCTCTGACAACGATAGGCGTAAATTGGCATGGCCGGGTTCTCGGGCGGGCACTTTAGGCCGCGGGCCCGGGCGGTCAAGCCCCCCGCGTGTGAGCCGTGGGCCCGCAGAGCCTCCTGGCGGCCGGCGCGTTGGGTCCACGTCGATGTCCGTCCGAGCGCGCGCCGGATCGCCCCCGCGCGACCCCTCCCATGACCTGCTACCCTCGCCGGGCATGCCCGCGTCGCCGCGCCCTGCCCGGCCCCATCGGCCCGCACCAAGCCCCGGACGCGCGCCTGGGGCCGTGACCGGGGTCGTGGCGGGCCTGGTGTTTGGGGCATGTCTCTTCGGTCAGGCGGGATCGGTCCGGGCCGCGCCGGCCGACGACGATTGGAGCCTTGAGCGCGGCGCCTCGGATCCCGCGCTGGTGGCCCAGCGGCTCGCCAAGCTGCGCAAGAGCCCGTTCGACGCGGCCCAGTACCGGGCCCTCGAGGCCAGCCTCGGCAAGGCCGGGCTGGCCCGCAAGTTCGCCGAGGCTCTGGCCCGCGACCCCAACGACCTCGCGCTCGGGATCCTCGACGCCCGCGCGCGCCTGGCCCAGGGGGACGCCAAGACCGCCGCCGAGCGACTCGCTGCGCTCGAGCCGGGAGCCGGCGCGTTGCAGGGTCGCGTGCTCGAGCTGCGGGTCCGGGCCTTACAAACTTCGGGTGACCTGCCGGAGGCGATCGCCGCGCTCGAGGCCGCCGCCGGACGCGCGCGTGGCGACGCACGCACGAAGCTGCTGCAGAGCGCCTACACGATCGCCGATCAGGCCCAGCGCGCCCCCGATGCCGTGCGCCTGGCCCAGACGATCGCCCGCGAGAGTCCTGGCCAGGGCGCGCAGCTTCGGCTCGCGCGGGCGGCCGGTCGCGCCGGCGATCGAGTCGTCGCGGCGGAGGCCTACACGAAGGCGATCGCCGACGCCCGCGAGTCCGAGCGCGCCGGGCTGCGCGCCGAGTGGGCGCGGGCCCGGTTGCAGGCCGACGACCCCGCCGGCGCCGCCGAGCTCGCGTGGGCCCAGCTCGAGGCCGGCGGTGACCCGGCCCTGCGCCAGTCGATGTGGCAGGTCGTGCACGAGGCGGCCCTGCGCCAGGGCGACGCCGAGGCGCTGGTCACCAAGCTCGAGCGCTACCTCGCCGACGCGCGGCACGCCACCGACGCCGACGGCTGGCGGACCCTCGCGCGCGCCCAGACGGCGATCGGCGGCGATCCGGTGCCCGCGTGGCGCAAGGCGCTGGCGGCCGACCCCGACGACCCCGACGCCCGCGCCGCCCTCGTCAGTGCGCTCGAGTCGGCTGGCGACGCCACGGCGGCGCTCGTCGAGTTTCGCCGCGCCGGCGCCCGCGGACTCGAGCGCGTGCAGCTCGGCCTCGATCTCGCCAGTCGCCTGATCGCCTCGGGCAAGCGCGCGCAGGGCCTCGAGGTCGCCGCCGAGGTGGAGGCCGCCGCCGGCACTGCTGGCAACCCGCTGCTGCGCCTGCTCGACTTCTACAACCTCAACGACGAGCCGGCCCGCGCCCTGACGATCGCACAGCGGCTGGTCAAGGCTCACCCACGCGACCCCGACGCCCGCATCGCGCTCGGCGAGCAACTGTTCCAGATGGGCCGCGAGGCCGACGCGCTCAAGGAGTGGGCCGTGCTGCCGGGCCTGATCCGGCCCGCGCACGCCGGCTGGGCCCGCCACGCGGAGATCCTCGGCGAGCATCGCCGCCCCGAGTCCGCGATCTCGCTCGAGAAGGCCCTCGCCGCCGCCCCGAAAGATCCGAAGTACCTGCGCCTGCGCGCGCTGCTCGAGCAGGACGACCGCGTGCCGCAGCGGGCTTTGGCGACCTGGCAAGAGATCTTCGATCTGACCCGCGGCGCCGACCAGCGCCTGCTGCACGACGAGGCCCGCACCCGCATGGTCGACCTGCTGGTCGGCGGCACCAGCTTCTCGCAGTTCTCGAGCCGGCGCGTCGCTATCGAGAAGCAGGCGCTGCTCGACCTCGAGAGCGCCAAGGATCCGAACCTGGCCCTCGAGGCAGGTCTGTTGCTCGTCGAGCTCTACACCCGCGAGGAGAAGTTCTCGCGCGCCGTCGGGATCCACGAGAAGCTGGTCAAGCTGCGCCCGCAGGACGGCGAGCGGCTGGCCGAGCTGGCGCTCGCGCTGCGTCGCGCCGGTCGGGGTGACGCGGCCATGGCGACCCTCGAGCAGCTCATGAGCCTCGATCCCAAGCGCAGCGCCGACGTGCTCGCCGAGCTCGCCGAGCTCGCGTTCGACACCGGCGACATCGATCGTGTGCTCGCGGCCGCGGCCCGCAGCGAGGGCGCCGGTCCCGAGCACACCCGGGTGCTCGTGCGCCTCGGCGAGCTGTACGAGCGCCGCGGCGACCTCGACGAGGCCGCCAGGACCTACGCCGGGATCCTGGAACGCGAGCCCAAGCACGCGCAGGCGCGGCTGCGCATGGCCGAGATCACGCTCAGCCGCGGCGACGTGCGCGACGCCGAGGCTCAGCTCCGCGGCATCCTCAGCGACGGCGGCAGCCCGGAGGTGCTCGAGGAGGCTGGCCGTCGCGCGCTCGACCTCGCCGAGGCCAGCGGCACCATGCTCGCGCTGCTCGAGCTCTCGCTACAGAGGATCCGGCGCGAGCCGGGCGACGAGGCTCCGCGCGAGCTGATGCTCGACTGTCTCGACCGCAGCCAAGCCGACGATCTGCACGCGTGGGTGCGTGACGAGCACAGCCCCGCGCGCAAGCAGAACCTCCGGCGCGCGCTCGTCGAGGCGCTCGGCCGCGGTCCGGTCGGCGCCCGGCTGCGGGCGGCCGAGCACCTCGGGAGCCTCGAGCTGCCGCAGACCGCCGTGCCTCTGGCCCGCATGGGCGTCCAGTTGACCGCGCCGCGCGACGCGACCCGCACCGTACGCGAGGCCTTCGAGCAGGCGCGCGCCGCCGCGATCCGGGCCGCTGGCGAGCTCGACGACCCCGAGGCCGTCGCGGTGTTCGGCGACCTGCTGGCGAGCAGCGACTCGAGCCGCGAGAGCTGGTACGCCGCCGCGTGGTCGCTGGCCCGCAGCAGCGCGCCGGCGGCCGCCGAGCACATGCGTCGCTTCGCGGTGCCGGAGCAGTCCGGCCTGATCGCGACCCTCGCCTGCGCCGCCCTGGCCCGCACCGGCACGCCCGGCAGCGCCGGCGATCTCCCGCGGGTGTCTCGCATGGCGGCGCAGACCAGCCACCCCTTGCAGCAACGCGTGTGCAGCTTCGCCGAGGCCGCGCTGACGCCCGACGACCAGCTCGATCGCATGTACGATCGCCTGCAGGCCGCCGACCCGACGCTCGCGGCGATCGCCGCCTGGCGGATCGGACAGGTCGATCGCAAGCGTCGCCCGCGGGCCGCCGTGGCCGCGCTGCTGCGCCGCTATGTCGGCGTGCCCGGCCTCGCCCGCGACGCCTCGGCCGCCGCGCTCGCGCGCCAGCTCGGCCCCGTCCCGGCCCTTGGGCAAGCCGCAGAAAAACCCGGCATCGGCGTCGCCGCGCTGCCGCCGGTGCGCAAGAGCGGCTGGGAGATCACCGTGGAACGCTGGCTCACCGCCGTGATCGCGCCAGAGTACACGCCGCTCACTGCCGGGGCCCTGACGCCGTTCCAGGTCGAGCTCGGGCAGGCCATCACGGCCGCACAGGCCGGACCACGCGCCGAGGCACAGTCGGCAAAGGCGCTCCAGACCGCCCCCCAGTGCCCGTCTGCGGCCACCGCGCCGGATCCGGCCTGCCTCGATCTGCGCCCGCTCGTGCAGTCCTCCGCGCCGGGCGTGACTCCCCCGGCCCCCGGCCGAGCGGCGGCGAAACCGCGGCCAGCGCGTTGACAACGAGGTACGGGGCAGACGAGGATCCCCGGGTCATGGAACTTGGCCTCGCCTGTTCGGTGTGCAGCCACCTAAACCCGCTGCGCGCTGTGACCTGTGACCGCTGCAACGCCTCGCTCGCGCCGAGGCCCGTCGCCGCGGCAGGGGCCACCGGTGGACTGGCGTTGAACCGTACCCCCTCGGCGCCGGTCGCCGCGGCCCCGGTCGTCGGCGCGACCTCGTCCGCCGAGAAGCTGATGGGCACGATGTCCCTGCCGACCGTGCAACCCGTGCCACCCACCACTCCGCCCACCATTTCGCCCACCACTTCGCCCACCACTTCGCCCACCACTTCGCCCACCACTTCGCCCACCATTTCGCCCGCCACGCCGCCCGCCACTCCGCCCACCATTTCGCCCGCCACGCCGCCCGTCGGCCCAACTTCCCCGAGCCTTGCTCGATCCGTCGGCCCTCTCGGCAGCGGCGTGCAGTCGGTACAGCAGCCCGTGCATCAGCATCAGGCCGTACAACAGCAGGTGCATCCGGCGCAGCAGGCCCCGCGCTTCAACGCCCTCACCGGCCTGCCCGAGGGCCCCATGGGCGCCGGCAAGCCCGCCGCCAAGACCATGTTCTTCGGGGCCCTGCAGCAGCAGGCCGTCGTCCCGCGGCTGGTCGTCATCAAGGGTGAGGGCGGCGACGGCGTCACCTATCACCTCAGCGCGATGAACCACACCGTCGGGCGCAGCACCGGCGACATTCGCTTCAGCGAGGACCTGTTCCTCAACCCCGAGCACGCGCGCTTCACCGTCCAGGGCGGCCGCCTGTTCGTGAAGGACATGACCAGCGTCAACGGCGTGTTCGTGCGGATCAAGTCGCCCGTGCAGCTCGAGCACGGCGACTACTTCCTCGTCGGCGAACAACTGCTGCGCCTCGACAGCGAGCCGTTCGGCGACGGCGGCCCCGATCCCACCGGCACGTACAGCTACAGCAGCCCGCGCCCCGAGGGGAAGTTTCGCGTGTCGCAGCAGCTCGCGGGCGGCGGCGAGGGCCGGATCGTCTCGGCCCAGGGCGCCGCGCTGACGATGGGCCGCGAGGGCAACACCCTCAACTTCCCCCAGGATCGTTTCATCTCGGGACGTCACGCCCGGCTCGACGCCGCGTCGGACTCCCACCACGTCATCCTCACCGATACTGGCTCGCGCAACGGCACCTTCGTGCGCACGAAGGGCGCCCTCGAGCTGTTTCACGGCGACTATCTGTTCGTCGGGCAACAGTTGCTGCGCGTCGAGATCTCGTGAGCCGAGAGGGCCCCCCGTGATCAACTGTTCGAACTGCGGCAAGGAAAATCAGGACCACTACAAGTTCTGCCTCGGCTGCGGCGCCCGCCTGGCCGGCGCGCCGATCGCCGTGCCCGCGGCGACCGTCTCGCCCGGCGGCCAACCGGTCCGCACCGGCGGCACCGTCGTCGCCACCCAGCAACACACGAGCCCCACCCCGGCGAGCCCCGCCCCGCCCCACACCGGTGGCGTCACCAGCGACACGAACACCGGCCGCACCCCCGCCCGCCCCGACCCCGCCCCGGCCACCAGCCCGATGTTTAGCGACGTCGGCGTCGACCCGACCCGCCCCGTCGGTGCGCCGCGCACCGATCCCAGCGCCGCCTGTCACGGCTGCCGCATGGTCAACCCGGCCGGCTTCCTGTTCTGCGGCCGCTGCGGCGCCCGCCTCGGCGCCAGCGGACCGAGCGAAGCCGCGGAACCACTCGTCACGACGATGGCCGCTCCCATGTCGCCTGGCGGCGGGATCCCAGTCACCGCACAGGCCGTCCCAGTCACCGCAGGCGGCACCGTCGTCTCCACCAGCGTGCGCAAGCCCGGCCTGCGCGCCAGCATGCACCTGCTGCGCGAGGACGGCAGCGAGGGCGGCACGCTGCACCTCGAGGACGGCCCGGTCCCCTTCGGTCGCGACTACGGCGCCCCCTTCGACACCGACTTCTATCTCAACCCGCGTCACTGCGCGTTCACGGTCGCCGCCGAGGGCGTGCGCGTCGACGACCTCAGCCCGATCAACGGCGTCTATCGCAAGATCGAGGGATCGATCGAGCTGCAACACGGCGACACCTTCCGCGTCGGTCAAGAGCTCCTCTACTACGAGGACCTGCCCGAGCCCGAGGTCCTGCCCGACGGCACCGAGCGCATGGGCAGCCCCAACCCTGGCTACTGGGGCCGCGTCAGCGTGCTGGTCGAGACCGGCCGCGCCTGCGAGGCCATGCCGGTCATCGGCGCCGAGTTCACCGTCGGCCGCGAGCGCGGCGACCTGGCCTTCCCGACCGACGGCTACGTGTCGAGCGCACACTGCCGGATCGTCGGCGACGACAGCGGCGTGTACCTCGAGGACCGCGGGTCCTCCAACGGCACCTACCTCCGCGTCCGCTCCGGCACCGTCGTGCCGTTTGGCAGCCTCGTGCTCATTGGCCAGCAGTTGTTCCACGTGCGCAAGGCCTGAGCTCGCGCCACCTGCTAGTCCCCGGCCACCGCGAGCTCGAGCTCGATCCGCAAGTCGCTCGACGTCGCCGCGTGCTGATGCACCTCGACCGCGAGCACGTTGTCCCCCGCCAGCAACGCATCGCCGGTGATCAGCGTCTCTGACAGTCGCCCCGGGAACCAGTCCCCGACCGCCAGCGCCGCCGTCGTCGCGTCGTCGACCGGCCCCTCGCGCAGGTCCACGCGATACACCTCGACACCGTTGAGGTACACGATCGCCGCGTCGTCGACCGCGAGGCGCAGCCGCAGCCACGGGCCGAGGTCCGCCGCGTCGGCGATGAAGCGGTGGCGAAAGTAGGTCGTGATCGGGCGCTCGCCCTCGACGCCTCCGGCCAGCAGCGTCGCCTCGCCGCCGACCCCGAAGCCCAGCGGCGCCGCGCCGCTGATCCACTCCTCGGCCGCGAAGCTCGGCGCCGTCCACCCGGGGCCCGGGTCGTGCTCGATATACCGCCACGTCGCGTCGAGCGGGACGCGGGTCTGCCAGCTCGTCGGGGGCGTCGCCGCGAGGGTCATGCGGTCGATCCGGGCCCCGCCGACGTCGACGAAGTCCACCGTCATGTGCGTCGCACTCGCCTCGATCCGCAGCGCGCCGAACCCGTCCGCGTGGCCGCGCTGCGAGCCCGGGGCCTCGATCGTGAACGCCCGCAGCGCCGCCCCGCCGGTGCCCACGACCACGTACGGCAGCCCGTCGACCACCAGGCGCTCGTAGTCGTGATCGTGCCCCGCGAGCACCAGGTCGGCGCCCCACGCAGCGTACGGCCAGCGCATCGCCGGCAGCCCGCCGTGCAGGCCCGACGAGTGCGGCGCGTGATGCATCGCGACCACGCGAAAGCTCGCGTCCGACCCGGCCAGCGCCGCCTCGAGCCACTGGCCTTGCGCCTGCGTCGGCGTCAGCCCGTCGGGTTCGCGGTAGTCGCTGTCGAGCATGAAGAACTCGACCTCGCCGCGGCGCACCGAGTAGTAGCGCTCGTTGCCCGGCAGCGTGAAGTAGTCGAGATAGGCCTGCAGCGATCCGGTCTGCCAGTCGTGGTTGCCCGGACACGGGAAGAAGCGGTTCTCCGCCGCGCCCGCGCCGAAGCTGCCGACGTACGGCGCGATGAAGCCGCGATAGTGCTTGCCGATGTTGGCGTCGATCGTCTCTGCCGCGCCCGTGTAGTAGTTATTGTCGCCGACCGTCAACACCAGCGCGGGATCCCAACTCGCGACCCGCGCGGCCACCATCGCCTCCGGCGCCCCGTCGATCCCGAAGTCCCCGATCACCGCGAAGCGCAGCACGCCCGGCGGCAGCGGTGGCGGCGGGTCGCCGGTCCCGGTCGGCTCGCCGCTGTCGCTCGTCGGCTGCGAGACGGCGGTCCCCTCGGTCCCCTCGGCCGCGCTGGTGCTCCCCGACTCGCCCATAACCTGCCCTCCGGGACAGGCCGCCATCAGCAACATCCAGGGACCCGCGCGATGCATCATTCGCACCATACCTCGGTGCCCTGCGGTGCATCACGACCGACCCGCCGCCGCGTGGACCCTCAGGCGTCCTCCTTGGCGCGGATGAACAGCCCCTGGCTCGTCATCGCGAAGCCGGCCCGCTCGAGCGTCGGCGCCAGCGGCGACAGTTGGGCGTCGACCCCGTCGATCTGCCCGACCACCAGCGTCCGCCGCGGCCCACCTACCAACCCCGCGAGTCCCCGGGCCAGCGCCGCGGCCACCTGCGAGCGCTCCGGCTCGTCGTCTGGCAGGAAGCTCCACACCGACCGCACCTCGCGGCTCAGGTACGCCGTGAGCGCCCCGTCGACCAGCACCACCCGCGAATGGGCCGCCCGCGCCAGCCGGGTCCCCGGGCGCTCCGGCCACGGCAGCGCCGCCCCGTACGGGTTGGCCGGGTCGGTCGTCGCCAGCACGCAGATCTCCGGGCTCTCGCCTGGCTCTCGCAGCGCCCGCAGCCGCTCGTCGGCCCCCGCCAGCGCGAACTGGGCCCCCCCGAGCCCCGCCACGAAGTACCCGCGGCGGATCTTCCCCGCCTGCTCCATCGCCCCCAGCACCGCGTACACCGCCGAGAACCCGCCCGCGATGTCCTCCGCGTGCACCGCCTCGCGCGTCAGCACCCCGTAGCGCTCGAGCAGCACCCGCGCCAGCGCGGCCGCCCGCGCCGTCCCGCTCGGCCCCAGCCTCGCCAGCAGCGCCACCCCCTGCGCCGGCGTCAGCTCGGACGCGGCCTCGCTCACACCTGCCCCCACGGACATGTCCTTCGGGACAGCCACCGCACCTGCCCCCGCAGACATGTCCTTCGGGACAGCCACCACCGGCCGCGGCAGCAGCGACCAGCGCCCCTCGCTGCCCGGCGGCCCGAGCCGCCGCGATCGAAACAGCCCCTGTGGCGCCGGCCGCCGCCGGCTGTCCGACGCGCTGCCATGCACGATCTTGCGCAGCGGCGCCAGCGTGTCATTGGTCGCCTCGCCCGCCCACACCAGGTCCCACAGCGTCGTCAGCAGGTCGGCGGGGAACGCCCCCGTCTCGGCCGCGAGGTCCGCGAAGAAGCTCGCCCCGCGGGCCGCCAGCAGCGCCCTCACCCGCGCCGCCAGCTCCCCCTCGACCAGCTTCGGCGCCCGCGCCAGCAGCGGCCATTGATCCGTCAGATACAGCGCCACCCGCCCGTCGTGCGGCCCCACCGACTCGATCCCCGCCCAGCGCAGCTCGCCTGCGCTGCACAGCGTGTCCAGGTCGTCCGGTCGATAGCCCCGGATCCGCGCCGGCAAGATCTCGGTGTCGAGCGCCGACGCCAGCAGCGGCGCCCCCTGCAACTGTTCGACCACCGACAGCAGCGCCTCGAGCCCCGCCCGCGGCCGCAGCACCCCCTGCCAGTGCGGCAGGAACCGCCCGAGCGCCGCCGGCGGCACCGGCTCGACCTCCCGCCGTAGCCGCGCCAGGCTGCGCCGCTTGAGCGACCGCAGCACCCCCGCGTCGCACCACTCGCGTCCGCGACCGCCCGGCGTGAACTCCCCCTCGAGCACCCGCTCCGCCGCCGCCAGCCGCACCAGCGCCGCGCGCACTGGCGCCACCCCGAGGCCGATCCGGCTCGCCGCCGCCTCGAGCGTGAACGGCCCGTGCGTCCGTGCGTAGCGCGACACCAGATCGCCGACCGCGTCCGCCACCGACTCCATCAGCGCCCCCGGTAATCCCACTGGCGGCACCACCCCGATCGCGTCGCGCAGGCGCCCGGCGTCCTCCGCCGCCGCGTGGCGACGCAGCTCCGGCACGCTCGCCTCCGTGCGCCCCTCCGCCCCCGCGGCCAGCAGCGCCGCGACCGGCAGATACGAGAACACCCGCCGCTCCCGCTCGAGGCTCGCCAGCGACCCGCGCGCCGCCTCGGGTGGATTACAGCGCGCCTCGATCTCCGCGACCGTCAGGTCGCCGACCGACAGCAGCAGGTCGTGCAGCCCGTCCGCCGTGCTCGCCGGGCGGTGCCCCCCGAGCCGCTGCAACTGCTGCTCCGTGTCCGTGATCGCCTCGGGGTCGAGCAGCTCGCGCAGCGTCGCCTCCCCGAGCAACTCCTTGAGCTGCGCCGCGTCGACCGCCAGCGCCTGGGCCCGCCGCTCCGCCATCGGCGCGTCGCCCTCATAAATAAAGTTGGCCACGTACGCGAACATCAGCGACGCCGCGAACGGCGACGCCGTGCGCGTGTCGACCACGTGGACCCGCAGCTCGCGCGCCGTGATCTGCCGCAGCAGCCCCGCCAGCGCCGGCAGGTCGAACACGTCCCGCAGGCACTCGCGATACGTCTCCAAGATGATCGGGAACGACCCGTAGCGCGACGCCACCTTCAGCAAGTCCGCCGCCCGCTGACGCTGCGCCCACAGCGGCGAGCGCTTGCCCGGGAACCGCCGCGGCAGCAGCAGCGCCCGCGCAGCGTTCTCGCGGAAGCGGGCCGCGAACACCGCCGTACCGCCGAGACACGCGACCACCCGATCCTCGATCTCATCCGCCGGTATCAGCAGCACATCGACCTCCGGCGGGCCGTCGGCCGCAGGGAAGCGCAGCACGATGCCGTCGTCGGACCACATCGTCTCGACCTCCGCCCCGCTGTCTTCTCTGATCCGCGCCGCGATCGCCATCGCCCACGGCGCGTGTACACGGGCCCCGAACGGCGACAGCAGGCACACGCGGTAGTCGCCCAGCTCATCGAGGTAACGCTCGATCACGATCGTCTGATCGCTCGGCACCTCCCCCGTCGCCTCCGCCTGCTCGCGCAGATATTTTCTTAGATTCGCCGCCGCCTGCTCGTCGAGCCCGTGCTCCTCGCGCAGCTTCTCGATCACCTTCGCCTCGCCACCTTTCGCGATCTCCCGCGACAGCGCCCCAATGACCCGCCCGAACGCGATCGGCCGCCCCGGGTTATCGCCGTGCCAAAACGGCATCTTGCCCGGCTGGCCCGGCGCCGGCGACACCACCACGCGGTCGTGCGTGATGTCCTCGATCCGCCACGACGACGCCCCCAGCACGAACACCTCGCCGACCCGCGACTCGAACACCATCTCCTCGTCGAGCTCTCCGACCCTGCGCCCCGGCTTGCCCGCCTCGCCGGTCAGGAACACCCCGAACAGCCCGCGATCCGGGATCGTGCCGCCGCTGAGCACCGCCAGCCGCTTCGACCCCTCACGCGTCTTGAGCTGCCCCGTCACCCGGTCCCACACGATCCGCGGGCGCAGCTCCGCGAACTCGTCCGACGGGTAGCGCCCCGAGAGCATGTCGAGCACCCCCTCGAACGCCGCCCGCGGCAGCTCGGCGAACGGCGCCGCGCCGCGGATCATCGCGTACAGCTCGTCGATCTCCCACCCGTCCATCGCCAGCGCCGCGACCACCTGCTGCGCCAGGATATCGAGCGGGCTGCGAGGATAGTGGCTCTCCTCCACCTGCCCCGCCTTCATGTGCGGCGTCGCGGCCGCGCACGCCAGCAGGTCCCCGCGAAACTTCGGCACCAGGATCCCACGCGACACCGCCCCCACCTGATGGCCCGCGCGTCCGATCCGCTGGATCCCCGAGGCCACCGACGGCGGCGCCTCGATCTGGATCACCAGGTCCACCGCGCCGATGTCGATCCCCAGCTCGAGCGAGCTGGTCGCCACGATCGCCGGAAGTTCACCGCGCTTGAGCCGCTCCTCGATCATTTGCCGACGATCGCGGGCCACCGAGCCGTGGTGCGCGAGCGCCAGCTCCTCCCCCGCTGTCTCGTTGATCGCCGCCGCCAGCCGCTCCGCCAGCCGCCGGCTGTTACAGAAGATCATCGTCGAGCGATGCTCCCGGATCAGCGCCACCAGCCGCGGATGAATGGACGGCCAGATCGACCGCCGCCCGCCCGCCGCCGAGCCCGACGCCAGATCCGCCAGCGACGCCGGCTGCGGGATCCCGCCGACCGCCCCGGCCGGCGCCGCCTCGCCGGTCTCGACCGGCACCCCGAGCCGCGCCATGTCCTCGACCGGCACCTCGACCCGCAGGTCCCACAGCTTCTTCGCCCCCGCGTCCGCGATCTCGACCGGCCGCGGGATCGCCAGCCCCTCCGCGTCGATCTCGGCGCCGCCGAGCAGCCGCGCCACCTCGTCGAGCGGCCGCTGGGTCGCCGACAGCCCGATCCGCTGGGTCCGCGCCACCTCCGGCGTACCCGCGCGGCGCAGCGCCTCGAGCCGCTCGAGCGACACGAACAGGTGGGCGCCGCGCTTGCTCGCCACCATCGCGTGGATCTCGTCGACGATGATCGACTCCACCGACCCGAGGATCGCCCGCGCCTCGCTCGTCAGCAGCAGGTACAGCGACTCCGGCGTCGTAATTAAAATGTCGGGCGGCGACTTGATCATGCGCGCCCGCTCGATCGCCGGCGTGTCGCCCGATCGCACGCCCACCGTCGGCACCCGATGCTCCACCCCGAGCTGCTGGGCCACCGCCGCGATGCCCGCCAGCGGCGCCCGCAAGTTGCGCTCGATGTCGACGGCCAGCGCCTTGAGCGGCGAGATATACAGCAGCCGGCAACGCTGCTTCTGCGGCGGCTCCGGCGAGAACATCAACTTGTCGAGCCCCGCCAAGAACGCCGCCAGCGTCTTCCCCGAGCCCGTCGGCGCCAGCAGCAGCGTCGAACGTCCGGCCGCGATCGCCGGCCACGCCTTGCACTGCGCCGCCGTCGGCTCGCCGAGCGCCGCCCGAAACCACCGGGCCACCGGCGCGTGGAACAGGTCGAGCGGCGAGGTCTCCGATGGAGCGCTGCGTGGCGGCACGGACCTACCTAGCAGATCATCGTAAAAGTGCTTCCGTGGCCCGGTCTTGCCGCCCGTCGTGAGCAGGCGCGCGGCCTATTCACCTCACTCGGAGAGGCGTAACTGGCCCGGGCGGCAGATCTGGAGGCATGACGGCCCGCAAAATCTCGATGTCGACGTGGAAAAATCCGACCTGCCCGCGATACGGAATCGGCGCGGCGAATCGTCGGGGGTTGACCAAGTACCATCCGAAGCTACCCGCGATATGCCAGCGACTACGCGGCTCACAAGTACAATCCAAGATATCTACCATTCCGACCAGGCTACCTGTCACGAGGTCGGAGAGCCCGAACGCGCGGGCATCGCCCACCTCGATGGTACGAGAGGCGTGCAGCAATAACGGGCCGCGATGACGCGTGCTCCACGAGCGGTTCTCGACGTCCTTTTCTCCTCTAAGGATGAGTTCTACCCACGGTTGCCGAATACTCAGGGCTCTCATGGCTGAGCCGGGGTCCAGGGCCTAAAACAACGGGATAGCGTCAACTCTTGATTACTGTATGGGCTGGGATCGCTCGGCGGCTTCGCAGGTGTCGACATCCGCCGAAAATACACCTTCGCTAGCGAATCACCGTGTCGAAGGATCGTATCGACGCTGTGACCACGCACCTCGAAGATCAGCGGGGCGCCACCTTTTGGGTGTCCGTCGCCGAAAAATGGGTGGGCGAAGCCCGCGTAGTGAATACGAATATCGCCGAGGCCCTCCGAGTAGGCCTGGCAATCGACCGACAAGTGCTCGGGAACCCGAAAGCGCTCGACCGATCGGAAGATGTAAAAGCGATCCCTCTCGATGGTCACCGAATCCGCTGGGCCAGGCTGAACTGGGCTCCAGAAGTCCTCCGCGGCGTATTCCCCCTTAAGGTCGGGATTGATCGCAGTAGTAATGTCGTTCTTCGCGCAGTATCCGATGAAACCGGTGGTCTCCTCAGGCTTCAGGTTAAGACTGAGCAACACCCCGGACGGGTCTCCATGGGACGTTTTGATGCTCCCGCCGGGAGGAGGAATGAGGACCGGCGGATCCTCAAACGGCGCCACTAGGGCGCCGTGGGGCACCGTACACCACTCCTCATTGCCCCTCATGAATCGAAGTTGCGAGAGCGCCAGATCGGGCTTGATCATCAATGGAAACGTCAAGGGCGCGACCTCGACGTAGAGGTCAGCGCGCTTGTCGGCCGACACGCGATCGAATTCCGGCTCATTGTCGGCCACGAGCCGCACCAGAGCGTCGAGGCGCCCGATCGAGCTCTTGGCCGTCGCTCGAATGTGGAGACCCGCTGGCAGCACGACGCTCCATTTGAGCTTTATAAGGTAAATAGAGCCCTTCTTGAGAACGGTCGCACTGTCCCGCGGCAAGGTGATGCGCTCGGCACATTTCTTGTAACGCTGGATAACATCCAGCACTGGCTCCTGGGCGTTGGGACGGCGGCTCCCTTTCATCTCATACATCGAATCGCCCAGCGGCGCGTCGATCGCCGAGTCAGCCGGGGAAATCCGGGGCGTGACGGTCGTATCTGACTTGAGAACACCGTCGCTGATAATTCGTTGGATCTGTTCGGCGCTGAGTACTCCGACCGGCATGATCTACATCCTTTCATTATGGCGATGTCGGCCGCGGCATCGAGAGGGCATAGACCAACTCATCACCAGCGGCACGCCCGCGCTTGGGATGCCGAGCACGTCGCACGAAACCCAGCCCGCGAAAATACGCCCCACAGTCGCTGTCGACCGCTTCGCTGATCGTGAAATGCATCTGCGAGGTACCGATCCGTTTCACGTCACGAACGAAATGCGTCAACAACTGCGATCCAACCCCTAAACCCTGCACAGACGAGTCGACCCGTAGCGTGCAAAGCTTGGCCGAACGTGCTGCCACTTTGCCGATGCAAAGGCCGACTAGCCGCCCCTCCTCGACTGCGGCGTAACAAATGCGCTCCCGTCGCAGCAAAGCTGGCAGCACACGACGCTGCCACCACTCGTCGATCTCTGGATAGAGCTCGACCGAAGCGCCGAGGAAACTTCGAACACGATCGTAGGCCTCAGTGTCGCCTACCCGCAGCCGTCCGACCAGGACGCCATCCCGGCGAGTCCGCGTAGTCTCTTGACGGAGCATGACTCCTTTTTAGATGCACCCCGCCCCGCGTGCATCAACAAAATTATACGGTAACGGTCCGAATTTCGGTTTTATCGTCAACGCCTGACGAGGATCCTCTGCGACTCTTCCTGGAGATCTCGCTGCTACACCGACGGCGCGTCGATCCTCGCCAGCCGCTCGTGCAACTGGCGCAGCGCCTCGTGCGCGGCGCGTGGGCTCAGCTCGTCGGGGTGCAGGTCGCGCAGATCGGCGAGCACCGACGCGTGGGCCAGCGCCTGCGGGTCGCCCGCGATCTCAAGCTCGGGTCGGCTAAACAGGTCGAGCTGCGGCACCACCCCGCGGTCGCTCGCCTCGAGCCGCGCCAGCAGCTTATGCGCCCGTCGCAGCACCGACGCCGGCAGCCCCGCCAGCCGCCCGACCTGGATCCCGTAGCTGTGCTCCGCCGCACCCGCCTCGACCCGATGCAGGAACACGATCGTCCCGCGGTCCTCGTGGACCGCCACGTGCACGTTACGCAGCCCCGCCAGGCGATCCGACAGCACCGTCAACTCGTGGTAGTGGGTCGCGAACAGCGCCCGGCAGCCGATCTGATCGTGGATGAATTCCGTGATCGCCCACGCCAGCGCCAGCCCGTCGAAGGTCGCCGTACCGCGGCCGATCTCGTCGAGCAGCACCAGCGACCGCGGGGTCGCCTGGCTCAGGATCGCCGCCGTCTCGCGCATCTCGACCATGAAGGTGCTGTCGCCGCGACCGAGGTCGTCGGCCGCGCCCACGCGCGTGAAGATCCGGTCGACCACCCCGACCCGCGCGCGCACGGCCGGCACGTACGCCCCCGCCTGCGCCAGGATCGTGATCAACGCCGCCATCCGCATCACCGTGCTCTTGCCGCCCATGTTGGGCCCCGTCACCAGCAGGAAGCGCGCCAGCCCGCCGACCGCCCCCGCCGCCGCGCGCAGCCCGAGGTCGTTGGGCACGAAGCGACCCGCCCCGAGCATCCGCTCGACCACCGGGTGTCGGCCCTCCTCGATCTCGAGCACTGGTTCGTCCGTCAGCTCCGGCCGCACGTGCCCGTGGGTCTCCGCGATCTCGGCCAGACCCGCGAGCACGTCCAACCTCGCCAGCGCCTCGCCGACCTGACACAGCCGCTGCCCCGCCGCGCTGACCTGCTCGCGCAGCGCCAGGAACAACTGCTGCTCGCGCTCGAGCGCCAGGCTCTGGGCCCCGAGCACCGCCGTCTCGTGCTCCGCCAGCTCCGGCGTCACGTAGCGCTCCGCGTTGGTCATCGTCTGCTTGCGGATGTAGTCCGCCGGCACCCGCGTCAACTGCGACTTCATCACCTCGATGAAGTAGCCGAACACCCGGTTGTGCTGGACCCGCAGGTTGGCGATCCCGGTCCGCTCGCGCTCGCGGGCCTCGATCGCCGCCAGCGCCTCGCGTCCGCCGTCGCGCAGCGCGTGCTGGCGGTCGAGCTCCGCGTCGGCCCCCGGGCGCACGATCCCGCCGTCGCGCGTGTGCGCCGGCGGCTCATCCACCAGCACCCGCAGCAGCTCCGCGTGGACGTCCTGCAGCGGATCGCCGCCGAGGTCGAGCAGGGCCGGCAAGCGCGCCAGGTCCCCCGCGTCGCGTTTCACCTGGCCTTCGGGACATGTCGTTTCAGGCAGCCGGCGACGCGCCAGCTCGCACAACAATTCATGCAGCCCCGGCAGCGCCCCCAGCGATTGACGCAGCGCCCCCAGCTCGCGCGGCGTCGCCGTCCCCAGGCGCGCCCGCGCGGCCAGCCGCACGATGTCTCGCACGTCACGCAGCCGGTCCTGAAGGTCCGCGCGCAGCCGCGGCTCCGAGATCAGCGCCGCGATCGCGTCATGCCGCGCCGCGATCGCCGGCAGCGTCCGCAGCGGCGCCCCCAGCCACTCGCGTAGCATCCGGGCCCCCATCGCCGTGCGCGTCGCGTCGACCGACCACAACAGACTCCCCTTACGCTGCCCGTCGCGCAGCGTCTTGAACACCTCGAGGTTGCGCAGCGAGGTCTCGTCGAGGATCAGGCGATCGTCGAGCTCGTGCCGGCGCAGGCGGTGGATCAGCAGCGTGTGCCCCGGCTGCGTGTCCTCCGCGTAGGCCAGCGTCAGCGCGGCCGCCCGCGCCTCGCACGGCAGCAGCGCCTCGCCGCCGCTCTCGGCCCGCAGGTGCAGCACCCGCGCCGTCACCTCCGCCGGCACCGTGCGGACGTCACGGCCCTCGAGCCGCGGACATGCCGGCCCCAGCGCCTCGCGCAGCCACGCGTGCAGCCCCGCATCGACCAGGATCTCGCGCGGCGTCAGGCGTGACAGCGCCGCCCGCAGCGACGCCCCGTCGACGCAGCGCAGCGCGAAGAACTCGCCGCAACTGACATCGAGCGCCGCGACCCCGAAGCCCTCGCCGACCCCCGGGGCCTGCCCCGCGACGATCGTCCCCTCCGCCACGATCGCCAGGAGATAGTTCGGCTCCTCGCTGCGCAGGTGCTCCTCGTCCACCAGCACCCCCGGCGTCACCACCCGGACCACCTCGCGGCGCACGATCTTCGGCCCCTTGCGCAGCCGGGCCTGCTCAGGCGTCTCCATCTGCTCGCAGATCGCCACCTTGAAGCCGCGCTCGACCAGCGTCCGCAGGTAGCCCCCGATCGCGTGGTACGGCACCCCCGCCATCGGCACCCGATCGACCTCCCCCTTGTCACGCGACGTCACCGCGATGTCCAGCACCGGCGCCACCGTGATCGCGTCGTCGAAGAACATCTCGTAGAAGTCCCCCATGCGAAACATCAAGATCGCGTCGGGGTAGCCGGCCTTGATGTCGAGGAACTGGCGCATGACCGGAGTGTCGGCCGAGGTGTGCGGAGCATTCACGGGCCGTAGTTGTAGCGCATGGCGAGCGGTCCCGCTCGTCCATGCCACTCAGCAAAATCGGTGTGCTGGCAAACATAAATTTCACTGACACCGTCCGCCGTCGTGGTCCAACGGCGAACCAGAAAGTGCCAGTCACTCTCCAATCACACCACCTTTGCTGCCAAAACCCCGCCGAATTGACAGCCTGCG
>Ga0105045_10001526_pt1 | contig 18989 bp, 6 predicted proteins | sample MAT02_FD_78089 | JGI IMG/M metagenome (GOLD analysis project Ga0105045, IMG submission 78089) | Freshwater microbial communities from Lake Fryxell liftoff mats and glacier meltwater in Antarctica - MAT-02 (megahit assembly) | ecosystem: Environmental > Aquatic > Freshwater > Ice > Liftoff... | reverse complement strand
CATTACGAGCCCTCCTTTATTGCTAAAGTGGAGTTCGTAATAATTTTTATCACCATATTTTTGTTCTTTTTCATCACGAGTGAAAAGACTATCATATTTCATTTGAATGGTAACGTCTACGGAGTCTTCTGTTTCCCACGGACGATAAGTATTATAGAAATCAGTTACGGTAGTGTCTTTTTCTACTGGAAACTGACCTATTTGTGCCCGATTGCGTTGACGTGTCAGAAAGTCTAAAGGCTTATTAATGACGTTTCTCGTGGTATCCATCTTTTTTTCTGGATCATTATCCAGATCTGGTTTGTACCACGTTATACTATCTAGAGAGATATCTACGGCATCAATACTATAAAACCATCCTCTCCAAAACCAGTCGAGATCTACGGCACTTGCTTCTTCCATAGTACGGAAAAAATCATCAGGGGTAGGATGTTTGAATGCCCATCGACGGCAATATTCCTTAAATGCATAATCAAAAAGTTCTCGACCCATGATGGTTTCTCGGAGGATGTTCAGCGCAGTGGAAGGCTTGTCATAGGCATTATTACCATAATCTATGATGTTTTCACTATTGGTCATGATTGGTTCTAATTGGCTTTTGGGACGTTTCATATAATCTACAATGGTGTGTGCCGGTCCCGCTGATGAAGGGTAATTATTGTCCCATTCTTGCTCTGTCAGGAACTGAACAAAACTATTGATTCCTTCGTCAAACCAGGCCCATTGCCGCTCGTCACTGTTTATAATCATAGGGAAGTAAGTATGTCCTACTTCGTGAATGATAACCAAAATGGCCGCATTTTTAGACCCTTCCGTGTATGTACCATCATCGTCAGCTCTACCAGGATTGAATGATATCATTGGGTATTCCATGCCATTTGCAGCTTCTACTGAGATGGCAACAGGGTATGGATATGGAATACTGTATTTGGAATAGGTACGAAGCGTATGATCTATTACTTTTGTACTATATTTATTATATATCGGATAAGCTTCTTTACCATACAGACTCATACACATCACTTTTTGACCGAGTTCATTGTAATGTGGCATAGCATCCCAAGCAAATTTCTTACTCGCAGTCCAAGCAAAATCTCGGACATTTTTAGCTTTGTATTTCCAAGTTTTAGTTTTGGTGGAAATTGGGATTTTTTCATTGGCTTTTGCTTCGTCAAGATTCACGATAAGAAGCGGACTTTTTGCAGTTTGAGATTGCATCCACCTATTATACTGAGTAGGCGTTAGGGTTTCTTTAAAGTTCTGACATTCTCCCGTAGCAGCAACTACATGATCTGACGGAAGTGTGATATTGACCTCATAATCGCCAAAAGTAAGGGCAAATTCCCCAGTACCAAGAAACTGTTTGTTTTGCCATCCTTCAAAATCGCTGTAGACACACATTCTCGGAAACCATTGCACTACAGTATAAAGATAGTTTTTGTTATCTTCAAAAAATTCATAACCACCTCTTCCCCAACTAGGTGTCTTCTTTCTATCTATCATATAATAAGACCAATCTATGCGGAATGTTACCTTTTTACCAGCTTTGAGTGGTGTAGGTAGGTCTATTCTCATCATACTTTCATTGATGATATATTTGAGTGGAGTGCCTTTGTCAGATAATACCTTTTTTATATTTACACCATATTTGTCTAGTTGACTTGCAGCTTCAAGTCTGTCAAGGGCTACTTCATTCATCACATCAAACATTTTGGAAGCGTTCATGTGGTGTTTGGTATTAGAACTTTGGTGTTCATTCTCATCTAGTTGAACCCACAGATATGGTAGATCGACAGGTGAATTATTGTGGTAGGTAATGACTTCGGAACCATCTATGCGTTGTTCTTTAGTGTCTAAGGTGCAATTTATTTTGTAATCTGCTTTTTGCTGCCAATATTTTGGACCAGGAGCACCGTCAGCGCCGCGGTATTCATTGGGTGAACGGAGCATGTTGTCGAGTTGCTCAAATTTTTTGGCGTGATTGGAGCGGTCTTGGGCTTGGATGCTTTGTATTAAGTTTGTTACAATTATCAAAAGAAATAAAAATCTCATCTTATTTTTAAATTTAGGTTGTCAATCAAAAAAATGTTGGAGTTCATATTCATTCCCAAAACTTCGCATGAGCATCGTAAAAGGACTTTCCTTACTAAAATAAATTCTCAAGTTTCGTTCTTCAATTCGTAATGACCCCCGATCTCCTATATCTGCCGCTTTTTTATAATTAACAATAGTAGATAATACTTTTTTAGCTTGTCTGTTAATTGCTTCTCTTAGTGAAGCAGTTCGCAATTTAGAATTTGGGTTGTGGCCAAAATGTAACTTTTTTAAAAGCTTTACAGTATTTTTAGTCTTTTGAGATGGATCGATTGTGTAAAAGATAGGTTTGTCATATTCCAATGAATCAAATTCATATCCAATAAATTCTTCTACATCTTCATTAGGATTACAGACATCTAAAAATCCTTCTATTGGAGATATTTTTGGTTTGATACCATTACAAATGTGACAAGCTAAGTATAAATTGGACCAGATATATTTCTTTTCTACTGCTTCTTTTTGAGTTTCGAAATGTTCTACGTCAAATATACCAGGACTAGTATCTTTTTTCTCGCACAAATAACATTTGTTTTTGAAAACAATACCTAATGCTTTTAATATTTCGATAGTTCTATAAGCATTTTTTACAATTGGTTCCACCGTGACATCTCTATTCACATTGATCATACTTCAGGAATAGATTTAGGTCTATTGAGGTGCAAATAGATTTCATAACCCAATTCTGGAGATAGGTTGTTTAACTCCTCATATATTTCTTTAAGGTGACTTTGCTGTTTATCTGAAAGTTCTTTTTTCTTCAAAAGTGATTTTGCAGTATCTAACAATTTTGTTGCTCTCAAAGAGTATTCTGAGCCTAAGCCAAAATGCTCTTTTGAGATAACATCATAAGAAATACCGCCGAGGTCTTCTGTAACCAATTCATGACTTGACAAATCATAAATATTGGCATTGACGATACTTGAGAGTATTTGCGGCGAATGTGTACATATAATGAACTGGAGTTTAGGAAAAAATTCGACTAACGAAGGTAAGATTTTCTCTTGTAAGCTAATATGCAAATGAGCTTCTAACTCGTCTATTAAAACTATTCCTATCGGATCTTCATTTAATCCATTCGTTTCCTTATAGGCTTCTAGCTGCAGGATGATCTCTGCTAAAATAAAAATTACACTTCCATATCCATCCGCCAATTGGCCAAAATCAAACCTTCTTCCACTATTCATTTCAAAATAAAATGAAGAAGTTTTCAATTCATGTTTTAACTTAATATCAGGCGTTTCGAACAAATATTGAATTAATTTATCAAACTTTCTGAACCAAGAAGTATGTTCTTCTGCTATTTTTTCATTTTCGTCAGCGATGGCATAAGCTTGTTCTCTTCTCTTTTCTACTAAATATTGCTGAAAAAACTTACTTAATGAAATATTTGGATTTCTTGTGTTAAGATTAGCTTCCAAAGCTAAAATTTCAAGTTTTAATGTTTCAATTTTTTCTAGATTATTTTGAATTCGAACTTTTATGGCGTTTATTGACAGTTGTTCATTTTGAACAGTATGCCCTGTTTCTGAATCTAAAATGTTCTGTTTTTGTTTTTCAAAAGTTATAATTTGTTTTTGATCATTTTGAATAGTTGAAGCATGAATATTTATTTTTGCTTTCAATTGGACAATGTGTTGATTTTTTCCGATTAACTCCTTAATAAATTTACTTTGTTCGGATAACATTGTTACAGAAGCAACTTTTAGATTAGAGTCCGCCTTATTTGTGTTGAATTTCCTTTGGGAAGGGATATAAATTACTAAATTTTCGGTTCTATCATGTAAGCCTTCATCATCAATATTAAATGACAATTCTACCTTGGGATGTTTATACCCCATTCTGTCAATAAAGGATTGAATTTCAGGTTTTGAGACTTTGTCTTTGAGCTTCTTGTAATATAACGAAGATGACTTTAGTCCAGATTTTAGGTTTAGCAGTTCATTATAGATACAATTCAAAACAGTAGATTTACCACTTCCGTTTTTACCCGTAAGTAATAAATGCTTAAAAGGATTACTGTTTTCTGGTTTAAAATCAATTTTAAAATGGCTATCCACATAGTTTGAATATATGTATACAGATTGAAGATACAATTGATCCATTTCGATTTATTTTATAAACTTATGTGCAAATATAGTGCTAGTTTTCTAAATCTGCTATCAATAAAGATTTCATTTACGAAAGTAAGGCCTGTTATTCTAAAAAATCATAGGCACCACATACCATACAAACAAAGTTATTAACACAATGGCAATGAGATTCATCACAAAACCTACTTTGATCATATCTGTCATTTTGATATGATTACTAGCAAAAACAATAGCATTGGGCGGTGTGCCCATGGGTAACATTCCCGCACAACTGGCAGCAAGAGTCATAGGAATACCAAGTAGTAGTGGATTGATATTCATACTATCAGCCATAGAGGATACTACGGGTGCAAACACAATGACTTGGGCGACATTACTCATCACTTCACTGATAAAGATAGATATCACCGCAATCATGAGTACTAATAAAAATACATTTGTAGAGCCTTCGGATAGCCATTGACCCAAAACTTGTATCAAACCGACTTTTTCTAGCGCTTCTGCCAAACATATTCCACCGCCAAACAACAACAATATACCCCACGCCATTTTGCTAGTATCTTTCCATTCTAGCAAGGCTGTTTGTTTTTCTGGAGTTTTTCTATCTCCCGATGGAATAATAAATAGTAATACAGCCGCCATAAGCGCAATGATCGTATCGTCCAATTTGAATAGTTGCTGACTACTATTGATGAGTGATCTGAATATCCACATAAATGCTGTTAGACCAAATACAAATAGAACTCTTTGTTCAGGTATAGTGATCGGCCCCATTATTGTTATTTGTTCGGTCATCAGATGTTGCGATGTGTGATCATACTTGATATTATTTGGGTACAACCATTTGACCATTACGACATATAAGGCTATCAATAGCAATATAGCAATCGGTGTGCAGAGCATCATCCATGACATAAAGTCTATATCAGTGCCATATTTGCTCTGATAGTAGCCGATATATGCCACATTCGGAGGAGTACCAATTATGGTAGCAATACCACCAATATTGGCCGCGTAAGCAATAGCGAGCATTATAGTAAGATTGAAATAGGCATAATTAGCATTTTCCTGCTTGTTTTGGGATATCACAGCTATTACTGACAGCGCAATAGGGTACATCATCATAGTGGTCGCCGTATTGCTCAGCCACATACTCAATAGACCAGTTGCAAGAATAAAACCAAGGATTATTTTGTCGCCTCCAGTACCAGTTTTTTTTATGATGTTGAGCGCAATTCTTTTGTGAAGATGCCATTTTTCGATGGCAAGACCAAGCATAAATCCACCAAAAAACAGGAAGATGATTGGGTTTGAATATGACTTTGATGTTTCTTCAAGCGTTGATATTTTTAATAGAGGAAAAAGTATCAAAGGTAAAATGGCCACAACAGGCATTGGCAAAGCATCAGAAACCCACAGCAAGATCATTAAGATAGCTATGGAGAGTACTAAGGATGCATTATCCGATAAACTCAATGGATTAAGATAACAAAATATCACAGCAAATATCGTTGCTACAGAAAGTACCAATACGTTTTTAGTTGGTGCAGTTATTTTGCCCATCATAATATCAGTACCCTATTGTTTAATGATTTTTTTTATTATCGTGTTTTGTCCTGAATTCACTTGGAGGAACAACATACCTTTTGCAAATTGGGAAATGTCTACTTCGATTGATTTTTCATTTTCTACAGTATATTTAGTGTCTAACTTTTGGCCTGTGATGGTAAATAATTGGACTTTGGTGTTTTCAGGAATTTCTTCCAAGTACTGAAGTTTGACATTATCTGTGGCAGGATTTGGGACTAGTGTAAATAACGAATTTTGTAGGTATGATGTGTTGCTACTATTTGTTTTCCATATTACATCAAGATAGTCGATTCTGTTATTGACCCAGTTTTTTAGGTAAATGACTTCTTCTTCATAAGTATTTCCGACAAAATAGTTTGGCCATATATATTGTCCTAGAATAGGCCAACGTTGAAAATTTCTACCCTTAGATTGATTCACCACCAAGGCAATAGAATCAATGACTGTGTTTAACCGATTTTTTGATAATTGACTAGTTCTCAGGTCTTTCCACCTCTGCTTTAGTTCGTTGTAAAAAGCTTCATCCTGAAGGAATCTGTTCCACCAGAAATGAATGACCCAATAGTCTCCTTCACACACATTATTAAAGCTATTGATGACCAATCCGTTTGGATCTCCTTGTGTACAATAATCGACATTACCAAAGCCAAGGTTAAAATCCCAAATAGGACCAAACTTGATTTTACCACCTTCGCTATCCCGGTCTTTGTAAAAAAAAGTACTTAATCTGTACGCATCAGGATTTTTGGTTATTTCATTCATAATGATGAAGTCTATCAAACTTTTTGTATCTATATACTGACGATAACCGGTGACGGGGTCTTTGTAATTATTTGCAGCAATACTATTTTCAACTTTATTTATATGATTTTGAATGTATGCTCGCTGTTGGTTATTGAGATCTTCTACTTTAGGAAATTCAAATTGGAAGAACGTATTTTGCCATGCATTCGGAAATGGTTTGTAAGGGGAAACCCAACCTTCACCACTGTTAGTGCCTGTTTCTTTATCAATTTTTATAATATAACCACCTGTCAATTTGTCGCCACTAATATCCGTAGGGCCAATGTTTTTTATATTCACTCTATTTTTGTCCCTTTTGATTTTTTCCATCAAAATATAAATGCCTTCGTACTGACCATTTATAACAAGCTCACAATATCTGCCTCTTGTGGTATAGTCCATCATTGAGCCTCCAACAATATAGGCCAACATATCTCTCATTAGCGACTTATCATTGTAGGTTGCATTCAGTATCCAATCGTTTTCTTCAGGCATACCAAGAAGTGATACATTATTGTTCTCACCATTTGCGGAAATAGTCTCTAACCCAAAAGGTTTTTTAGGAAATTGCTGAGAAGACGAACCTCGAAATTCTATACCAATAAGGCCATTGTATTCATTGGGAGTGTCGTTAATTTTGTTTTCAATGCCCGGACCATTATAGATGATAGACATTTGAGCAGTAATTTTTGGGTCATCCACAATGTCTTTGCCTTGGGTATTTATAATAATAATCGGAAGGTCAGATTTAGTAAAGTTTACCTGAGCAAAAACATAAATTTGAACGAGCAAAACAAAAGTAATTGACATTAAAGATTTCATAAATAAAAATTTTGGGTAAAGGTAACATTTCCCCTAATACGAAAACAGAAAATTTCTTTAAGGTAAGTTTCTAATCTAATTATATAAGGATACTGTTCCGTACTTAAATTATAAGTAATACCAATCATATTTATAAAAGAATCAATGAAAAGTATAATGTTTATGGGACTATTTTGTACGAACTATTTTTATAATTATACATAAAGTAAAGTTAAATTTTAATTTTAAACCACTGTAATTAAAATAATTGTAAAAAATATTGCCTAAAATATTGACAAATTGAAATAATTAATTTAACTTTGAGTTAAATTTTTAAAAACCACCTAATATGTCCGCCACAATATCAAAAAATGTAACGCTCAAAGGAGGCGAATTCCTTATCAAAGATAGTAATTATCAAGATTTATTTATCCCTGAAGATTTTAATGAAGAGCAACTCATGGTCAAAGAGACCGTAAAATCTTTTGTGGATCAAGAAATCCTTCCACACGTAGAGCGAATAGAAAAACTCGAAGAAGGATTGATACCATCCATTCTTGATAAATTTGCTGAACTTGGACTTCTTGGTACACACATGCCTGAGTCTCTAGGAGGTAGCAATCTAGATTATATCACTAATACCCTCATAGGCGAGGAGGTAGGACCTTCTGGTTCATTTAGTGTGAGTTATAATGCGCACACAGGTATCGGTATGCTACCTATATTGTATTATGGCACAGAAATACAAAAACAAAAATACCTTCCTAAACTCATCACGGGAGAGTTGAAATCCAGTTACTGTCTTACAGAGCCTTCGAGCGGTTCGGATGCTTTGTCTGCAAAATCTACCGCAATACTCAACGCTGAAGGAACACATTACATTTTGAATGGTCAAAAAATGTGGATTACCAATGCAGGGTTTGCCGATATATTTACGGTTTTTGCACAAGTAGATGGTGATAAGTTTACAGGTTTTATTTTGGAAAAAGGAATGGAAGGGTTCACTCTTGGAGCCGAAGAGAAAAAATTAGGTATCAAGGGTTCGTCTACCAGACAAATCTTCATGGAAAATGTTAAGGTACCAATAGAAAACCTATTAGGGGATGTTGGAAAAGGACATTTAATAGCCTTTAACGTACTAAATACAGGTAGATTCAAATTGGGTGCATCATGTCTTGGTGGTTGTAAAAAGATCACAAGCATTGGGATACAATATGCTAATGAAAGAGAACAATTCAAAACACCGATCTCGTCTTTTGGTGCCATACAATTCAAACTAGCAGAGCAAGCCATCAGAAATTTTGTGACGGAAACGGCTGTATATAGAACGGCTCAACTCATCCAAAACGGTGAAATACAATTTAAGGAATCAGGTAGTGATTTTGCAAAATCAAAACTCGAAGCAGCTGAAGAGTATGCGTTAGAATGTTCGATCATCAAAATCATAGGATCAGAAACACTTGATTATGTAGTCGACGAAACCGTACAAATATTCGGTGGTATGGGCTACTCAGAAGAAGGTGTCATAGCACGAGCATACAGAGACTCACGTATCAATCGTATCTTTGAAGGTACCAATGAGATCAACCGCATGGTGATGTTGAGTACGATATTAAAAAGTGCCATGAAAGGTGAGTTGGACCTAATGACACCTGGTATGGCTGTCCAAAATGAACTGATGAATAGTACTGCTTCTGAAATTTTTACTGGCGACTATGCTATCGAACAACTAGCAGTAGCCAATTTTAAAAAAGTACTTATCATGTTGCTAGGTACCGCTGCACAACAAGCGATGTCTGGTCAACTCAATCTAAAAACGGAGCAGGAAATACTGATGAACCTTGCAGATATCATCACTGAGATATTCAATGCAGAAGGCACTTTAATGCGTGTGATGAAAATAGCAGAATCATATCCTGACAAAGATATCAGTCTATACAATGCCATCTTGAGTACGCATCTACATGATGCGACTAGCAGAGTTACCAAACAAGCAACAGATGCTATCGCTTCATTTGTAGCTCCGGAGATGCAAGGTGCTTTCATCAGTGGATTGCGAAAATTTACCAAGTATCCTTTGCAAAATGTCAAAGAAAATAGGCGCAAAATAGCAGGAGTTTTGATTGCAGCTGGCGAGTATAGTTTGTAAGCAGTTACATATATTAAAACATTGAGTCTCCTCCGAAAAGTAAATTTAATACAAAGGTAAAAGATGAATTTTTGTACTGTACTGATAATCAACTGTTTCCCTTCCGGGATAAAGGTTGAAAAACAGCTGATTATCAAACAATTGGTGTTTTCGGAGTGGACTCAACATTATATTTTTTAAAAGCTTATTGTGAGTCCCATAGGTGGCTTATGATAAGTTTTTTGTTTTTGAAGTTTTCATATATTTAGGGTCAGCTGGGAAAGTCATAGGTGTATGATAAGAGCCGACGAGCCGAGGCAGCCTGTAAGATATAATGGTATTAGAAATGAAAAGTATCAGCACAAATACTATTCCCGCACAAAGCAACTTACTGGTGATAGATGAATAGTTTTAACTCATACCGTAACTTTGGTGTAAGGATATTTGTATATTCAATATTGTTATTTAAGATTATTTACCAAATATGTTCAATTTTTGACCACTTATACATAAAAACGGGGTTATATATATATATATTATAAATGTATAATTTATTTAATGTAACTTTGTGCTTCCAATCCGTAATATGTTTTATATACTAGTCTTTATTAGTATATACAATAAGATGAATGATATAGAATTTTAACCAATTAAAATTCTGTCAGATGCGTCATTTATCAAATCCAAAGTTTTTACTTTCATTTCAGAAATTGCCCAAAAAATTTTTGAAATTTGTTTTGTTTGCTTTTGTGATACTCTTTCAGAGGGACGTCATATCTCAGGCATTAACGACCACCCTAAGCGAATCTTCGATATCGGTCTGTGGTACACCGCAACAACTCACTGTACGGCTGGAGAATAATTCAGCTTTACCACTATCTTTGGGTTCATTTACCGTAGGTTTTGGTGGTTTGGATTATGGTACATTAATTAGTCAGATAGGCTCTTCAGGAGCGCCAACGGTAAGTTTAACTTCTTCACCACCTGCTTTATTCACGCTAAGTGGCGACTTATTGGCAGGTGATTTTGTAGAATTTGTGGTCTCATTTACTGCGGATATAGACCAAATTGCGGGCGGAGTCTACACTATTACTACTACATTTGACCATTCGATAGGCAGTGTTTCTGATAGTGAAGATATCACAGTAATTATTCCTGCAAATCCACAGTTGCAAGTCACTTATGCAGGTCCAACATCAATAAATACGTGTGGTGCGGCACAAAATTATTGCATCACCGTTCGGAATATTTCAGGCAATGCATTCAATGTTAATGATATTCGTGGTACTTTGGCCATACCATCATCTGCAAGTATTAGCAACGTAATGACGACACCCAATACGATTATTTTCAATGCATTAAATAATACACTCTCTTCCTTTAATCTAGCAGACAATGAGATCGCTACCATTTGTTTTGATATGATCGTCAATTGCAATGCAGCGCCAGGACCAATCAACTATGGTATTTCACTATTATATGACCCCGTGTGTCCAGGCGCTGATGTAACGCTGTTGACTACAGCGCCCAATATCACAGTTACATCAGCTACTTTGGCATTTGCATCACCACCATCAGGTACGGCCAATGTAAACAGAGGTGATATCCTTACTTACAATGTAAATGTAAACAATACAGGAACAGGCATCACCAATCAAGGTAGATACTGCGTGCAAGCAGGAAGTAATCTTACATTGACATCCATTCAAATAGGCGGCTCGCCGCTCTCTTTGTCTGCAAGTGCACCTGTAGGATATATTTGTTTTGATTTGCCTGTGATTAATCCATCAGGATCGGCCATTGTTACAGAAACTTGGGCAGTCACGGGTTGTACGTCACCTACGGTGGGTAATATCAATAGGCAATTGCGTTATGGCTGTCCTGGTACGCCGTCATGCTTTACATCTGCTATCACTAGCAATACTTTAAATATACTGATTCCTACTAATAGTTTGTCCATCTCTACGATTACGCCTTCTCAGCTTTCCCGATGTGGGAAAGAAGAGGATGTACAAGTAACGTTGATGCATACTGGTGGTCCGAATGATATTCTCATGGGAATAAAGGGAAGATTAAACTTACCTTTGGGATTCGTCCAATTGTCAGTATCAGGAGGTGGAGTAGCCTATGTACTAGGCCAAGATTCGATCACTATACCTAACCTTTCACCAGGTGGGTCGGTAACTTTTACTATTAAAGTTAGAGCTACATGTGCAGTGGCATCAGGATCTTATACATTTAGCTTTTTTGCAAAAAATGACACACAACCCTGTATCCTAAATAATACTCTTCAGGTTAATACTAGTTTTATTCCTGTCAATTCAGCAGATTTATCTATTACTGCATCTACACCATCAACTTTGACACCGTTTGTAGGAGGTGTATATATGGTTATTAACACAGTAACCAATGGTGGCAACGGAGCTATTGACTCAGTTTATTATTGTGTCCTGACCCACCCGAATGCTACGCTTAATACAGTTACAATGGCAGGCATGATTATTCCAGTATTTTCATCAACACCTACCGAAATTTGTTATGTTATTGATAGGGCTTTACTTGATGCTTCCTTAGGAGTAGGTGTTCCTTTTACTGATAACGCTATACAAGTTGTAGAAACTTGGACATTCAATAGTTGTAGTTTTCCATCCAATGATTTACTTAGAAGGGCTCGTTTTGGTTGTATAGGTCAAACTTGTGGAACATCTAACCTTAGAGCAACTGGAGTTTCATTCGGTGATGCAATACCTAATGTTGGAGTGTCTATAACTTCGGCTACAAGACCAGCTTGCTTAGTGGATGTGCCATCTGTAGTAAATGTACGTATTTCTAATACTGGCTCTGCACCTATGGCTCAGGTTGTTTATACAATCACAGCAGGCAATAATGCTATAGATGTACCATCTATTCAAATCAGAGATTCGGGTGGAAATTTAGTGCCTGACCAGATGATTGATATTACCAATTCACCTGCACATTGTTCAGGAGGGGTAAGGTTAGTAAGAGATACTGTGAGAAACGTGAATATTTTGGCAGGAAGTTATATTGATATTCGATACGAATTGATACATTCTTGCGCTTGTACTGCAGGTTGTAGTACTAATGATGTATATTATAGTGCGCTCAGAATTAACAGCTTCACAGAAAATTGTGGATTTAGAATTACCACTGATAGTCGAGTAGAAACGGCTGATTTCGATGCGTATATCAATGGATTTGTGGAAGGTACACAAGATTTATTTAGTTCTGGCAGTGTCCAATACACCACCACAAGTATGGAGTTGGATTGGTTTAATAGTAATTACCCATCTGCTTTCATTGAAACAAAATTTACCTTACCACAAGGAATAGATTATAGTCCTAACTCTATAGTTTGGACAGATCCTAATGGTTTGGTTTTCCCAGTGGCATCAGAGACTTATATGGATGGTGGCCTAGGAGCACCAGATATGTTGGTAGTGCGATGGACTAATGCTTCGAGACCAGCAGGATTTGTTTTCATTGGAGGAAATAACTTTAATTTTAATGTCCTAAGTGATTGTACAGAAAGAGTAGTGGCAGGATGTTCTCAATTTTGGGATTTAAATATCACAGCTCAGACCGACCTTACTATTGACCCGACTTGTACTAATTGTCCTACTAGATGTATTTGGAGCAATCCTGCTTTGAATATGAGGTTACATTGTCCAGGCCCGGGACCTTGTACATGCGATGGTATGGTCTTCGATGATTTTCAGGTAGAAAGAACTAATTTTGGAATTCCAGATAACAATAATGACCGTTTACCTGACGGTACTACTATTAATATGGCTTTGGTTGAGAGAGACCGTTTTATTACGGGTGATACATTGAATGCTTATTTTGAAGGTACTGTTTCTAATTCGAGCATGACATTTACACACGGATTTGCGATAGTCGATTTGGACAATGTCAATTTTATACCTCTATCAGCAACGGTAACGATTTTTGATGCAAGTTTGATGACATCATATACTTGTAATGCAGTGCCCATAACTGCTGATTTTACGAACACAAGGATAATTGCTGATTTTTCGCCAGAAGCTCTTAATGCTTTCGGTTGCAGCATACCATCGACTTTTGTTTTTGATAATAATGACAAAGTTACTGTAAGTATTGATTATAAAGTTAACGATCCCTTTATGGGAATACAACGATTGATTACTGTTCCTACTCAATTTTATTTGTCCGATATGGCATTTGGACTAGGCACTGTAAATCAATGTAATGTGCGTCAAGGCAGAGTCTCACAAATAGGTATTCAGCGCGAAAGAGACATGGGTACGTCAAATTTTGGTGCCTGTGACTTACCTGAATTCTTTGTGAGAGAGCGATTGTATTTGGGAGGTATCGGTACCGATGAGTTTCCTTATGAAATCCGTCAAATTGGTCTTCCGAAGGAGTTTACTTTTGTCAAACCATCAGAATTTGTGCATAGACCCGACCGCTTAGGGATCAGGTTGACCCAAAATATCAATCCAGGAAGTACAAATATAGTTAATTTAAATAATGGCACGATCCCATCATCATTCATAACCATCAATGGAAATGAATTGGTATTAAATACAGAAGCTTATTTGAATAGTTTATTAAATCCTAGAATCCCAACGGACGAAGGATTTACTATCGACTATTATCCGAGAATTCAAGGTTCATGTAAGTCAACTGCTGGTGAATATGATTATGAATTCAGTCAAATTTTGGGTGTGGATAATGAACTATTTGGCAAAGATACCTTGCAAGTGAACACGATGACTAAAACATTCGAATATCTAGGTGGAGCACAATTGGTAGCAAGCGCCGCTTCAATAAATGTGACTATATGTTCAGGCAGTGAGGATGTCAATATTAATGTGAGAAATCTTACCAACTTTAATGCACCAAACTCATTTATTACTTTCAGGAGTCCGAGTGGGGGAATAGTTGGTTTTGACTTGATAAATGCTAGTACTAATATGATTATAGCGCCATTACCTTTTGGAATATATCCATTGGGCAATATCGGGCCAAATGGAAGTATAGATGTCATATTACGGGTAAGAGCAAATAATTGTATGCGTGATAGTCTCGAATTTGTGGCAGGCTGGGGATGCCAAGATTACCCCACAACGTTGGAAGAAGCCTTGTGTGCAGATCCTTCTACCATTTATTTTATACCTGCTTCTTCAGGCTTAAATCTGAATGTTTTAATTCCTACGGTTGACATTATCACTGATTTGTGTAACGAAGTTACTTATGAAGCCGAGATTCTGAGTACAAACCTTGGTTTTTTGAGAGATATTTATTTTCAAGCACAGTTTGCCCCAAATGAAGTCTTCGTACCGGGAAGCATCCAAATGGCTTACCCTTCTGTTACCAATGGTGGCACATATACCAATATACCCAATCCTACCCCAATACCAGGCGGTTTTGAAATGGATGTTTCACCATTGAATTCTATATTAAATTCTGTAGGTCTAGTAGGATCAAAAGATTTGAATAGAAACAAAGTGAGTATCCGTTTTCGTACGATAACTTCTTGTAATTTTGTTTCAGGATCAAGGGCTAGATTCCTTACCAATGCATTTAGTTCATGCGGAGACCCATTAAGTGCTGTATCAAAATCTGCAGCAAGAATCAGGGTTACATCAGAACCACCTAGTTTTAATGTTGATTTGGCATTAGGTGATTTGACACTAAATGCTTGTAATAATCAACAAGGAATTTCCGTAGTCAACATGGTGCTCAACAGTGGTTCCCCTTCGGTAAACGACTCTATAAAATATATCTTGCCGTCAGGTATTGTTTACGTACCAGGATCATATATACCTATCAGTAATGCTGTCAATTCTGCCCCTTTTATCGCAACAATCGGTGGTATTCAGACCTTATCCTGGCCTTTCAGATCCGGATTGGGGTTGAGTTCTAATGTATCATTTAGCATCCAAGTGGAAGCGGTCGATATTGGTCAATTATGTACCGATTATACCATAGTAGTGCAAGCATACTCTACGATCAATGATATGTGTGGCGCACAAACTTGTAATGTGGGCATCATAGCAGGTGAAGGTACTCAAAATGTATCTATTGTCAAGCCAAAGTTAAAATTTCAAAGCTTGAATGGTTCATTGACACTGCTTCCTGCCCCTGTCAACCAAGTTAAAGCTGTTTTCAACGCAGTGTTAATCAACATGGGGGCAGCTTTGCAGGCGGGCTCTACCATCAACATGGATATATACGATGATATTGATGGAAATGGTAGTTTGAGTCCAGGAGATGTCTTTATCGTAATGGTTTCAGGTACCAACGCTACTGTGTTATTGCCCAATCAAACCATCAATCTTATGGGAATGGGTACATTTGAAGCCGGGGTACCATCCATCTGTTCAGTTATTGCGGTTTTAGATCCAAAAAATACTTGTACCTGCGATCTAGAGACATCATTTAGAGTGACGCCTGAGATCATAGTAAATATGGACACTGAACCAGAAGTGTGTAGTGGTACAATCTTGCCCATTGGACCACTACCAACTACAGGTTATGCTGCTGAATGGATAAGTATTGATGGGTCTAGTCTTGCTCTTCTATCATCAACCACGACGACACCTACTAATTTTATAGTGGAAAATACAACTGGGGCAAATCAAATTATTAAATATGCCATACGCACAAGTGCAGGTGATAATTGTTATGTTTATGATACCATAGCCATTACAGTTTTCCCAAAAAATATGGATGTTGTCGATGTGCAGGCATGTCAAGGTCAATCCTTTTCACTACCCGCTGCAATCATTGGCGGCACTAACTACGTTTGGGTACCGAGCACAGGTTTGACTTTTCCTGGACCAGATATGAGATTTGCTATTATTTCATCTGTGGCGTCAGGACTTACAACTTATAGTCTTACTTACACAGATGCGAATGGATGTGCAGCTAGTTATAACTATATGGTCACCGGGGTAGACTGCGGTACTGCCAATACTCGAATAGGTGATTATGTGTGGTTTGATATCAATAAAAACGGAATTCAAGATTTCGGTGAAAATCCTATCGAAGGACTTATCGTCAATCTTTATAATGCCAATAATGGAACGATTATTTCTTCGACGACCACTAATGCTTCTGGTCAATATTTATTTGATTATCTTCCACAAGGTAACTATTTTGTTCAGTTTGTGCCTTTATTTGGATTTATGGTCACCATACCTAATCTTGGAACTCAAGGGACAAATAGCGTAGCTAATACAATTACAGGAAGGTCACCTAACTACTTTTTACCATTAGATAGCGAAACATTATACGTCGATGCAGGGATGGTGGCTATGTGCAATTTGGATATGAATGTGAGTGTTGGTCCATGTGTGGCTGCTGATGCATCTACCTTAAAAAGAGTAGTTACGGTACAGCTTGACTGGCAAAATAATGTTTATACTTATCCATTCTTAAATGGTAGTGATAACATAACAGTCAATATTCTTGGCCAAACATTCACTGTGCCTATAACAACAGTAAACGGAACCCATACTTTTACATTTGATTGGCAACCTACAACGGTTACACCAGTAAGCGCAACGGCTACTTTTATGAATGCACCTTCATGTTCCGACGCTTTTAATGCAGGCAGTTATGGACTTTGTACGTTTGATTTAGCCTTAAGGAAAACAATAATCACACCGACCACACCAGCGTATAAGTATGGTGATATATTACAATACAGAATAGAAGTCATCAATCAGGGTACTATACCTGCTGCCAATATAAATGTAATAGATTATAAACCCGCAGGACTTGAATTTGTCAATGCTCAAAACCTAGATTGGTTCTTAAATTCTAATAATTATTCCGAAGCATTTATAGCTGGGCCTTTGCTACCTGGTCAAACAGTATTTAAAGATATTTATTACAGAATATTAATGAATACTGGAAATGCAAGTGCTTGGACTAATTTTGCAGAAATTACATACGCGGAAGACAATATGGGTAATGACAGGAGCAATTATGATACCGATAGCAAACCAGATAAAAACCCTGCAAACGATGCAGGTGGCCAACCAGAAACTCTCAATGATAATCGTCTAGATGGGAATGGCATTAATGATGAAGATGATCATGACGGAGCTCGATTTACTATATTTGATCTTGCCTTGATAAAAACAATTGCAACACCACCACCGTACACTTTTGGTCAAGATGTTCAGTTTGATATTACAGTCATTAATCAAGGAAACGAAACAGCCAATTCTTTTACAATTGTTGATAACATTCCGACTGGATACAGTTACCGACCTGTAAATTCCCCAGCATGGAGTTTAGCAGGAAATGTTGCTACCCGCACCATTGTCAATTCATTATTACCTGGGGCTAGTACGACTATTCCCATCATTTTACGTATAGAAAGAGCCGCATCAAATCAATATACCAATATCGCTGAAATTTCTGCCGCTACAAATAGTTCCGGCTTAGCAGCCGTTGATTTTGATGGTGTTTTTGATAGTAACCCTGCCAATGATCCGGGCGGAGTGCCAAATAGTGGATCAGATAATGCTCAAAATGGAAATGGAACTGGCATGGGAGGACCTGCTATCGGAGATGAAGATAATATGGATGTTGCAAGACTGGCTATTCCTGCCATAGACCTTGCTAAATCCGTTTTTTCAATTGCGCCTGCTGTTAGTGGGAATGTTGCTAATAATGATGTAACCTTTTCATTGCAAATAGAAAATATTGGAAACGAAATCTTGACAATGATTACCTTAAATGACAATTTTATTGCCCAATTTGGTGGTAGTTTTGTCAGAATAGTAACGATGCCTTCTATTTTTTCATCAACGGCGACAACAAATCCAACATTAAACCCAGCTTTTAATGGCGGCGTTAATAACGGTATTTTTAATGGCATGAGTGGTTCACTAGCTAGTGGCCAAAATATCGTCGTAAGGCTTACATTGGAATTAAAGGATGTCAATCCAGCAGATCCATTAGTCAACGAAGCGACCACTTCTGGTAAAGATCAATATAACACCATCGTAAGAGACACGGCTCAGGCTTTGGTTATGTTGCCTAATTGTTTTCTAAAAGTCAATTGTCCTACACCTGCTCAAGGCAACTTCACATGTGCGGACGCTGTACCTGTAGCGGTATTTTCAGTTGCTACTTTTAATACTGCTTTTGGTATCAATGCCATAGAAAACTTTTGCAATACGCCTACTATAACTAGTATGGATGTGATTTCGGGCATTGGTTGTGCTTCTAGTCCGCAAACGATTACAAGAACTTATACAATAACAGATTCAGGAATGGTGCCTGTAGGTTCACAGTCAGAAACTTGTACAGTAATTTACACGGTAATAGATAATATTAAACCTGTATTTGTCACGCCGCCATGTGATCTTATTTTGGAATGTGGAGCAGCAACGAACACTACGGCCATAAATACTTGGCTGATTATGAATGGTAAATCAGTCGCAATGGATAATTGTGACCAAAGCGTTACCATCTCTAAT
>Ga0105045_10001525_pt1 | contig 19002 bp, 17 predicted proteins | sample MAT02_FD_78089 | JGI IMG/M metagenome (GOLD analysis project Ga0105045, IMG submission 78089) | Freshwater microbial communities from Lake Fryxell liftoff mats and glacier meltwater in Antarctica - MAT-02 (megahit assembly) | ecosystem: Environmental > Aquatic > Freshwater > Ice > Liftoff... | reverse complement strand
GGCCCGGCGTGGACCCGTTGCAGCTCTATGTCTCGATCCTGGGCCTGAGCCATTTCTACCTGGCCAATCGCTTCACGCTTTCCACCATCTTCGGCGCGGCACTGGACACCGAGGCTGCGCTGGCCGAGCGCGAGGCGCATATCATCGCCGTGGTGCTGGGCTATCTGCGACCCTGAGGGGGGATATTGACCGATGCGCGGTTTTGTCCCAGGTAACCATCTGGTTACTCAAGGGGACACACCATGGCGGAACGCCGCATCGGATTGATCATGAACGGCGTCACCGGACGCATGGGCATGAACCAGCACCTCATCCGCTCGATCGCGGCGATCCGCGGCGAGGGTGGTGTGGTGCTGGCCAATGGCGACAGGCTGATGCCCGACCCGATCATCACCGGCCGCAACCGGGAGAAGCTGGAGGCGCTGGCCAAGGCGCATGGCATCACCCGGGTCAGCACCGATCTCGATGCCTGCCTGGCCAATCCCGACGACACGATCTTCTTCGATGCGGCGACGACGCAGATGCGCGCGGGGCTGATCCGAAAGGCGATCGCGGCGGGCAAGCACATCTATTGCGAGAAGCCGACGGCGGATAATCTGGAAGACGCGCTGGATGTGGCCCGCCTGGCCCAGGCGGCGGGCATCAAGCATGGCGTGGTGCAGGACAAGCTTTTCCTGCCCGGCCTTCGCAAACTGAAGATGGTGATCGACAGCGGCCAGTTGGGCCGGCTGCTGAGCGTGCGCGGCGAATTCGGCTATTGGGTGTTCGAGGGCGATCTGCAGCCCACCCAGCGCCCGTCCTGGAACTACAAGAAGGCCGAGGGCGGCGGCATCATCCTCGATATGCTCTGCCACTGGCGCTATGTGCTGGACAACACCTTTGGCGCGGTGAAGTCGGTCTCCTGCCTGGGCGCCATCCATATTCCGAAGCGCAAGGATGAGGCCGGGCAATGGTACGACGCCGATGTGGATGACGCGGCCTATGCCACCTTCCAGCTGGAAGGGGGCGTGGTGGCGCACATGAATTCATCCTGGGCCACGCGCGTGCGGCGCGATGATCTGGTGACCTTCCATGTCGATGGCACGCATGGCTCGGCGGTGTGTGGCCTGACCGATTGCTGGGTGCAGCCGCGCGTCGTCACCCCCAAGCCGGTGTGGAATCCCGACGTGCCGCAGACCATCGATTTCTACGAGGGCTGGCAGAAGGTGCCCGATACCCAGGCCTATCCCAACGGCTTCCGGGTGCAATGGGAGCTGTTCCTGCGCCATGTCGTGGGCGAATTGCCTGACTACAAATGGGACCTCTTCGCCGGCGCGCGCGGCGTGCAGCTGGCCATGGCCGGGCTGCAAAGCTGGGAAGAGCGGCGTTGGATTGATCTGGAGGAGATCGCGTCGTGATGCGATGGTCAGACCGCCGCATGGCGCGCATGATTGAAGCGCTGCACCTGGGGAGTTGGTGATGGCCACGCTCAACCTGCCCACACCCACCGGCATGGCGCCCTTCACCACCAGCCCGCCGCGTGAGTTCGCGAAGGCCCTGCCGCCCTACCCTCGCATAGCCTTCGCCGCCGCGCATGTGGTGGCCGATACCATGGCTGAGCAGGACCCGTGGCTGGACACCAAGGTCGATTGGGACCGGACCATCGCCTTCCGAAAACACCTCTGGTCGCTCGGCCTGGGCGTGGCCGAGGCGATGGACACGGCGCAGCGTGGCATGGGCCTGGATTGGGTGGGGGCGCAGCAGCTTATCCGCCTGAGCCTGGACGCCGCGAAGGACCACCCCGGCGCGGTCATCGCTTCGGGCGCCGGCACCGACCATCTGGCCCCCGGGCCGGACGTGACCGTCGATGACGTCATCGGCGCCTATGAGGCGCAATGCGAGGCGGTGGAGGCGATGGGCGGCCGCATCATCCTCATGGCCTCACGCGCCTTGGCCCGCGCGGCGAAAAGCCCCGCCGATTACGAGCGCGTCTATGCCCGCATCCTGGGCGGCGTGCGCCAGCCCGTGATCATCCATTGGCTGGGCGAAATGTTCGACCCGGCGCTGGAAGGCTATTGGGGCAATCACGACCACATGGCGGCAATGGAGACGGCGCTGGCCGTCATCCACGCCCATGCGGCGAAGGTGGATGGCGTGAAGATCTCGCTGCTGGACGACCGGAAGGAGATCGCCATGCGCCGCCGCCTGCCGAAATCCGTGCGGATGTATACCGGCGATGACTTCAACTACGCCGAACTCATCGCCGGCGACGAACATGGCTATTCCGACGCCCTGCTGGGCATCTTCGACCCGATCGCCCCGGCTGTGGGCGGCGCGCTGGCCGCGTTGGCGAAGAACGACCTCTCGACTTTTCATGAGATCCTGGCGCCGACGGTCCCGCTGTCGCGCCATATCTTCAAGGCGCCTACGCGGTTCTACAAAACCGGGGTGGTGTTCATGGCCTGGCTGAACGGGCATCAGGACCACTTCGTGATGGTCGGCGGGCAGCAGAGCACGCGCTCGATCCAGCATCTTTCCGAACTGTTCCGGCTGGCCGATGCGGCCGGGCTGCTGCGGGACCCGGAAATGGCCGCGGCGCGGATGCGGGCGCTGCTGATGACGCATGGGGTGGGGTAGGGCCGCGTCACTGCAAGTCTGGCGGGGCGGGGAAACCGCCTTTTGACCGAACAAGGAAACATGGCTTTGGGCAGTCCGCTTTCGTTGAACACCGTCACCGTGAAGGAGCGATGGGGGCTGGCCGAATGCATCGAAGGATGCGCGCGCCACGGCATTCCCGGCATCTCGCCCTGGCGCGATGTGCTGCAAGCCATGGGCGTGGCGGCGGCGGCGCGACAGATCCGTGATGCCGGGCTGAGTGTCACCGGGTTGTGCCGGGGGGGGATGTTCCCCGCCGCCGATGCCGCGGGGCGCGCCGCCGCCATCGCCGACAATCTGCGCGCGATCGAGCAGGCGCATGCGCTGGGCGCCGCCTGCCTCGTCATGGTCTGCGGCGGGCTGCCGCCGGGCTCGCGCGACCTGCCCGGCGCGCGCGCCATGGTCAGCGACGGGCTGGAGGCCATCCTGCCCGCCGCCCGCGCCGCCGGGGTGAACCTCGCCCTGGAACCGCTGCACCCGATGACCTGCGCCGACCGCTCGGTGCTCTCCACCACCGCCCAGGCGCTGGATTTGTGCGATATGCTGGGTGACGGCGTGGGTGTGGCGCTGGATTGCTACCACATCTGGTGGGACCCCGCGGTTGCGGCGCAGATCGCCCGCGCCGGCAGCCGCATCATGGCCTTCCACGCCTGCGACTGGCTGGTGCCCACCACCGACCTGTTGCTGGATCGCGGCATGCCCGGCGATGGTGTGATCGATATCGCCGGCCTGCGCGCCATGGTGGAACAGGCAGGCTACACCGGCTTCACCGAAATCGAACTCCTCTCCCGCCGCTGGTGGGCCGAGGACCCCGACCACGTGCTGCAAACAATGAAGGCCAGCCACAAGGTCTGAGCCGCAACCGGAAGGAGACACACAATGATCACACGTCGCACCGCCATCATGGCGGCCCTGGCCACGCCCGCCCTCGCCCAAAGCTGGGCGCCCGACCGGCCGCTGCGCTTCATCGTGCCCTTCGCCCCCGGAGGCGCCACCGATATCGTCGCCCGCGTGCTGGCCGAACCGCTGGGCAGCCGCCTGGGCCAGACGGTGGCCGTGGAAAACCGCACCGGCGCCGGCGGCAATGTGGGCGTGGAGGCCGTGGTCCGCGCCGCACCCGATGGGCTGACCATCCTGATGGGCACCACAGGCACGCTGACGATCAACCCGCATCTCTACGCCACCATGGGCTTCAACCCGCTGACCGACCTGGCACCCATCGGCATGGCCTTCGGCACCGATCATGTGCTGATCGTGAACCCTGGCGTGCCGGCGCAGAACGCGGCGGAATTCCTGGCGCTGGCCCGGGCGCAGCCGGGCAGGCTCTCCTATGGCTCGGGCGGCAATGGCAGCTCGACGCATACGGTGGTGGAGCTGTTCAAGCTGGTTGCCGGCATCGACCTCCAGCACGTGCCCTATCGCGGCTCGGCGCCCGCATTGAACGACACGGTGGCGGGCAATGTGCAGCTGATGCTGGACCAGGTCGCCTCCGCCCTGCCGCAGATCCAGTCTGGCCGGGTGCGGGCGCTGGCGGTGACCGGCGCGCGGCGCCACCCCGCCCTGCCCGATGTGCCGACGGTGGCCGAGATCGGCCTGCCCGCCGCCCAGGCCACCAGCTGGGGTGCCGTGATGGCCCCCGCCGCCACCCCCGCCCCCGCTCGTGCCCGCCTGAACGCCGTGCTGCGGGAAAGCCTGGAACTGCCCGCGGTGCGCGAAAGGCTGTCCGCCGTGGGCGCCGAGGCGCAGGCCTCCACCGCCGAGGAGCTGGCCAGCTACCTGCGGGCCGAGACCGAGAAATGGGGCCGTGTGGTGCGTGAGGCGCGGATCACGGTAAACTGAACGCGATGCAGCTCCCCGCCGAACCGTTCTTGTCGAACCCCTGGCCACCTCCGCTTTGGCCCAGGGCCGGCCCATCCGCTTCATCGCGCCCTTCATGGACAGCGGCGGCACCGATGTCGCCGCCCGCCTGATCGCCGAATGCATGCCGGAGATTTTGGGCCGGCAGGTCGTGGAGGAAAACCGCGGTGGCTCGGGCGGCGAGATGGTAGCCCCCGCCGCCACCGTGCTCCGGCTGAACCCGGCGGTGCGCGACGCCCTGGCCACGCCCCTGGTCGCCAACCGTATGGCGGCCGCCGGGGTGGACGGGCAATCCAGCACGGCCGAGGAATTGGCCGCCTTCATCCGCGCCGAAGCCGACAAACGGGGCCGCGTGGTGCGCGACGGCCGGATCATCGTGGATTGAGGCCGCCCTTCGCACGTGCGAGAAGCGCCCGGAAGCGGGAGTAACAACCATGTCCGACGGTCGCCTCGTGATTGGCAACAAGCGTTATTCCTCCTGGTCGCTGCGCGGCTGGCTGGCGGTGCATCTGGCAAAGCTGGATGTGGAGGAGGTGGTGGTGCCGCTCGCCGGCACCGGCGCCACCTCGGCGGTGAAGGACGTCACCCCCAATGGCCTGGTGCCCTATCTGGAGCATCGCGGCGCGCGGGTGTGGGAGAGCCTGGCCATCGTGGAATATTGCGCCGAGCACGCGCCGGGGATGTGGCCAGCCGCACCCGTGCCGCGGGCTCTGGCCCGTTCCGTCGCCTGCGAGATGCATGCGGGCTTTCGCGATCTGCGGATGGCCATGCCATTCAATGCCGGGCGCGAATTCCCCGGCGCCCGCCGCACCGAGGGCGCGCTGGCCGATATCGCCCGCATCGAGGGGCTTTGGGCCGAGTGCATCGCGATCTCTGGTGGCCCGTACCTTTTCGGTTCGGCATTCGGCGCGGCGGATGTGATGTTCGCCCCTGTGGTCGGCCGCTTCCTGACCTGGCAGCCGGAGCTTTCGGCGGCCAGCGCCGCCTATGTGGCGCAGGTGCGCGGCCATGCGCTGATGCAGCGCTGGTATCAGGAGGCGGCGGAGGAACCCACGGAATGGCTGCTGGAAAAATACGAGAATCCGGCATGAGCACCTCCGGCATGAGCACCGCCGCCATGAGCACGGCCGGCATGAGCACAGCCTTGGCACTCGACCATCTGGGCGTCTGCGCCCGCGACCTGCCGCCTTTGGTCGCGGCCTATCAGCGGTTGGGGTTTTCGCTCTCGCCCATCGCCCAGCAATCGGGCAAGCGCAGCCCCGATGGGCAGGTGGAGCCCTTCGGCACCGGCAATCGCTGCGCCTTTCTGCGCCACGGCTATATCGAGCTGCTGGCGATCCTGGACCCCGGCCTTTTCGCCAACCAGGTCGACCGCTTCATCAGCCGCTATGAGGGGCTGCATATCCTGGCTCTCGGCGTGGCCGATGAGCAGGCGAACCTGGCGCGGATGCAGGCCGCCGGCATCCCCATCCCCGGCGTGGCCTGGCTGGAACGGCCGATCGACAAGCCGGACGGCCCGCGCGCCAAATTCGCCCGCCTGCCCTTCCCCGACGCGCCGGAGGGCCGCGTCCAGCTCATCCGCCACCTGACTCCCGAGCTGATCTGGGACCCGCGCTGGATGGACCACGCCAACCATGCCGATGCGCTGGTGGCGATGATCATGGTCAGCGCCGAGCCGGCGGAAACCGCAGCGCGCTTCTCGCGCCTGTGCGGCCTGCCCTTCCTGCCCGACCCGGCGGGCGGCTTTCGCATCATCCTGCCCGGTGCGGCGGGGGTGGCGGGGCCGCAGGCGCCGGCGATGGAGACCATGGTGCGCATCCTGCAACCCGACGCGTTTGGCGCCGTGCTGCCCAGCGTGGTCGCCCCCACCCTGCCCTTCATGGCGGGAATGGTGGTGCGCACCGACGACGGCAACGCCGCGGTGCGAGCCCTGGGCCTGCCGCTTGTGGCAGCACCCGACGGGCTGATGGTGCCGCCCGAACTGGCGGGCGGCGCGGCGCTGGTCTTCGCACCATGATGGCGCGCGTCATCGGCCGGTCTTTGCGGATCTATCACGCGCCGGAGCGGCGGCCGGTGCTGGATGCGTTCTATGCGCGCTTTCTGCGCCCGGGCGATCTGGCCTTCGATGTCGGCACCCATGTGGGCGATCGTTCGGCCAGTTTCTGCCGCCTGGGCGCGCGGGTGGTGGCGGTGGAACCGCAGCCGGCGCTGCTGCGGGCACTGCGGCTGGTGCTGCGCGGGCAGGACGTGGCGTTTGTGCCCGCGCTGGTCGGCGCGGCGCCTGGCCAGGCCGTTTTGCGGCTGAACACCGCCAACCCCACGGTCGCCACGGCCAGCGAGGATTTCATCGCGGCCGCCGCCAGCGCGCCGGGCTGGGAGGGGCAGAGCTGGGATGGCGCACTCACCCTGCCCGTCACCACGCTCGATGCGCTGGTGGCCGAACATGGCGTGCCCGCCTTCATCAAGATCGATGTCGAAGGCTTTGAGGCGGCGGCGCTGGCCGGGCTGTCCCACGCAGTGCCGGCGCTGAGTTTTGAATTCACCACCATCCAACTCGATGTGGCGCTGGCGGCGCTGGCGCGTGGCGAAGCGCTGGGCTACCGCGCCTTCAACGCCTGCCTGGGGGAGAGCATGGCGTTCGCCCACCCCGGCGCGATCGATGCGGCGGCGATGCGGGCCTGGCTGCTGGCCCTGCCGGTGGAGGCGAATAGCGGCGATGTTTACGCGGCGATGGAGCCGGCATCGCTGGGCTGATCAGCCCCGCGGCAGGGCGGCGGCGTAGAAATCCCGCAGCCCTTCGGCGTAACCCGTGGCGACCTGCCGCCAGGCGATGGCTGCCCCGGCTCCCACACGGCATTGTGCGTCCAGCTCCGCCCGCGCGGCGTCGAGGTCCAGCCCGGTCAGGCGGCCCTCGGCCACCACTTCGCGCCCCGCCACCACCAGGGAACGGACATGGCGCGCGGTCGCGCGCTGGGCCAGCAGCGGCGCTTCTTCGGCAGGGAGGAGAAGGTCCTGGGCGTCGCGCCTGAGCACCAGCAGATCGGCCATGGCGCCGGGGGAAAGCGGTGCTGCGTCCAGCCCGCCGCCGAGTATCGCGCGGCCTTCCAGCGTGGCTGCCCGCATCAGGGCGGGCAGCGGCCAGCCTTCCTGGGCTCCCAGGCCGCGATGCAGCATCCAGTTCAGCCGCAATTCGCGCAACGCATCGTCGTCATCATCGACGGTGAAGCCATCCAGCCCCGTCACCAGCCGCACGCCCTGGCGATACATTTCCGCAGCCGGCGCCACACCATTGCGAAGGTTGAGGTTGGAAGACGTGTTGATGGACACCGCCACGCCACGCTCGGCCAGAAGCGCCATCTCGCCCGGCCGAAGATGGGCGGCATGGCCCACCGAAAGCCGTGGCGAGAGCAGGCCGATCTCGTCCAGATAACGCAGTGGGCCCTGGGGGAAGGTGGCATCGAGATAGGCGCGCTGCACCGGGCTTTCCAGCAGATGCATGTGCACGCGCCGGCCGGTGAGCGCGCTGCGTTCGGCGATCAGCCGCAGCATGGCGTCGGAGCACCATTCCAGCCCGTAGGGACCGTATTGGACATCCACCAGCGGATCATCCAGCTCAGCCGCCAGATCCTCGACGAGGCGAAGCTGGTCGGCGAAGGGCATGGGGCGGCCGAGCAGGCGGCTGCGCACGGCCTGGGCCACCTCCGGCGGCAGGGCGGCCAGGATGGTCTCGTCCGGCGCGTAGCCCAGCGCGTTCACATCGCGCAGCGCCACGGCGAGCGCGATGCGCACCCCCACGGTGCGGGCCGCGCGCGTCACCTCACGCAGTTCGAAGGCGATGCGCGCTGGGTCCTGCGGGCGGGTGTAATGCACCATGATGCTGCCACAGCCCGACAGCGCCTGGCGGCCCAGCGCATTGGCCACGACAAGCCAGGGGTCGGCCACCGGCGTGCCGCTCATCACCGCCAGCCACATTTCCAGCGGCAGATCGAAGGCGGCCAGGGCCGTGGGCTTCACGCCGCGGGCATGGTCATGCGCATTGGCCAGCGGCGGCATGATCCAATGCGCCGCGGCGGCCTCGGGCGCGATGGCCGTCGCCTGGGTGATCGCCTGGGCCGAAAACCCCAGGGTCTGCGGTTCGCAGCACAGGCAGCCCCGCATCGGGCGGATGACCTGGCCGGAAAATACGCGATCAAACATGCAGGCCCATCAGGCGCGGCAGCGCCAGAACCAGATCAGGCCACAGCGCCACCAACACGGCGACCAGCGACATGGTCAGCAGATAAGGCGCCAGCGCACGCGACATCGCAGGCAGCGTGGCGCCGGAGATTCCCAGCACGATATACAGCCCCACCCCCAGCGGCGGCAGGAACAGCGCGATGCCCATCACGGTGGTCATCACCAGGCCGTAATGCAGCGGGTCTATCCCCAGCTCACGCGCGATCGGCACGAAGACGGGGATGATCATCAGCATGCCCGGCACGCCGTCGAGGAGCGCGAAAAGTACCAGGAAGACCACAAGGCTGAACAGCAGAAAGCCCCATTTCCCGCCGCCCAGAGCCGCGATCAGCGCGGCCAGGGTTTGCGGCACCTGCTCCACCGTCAGCAGCCAGGCCAGGATATTGGCGCCGGCGATCATCAGCATGACCGCGCCGGTGGAAATGCCCGAACGCACCACGGCGGCCCAGAAGAAGCCCCAGCTCAGTTCCCTGTGCAAAAGCCCGGCCAGGATGGCGTAGGCGACGGCAACGACGGCGGCCTCGGTCGGTGTGAAGACACCGCCCAATATCCCGCCGAAGATGATCAGCGGCAGGCCGAGTGCCAGCCCCGCGCCGCGCAGGGCCGCCAGCCGCGCGGCGGCGCTGGGCCGCGGTTCGGGCGCAGGCCCCGCGCCCTCCAGCCGGATATGCAGCAGCAACGCCCCGGCCATCACCAGCGCCGGCAACAGCCCGGCCGCGAAAAGTGCCGCGATGGAGGTGTTGGTGACCGAGCCATAGACGACCATCGTCAGGCAGGGCGGCACCAGTATCCCCATGCCGGCGGAGGCCGCGACCACGGCGCCGGCACGCTCGGCCGGCCAGCCGGCGCGGCGCATATTGGGGATCATCACCGAGCCCACGGCGGCGGCATCTGCATTGGTGCTGCCGCTGACGCCGGAGAACAGCATCATCGCGACCACCGTGACATTGGCCAGCCCACCCCGGATATGGCCGACCATGGCGGTGGCCAGCGCGATGAGACGGCGCGAAATGCCACCGGTTTCCATCAACTCGCCGGCGAGGATGAAAAACGGGATGGCCAGGAAGGTGAAGCTGTCGATGGCGCCGAAGCTGCGGCTGGCGATGATGGTCAGCGGCACGCCATCCAGCAGCCACAGCCCCATTGCGGCCGCGGCACCGAGTGCGAAGGCAATCGGCGCGCCAATGGCGACGAAGCCGGCAAAGGCGACAAGGGCCGCGATCATGCCCGCGGGCCCGCCAGCAGGTGGATGAGCATCAGTGCCGCACCCACCGGCAGCGCCGCGTAGGCCAGCGACATGCGCATGGGCAGCGTCGAGGCCTCCTGCAGATGCGCCTGGTGGGTCTCGGCCAGGCCGGTGGCGAAAAGCAGCAGAATGAAGGCCAACGTGACCGAAAAAGCCAGCGCCCGGGCCAGCCGCGCGGAAGTGGCCGGCAGGCGCTCCACCACCGCCGAGAGCGCGTAGTGGCCGCGCGCCCGCAAGGCCAGCGCGGCACCGAGCATGGAGACCCAGACGAAGAGGTAGCGCGCCGCCTCCTCGCTCCAGATCAGCGGCTCACCAAAGACGTAGCGCGATACGACCTGTGCCAGGGTGACGCCGGTCATGGCCAGGACCAGGGCGCCGAGCAGTGCCGCCTCAATGCGCGCGAGCATGGCCTCGGCGGCTCTCACCCTTGCGCGGCGGCGGCGAAGCGGGCGACGAGGTCGCGGCCCAGGCGCTCCTCGCTCTGCTCGTAGGTGCGGCGGCCGGCGGCGATGAAGGGGGCGAGGTCGGGGCGGGTGATGGTGACGCCGGCGGCCGCGGCATCGGTCAGCGCCCGGGCCTCGCGCCCCTCGCGCTCGGCGGTGACGGCGGCGCGGCCGGTCAGCGATGCCTGGCGCAGCCAGCCCTGCTGCTCGGGCGAGAGGCGGGTGAATTGCCGTTCGCTGACCACGAAGGTGTTGACCAGCATCATGTGGTTGGTGATTGCGAGGTTGCGCGCCACCTCGGCATGGCGGGAGGAGAGGTAGGTGACCTGGTCATTCTCCGCGCCATCGATCACGCCCTGCTGGAGGGCGGTGTAGATCTCGCCGAAGGCCATGGGCGTGGGGGCGGCGCCGAGGGCGCGGAACAGCGCGATGAAGGAGGGGTTGGGGATGACGCGGATCTTCAGGCCGCGCAGATCGGCCATAGTTGACACCGGGCGGCGGGTGTAGATGTGGCGAAAGGTCACCTCCCAGAAATTGATCACCCGGAAGCCCGAGGATGCGGCGCGGGTGACCAGGTCGGCCTCGGCCACCGGGCCATCGAGCAGGCGGAAGGCGCTTGCCGTGTCGGGCACCAGGTAAGGCAGGTCCAGCACGCCGAACTGGCTGACGAAATTGACCATGTTGGCCGAGGCGTCGATCACCCCGTCCAGCACGCCGGCCTGCACGTTCTGCCACATCTCTCGCTGTGCGCCGAGTTGCGAGGAGGGAAAGATGTTGGCCTTGAGGCGGCCACCGGACAGGGCTTCCAGCCGCTCGGCCATCGCACGGGCGCCGATGATGATAGGGTGCTGCGGGTCCAGCGCGCTGCCGATGCGCAGCGTGCGGGTGTCCTGCGCAAGGGCCAGGGCGGGCGCGGCGAGGACGGGGATGAGGTGGCGGCGTTTCAGCACGGGCGTGGGCTCCTGAAGGTGACACGATGAAGTCCCAGCCGGGCCGGCATCGCAAGGGAGCGAACGCGCGGGAATGCAGGCGGCGGCGGTGGAATTGCCCAATCCAGCAGCAGGGCGTGCCCTTCGGCGACGCTTAACCCGCGCGGTTCAGGATGGCGCCTTGTCAGGATCGCATCCGCCCATGTCCGCCGAATTGAAAACCCAGGAACAGGCGGGAGGCGTGCTGCATGGCCGGGCGCTGGCGCTGGCCGGCGACTGGGCGGCGGGGCGCGCGGTGCTGGAAGCCTGCCTTGACGATCCGGCAACGTGCCGCCAGGCCCGCCATCTGCTGTGGGAAATCTGCCAGGCGATGGGCGAGCCCGCCGCCGGCATCGCCCATCTGCGCGCCATGCTCAGCGAATGCCCGCTGACAATGCGCCCCGCCGCCGCGCCACGCCGCAGAATCCTAGCCCTGGCACGGCTCGGCGATTTTCAGACCAACCTGCCGCTGGACCCGCTGCTGGATGACCAGGACTGCGAGCTGGCCACGCTGTGGTATGACCAGGAACAGCCGCACCCCGCCTGCCTGGACCCGGCCTTGGTGCATGAGATGCTGCCGGGGCTGGATCTGGTCTGGATCGTCATCGCGCAGGATGAACGCTCGGCCCCTGCCCTGGCCTGGGCCGATGCGCTGGCGGGCCGGCTGGGCCTGCCGGTGATCAACACCGGCCAGGCGATCGCCGCGATGAATCGGGCCGGGGTTTCGGCGCTGCTGGCGCCCATCGCCGATGCCGTGGTGCCGCCGGTGGCGCTGCTGCCGCGCGCAGGGCTGGAGGCGGGTGGAATGCCCTGCCCCTACCCCGCCATCCTGCGGCCGCTGCATTCCCATGCCGGGCTGGGGCTGCACCGGCTGGCGGGGCCCCAGGATCTCCCCGCAGCGCTGGCGGAAAGCCCGCGGGCCCAGGCTTTCCATGTCTCGCCCTTCGTCGATTTCCGGGGCGCGGACGGGCTTTACGGCAAGTCGCGGATCGTCTTTGTCGAGGGCCGGCCCTACCCCTTCCACCACGCGCTGCATGATGATTGGCGGGTCTGGTACTACAATGCCGGCATGGCGCGCAGTGCCGACAAGCGCGCGGTGGAAGCCCGCTTCCTGGCCGACCTGCCAGGCTTCTACGGCCCGCGCGCCATGGCGGCGCTGGAGGCGATCGGGCGCGCCGTGCCGCTCGACTATTTCGGCCTGGACTGCGCCGTGCTGCCCGATGGCCGGCTGCTGGTGTTTGAGGTCGAGACCGGCATGATCGTCCATGACCGGGACGACCCAATCCTCTACCCGGCCAAGGCCGCCTGGGTGCCGCGCATCTTTCGCGCGGTGGAGGCGATGCTGGACCGCCGGATCAGAAACCCACGCGGTCCCCACCCTTGAGGCCGAGGATCTGCCGCGCCTCGGCCGGTGTGGCGATGGTGTGGCCGACATCCTCCAGAATGCGCCTGATCTTGGCGACCTGCTGCGCGTTGGAGGTGGCCTGCTGACCGGGGGCGATCCACAGGCTGTCCTCCAGCCCCACCCGCACATTGCCGCCCATGATGCCGGCCATGGTGCAGAAGCCCATCTGGTGCCGCCCGGCGGCCAGAACCGACCAGACATAGTCATTGCCGAACAGCCGGTCCGCCGTCTCGCGCATGAACATCAGGTTGCGGTGTTCCGCTGCCAGTCCGCCCAGGATGCCGAAGATGGTTTGCACGAATAGCGGCCCTTCGACCACGCCGCGGTCGCGCATATGCGCCAGGTTGTAGAGGTGGCCGACATCGTAGCATTCGAACTCGAAGCGCGTGCCGTGGCCCTTGCCCAGACGTTCGACGACCTGCTCGATATCCTGGAAGGTATTGCGGAAAATGTAGTTGGTGGTGTTTTCCAGATAGGGCTTCTCCCAGGCGTGTTTCCACGTCTTCACCCGCGCGGCGCTGCCGGAAATATTGAAATTCATGCTGCCCATGTTGAGGCTGCACATCTCGGGGCTGGCCAGCAGGGGTGCGGCCAGGCGCTCATCCAGCGTCATGCCCAGGCCCCCGCCGGTGGTGATGTTCACCACCGCATCGGTGCTTTGCTTGATGCGCGGCAGGAACTGCATGAACACGGCGGGGTCGGGCGTGGGGCGGCCATCGACTGGGTCTCGGGCATGGAGGTGAATGATGGCCGCCCCCGCCTCGGCCGCGGCGATGCTTTCGGCGGCGATCTGCTCGGGCGTGATGGGCAGGTATTCGCTCATGCTCGGCGTGTGGATGGCGCCCGTGACGGCGCAGCTGATGATGATCTTGGCCATGTTGTTCCTCCGTTGGTGGCAGCATGCGGGCTGTGGGGCGTCGCCGCAAGAATGCACGCCAGACAAGGTGATTTGAGCATTGAACATTCTTCAATGGCACTCCATCCCGCCCCGCCGCCTGTGCTGCGCCGATAGACGCCCGATGCGCCGCGGCTTGCCCGCCCGCCCGCCCGCCCGCCCGATAGGGTGGATTGCATTTACGGGCTGAGAAGAGCTTACCCCGACCTGGGCCGTTTGAGCGCGGACGCCGATGGCATTGGCCGTCCTGATCGCCCTCGCCCTGCTGTGATGAGGCGCCGCCCTCAATCGAGGTCGAAGGCGTCATGCGGCGGCGGCGTGGCGCGGGAATAGTATTCTGCGCAATAGGCGCCGCCCTGATTGCGCTCCGTCGCCGGATCGGCCGTGACGATGTCGCCCACCTTCCCGCGGAACGCCTCGGCATTGTCCAGCGGCAACCAGCCGATGCGCGCGCGGTGGTCCTGGTCCCAATAGGATTGGGGGTTGTCCGAGCAGGCCCAGATCACGCTGTGGCCGAGATGAGCGGCGGTGACAGTCGCCTGGACCAGCCGCAGCAGGTCGGCATGGGACAGCCAGGTCGAGAGCATCCGGCGATCGATCGGCTCGGGGAAAGACGATCCAATCCTGTAATTTATGTTTTCGACGCCGTGTTTGTCCCAGTACAGCCGGCCCATCAACTCGCCATAGGCCTTGGACAGGCCATAGAAGCTGTCGGGGCGGAACTGGCAATCGACGTCCAGCTTGTCGCCACCCGCCTCGGGCCGGGCATGAAAGCCGATGCTGTGGTTGGAACTGGCAAACGCCACCCGCGCCCCCTCGCGCCGCGCCGCCTCATAGATATGATAGAGCCCGCGCAGATTGGGGCCGAACACATCCTCGAAGGGCTGGTTGGTGGAAACGCCACCGAAATGCAGGATATGCGACGCGCCCTCGGCCAGCCGGGCGATGGTCACGCCATCCTCCAGATCGGCGCGCTCGAAGCTGCAACCCGCCGGGAGTGCCTCGGGGAAAGGCGCGATATCGGTCAGGCGCAGATGATGGCCCAGCCCGGCCAGCCCGCGCGCCAGCATGCGACCAAGCCCGCCCGAAGCGCCGGTCAATAGAATGGGTTTGTTCATCTGGGTTCCTGGCTGTCTTTGTTGGCGATAGCGTGGCGGCGACGACGAGGGGATGTCAAACCATGCTGACCATCGAGCAGGCCGCGGATGCGCTGGCCGCCGGCACCACCACCGCCCGCGCGCTGCTGGAGGAAAGTTTTGCCGCCGTGGCCCGAGAACCCCTGGCCTTCATGGTGCTGCATCACGCCGCCGCGCGCCTGGCGGCCGATGCGCAGGACATGCTGCGAAAGGCCGGCCGCCCGCCCAGCCGCTACGCCGGCATACCGGTGACGGTGAAGGATTTGCTGGATGAGGCCGGCCAGGTGACGCGTGCGGGGTCGGTGGCACTGCAAAACGCGGCGCCGGCGCTGGCCGACGCGCTGGTGGTCGCGCGCATGCAGGCCGCCGGGTTGGTGGTGATGGGGCGCACCAACATGGTGGAATTCGCCTTCTCCGGCCTGGGTGTGAACCCGCATTTCGGCACGCCGACCAGCCCGTGGGACCGCGCAACGGGGCGGCTGCCGGGCGGCTCCTCCTCCGGTGCTGCGGTCGCGGCGGCCGATGGGATGGGCTTTGGCGGGTTGGGGTCCGACACCGGCGGCTCGTGCCGCATTCCGGCGGCACTGTGTGGCGTGGTCGGCTACAAGCCCACGGCCAGCCGGGTGCCGCTTGCGGGTGCGACGCCGCTGTCCTTCTCGCTCGATTCGATCGGCCCCATCGCGCGCAGCGTAGGTTGTTGCCAGGTGATCGACGGGATCATCGCCGACAGCGCGGCCGCCCACGCCGCCCTGCCACTGGCCGGGCTGCGGCTGGCGGTGCTGCGCAATTATGTCGAGGAGGGGCTGGAGGATGCGGTGGCCAATGCCTATGCGGCGGCTCTGAGCAGGCTCGCGGCGCTCGGCGCGCGACTGACCGATATCCGCATCGCCGAAATCGAGGTGCTGCCCGGGGTGAACGCCACCGGCGGCTTTGCGGCCAGCGAGGCCTGGACCTGGCATCACGACCTGATCGACCGCGCGGGCGAACACTATGACCCGCGCATCCTCAAGCGCATCCGCCGGGGCGAGGGCATGAGTGCGGAGAACTACATCGCGCTGCTGGCGGCCCGGCGCAACCTGATCGCCGCGGTGGCCCCGCAGACTGCGGGCTTCGATGCCGTGCTGGCCCCGACCTGCCCGCTGACGCCGCCGGCCATCGCCGCGATCGAAGACGAGCGCGAATACAACCGCATCAACACGGCACTGCTGCGCAACACCACCGTGTTCAACTTCCTCGACCGCTGCTCGATCTCCATCCCCTGTCAGCGGCCGGGCGAGGCGCCGGTGGGGCTGATGTTGACGGGTGAGCATGGCGGGGATGGCAGGCTGTTCGCGGTGGCGGCGGCGGTGGAGGCGGCGCTGGCCTAACCCTCATCGGGCTTTGGCGCGGGCATCAGATCCCGCGCCACTTCGGGCCGCGAGAACACCTCATTCATCTTCATCGCATATTCCAGCGCCGTATCGGGCTGGAAATGGATATCCGGCGCCACCCGCAGCTTCACGGCCTTGGCCACCTCCGTGCGGAAATACGCTCCGGCACGCTTCATCCCGGCGAACTGCTCGGGCGAGACGTCCTTTCCCAGACCACTGACATAGGCCGTCATGTGCTTGAGATCGGGCGAGGCGCGAACCTCGGTCACGGTGATTCGTGCCCCCACCAGCACCGGGTCGCGGAACTCGCCGCGCAAAAAGACGGAGGAGAGCGCATGCCGCACCTCCTCCGCCACCCGAAGCTGCCGCTGGCTGGGGCCGGCGGCCTGCGTCTTCATGCGGCCGCCACGGTTTCGACCTCGTAGCACTCGATCTGGTCGTCCACGCGGATATCGTCGTAGTTCAGGAAGCCCATGCCGCATTCATAGCCATTGGCCACTTCCTTCACGTCATCCTTGAAGCGACGCAGCGTGCTGAGTTCGCCCTGATGGATGACCACGCCCTCGCGCAGCAGACGCACGCCACAGCCGCGCTTGACCACACCTTCGGTGATGCGGCAGCCCGCGACCTTGCCGAGGCGCTTGACCTCGAAGACCTGCAGGATCTGCGCGTAACCGATGAACTTTTCGCGCTGCACCGGGGCCAGCTTGCCCTTGAACAGCTTCTCGATGTCGTCGGAGACTTCGTAGATGATCGAGTAGTAGCGGATATCGACACCGTCGCGCGTCGCCATTTCCCGCGCCTGCACCGTGGCGCGGACGTTGAAGGCGACGATGATGGCGTGGCTCGCCTTGGCCAGTTGGACATCGCTTTCGGTGATCTGGCCCACCGCGCTGTGCAGCACGCGGACCTTCACCTCGTCATTGCCGAGCTTGCCCAGCGTCACGCCGATAGCCTCGGCCGAGCCCTGGACATCGGCCTTGACCACGACGGCCACTTCCTTCTGTTCGCCCAGCGCGATGCGGGCGAGCATTTCGGCCAGCGTGCCGCGGGTGGCGGAGATGGAGGCCGCCTGCTTCTCGCGCAGCTTGAGTTGGCGGTAGGCGGTCACCTCCCGCGCGCGGGCCTCGTTCTCAACGACCACGAAAGGCTCGCCGGCATTCGGCACGCCCGAGAGACCCAGCAATTCCACCGGGCTGCTCGGCGCCGCCTCCTTCACCTGGGCGCCCTTGTCGTTGATCACCGCGCGGATGCGGCCCCACTCGGCGCCGGCCACGACGATATCGCCCTGGCGCAGCGTGCCCTTCTGGATCAGCACCGTGGCCAGGGGACCACGGCCGCGGTCGAGCTTGGATTCGATGACCGTGCCCTCGGCCGCCCGCTTCGGGTTGGCTTTCAGGTCCAGCACCTCGGCCTGAAGCGAGATGGCCTCCGCCAGCTTGTCCAGGTTCAGGCGCTTGGTGGCGCTGACCTGCACTTCCTGGGTTTCGCCACCGAGCTCTTCCACCACGATCTCGTATTGCAGGAGCTCCTGCCGCACGCGGTCGAGATTGACGCCGGGCTTGTCGATCTTGTTGACGGCCACGATGATCGGCACATCGGCGGCCTTGGCGTGACGGATCGCCTCGATCGTCTGCGGCATGACGCCATCATCGGCGGCCACGACCAGCACGACCATGTCGGTCACGCCGGCACCACGGGCGCGCATGGCGGTGAAGGCCTCGTGGCCGGGGGTGTCGAGGAAGGTGATACGCTCACCGCCGGGCATCTGCACCTGATAGGCGCCGATATGCTGGGTGATGCCACCGGCCTCACGCGCCGCCACATCGGTCTTGCGCAGCGCGTCGAGCAGGCTGGTCTTGCCGTGGTCGACATGGCCCATGATCGTCACCACCGGCGCGCGGGGAACCATATCGGTGTCGATATCGGTCTCGCCCTCAAGGCCGACTTCGACATCGCTTTCCGCCACGCGCTTCACGCGGTGGCCGAATTCCTCGACCACGAGCTGTGCCGTGTCGGCGTCGATGCTCTGGGTCAGCGTCGCCATCACGCCCATGCGGAACAGCGCCTTCACCACCTCACCGCCACGGGCGGCCATGCGGTTGGCGAGTTCCTGCACGGTGATGTTTTCGGGGATGATGACGTCGCGCGTCACCTTCTCCTGGCCCGAACGCAGCCGGGCGAGTTCCTGCTGGCGGCGGTCGCGTTCGCGGGCGCGGCGCATCGAGGCGATGGAGCGGCTGCGCTCATCCTCGCCTTCCACTGCGGCGGCGACGTCAACGCGGCCGGTGCTGCGGCGGTCGGCCGGCGTCAGCGTCTTGCGCGGCGGGGGCGTGACGGGGCGGCGAACGCCACCCGGACCGGTGGGCGCGCCGCCGGGGCGGCGGACGGGGCCACGGCGGTCATCCTCGCCCTCATCGGCACGCGGGCGCAGCGAGAGGCGGGCGGCCGGCGTGGTGGGGGCGGCAGACGGGGCGGCGGCGGGGGCCACCGCCTGGCGGCGCACCACCGGCGCATCGGCGCGCGGCGGGCGTGCGGCACCGCCGGGGGCCGTGGCAGCCACCTGCTCGGGCTGCGGGTTCTTTGCCAGGGCGGCGGCTCGGCGATTGCCCTCCTCGGCGTCGCGGGCCTCTTCCTCGGCCCGGCGCTTGTCGTCCTCGGCGCGGCGAACCGCTTCCTCGGCGGCGGAGCGCACCATCAGCGCCTGCTGCTCACGCGCATCGCGCTCGCGCTGCGCTTCCACGCGGCGGTTTTCTTCCAGCACGCGCTGGCGAATGGCCTGCTCGGCCTGGGTCAGCGGGCGGCCACCGGG
>Ga0105045_10001524_pt1 | contig 19006 bp, 33 predicted proteins | sample MAT02_FD_78089 | JGI IMG/M metagenome (GOLD analysis project Ga0105045, IMG submission 78089) | Freshwater microbial communities from Lake Fryxell liftoff mats and glacier meltwater in Antarctica - MAT-02 (megahit assembly) | ecosystem: Environmental > Aquatic > Freshwater > Ice > Liftoff... | reverse complement strand
GTGGCCAACTCGGCGGCGGCGGACTCGGCACGGCCGACCTCGAGCGCCTCGACCATGACCCTGACCACCGGCTCGGTGCCGGAGGGACGGACGAGGACCCGCCCGTCGTCACCCAACTCGGAGCGCACCGAGGCGATCTGCGCGGCGATGCGCTCCCCGACGTCGGGCATCGGTTGACCGACGCGCACGTTGATGAGCACCTGGGGCAGTCGGGTCATCGCGGCGCCGGCCAGCTCGGACAAGGGCTGACCAGAGCGGATCACCAGATCGATCAGCAGGATGGCGGCGAGCAGGCCGTCACCCGTCGTGGCCCGCTCCGCGAAGACGATGTGCCCCGACTGCTCGCCACCGAGGGAATGGTGCCCGGCGGCAAGGGCGGCCAACACGTTGCGATCGCCGACCGGGGTCTGCTCGACGGTGATGCCCGCCGCTGCCATCGCCCGATGGAATCCCAGGTTGGACATCACCGTCACCACGACGGTGTCGTTCGCGAGCAACCCCCGTGCCGACATGTCGAGCGCACACAGGGCAATGATCTCGTCGCCGTCGACCACCCGTCCGGTGTGGTCGATCGCGACCAGCCGGTCGGCATCCCCGTCGAAGGCGATCCCGATGTCGGCGCCGACGTCCACCACCGCGCGCTGCAGCGCGCCTGGGTACGTCGAACCGCAGTCGCGGTTGATGTTGGTGCCGTCCGGAGCAGCGTTGAGCACCGTGATGCGGGCGCCGAGTGAGCGGAGCACCTGCGGGGCGATCACCGAGTTGGCTCCGTGGGCACAGTCCACGACGACCGCCACACCTGCCAGGTCGCGCCCCTCGAGCGATGACCTCAGCACGGCTTCGTACGCGCCGGCGGCCGTCGGGTCGGTGACCAAGGTGCCGACCGACTCGCCGCTGATCCCCGGTGGGGTGCCCCTGAGCGCCGCAGCGATCGCGGCCTCCACCCTGCCCTGTTCGGCATCGGAGAGCTTCAGGCCACCGGGTGCGAACACCTTGATGCCATTGTCCTCGAAGGAGTTGTGCGACGCCGAGATGACCACACCGGGCACGCGATCACGTGCGGAGACCACGGCGACCGCGGGTGTCGGCACGACGCCCAGCACCACGGCATCTGCTCCCTCGGACGCGACGCCGGCGGCGACCGCTGCTTCGAGCATCGGGCCGGACCGCCGCGTGTCACGTCCGATGATGACTCGATCGGACGGGAACACCTGTGCGGTTGCGCGCCCGATCGCGAGCGCGACCTCGGCGGTGATCTCGGAGTTGGCGACTCCTCGCACACCATCGGTGCCGAAACGGACGGACATCGGCCGGGTGGAGAACTCGCTGGCGCCGCGGCGCCGCTCAGCGCTTGGAGTACTGCGGAGCCTTGCGGGCCTTCTTGAGGCCGTACTTCTTGCTCTCCTTCTCACGTGCGTCACGCGAGAGGAAGCCGGCGCGCTTGAGCGCCCCACGCAGCTCGGGGTCGAGCGCGATCAGCCCGCGGGCGATGCCGAGGCGGATGGCGCCGGCCTGGCCCGTCGTTCCTCCGCCGTGGAGGGTGGCATCGATGTCATAGCCCTCTCCGGTCTCGGTGAGGCGGAGTGGCTCGGAGAGGATCATCCGGTGCGTCGCGTTGGGGAAGTAGTCCTCGAGCGGGCGCTTGTTGATCGTGATGGTGCCGGAGCCCTCACGGATGCGGACCCGGGCGACGGCACGCTTGCGGCGACCGGTGGACTGGACGAGCGGCTGTGACATGAACTGGTACTCCGTTACGAACGTGCTCGGGCGGCGTCGATGACCAACGCCTGTGGCTTCTGTGCGGTGTGAGGGTGCTCGGGGCCGGCATAGACCTTCAGTTTCGTGAGCATCTGACGACCGAGACGATTCTTGGGCATCATGCCCCGGACGGTGCGCCGCACGGCGTCGGCCGGCTTCGTCTGCAGATCGGTGGCGTAGGTGGTGCTCCGGATGCCACCGGGGTAACCGGTGTGACGGTGCACCATCTTCCTGTCGGCCTTGCCAGCGGTGAGCACCACCTTGTCGGCGTTGACGATGATGACGTGGTCACCGGTGTCGATGTGGGGGCTGAAGGTGGCCTTGTGCTTGCCACGCAGCACCCGGGCGACCTCGGTCGACATACGCCCGAGGGTCAGGCCCTCGGCGTCGACGACGTGCCAATTCCGCTCGATCTCGGATGCTCTCGGTGTGTAGGTGCGCACTGCGCTCACTCTCTCTGCACTCACTCGCTCGATCTGCATGGGCAGGACGGACATTTGGTCCGCTCTGCCCGTGCCGGGACTGCGCGGGACGGTCAACGGGCTCGTACCACCGCAGTCGCAGGGCCGAGGGACGACGATAGCGGCGCTCCGGTCCGACCGGCAAGTGCGGTCACGGCGGTCATGGCGGCCGGCGGTGGTCGGCCCCCTCACCGCTCGGCCCCCCACTGCTCGCCCCCTCACTGTTCGGCACCCTCACTGTTCGGCGAGCTCACCGCTGGGCGACTGGTCCCACGGCTCGTAACCCACCTCCCACAGTGTCAGGCCCCGTGGAGGCGCCAGAGGTGGCGCGCCGTCGCGGGCACGGGCACCGAGCAACTCCGCCACCTGCTCCTCCGACATGCGCCCCCGCCCGACCTTCACCAAAGTGCCGACGATGCTGCGCACCATCTGGTGGCAGAACGCCGACGCGACGATCTCGAAGGTCGACAGACGAGGAGCGACCGAGGACGGATCGTCGTGGCGTGTCCACGCCGCTGCGTGGACACGCCGCACCAGCGAGACCTCCGGCGAGTGCCGCGGCCTCCGACAGAACGACGAGAAGTCGTGCTCGCCCACCAAGATCTGTGCTGCCCGGTTCATCGCAGCAACATCGAGGCGCTCGCGGACCCACCACGACCGTGCGTCGGTGAACGGATCCGGGACCTCGTCGTCGAGGACGTCATAACGGTATCGGCGCCAACACGCGGAGAACCTCGCATCGAAGTCCTCGGGCACCGCCACAACGCTCCGCACTGCGATCCGCGGGCCCAGCAGTGCGTTCAGCGACTTCCGCAGTCCGTCGAGCTCAGGTGACGGGCCGTCGACATCGAATGTCACGACCTGGCCCACTGCGTGCACGCCGGCGTCGGTGCGCCCAGCACAGATCAACTCGACCGGCTGTCGCGCCACCTGCTCGATCGACACTCGCAGGTCGCCCGCAACGGTGCGTACGCCGACGTTCTCGGCGAACCCGTGAAAGCCGGCGCCGTCATAGGCCAGATCGATCCGGAGCCGATGTCGGTCGTTCGCGGCGGAGCCGCCCCGAGGGGCGGCTCCGAACTGCTCGTCATGGTGTGACACCGGTGCTGCGGTGTGGCTCAGACGAATTCGATCTTCGCCATCGGCGCCTTGTCTCCCTGGCGGGCGCCGAGCTTCAGGATGCGGGTGTAACCCCCGGGACGGTCGGCGTACCGCGGCCCGACCTCGTCCATCAGCTTGGCGGCGATCTCCTGATCGCCCAGGTAGGAAAGGAGCTGGCGATGGTTGTGGAGTCCACCCTTGCGGGCCTTGGTGACCATCTTCTCGGCGATGGGTCGCAACGCCTTGGCCTTGGCCTCGGTCGTGACGATTCCCGTCGGGGACGCCACCAGCGAGCAGACCAGGTTGGCCATCATCAGGCGCTGGTGCTTGGCGTGTCCGCCGAAGGCATGTCCCCGTCTCGGAGTTGCAGGCATGTCGTGTTCCTCTGGTCAGTCTCGACCGCGGAGCGTCAGGCCCCGCTCATCGAGCTTCTCGGTGACTTCGTCGAGCGACTTCTGGCCGAAGTTGGTGATGGCCAGCAGGTCGTCCTCGCTCTTGGTGAGCAGCTCTCCCACGGTGTTGACCTGGGCGCGCTTGAGGCAGTTGCGTGGGCGCTCGGACAGGTCGAGCTCCTCGATGGTGAGTTCGAGGTCGGGCGAGGCAGCAATGGTGGTGATGGCTTCGGTGAGCGTCAGTCCTTCGGGCTCGTCCTCCATCCCGGCGACCAGCGTGGTCAACTCGGTCAGGGTGGCTCCAGCTGAGGCCAGCGCCTCGCGCGGCGACTTCGATCCGTCGGTCTGGATCTCGAGCACCAGGCGATCGAAGTTCGTCGACTGCTCGACGCGCGTGGGCTCGACGGTGAAGGTCACGCGCCGCACCGGCGAGTAGATCGCATCGACGGGGATGACGCCGATGGTGGTGGTCGAACGCCCGGTGCCGGACTCGTAGCCCTTGCCGCGTTCGATCGTCAGGTCGAGTGCGAGGCGCCCATTGGCGCCGATGCTGGCGAGGTGGAGATCCGGGTTGAGGATCTCGACGTCGGCGGTGGCCAGGATGTCCTTGGCCGACACCTCGGCGGGCCCTCGTACGTCGAGACGCAGGGTCACCGGTTCATCCGACGTCGAGGACACCACGATGTCCTTGAGGTTCAGGATGATGTCGGTGACGTCCTCGGAGACACCGGCGATGGTGTCGAACTCGTGGAGCGCCTCGTCGAAGCGGACCTGGGTGATGGCCGCGCCCGGAATGGACGAGAGCAGGGTGCGACGGAGGGAGTTGCCCAGGGTGTGGCCGAAGCCGGGCTCGAGCGGGCTGACGGCGAACCGCTGAAGGTTGCCCTCCTCCTCGTCGATGGCCTCCACGGTGGGGCGCTGAATGACGAGCATCTGATGCGTACCTCGGTTGAGCGATGGTGGATTGAAGCGGATGGCGGGGACATCGGTGCCGCAGAGTGCGGCGAGGCCGACTACTTGGAGTAGAGCTCGACGATGAGCTGCTCGCGCACGGGCACGTCGATGTGCTCGCGGAGCGGGACCTCACGGACGGTGACCTCTTGGCCGCCGTCGGCCGAGTCGAGCCACGGTGGTGGCGTGCGGCCGAGCGTGTCCATGTTGTGCTGGACGATGATCATCTCGCGAGACTTGGTCCGCAGCCGGATGACGTCGCCCTGGCGCACTCGGTAGCTGGGGATGTCCACCCGGCGGCCGTTCACGTCGACGTGACCATGGTTCACGAACTGGCGGGCCTGGGGCCGGGTCGACGCCCAGCCTGCCCGGTACACGACGTTGTCGAGACGCAGCTCGCAGTAGCGCAACAGGTTCTCACCCGTCACACCCTGACGGCGGTTCGCCTCGGTGTAGAGGTTGCGGAACTGCCGCTCGGTCATGCCGTAGGCGAAGCGGGCCTTCTGCTTCTCCTGGAGCTGCAGCAGGTACTCGCTGACGTTGCCGCGACGGCGGGTGCGTCCATGGTCGCCCGGGGGGTACGGGCGCTTGTCCATCGCCTTGTTCTCGCCCGAGGTGCCCCAGATGTTGGTGCCGAGGCGACGAGAGACGCGCGCACGGGGGCCGGTGTAGCGGGACATTGGTTCAGAGCCTCCGACGCTTGGGGGGACGGCAACCGTTGTGCGGCACGGGGGTGACGTCCTTGATGCCGGTCACCTCGATGCCGACGTTCTGGATCGAACGGATCGCCGTCTCTCGACCGGACCCGGGACCCTTGACCTGGACGTCGACCTTGCGGACCCCGTGCTCCATGGCACGTCGTGCCGCCTGCTCGGCCGCCATCTGCGCGGCAAAGGGGGTGGACTTGCGGGAGCCCTTGAAACCGACGTTGCCGGCCGAGGCCCAGGAGAGGACGTTGCCCTCCTGGTCGGTGATCGACACGATCGTGTTGTTGAACGAGCTCTTGATGTGAGCGACGCCGTAGGTGACGTTCTTGCGTTCCTTCTTGCGGGGACGTCGGCCCCCTGCAGGTGGCTTGGCCATTACTTGCGGACCTTCTTCTTGCCGGCGACGGTCTTCTTGGGGCCCTTGCGGGTTCGGGCGTTGGTGTGGGTGCGCTGCCCGCGGACGGGGAGCCCACGGCGATGGCGGAGGCCCTGGTAGGAACCGATCTCCATCTTGCGCTTGATGTTCTGGCTGACCTCACGCCGGAGGTCGCCCTCGACCTTGGCGTGCTCGTCGATCCATGCGCGGATCTTGTTGACCTCTGAGTCGGTCAGGTCTCGAACTCTGGTGGACTCGTCGATGCCGTTCTCCTCACAGATCTGCTCCGCGAGGGTGTGGCCGATGCCGTAGATGTAGGTCAGCGAGACGACGAGCCGCTTCTCACGCGGGATGTCGACGCCGGAGATGCGTGCCATGGGTGATGTCCTCTGGTCTTTCCTGGGTCCTAGCCCTGCCGCTGCTTGTGGCGCGGGTTGTCGCAGATGACCATCACACGCCCGTGGCGGCGGATCACCCTGCACTTCTCACAGATTCTCTTGACGCTGGGTCGAACCTTCATCGATCTCTCCGGACTGGCGCAGACCAGCCCTCCTGACCGCCGTGGCGGGCGGTCACTTGTAGCGGTAGGTGATCCTGCCGCGGGACAGGTCGTAAGGGGTCAACTCCACCTGCACCTTGTCGCCGGGGAGGATGCGGATGTAGTGCATGCGCATCTTCCCGGAGATGTGCGCCAGCACCTTGTGCCCGTTCTCGAGTTCGACCCGGAACATGGCGTTGGGGAGCGGTTCGGTGACCGTTCCCTCCAAGACGATGGCGTCTTCCTTGGGCTTTGGCAGAGTTGATCCTCCTGTGAGGCCCCGAGGGGTGGAACAGTGTCGGAGCACGTCGGACGCAAAGGTCCTGAACGGCCGAGGAGCAACACTAGAGGACGCGCCTCGCGCGATCAAAGCCGGACCGGAGAACTCACCCTCCGTAGTTCATTCTGGTGTCCTCCATGCGCAGCACAGGGGTGTCCTCGGGCTTGTAGAACGCAGCATCGACCACTTCACCGATGAAGAACCCGTGCTCTCCTGCCGCCACCCGCTGGGTGACGCGGCAGTCGAGGTAGGCCACCGACTGTGCCAGCACCGGCGCTCCGGTGACCGCTTCGGTGTACTCGAAACCGTTGAGTGTCCGGGCATCGAGGTCCACCTCGACGGGCTTGGTGAACTTGCGCACGATCGCCCGGTCCTCGCGATCGATGATGCACACGCTGAAGCAACCGCCCGCCTCGACGAGCTCGTGGGTGTAGGCCGTGGACTCGATGCCGACGCCGATGAGCTTGGGATCGAAGCTCACCTGGGTGACCCAGTTGATCGTCATTCCGTTGCGGCGCCGATCGCCGTCGGTGCTGCCCAGGACGTACAGGCCGTAGGGCATGGTCCACATGACACGTCGCCGCAGCTTGTCGTAGTCGGCCTGACGCTCCTCGCCGTCGATCCCGGGAGGGTACGGCCCGATCGGTCCTGCGCCACCTGGTGCTGCCATGGGCGGGACCCTACAGGGGCCCAGGTGCTGGCCCTGATCGCCTTCGCTGTGGCGGCGCGATCAACCCACTCGGGCATCGATGGCAGCAACGAGCCGATCGAAGACCTCGTCAGGTGCGCCGACGCCGTCGATACGCACCAGGAGGCCCTGCACGTCGAACCACTCGAGCGCCGGAAGGGTCTGGGATGCGTAGATGGCGAGACGCTTGCGCACGGCGTCCTCGGTGTCGTCGTCGCGCTGCACCACGACCGCACCGCACTTGGCACACACCCCCGAGCTGGCTGACTCGTCTCGACCCATCGAGTAGGTGGTCTGACACTCGCTGCACACGCGCCGAGCAGTGATCCGCTGCAGTACGACATCCTCGGGCACGGCCAGGTCCAACGCCAGGTCGATGCCGTCCACGCCCACCAGGGTCACCAGATCCATCGCCTGCTGCTCGGTCCGGGGGAATCCGTCCAGCATCCATCCCGTTGCCGCGTCGTGGTGTGAGAGACGCTCGGAGATGATGCCGAGCATGACGTCGTCGGAGACCAGCTGACCTGCATCCATGATCGCCTTCGCACGGAGTCCGAACTCGGTCCCGTCGCGCACCGCTGCTCGCAGCATGTCGCCGGTGGAGATGTGCGGCACGCCGTAGCGCTCAGCCAGACGAATCGCCTGCGTGCCCTTGCCCGCGCCCTGCCGACCGAAGACAAGGAGTCGCGCCGGATGGTCCTCGGTCGCTCGAGCGTTGACTTCCATCGTGTCCTCCCCTGCCGACGAACCGACCCGCGATCGCGGGCCAACTCACTTGGACGACAGGAATCCCTCGTAGTTGCGCATCATCAGCTGGCTGTCGACCTGCTTCATCGTCTCGAGGGCGACGCCCACGGCGATGAGCAGCGAGGTGCCGCCGATGGAATACGCGGCCCCGCTGCCGTTGGGACCGAGCAGCATTCGCACCAGGATGGTCGGCAGGATCGCCAGGATGGCGATGAACAATGCACCCGGCAGCGTGATGCGGTTCAGGACCTTGGCGAGGTAGTGCTCGGTCTGTGGGCCGGGCCGGATGCCGGGGATGAAGCCGCCCTGCTTGCGCAGGTTGTCCGCCTGCTGGACGGGGTCGAACGCAATGGCCGTGTAGAAGTAGGAGAAGCCGATGATGAACAACGCCAGCACTGCCAGATAGATGGGGTTGATCGTGTTGGCGAGGTTGTCGTTGATCCAGCTCGAGACCGACCGGCCCCAGCCGTCCGCCGGCAGCACCTGGCTCAGCAACACCGGCAGGTTGATCACCGCACTCGCGAAGATGATCGGGATGATGCCGGCCTGGTTGACCTTGAGCGGGATGTAGGTGCTCTGTCCGGAGTACATCCGCCGGCCGACCACCCGCTTGGCGAACTGCACCGGAATGCGCCGCTGCCCCTGTTCGATGAACACGATGAACAACAGCATCACGATGAAGAATGCAAAGAAGACCACGAGCTTCCACGTGCCGGCTGCGTAGACGGCGCTGAAGGCGGCGGGGAGCCCGGACACCACCGAGCAGAAGATGATCAACGACATTCCGTTGCCGACACCCCGGGTCGTGATCAGCTCACCCATCCACATCAACAACGCTGCACCGGCGGTGAACGTGGTCACGATCAGCAGCACGCGAGCGGGCGTGAAGATCGGTACCAGGTCGATGGAGCCGGCGGTGTTGTTCACCAGCCCGCCACCACCGTTGTGGAACAGGAACACGAGACCGGTGGATTGCAGCACGGCGATACCGACGGTCAGGTAACGGGTCCACTGGGTGATCTTGCGCTGCCCGACCGCGCCCTGCTGCTGCCACTCCTGGAGCTTCGGGATGACCACCGTCAGGATCTGCATGATGATCGAGCTGGTGATGTACGGCATGATCCCGAGAGCGAACAACGAGAACTGGGTGAGGGCGTTCCCCGAGAACAACGAGAGGAACGCGAGGACGCCTCCCTCTCGGGCCTGCTCACCGATCGATGCCACCGCGTTCTGGTCGACGCCGGGGACCGGCAGGTAGGCGCCGAACCTGTACAGCACCAGCACGAACAAGGTGAAGAGGATCTTGTTGCGAAGATCCTCGACCTTGAGGATGTTGCCGATTCGAGACACTGGCGCTCCCTGCTCCTGGGCAGTCGACGGTGGGTCCGGAAACTATCCGATCCCCACAGCCCGGGTGAACCGGGCGTTGGTCAGCGGTTGGTGTGGGCGCTGCCGTGGAAGGCAGGGCGGACTGCGAACGGCAGCGGCAGCTTCTCGACCGAACCGCCGGCGGCGGTGATCGCCGACTCTGCGGCTGCCGAGACGGCGTGGACCTTCACCGTGACAGATCGGGACAACTCGCCACGGGCGAGCACCTTGACGAATGCGCCCTTGGAGATCAGGCCCTTGGCATAGAGGGCCTCGGGAGTGACCTCGTCGAGTCCCGAGGACTCGATGACGTCCAGGTTGATGGCCTGGTACTCGACCCGGAACGGGTTGTTGAACCCGCGCAGTTTGGGCACCCGCTGGGCCAGGGGCAACTGGCCGCCCTCGAACCCGATCGGCACCTTGCTCCGCGCCTTCTGGCCCTTGGTCCCGCGGCCTGCGGTCTTGCCACCCTTGCCGCCGATACCACGGGCGACACGTTTGCGACTCTTGCGCGAGCCCTCTGCGGGCTTCAGATCATGGACCTTCATCTCAGTCGACCTCCTCGGCCGTCACGTCTTCCACCCGGACGAGGTGCGGGACCTTGGCGATCTGTCCCCGCACGTCGGGTGTGTCCGGCAGCGTGTTGGTCATGCCGATACGACGCAGACCCAACGCACGCAGGCTGCCGCGCTGCTTGGGCTTCGTGCCGATGGCCGAACCGGTCTGGGTGACCTTGATCTCAGCCATCAGGCGACCTCGAAGGGCTCGGGGGTCGGACCACGCTCGGACTCCCGGTAGGCCTTCAGCAGGCCCTTGGGAATGCAGTCCTCGGGGTCGAGCCCGCGCAGCTTGGCTATCTCGTCAGGGCGACGCAGATCCGCCAGTCCGGCGATGGTGGCGCGGGCCACGTTGATGTAGTTGGACGACCCCAGGGACTTGCACAGCACGTCCTGGATGCCGGCCTCTTCGAGGATGGCGCGTGCAGCACCACCGGCGATGACGCCGGTGCCGGGAGCGGCGGGCTTCAGCATGACCCGACCGGCACCCATGACGCCGATGACGGGGTGGATGATCGTTCCACTGGCCAGCGGCACCGTGAACAGGTTCTTGCGTGCCTCTTCGGTGCCCTTCTGGATGGCGAGGGGCACCTCTTTGGCCTTGCCGTAACCCAGCCCGACACGACCGGCTCCGTCGCCGATCACCACGAGCGCCGTGAAGGAGAACCGGCGGCCACCCTTGACCACCTTCGCGACGCGGTTGATGTTGATCACTCGGGACTCGCGCAGCTGCAGGTCCGAGCTGTCCTTGTTCAGTGCCATCAGAACTCCAGTCCTGCATCTCGGGCGGCCGTGGCAAGCGCTGCCACCCGCCCCTGGTAGCGGAAGCCACCTCGGTCGAACACAACTTGCTCCACACCCGCAGCCTTGGCCCGCTCGGCCACACGCTGGCCGACCTGCGCAGCGGCGTCGCAGTTGGACGTGGTTGCACCGCGCAGGTCCGCTTCGAGCGTGCTGGCGGACGCAAGCGTCACACCTGCCCGGTCGTCGATGACCTGGGCAAGGACGTGACGGTTGGACCGGAACACGGCCAGACGGGGACGCTCCGGGGTGCCCGATACGCGCTTGCGCACACGTGCGTGCCGGCGCGTGCGCAGGACCTGCTTCTTCTTCGACTTGTCGCTCACTGCGATCGCCTCACTCGTCGGATCTGCCGACTGATCACTTGCCGGCCTTGCCGGCCTTGCGGCGGACGTGTTCGCCGACATAGCGCACGCCCTTGCCCTTGTACGGCTCCGGCTTGCGCCAGGCCCTGATATCCGCTGCCACCTGGCCGACCAGCTGCTTGTCGATCCCGTGCACCTCGATGCGGGTGGGTTGGGGAACGACGAACTCGATGCCGTCGGGGGCGGTGATGTTCACCGGGTGCGAGAACCCGAGCGCCAGCTCCAGGGCATTCGAGCCCTTCGCAGCGGCCCGGTACCCGACGCCGACGATGTCGAGCTCCTTACGGAACCCGTCAGTGACGCCGGTGATCATGTTCGCGACCAGTGACCGCATCAGCCCGTGCATCGCACGAGCCTCGCGGGAGTCGTCGATCCGCTCCACCTGCAGGGTGTCGCCCGCGGCGGAGATGCTGACGAGTCCGGACAGCTCTCGGGACAGTTGGCCCTTGGGCCCCTTGACCCGCACCGAGCGACCGGTGATCTCGATGTCGACCCCGCCCGGAACGGCGATGGGCTCCTTACCAATGCGTGACATGGAACTCCCCCCTCACCAGACGTGGCAGAGGACTTCACCACCGACACGGCGGCGTCGAGCCTCGCGGTCGGTCATGAGTCCGATGCTCGTGGACAGGATGGCGACGCCGAGACCACCGAGGACGCGTTCGACCTCGTTGTGCTTGCGGTAGACCCGCAGGCCCGGCTTGGACACCCTGCGGATTCCGGAGATGACCCGGCGCCGCTCGGATGAGTACTTCATGTCGACCTTGAGGATGCGACCCGGGCCCTTGGTGTTGTCCTCCACCGAGTAGCCAACGATGTAGCCCTCCTTGAGGAGAACCACGGCGAGGGCTTCCTTCTGCTTCGATGCCGGCATGAGCACCTCGTCGTGCATCGCCACGTTGGCGTTGCGGAGACGGGTGAGCATGTCAGCGATGGGATCTGTCATCGTCATTTTCTCAACCCTCCTCTCACCAACTGGCCTTGGTCACACCTGGGATCTCGCCCGCATGGGCGAGTTCACGCAGGCAGATCCGGCACAGACCGAACTTGCGGTACACCGCGCGTGGTCGCCCACAACGTTGGCACCGCGTGTAGCCACGAACCTTGAACTTGGGCTTGCGCTGCTGCTTCTGCTTCAGAGCTTCGGTCGCCATGGGTCACACCCCTTCACGTCGGAACGGGAAACTGAAGGAGTCCAGAAGAGACCTACCCTCAGCGTCGGTCCGGGCGGTTGTCACAATCGTGATGTCCATGCCCCGGGGGGCATCGACCTTGTCGTAATCGATCTCCGGGAAGATCAGCTGTTCGGACACGCCGAACGTGTAGTTGCCCCGGCCGTCGAAGCTCTTGGTCGGCAGACCGCGAAAGTCGCGGATCCGCGGAATCGCGAGCGTGACCAGGCGGTCGAAGAACTCCCACATCTGGTCGCCCCTCAGGGTGACCTTCACACCGATCGCGTTGCCCTCTCGGAGCTTGAAACCGGCGATCGACTTCTTCGCCTTGGTGATGACCGGCTTCTGCCCGCAGATGACGGTCAGATCGGCGACGATCTTCTCGAGGAGGCCCTTGTTGTCCACAGCGGCGCCGGCACCCACGTTGACCACGATCTTCTCGAGGCGGGGCACCTCCATGACGTTGCCCAGCTCCAAGGCGGTGCGGAGCTGGTCTCGGATCTCGTCGTTGTACTTCGCCTTGAGGCGGGGAACGGTGGTCGTCGAGCTCACAGCACACCTCCGCTGCCACGTGCAACCCGTGACTTCGTCCCGTCGTCATCGATGCGGTAGCCGACGCGTGTGGTCGAGCCATCCGAGTCGATCAGCGCGACGTTCGAGGCGTCGAGCGGCATCGCCTTGTCGATGATGCCGCCCTGCTGCATCGCCCTGGTCGGCTTCTGGTGACGCTTCGCGACGTTCACGCCATCGACGATCACCTTGTTGGCCTTCGGCATCACCGAAATGACCTCACCTTCCTTACCGCGGAACTTGCCCGTCAGCACACGGACGTGGTCACCCTTTCGGATCTTCATCTCAGATCACCTCCGGTGCGAGCGAGACGATGCGCATGAACTTCTTGTCTCGCAGCTCACGTCCGACCGGGCCGAAGATGCGGGTCCCTCTCGGCTGACGCTGCTCGTTGATCAGCACAGCGGCGTTCTCGTCGAAACGGATGTAGCTGCCGTCAGCACGACGCCGCTCCTTCTTCACACGCACGATCACACACCGGACGACCTCGCCCTTCTTGACCGCTGCGCCGGGCAGTGCGTCCTTGACGGTTGCCACGATGACGTCGCCGATCGTGGCGTAGCGGCGCTTCGAGCCGCCCAGCACCTTGATCACGAGCACCTCGCGCGCACCTGAGTTGTCGGCCACCCGGAGCCGTGTCTCCTGCTGGATCATCGTGCACGCTCCAGGACCTCGACGACACGCCAGCGCTTGAGCTTGGATGTCGGGCGGGTCTCCATGACGCGGACACGATCGCCGATGTGGAGATCGTTGGTCTCGTCGTGCACGTAGAGCTTCTTGGCCCGCTGGACGGTCTTGTTGTAGCGGATGTGACGCACCCGCTCGGTCACCGTGACCACTGCGGTCCGGTCCATCTTGTCGGAGGTCACGATCCCCTCGCGCACCTTGCGGGCGCTACGTTCCGGCGTCGTCGGAGCAGTCTCGCTCATCACGCCTCACCTCCTGCAGCGGCCTCGGCAGCTGCGATCTCACGGGCCCGTAGCTCGGTGGTGAGCCGGGCGATGTCCCTCTTGGTCTGGGAGAGTCGGGAGAAGTTCTCGAGCTGTCCGGTCGCGAGCTGGAACCTCAGCTTGAACAGCCGGTCCTTCTCCTCGCCGATCAGGTTGATGAGCTCGGTGTCGCCCAGGTCTCGTGCTACGAGTTTGGCCATCAGAACGACTCCTCCCTACTGATGATGCGTGCCTTGATCGGCAGCTTCTGGATCGCGCGGTTCAGCGCTCCGCGAGCAGTCGCCTCGTCGGGATAGGTGAGCTCGAAGAGCACACGTCCGGGGCGCACGACCGCCACCCACCTCTCAGGGTTGCCCTTGCCGGAGCCCATGCGGGTCTCGGCCGGCTTCTGGGTGACGGGCTTGTCGGGAAACACGTTGATCCACACCTTGCCGCCACGCTTGATGTGGCGGGTCATGGCGATACGTGCCGCCTCGATCTGACGAGCGGTGATCCACCCCGGCTCCAACGCCTGGATGCCGTACTGGCCGTGGTTGAGCTCGGTGGCGCCCTTCGCGTTGCCGGTGGTTCGACCGCGATGGGTCTTGCGGTGCTTGACCTTCTTGGGCATCAACATGATCAGTCGCCGTCCCCGGGGCGGAAGTGTGGGGTCTCGTGGTGCTCACGGGTGGAGCGTTCGATCTCCTCCTCCTCGGCGAGCAACCGCTCGAACTCAGGATCTGCTTCGCCGATGAGCGGCTTGATCTCCTCGTCGGACTCCGGCGTCGGAGCCGGGGCAGTCGCAGCCTCGGGTGCGACGTCATCCTCGGTCGGGGCAGGAACGGAAGGGGCAGCAGCAGCGGGCGCAGGAGCGGCGGGGCGAGTGGAGACCACGCGTGGGCGCTCAGCGCCTGCGGTCTCGCCGACAGCCATCGCAGCTTCCTTGGCGATCTTCTGCTCGTCGGTGCTCTTGTAGGGCAGGATGTCGCCCTTGTAGATCCAGACCTTCACGCCGATCCGGCCGTAGCTGGTCTTGGCCTCACGGAAGCCGTAGTCGATGTCGGCACGGAGGGTGTGCAACGGCACGCGACCCTCGCGGTACCACTCGGTGCGTGCCATCTCGGAGCCACCGAGGCGACCCGAGCACTGCACGCGAATGCCGAGCGCTCCGGCCTTCTGGGCGTTCTGCACCGCTCGCTTCATCGCCCGGCGGAACGCCACACGATTGGCGAGCTGGTCGGCAACACCCTGGGCGATCAACGCCGCGTCGAGCTCCGGCTGCTTGATCTCCTGGATGTTCAGCTGCACCTTGGCATTGCCGGTCATCTTGGTGAGATCCGCGCGCAGCTCGTCGGCCTGGGCACCACGACGCCCGATCACGATGCCGGGGCGTGCGGTGTGCACATCGATACGCAGCCGGTCACGGGTCCGCTCGATGTCAACACGGCTGATGGCTGCGTTCGGCAGCTTGTTCATGAGGTAGTCGCGGATCTTCCAGTCCTCGATGAGGTAGTCGACGTACTCCCCACGGGTGGCGAACCAGCGGGACTTCCAGTCGGTCGTGATACCGAGGCGGAAGCCATAGGGATTGACCTTCTGACCCATCAGTCGTCCTTCTTGTCGGTCTCGGCGTCGGTCTCGGCGTCGGTCTCGGCGTCGGTCTCGGCGTCGGTCTCGGCGTCGGTCTCGGTCACGTCGGCGTCGGCGGTCTCGGTGACCGCGGCGTCGGTCAGGTCTGCTTCGGTCTCCGTCGCGTCGGCAGCTGGCTGGGTCTCGGCGAACTCGTCGCCCACCGTTGCTTCGGTCGCCTGCTCGTCCACGATGGCCTCCTCGGCCTCGGCTGCCGTGGCCGTCTCGTCGACTGCCGACTCGTCGACCTCGGGCCCGTCGTCGCCGGAGCGGCTGCGAGCGACACGGCGTGCACGTGCGGCACTGGGGTCGGAGGTCGTCCGGCCCTTGCCGGCCAGACGCTCACGCACCCGGTCGAGCTCGCCCTGGCTGTAGCGACCGACGATCACGGTGATGTGACAGGTGCGCTTGCGGATGCGGGTCGCCCGACCGCGGGCCCTGGGGCGCCAGCGCTTCATCGTCGGACCCTCGTCCGCGTAGCAGGCGGCGACGAACAGCTCGTCCGGCGGAATGTCGTTGTTGTTCCCCGCGTTGGCGACTGCGGAGTCCAGGACCTTCGTGACGACCGCTGCCGCCTCACGGTTGCAGAACTCGAGGACGGTACGTGCCTCCATCACCGACTTGCCGCGGATGAGGCCGAGCACCTCACGTGCCTTGTAGGCCGAGAAGCGGGCGTGACGGTGCTGGGCCCGCACTCCGGGCCGTTCGTTGGTCTTGCGCGAGTCGAACGTGGTCGTTGCCATCACCGACGTCCCTTCGCGCCCTTTTCCTGCCCGGCGTGGAACTTGAAGGTCCGGGTGGGGGCGAACTCGCCCAGCTTGTGGCCGACCATCGCCTCGGTGACGTACACCGGAACGTGCTTGCGCCCGTCGTGCACGGCGATCGTGTGCCCGATCATGTCGGGAATGATCGTGGAACGGCGGGACCAGGTCTTGATGACGGTCTTCTGGCCCTGCTCGTTGAGGACGTCCACCTTCTTGAGCAGGTGGTCATCGACGAATGGGCCCTTCTTGAGGCTGCGTGGCATCAGATTCCTCGCTCAGATCACCGGCGCGAGCCGCGAGTGCGGCGACGGCGGACGATCAGCTTCTGGGACGGCTTGTTGGTGTCTCGTGTGCGACCTTCGGGTTGACCCCACGGCGACACAGGGTGCCGGCCACCGGAGGTCTTGCCCTCGCCGCCACCATGGGGGTGGTCGACGGGGTTCATGGCGACGCCGCGGGTCTGGGGGCGCACGCCCTTCCAGCGGTTCCGGCCGGCCTTGCCGACCTTGATCAGGTCGTGCTCGGAGTTGCCGACCTCGCCGATGGTGGCGCGGCAGTCGATCGGCACACGTCGCATCTCGGTGGACGGGAGACGCAGCGTGGCGAAATCGCCCTCCTTGGCGACCAGCTGCACGCTGGACCCGGCGGAGCGAGCCATCTTGCCGCCAGCGCCCGCCTTCAGCTCGACGTTGTGGATGACGGTGCCCACGGGGATGTAACGCATCGGGAGCGCGTTACCGGTCCGGATCTCGGCGCCCTGGCCCGACTGCACGGTGTTCCCGACCTCGAGACCCTTGGGAGCGAGGATGTAGCGCTTCTCGCCGTCGAGGTAGTGGAGCAGGGCGATGCGACAGGTGCGGTTGGGGTCGTACTCGATCGAGGCGACCTTGGCCGGCACGCCGTCCTTACGACGCTTGAAGTCGATGACGCGGTACTGCTGCTTGTGGCCGCCGCCGCGGTGCCGAGAGGTCTTGCGGCCGTGGTTGTTGCGACCGCCGGTCCTCGGCTTCGGTGCCAGCAGGGACTTCTCCGGCGTGGACGTGGTGACGTCGGCGAAGTCCGACACCGTCTGGAAGCGACGTCCTGGACTCGTGGGCTTGCGCTTACGGACAGCCATGTCACTTCACCTCGAACAGATCGATCTGATCACCGTCACCCGAGAGGGTGATGATGGCGCGCTTGACGTCGGGCCGGCTGCCGAAGGTGGGCTGGCGGCGGTTGCGCTTGCGCTTGCCCTTGCGGTTCAGCGTGTTGACGCTGGTGACCTTCACACCGGGCCAGATGGCCTGGACGGCATCGCGGATCTCGGGCTTCGAGGCACTCGGAGCGACCTCGAAGGTGTAGACGCCGGTGTCGAGCAGCCCGTAGGACTTCTCGCTCACCACCGGTCGGAGGATGACGTCGCGGGGATCCTTCATGATGCGGCCTCCGTCTCGGTGGTCCCGGTCGCCGCACCCGGGAGGGTTGCCTCGGTGAACACGACGTAGTCGCTGACGAGCACGTCGTAGGTGTTGAGCTCGCCGGGGGCGATCACGTGGACCTCGGGCAGGTTGTTGAAACTCCGCCGCGCCGTGACGTCAGCGGGGTCGACCACGATGAGAGAGCGACCGGTGACGCCGAGCGCCGTGAGCGCTGCGAGTGCGGCCTTGGTGCTCGGGGCTTCGAAGTCCCACTGGGCGACCACGATGACCTTGTCATCCGCGGCACGGTCCGACAGCGCCGACGCCAGCGCGAGCCGCTTCATCTTCTTGGGGGTCTTCTGGTCGTACTTGCGCGGCTTGGGACCGAGGGCGACACCTCCGCCACGCCACTGAGGCGCACGAATGGTTCCCGCACGAGCACGGCCGGTGCCCTTCTGCTTCCACGGCTTGGCGCCACCGCCACGCACCTCGGAACGAGTCTTGGTGGACTGCGTGCCCGAACGCTTGGCCGCGAGCTGGGCGACCACGACCTGGTGCATGACCGGCACATTCGGCTCGATGCCGAACATCGCCTCTGGCAGGTCGACCTGGCCCTGCTCGGAGCCGGTACGGGAGTGGATCTTGACGGACGGCATCAGGCCGCACCTCCCTTGGCGGCAGCACGGACCTTGACCGCGTTGCGGATGATCACGACGCCCCCACGGGGGCCGGGCACCGAGCCCTTGACCAGCACGAGGCCGCGCTCGGCGTCGGCACTGACCACCTCGAGGTTCAAGGTGGTCACCTGCTCAGCGCCCATTCGACCCGCCATGCGCATGCCCTTGAACACACGGGATGGTGTGGCGCACTGGCCGATGGCGCCTGGTTTGCGGTGGTTGCGGTGGGCACCGTGCGACGCCGGTGCACCGGCGAAACCGTGGCGCTTCATCACACCGGCGAAACCCTTGCCCTTGCTGACGGCGGTGACGTCGACGCGCTCACCGGCGGCGAACAGGTCGGCGGCGATCTCCTGGCCCACCTGGTACTCACCGACGTCGTCGAGGCGGAGCTCGACCAGCCTGACGCCGGGGTCCACCCCTGCAGTTGCGTACTGACCAGCCAGCGGCTTGGTCAGCTTGCGTGCGTCCTTGTTGCCGTAGGTGACCTGAAGCGCACTGTAACCGTCGCGCTCCGGGGTACGGAGCTGGACGACCCTGGCCGGCGTGACGCGCACCACGGTGACGGGCACGACGTTGTTGGCGTCGTCCCACACCTGGGTCATCCCCAGCTTCTCTCCTACGATTGCCTTCTTCGCCATGGTGGCTCTGTCCTTTGGCGTGGTTCCGACGGATGCCCCCATCTGCGGGCCCCTGGGGACTCTCGGATGGAAGTGCCGCTCACGCGAGCGCTCCGCACAGGCGGGCCTGGCGGAGCGGCGTCTCGGTTGTGCCG
>Ga0105045_10001522_pt1 | contig 19010 bp, 18 predicted proteins | sample MAT02_FD_78089 | JGI IMG/M metagenome (GOLD analysis project Ga0105045, IMG submission 78089) | Freshwater microbial communities from Lake Fryxell liftoff mats and glacier meltwater in Antarctica - MAT-02 (megahit assembly) | ecosystem: Environmental > Aquatic > Freshwater > Ice > Liftoff... | reverse complement strand
CCTCCTGTTTGGTGCACGTGATTTGGTCGCCCAGCACCTCGGGAAACAATTGGCCCAGCCAAGGGCCGCAGGCAAACACGAAAGCATCGGCGGCCAAGCGTGCCCCATTCGAGAGCACCAGTTGGCCCAACCGCTGATGGGCAATGCGATCGGGCTTGGCCTGCGCGTGGACGTAGGCCCCGCCCTCGCGCACGAAGGCTGCTTGTACGGCTTGGCAACCTTCGCGGGCTTTGAGGTAGCCACCGTGCGGATCCAGCACCAAGTGATCGAGGTCGGCCACTTGTAGGTGCGGCCACCGCTGGGCTGCCTCCCGAGGTGAAAAATACTGATACGCCAAGCCGTGTTTTTGCATAAAGGGCAAAGAAGCGGCAATCATTTCGGGATGGGGGCCATAGCAAAACCAAAGCACGCCCGAAGGAAAAAACAGGGGCTGCTGCCATTGCCGTTGGTGGGTTTGCCATAGTTCCAGGGCGCGGACGTTGAGATCAAAATACATTTCGTTGGCCCCGTAGGTGGAGCGGATCACCCGGGTCTCGTCGCCCGAACTGGCCCGCGAGTTGCCTGGCCCCCAAGCATCAACCAATGTAACCTTGAACCCGGCCCGCAACAACCACAGGGCCGTCCAGCCGCCAAAGGCACCTGCTCCCACCACGGCCACGTGTGCGCCCGCATCGAGCAATGGTGCTTGGCGCGGCCGGGTGACGGCCCGGGCACTGGGTGGGGCAAAAGTGGCGAGTTCGTTCATGGACCGGGGTTGAAAGGAAGGTTGAAAACTGTTCAGGGTGCTTTTTTTGGTTGGCAATCATTACCTGTTGCAAGCCGCCCCCGTTTGAAGATTTTTTGGGGTGGAAAACTTCCCCTCCCGATGGTGGGGCAGATACAGGGGCCAATTTGCGGAGCAAAAATAAGATTTTTTCGGTGACCTGCTTCGGCAAGCCGCTACGAAGGCCAACAACTCCTTAATGAAAACTTAAACTAGGTAAAGCCGCCATTAAAAGTCGGTTTTTTCCGGCTACTGCTTCTACCTTTGGTAAATGAAAACAGGGCACTTATAAACAGATCGTCATCCTCATGCTATTTTCGGCGGGCTTGATGCTGGGTTTTCAAGTGGGCCACCTCAATCGGCAGCATGTGCGCAATGCCGATGCCTTTGACGATAATGTGCGGCGGGCAGTCACCAGTGTGCGGGATACCTTGCTCGGGGAGCTTTCGCACGTGTCGTCCATGATCGATCCCAGCACTTACGACACCATGTATGTCAACCCCGATTCTACCTTTGTCTTCATGGTTGCCCAATCGGTCCAAAAATACCCCTTGATGCCGTTTCAACCAGATACCCTTTTGCCCAAGGTCAGGCTACAACAGGTCCTCCGTTTCAAGGAAGAACTGGAGGCCTCGCGCTAGCGGAAGCACCCAGATTTGCAAGAGTTTTACATTTTTCGTGCTATCCAGACTTGTCTCCCCTGTGAGCGCGACCAGCGAAGCGTGGCGCAATTGTTCCCCCTCGATTCCCTGATCCGCCACCAGCTAAAGGACAAAAAAATGGAGACCCAAGTGCAGATAGCCTTCTATGACAAGGCCAAAAAAGCGTATACCCTGTTGGCCAAGGGCGACAATCAATCGGCATTGGACAGCACCCGCTACCAATTTGATGTACTGGGCCAAGAATAAGTCCGCCTGTATTTCCCCCATCGGCAGCGCGCCTTGATCCAGTTGCTGGTGCTGCCCAGCCTCGGTTCGTTGGTGCTGATCGGCATCCCACTGATCAGTTTTTGGCTGGCCCTGCGGCTGATCCTGCGGCAGAAAAAGCTATCCGAACTCAAGAGCGATTTTATCAATAATGTCACCCACGAATTCAAAACGCCCATTGCCACCATCGCTTTTGCCGTGGCCAATGTGGAAAACGAGCTAGTGATCCACCATCCGGAGTCGATCAGGCAGTTTACTAAAGTGATCAAAGAGGAGAATAAGCGGCTCAACTTGCAGATGGAGCAAGTATTGCAAGCCGCCCTGCTGGACGGCAAAGCAATGGAAATGAAGCAAGAACCCATAAACATACATTTGCTGATCAATGAACTAGCCGATGCCTATGAGCTAAAACTGAGCAACCGGGGCCACCTTGCCCGCAAGCTCAATGCGGCCCGGGCTTTGGCCACGGGCGATCTTTTCCACCTGTCCAATGTGTTGTCGAACTTGCTGGACAATGCAATCAAATACACCCGGGAAACCGCCCAAATCACCATCAGTACCGAGAACCAGGGCAATGGGATCTGGATCCGGGTGGCCGACCGGGGCATTGGGATCAGCAAAGAAAACCAAGCCCACGTTTTTGAAAAATTTTACCGTGTTCCCAGCGGCAATGTCCATAATGTGAAAGGTTTTGGCTTGGGGTTGAGTTATGTCAAGGACATTGTTGAGCAGCACCGGGGCCAGGTAGGCGTGCAAAGCCGACTGGGCCAGGGCAGTGTTTTTTCCATTTTTTTGCCTTTCGGGGCAAGCTAAACCGCGACCAATTTGAAAAATCAACTGCCCCACCTGCTCATTGCCGAAGACGATGCCAATTTTGGGATGATGCTCAAAATCTACCTGCAAATGCACGATTTGCAGATCACGCTTTGCGAAAACGGGCCCCTGGCAGTGCAAGCTTTCCAAGCGCAATCATTTGATCTTTGCATCTTGGACGTGATGATGCCGCACCTTGACGGGTTCAGCGTCGCCGAAGTCATTGCCAAGAGCGGGAGCGCGACCCCCTTTGTGTTTTTGACGGCCAAAGCCCTCAAAGAAGATCAGATCAAAGGCTACCAACTGGGGGCTGCCGACTATTTAATCAAACCGTTTGACCCCGAAATTTTATTGTTCAAGATCAACCTGTTATTGCAAAAGCGTGAAGCACGCGGTAAGGGCAATAAAGCACTCCAAATTGGCAACTACGTGTTTGATTACGAAAAACGGAACTTGCGCCTCGGCCCCCACATCGAGAAGCTCAGCCCCAAAGAAGCCGAACTGCTCAAACTGTTGGGCGAACGGCAGGGCGAGCTGCTGCTCCACGAGGAGGCACTGCTGAAGATATGGCAAAATGATGATTACTTCACCAAACAGAGCATGAACGTGTTCATCACCAAACTGCGCAAATACTTGGCCCATGACCCGGAAAATCGGATCGAGATCGCCAACCTGCATGGCAAAGGCTTTGTGCTGGGGGTGGAGAAGCGGTGAGAGGGGGCGGCCAATAATGCTCCATCATAATTGGTTTTTGACCAATTTGACGCGCAAATTATTGAAAATCAACTCAATAAATTACGAAAATCCGTCTAATCTTGATACAGAAGGCTCGCTGGCGAATTAAAAACTGGACGGTAGGTTTTAATTTTTGTCGAGTTCAATGCGACATTCCTGCGCATCTTTTTCAACCCGCCAACGGCAGCATCTTGAGCATAATCCCATCCACTATTCTGGCCGGCCGAATATCCCGCTTCAATATAGAAAATTGTTTTTGATTTTGTATAGATTTTTAAGCACCTTTGATCGCTTAAAAAAGAATACCGAAGCCGTTCAACCGCTTTTCCAGCTACCAGTTATGAAAATACCACTCGTTTTGCTTTTTGCTTTCCTCTGCGCAATCCCGGCCCGATCGCAAGAAATAATCGATCCCCAAAAAATTGACATTGTTCGGGATCGCTGGGGAGTGCCCCATATCTTTGCCAAAACCGACGCGGAAGTGGCCTATGGGCTGGCCTACGCCCACGCGGAAGACGATTTTAAGACCATCCAAACCTCTTTTATCGCCGCTAAGCGGATGTTGGGCCGCCTCAATGGAAAATCGGGCGCAACCATCGACTACGTTGGCTGGCTGATCCGGGCACGCGAACTGGTGGCCGCCAAATACGCCACCGACATCTCCCCGGCCTACCGGGCCGTACTGACTGGATACTGCGCCGGGTTCAATGCCTACGCCCGCACCCACCCGGGCGAGGTGCTGCTCAAACGGCTCTTCCCCATTGTCCCGGAGGACATCTTGGCGTTTTCGGTGCTCCAACTCTTTATTGCCTGCGGGGGCGATACTGCGCTGGCCGCCATTTTTGGGGGGACAGTCCCCGCGCTGCCACAGTTTCAGCCCGGCGGATCCAATGCCTACGCTTTCAACTCGCGGGCCACCGCCGATGGATCGGTGATGCTGGCCATCAACTCGCACCAGCCGCTGGATGGCCCCGTGTCGTGGTACGAAGCCCACTTGTGCAGCGAGGAAGGCTGGAACATCTTGGGGGCATTGTTCCCCGGTTCCCCCAGTATTTTGCTGGGCTGCAACGAATATTTGGGCTGGGGGCACACGGTCAACAACCCCGACAAATTGGATGTTTTCCAGCTCAAGATCAATCCCAAAAACAAGTTGCAATACGAAATGGATGGCCGCTGGGTGGATTTGGAGGTGAGCAAAGCCCGGCTAAGGATAAAAGGAGTACCCATCGGCATTGGCCGCAAGGTGTACTGGAGCCAATACGGCCCCACGGCCATTACCAAAAAAGGCACGTTTTCGGTGCGCACGGCCCCCCTGTTCGACATCCGGGCACTGGAACAGTGGTACAAGATGAACAAGGCCCGCAATTTCAGCGAGTTTTACCGCGCCCTCAAAATGGAGGCCATGCCGGGCTACAACACGATTTATGGCGACAAATACGACACGATTTTTTACATTAGCAACGGCCGCCTGCCGCTGCGCCCGGGCAGTTTCAACTGGCGGCGCACCGTGCCCGGCAACCTATCGCAAACCCGCTGGACGCAGTACCACCCGCTAGAGCAGTTGCCCCAGCAGTTGAACCCAGCCTCGGGCTACCTGTTCAACAGCAACCACTCACCATTTAATGCCAGTGCCCCAGCCGACAACCTCAAGGCCACTGCCTACGACCCTGCCATGGGCTTCGAAACCCACGACAACAACCGCAGCCGCCGGTTCATGGAGTTGATCGGTCAAGCCCCCAAGCTCACCTACGAAGATTTCAAACGGATCAAATATGATCGGACGCTCCCCAAGCAACTGGCTTACAATATCAACCCCGATACGCTTTTTGTCCTGCCAGCCGGCGAGTTCCCCGCCTTGGCCCCGTTGATCGCCACGCTCAAAAGCTGGGATAAGACGGCCAACGCCAGCAGTCAAGGGGCGGCCATTTTTGCCATGGCCTATTATTACGTAGCTGACCGCAGCCAAAAGGATTGGGCGGGAACGCGCAAGCTCACCAAGGCCCAGTGTGTGGCGGTGTATGAGCACATAGCACAGTACCAGCAAACCCACTTTGGCAAAACTGGGGTGACGCTGGGCGAATACCAACAACTGGTGCGGGGAACCAAGGCAATCCCCCTGCCCGGCCTGCCCGATGTGATAGCTTCCATGGAGGCCGAACCGCACCAAAATGGCCGGGTGAAAGGCCGGCAGGGCGAATCGTACATTGAACTGGTGCGCTTCACCCAAAATGGTCCCCAGATCGAGACCATCAACACCTATGGGGCCTCCAACCGGCCCGACAGCCCCCACTATGCCGACCAGATGGAATGGTTCACCAGCCAAAAAACCAAGAAAATGACCCTGAACAAAGCCGAGGTCTATCAAAACGCCGAACGCATTTATCACCCCCAATAGGTTGGTCAAGGCATAATTTTTTCTGATCCGTTGTCCTACTTGGGCGTTACCTCCAAAGCTTCCGCACCCAAATGACAACTTATTGATTATTAATAGATTATAGATTCGTTTTTTAACTAATTAATGGCGGTAATTTATTTGTAATCAAGTATTTACAATTTTTGGTGCGGCAGACGTACTTTACCCCCTTTTTTGCTTACCTTTACTAAACCTCAATAGTTTAGTAAAGGTATTGCTGCACCCAAGAGGGGTCCCCTGCTTTCCATCGATCTTTAATTTTTTCTGGTCTGGTGTCATACTTTGGGGTGGCCGGGCCTTTTATCATCGAACACAAACAAAACCGACCAACATGAAAGCTACCAAATACATACTCGTTTACTTGATGCCGTTTTTTATGGGACTTTCCATTGCTTGCTTCAAGTCTTGCCAGCAAGCCCCCAAAATGAGCAAAACAGAGCAAGTTTCTTTGATCAAAATGTCCATCGCGGTGCAAGCCCCGGTTCGCTAATCAGCCAATAATTGGTAATGGTGGGCCGAAAACCCGCCCAGAGTATAAAAATGGATATAAGTTTGCCTACCTTGTTGCCATATCCATTTATTGCCCATGTCTGCTTATTACCTCTACGGCATTACGCCCGCCCAGCCCGAAACCGCCCTTGGCCCAGTGGGGCTAAGCAACAGTGAAGTTTCCTATGCCACTTTTGGCCCCTTGTCCGTTGCCCTGAGTTCCCAAGAGTTGGAGGGCCGCGTGCCCAACTCCCGCGACAATATGCTGGCCCACCAGCGCACGATCGAGAAGATCATGGAAAGTACCACCGTATTGCCCGTTGCTTTCGGCACCGTAGTGGCTGATTTGGCGGCAGTGGAAAAATACCTCAGCGACCAATCCGCCACGTACTTGGCCACCCTGCAACGGATCGAGGGCAAAGTGGAACTGGGCCTTAAAGGGCTTTGGGCCGATCTGCCCGCCATTTTTGCCCAAGTGTCAGAACAAGATCCCCAAGTGAGTGCCGCCAAACGCGAGGCCCTGGCCGCCCAAGCCCAAGGTGGCAACGTGCAGCCCTACCTGATCGAAGTGGGCAAACTGGTGGGGGAAGCCTTGCAAGCCCGCAAAGAAGCCGAGGCCGAATCAGTGGTGGAAACCCTCAAGGGCGGGGCCATCGATTTCCGGCTGAACAAGACCCTGACCGATGCCATGTTTATCAATGCCGCGTTTTTGGTGGAAAAATCCCAAGAGGCCGCTTTCGATGCAAAGGTCAACGATCTGGCCGCGGCCATGCCCCATGTCAAGTTCAAGTACGTTGGCCCGCTGGCCCCGCATAATTTTATCCAACATCCGGCCGAATAGTTGGTCGGATGGATCCTTGGCTGGCTGGGCCGCAATGGATCCAGCGCTCTGGATCGGCCCAAAACAAGCGGCGGTTCACAACCAATCACCAACTGGGATCATTCGTTTTTCGGGAACAAACAGCGCCCACGCGGTTTTACCGTTCAAAAATACCTAGCTTTGTCCATACTGCCGATCAACCCATTGCCATGCACCAGCCCAACACTGCCAAACTAGCCGACATCTTGGATCGTGTCCTGGCCAAGGGGGTTGCCGTCACGGGCGATGTGACGCTGTCGGTGGCCGACGTGGATCTGGTGTACTTGGGCCTGCGGCTGATGCTCTCGTCCGTGGGCACCCTCGAGCGGGAAGCAGGGGCCACCACCATCACCTACCCCCTTTTGACCCCCACCGAAGAACCGGGCCAGCGGCCTTCGCAACAATTACAGGGCCAAGGGCTGAATCGGGCGGCGGCCTTGGCCCCATTAGCCGATCAGCGGATCAATGCCGATCCGGAAAATGCCTCCAAAAGCTTGGTGCAGTTGGTGCTCACCATTACCAACCTGCTCCGCGAACTGATGGAGAAGCAGGCCATGCGCCGGGTGGATTCCGGCCAGCTCACCGATGCCCAAGTGGAGCGGCTGGGCACTACTTTCATGCTCTTGGAGCAGCGGATGCAGGATCTCAAAGACTATTTTGGCCTCCAAGACCGGGACTTGGATCTGGGTCTGCCCATCGGCGATCTGTAGGCCGCAAGCTCCTAAGTATTTCCACTTAGTTAGTTTACAGTGGTTCTACCAATTCATTTTGAGTGCCTTGTGTTATTTCCCGCCCCGATCGACTGACCTACTTTTGTGCTCATCTAAGGCTATCCCCAACCAGCATTTTGCGTGGGAACGAGATAAGCTTTGCCAGCCCAACGTCAGTGCGATCTTATGAATAAACGCGACCAGCTTCTTGTGCTCAACATCTTGGATTACTTGGCCATTGACGGGGAAAATCCCGCCTTGGGGGCGCAGGCCACTAGGCAGTTTAGGCAACTCATTATTGGGCCGTCAGAGACATTGGAACCCCAACTATCGGTTGGTCAATCTGAATTGGCGGAAGAAAACCAAGCCTTGAAAGCCCAAGTCCACCAGCTCGAACAGCAGCTCAAAGTGGTGACCCAGCAAAGTGTCAACCACCAAGAGGCATTTGAGGCCCAGCGAGACATGGTGCAGATGACAGTCGATTACATGAGCGATTTGTTGGCCAACACCAATGGCGAGAAATTGAGGCTAGAAGACTATTTGGGCAAAATACGGCGCCAAGATAGAATCCTCCAAGAACAGGTCGAATCCTACATCCAGATGTTCCAGATGACGATCGATTACATGGATCGGCAGTCTAAGGCAATGGAGGAGGAAGTGGCCACCTTGCGCCAAAGCCATCAAGTGGCCCAGAACGATGAGATGGCCGCCTTGCGCAACCAAGTCCAGCTATCCCGGGATGCCATGAGCGTGGCCAGTGCCTCACAGGCCCATTTCAACCCGCTGGCCAAGCTCAAATCAATGTTTGCCGATGCGCTCTATGTGGCGCACCCGGAATTTACCAACGGCAATGTGTTCTGTGTGACCGAAAAGCTGGGGATTATTTATTTGGCCATGGTCAAAACCTCTTACACTGGCCTGCACGGTGAAACGTTTGCCCTGATCTCCAATTTTTATTTGCAAAACATCATCTCGAACCAAAAATACATCAACTCATCGCGCTTGATCGAGAAGTACAGTGAATTTGTGGCCTCGATGAGCGAACACACCCAAGCCATTAGCCCGGCCGACATCCAAGTGGCCGTGTGCTTGGTCGATAACCAAAATTGCGAAGTAGAATTCTCCACCACTGGTTTCCCGATCTATACCCTCGGCAATGGAGCCATTAGTGAGTACTATGGCGGGCTGGTCGGGTCGGGCACCACCAACCTGTCGCAGCCCGGTAATTATAAGGTAAAGAAGCTCCACCTGCGCAAGGGCAGCTACCTAGTGCTCTCGTCCGAAAGCTTGGATGCCCGCTACGTTGCCTCGCAGGGCAACGAGGTCCGGGAACTTGGCCAAGTGTTACTGGAGGCGTGCATGGGGCCAGGGAATGCCCAGCCAGCCGGATTGATTGATTTCCTGAACCAGTATCAATTGGAAAAGCTCAACAGCAGTGATTTATTAATTACTGGAGTTAAGTTTTAAGCTTATTTAGTCAGGTATATCGTTTTCTAAAATTATTCATTCTCCTTTTTGCCTACACACAAGATGACACCGGCGGACACTCAATTATTGGAAGATCAGTTTACCGAGCGCTACGAAGATGCGAATTGCCGGCTTTTTACCAGCAATGAAGGCGACATCGTGCTGGCCGAGATCCTACTGCCCTACGTGCCCATTGAGGGCTTTATGACCCTGCTCAAGCAAGTGACCCGTTTGGTGGAGTTTTATGGTGGCCAAAAATTTGTTTTTGATCAGCGCAAATTGATGGCTTTTCACCAACCTACCGCTGAGTGGTGCGATGTGGAATGGAAAAAAGAGATGTACCACAAGTTTGGCTTGGTCAACCACCGCCAACTTTTCACGGACGAGCCTTGGTTCCAGAAGTGCGTGGAAGCTGGGCAGGCCCAAATCCGCAAAAACTTCCCCAATGCCATCGTGCACATCATGGAAGTGCGGACCTGCCAAACCCTTGGAGATGCCATCAGCAGTTGATCGATGGAATAGCCCATCTGGGCAGAGTGAACCAATCTCACGATTTCAATTGAAGCAGAACTAAAATTAGATGATCCAATGAACATCATCAACGACCAAAAGACGAACCGGTTTCTCATCCTATTCTCGCTCTACATCGCCTCCAATGCCGACTATGAGCACGCGATCAATCTCGAACTGCTGGCCCAGAACCGGGGGCTGGGCAATGCTGCGTTGCGCAAGATCTTCCGCTATTTGGTGGAGGAGCGCTTCATCGAGCCCCGCGAGGAAGGCGGCACCGAATTTCATGCCGTGCTCACCCACAAGGGCGTGAAAGCAGTGGAAGAAGTCTTTCTGGACAACCAAAAGCAGACGTACTATTTCCCTGCCTATAAAGAAATGAAGAACAAAGGCAAATAAAACCCCGCTGGCCGGGCAAAAGACTTTTTATTTTTATTCAATTATCTGTAACCACTAATTTTTAATACGATGCAAGGTTTAATCAAACAGCGCAAATCTGAGCGCTTCACCCTATTGTACATTCTTTACCGCAAGTCTAACGCAAGCTCCGACTACGCCACCAACCTCCGTGACCTAGCCAACAACGAAGGCATGGGCTACAAATCCTTCAAAGCCGCCTTTGACTACTTGACCAAAGAGGGTTTGGTGAAAATGCGCACCAATTCGGACGATCCCGAGCATTTCTATTATGGCTGCATCACCGACGACGGCATTCATGCCGTTGAGGAAACCTTCCGGGATGAAAATATGGAGACTACCTACTTCCCGCCCTTCCGCGAGATGATGATGTAGGGAGCTTTGCCTCTCCCACGGCAACGTAAATGTCCAAAATAAAGTAGTAATTTATTGTCCCCAGGCGGCCTCAAACCGCCCCGGGGCAACCATTTGGGTCAATGAATCAAACTAAAATGACCGAACGCGACTTACAGTTGATCAGGAACATCGTAAAGTTACTTTCCGATGTGCCCGAAACCACCGCTGGAACGAATTGGCCCGCCCCGGCGGAACAGTTGATTCCTGCTGCCCTGCCCGACTTTCGTTTTTCTATGGCTGAAATCGGTACTGGAGCGGCCGATCAGCCCGAGATGGGGATGACAGTTGAGGATCGGCAAGTGATCGAACTGGAAGCCCAACTGGCCCAAACCAAGCTTGATCTGGCCGGGCTGCAAAAAGAGCACAAGTCCCTATTGCTGCAGTGTGAAGGCCTGCGCGAAGAATCCGAGTCGATGCGGGCCATGTTTGCGATGACCTATGAGTTCATTCAGCAGGCCAACCCAGCCGCTGATTTGGCCGAAATGGTGACTAGCCTGCGCACTTTGCGCGAGCAGTTCTTCTTCCCGCAAGATAAATTGGCAGCATTGCTGCCTGGCACCCTGTTCTTGGCCCAAGCCTCGCCCGATGCCCCGGATGGTGTAGCGACTTACCTGATCGAGAAGTTTGGCATCCCGCATCTGGTCGTGGTCACCAATCCTTTTACGGGCATTCAAGCGGCCATTTTTAATGTCCTCACCGGGTTTGCGCTCCAACAGATAGTGGCTACCCGCCGCTATGTCAACTCCTCGGAGCTGATAGACGAGTTCCAGCAGTTTGTTCAGACTGCCTTTAGCCATTTGGAGCATCCAGTTGAGGCTTGTGCGGTCATCGTGGATGGGCAAAACCGCGAACTGGAGTTTTCCAGCACGGGAGCCGCTTTGTTTACCCGCTCGGGTGGTCAGATCGACCAATATACGGGAGGCTCACCGGTTGGGATGGATCGGGCCAGCGACAAATATATCATCCATCGGTTGGCGCTCCGGCCCGGTAGCAGTGCTTTTTTTGGCCTGCCCCTCAAACCGGACATGCTTGGGCAATGGTTGCGCGGGTTGGCCACTGGCGCAAACTTGGCCCAGCAATTGACCTACTTTGGCCAAGAGGCACAGCCCACCAACAGTGGCTTAGTTTTTATCGGTTTGAATTTTTAATCAAGACTTAACACTTATTTATCATGATGACACCGGCAGATTTGGCGATTTTAGAAGAGCGGTTCACCGAGCGGCACGCAGACCAAACCGGAAGGCTCTACACCGGCAACGACAGCAACATCATTATCTGTGAATTGTTGCAGCCTTACACGCCCATTGAGGATTTTATGAACATCCTCAAGCAGCAGTCGCGGCTCATTGAAATGTACGGATGTAACAAATTCATTTTTGACAAGCGCGCAATCCGTGGTTTCCACCAGCCCACTATGGAATGGTACTACCTCACTTGGAAAGTGGAGATGTACCGCAAGTTCGGTTTGGAGCGCCACCGCAAATTGTTCACCGATGAGGCTTGGTTTCTCAAGTGCATCGAAGCGGGCCGGGCCGAAATCCGCCGCAAAGATCCTGGGTCCATTGTCCACACCTTCGACATTCAGGTCTGCAAGACCCTGGCCGATGCAGTCAGTCAGTAAGTTGAACCAATGGGCTGGCTTCCATCCAGTTTAGGGGACAGATTCGCACCATTCACCGAACCAATCAAGAACATTGAGCTAGTCGCAGTCATGGAAAATATTTTTCAAAACCGGATCAACCGTTTCAACCTGCTGTTGGCAGTTTACAACGCCACCGATGCATCTTACGAGCAGGCGGTCAATGTGTACACGCTGGCCACCAATGTGGGGCTTAGCGGGGCGCAGTGCCGCAGAGTATTTGCTTATTTGCTGGAAGAAGGCCTGCTCCGGGCCAATGAAAATGGCGGCGAGTTTTTTGCCAATTTCACCCACAAAGGAACCAAGGCAGTTGAAGAGGTTTTTATTGACCAATACCAAGCCACCTACTACTTTCCCGCCTACCGGGAAATGAGGAGCTAGGCCACGCACCACCATGAGCGAACGCGAAACCATAACCTCGTTAAGACAGCAGGTCAATGAGTTCCGCTTGTCCGAGGCGGCCCTCGCGCAGTTGGAAACCCTGCTGTCTGCCAGCTTTGAAGCGCCGCTCCGGCCCCAAGAGCTCGCTGCGTTTGCCAGTATGGTGGCGGGTGAGGCGGCCCGCGCCCTGGGCGCACTGCACGGGGCATTCTTCTTGGCCGAGCGCGGCACTGCGCGCCTCATTGCAGTGTTTGGCTCCGAAATGCCCGCTGCCACTGTAAGGTTTGCCCCGGGCGAAGGCTTGACCGGGCAAGCGATCCAAGCCCAAGAACTCCTCCTTTTTGACAATATTCCCCTGCCCGTAGGTTCCTCCTTGGGCAAAGTGACCGCCAATTGCTATTTGGCAGTCAGTCCACTCCTATTTGGTGGTGAACTTTATGGGGTGATCGAGTTGGCCTCCATTGATCCTTTCCAACCGTTTGAGATTCAGTTGCTGGAAAAAATGAGCCGCAAAGTGGCATTTTTCCTGCACCTGCGCCGACAGTTTCAGCAGGTTCAAGAAGCCCACCGCACCCAGGAAGCCGGGTTGTCGCCCCAAAATGCGCGCGAGTCCGCCGCCACTCAAGCTGACCGCTCGCAAGTGGTGGTCGAAATGGTGGCCGGCCAACCCTTGGCTCCCCCCGAAAATCTGGCCCGCTACCAAGAACTGAACGTACAGAACCGGGAATTACAGGTCAAGGCTGCCGATCTTCAAGAGAAACTCAACGTGGCCCACCGGATCATCCGCAATTATGAGCAGGAACGCCAAGGCCAGCCCGAGTTATTTTCTTTTGAGGACATCTTTGCCCAAGCAATGGCCAGCGCGACGGCCAGTTATGAGGAGCAGCTAGCGGTTGCAAAAGACGAACTGAGTGCGGCCCAGCAAGAGATAATGGGCTTGACCGAACAACTCGGGGCATTCACGGCCCAACTGACAGCGGAAGCGCAAACCGCCCAAGCCGCATCGTTGAAGGCTGATGGTTTGGCCAGAGCAATGGTGACTGCCCAGGCCAACTTGGCCTCCATTGAACAAAAACTGGCTGAGGTACAAGTGGCCCTCACTGAGGGACGGGTGCGCGAGGCGGGCCTGTCTGGCCAACTGCTCAAGGTTGAGGCCGAACGGTCCGAACTGGCTGAGCAACTACGGCAAACCGAACTGGCCCGGCAAGTTGCCGAACTGGCGGCCGAATCGGCTGGTCGAGAAACGAGCGAAGCTAATTCCACCCGCCAAACCTTGGTGTTGGAAAACAAAGCCTTAGGCGAACAATTCGTGATCGCCCAGCAGGCCAGTACTGCCCTTGAATTTTCTTTGGGGGAAATGCAACGGTCAATGGCCAGCCAAACCGCTGACTTGGCTACTCAACTGGCGAACGCCCAGGCCCAAGTAGCCACTTTGCAAGATGCCTCGGGCAATGCCCACCAAGACTTGGAACTGGAAATAGCCGATTTGCAAAACCAATTGGCATCGGTTCACCAGCAGGTGTTGTCCCTGACCGCAGAACTGGCCGAAACCATTCGGGCGCTGGATGATCGCTTGGCCCAAGCCAACAAAATGGAGCAGCAGCATTCGGCCCAAGCTACCGTTGAGATGACCGAAGTGATGGCTCAACTGGCCAATGCCGATACCAAGTATCAAGCCCAACAAATGGCGATCGAGCAGTTGACCAATATCGCGCAGGACTACGAGGCCCAACTTAAGCAGGCCCACCAAGCGATGCTGGCCAAACAGCGCGACTTGGAAATGATGACCGAAAAATTGGCCGGCAAAGAGACCTTGCCCACCAAAACTGAACAGTTCCAAGCCGAAATGGCGGCCAGTTTGGAAGCAGTCCGCGAAATGTTGCTCCGCAAAGAGGAGGAACTGCTGGCCCTCCGCCAATCCAAGTCGGCCAATGGATCGACCACCGCCAATCAACGCGCCGAACTGGCACGCTGGGAGCAAGCAGTAACGGGGCTGGTGGCCGAGTTGCAGGCCAAGGACAGCCAACTGGGCACGCTGGGCCACGCCCTCGCCGATCGGGATCGCACCTTGGCCGATGCCACCGGATTGGCCTCCGAATACAGTTATCAGCTCAATCTTGCCCGTGAGGAGATCCGCCGCCTCAGGGCGGAAGTGGAAGATTTGTCCCGTGAACTGAGCCGCCGTTAAGATAACTTGGCAAAAACACGAGTCGCTAAACTTTTGAAAGTCAAGGGGCTGGTACAAAGTACAATCTTTTGGTTTTGGATTCGTATTGGGGGGCGCTGCCAACAGGGCTAGCCATTGTCGGAAAGTCTAGGCCATCAAGGCCAGGCAACCAACGGTGTCGCCGGTTTTCACCAACACACCAGTTTTTGCCACTTTCGTCCTAAAGTTTGGCCTCGTTGCGCAATTCTTGGATCTGGGCGAGCGATAAGCCCGTTAACTCGACAATAGAGTCGTTGTCAAATCCTTTGTTGAGCGCAGTCCTCGCAATTTCAATTTTACTGTTCTGTCCAGCTTCAGCGGCGGCCCTTTCGCTCTCGGCTAGGGCTTTCGCGGCCTCGGCAAGGGCTCTTTGGGTTTCAGTGGCGGCCTTTTCGCTCTCGGTCAGGGCCTTCTCGGTCTCGGCCAAAGCTCTTTGGGTTTCAGCAGCAGCCCTTTCGGTCTCGGTCAGGGCTTTCTCGGCCTCGGCAAGGGCTCTTTGGGTTTCAGCAGCGGCCTTCTCGGCCTCGGCAAGGGCTCTTTGGGTTTCAGTGGCGGCCTTTTCGCTCTCGGCAAGGGCTCTTTGGGTTTCAGCGGCGGCCTTCTCGGTCTCGGCCAAAGCTTTTTGGGTCGCCACCAGCGCCTTTTCGGTTTCAATGGCGGTTTTCTCGGCAGCTTCCATTTTGTCCGTCATCTCCTGGATCCTTGAAATTTCGTCCAGCCAAAACTTTTGTTGGGATTCGTAATACTGTCTTTCCTTTTCGTCAAAATACATGACATCGAGTTTGGCGCTGGCTTTTTTGATTTCTTTGACCTGGGCTAGTTCTTTGGGCAGTGTGCCGTTGGTGTAATGGTAGGCGTTGTTGAGGAAAGCAATCCATCGTTCAAGGGCGGTCTGGACGAACGCCAGGCCGACGTCAAATTTGTCCATCTCCACAAAATACAAATCCAAATAGTCCAGATCGGCGTGGGTCTCGTTGTTTTCCCGATCTTTGAGCATGTAGCAGCGGTGGTACTTGCCATCTTCAAAAAAGACAAAATCCATCAGGCTGATCACGATGCACTTGCGCAAATCCGAATAGCCCCTCCTGTTTTTTAGATCGCGCTCCTCCTCGGTGAGATAGTCCAACTGGGCGCCAAACATCTTGGCCCAATAGTACAAAGTTCGTTTTCCGTAGAACCCCGTCCCCTTGATCTGCATTTCTATGTCGTACAGCACCCCGTTTTCGTCCTGGGCCTTGATGTCCAAAATGGAAAGTTTGCCTTCCGCATAGTCAGAAACGTTGTAGGTATTTTTAAGGGAAAGTTCGGCGATCTGCTGATGCTGGGGCAAAATGGCGTTGACCAGCGACATTAGGATGTCCTGGTTTTCCTCCGATCCAAACAGCTTTTTGAAGACCAAATCTATTTTGGGGTTGACTCTGCTCATGGTCCTGATTTTTGGGTAAAGGTACAAACATTCACTAAAATATTTTGCACAAAGGCGATTCCTAAATCATGATCAAGCAGTTAGTCTGGTTTCCGTAAATAATATACCGCACGATTGCTCCACTGGCCAACGACCCACAACAGCGACAAAAGTCAATTGGGCGGGCCCAAGTGTTTTCCTTCAAAAAAATCAGCCTCCCAGATTTGAAAAATCCGGGAGGCTGATTGACACTTTATTAATTGCCGAGCTTAAGGGTTGGCATTGTCCCAGTTTACTTCTTGTACCGGGCGTTCAAGTTGCTCCAGTACGCGCATCCCAGCGACGGGAAGGACTATTTCGGCAAGTTTGCCGTAGCGGCGCATATCGACCCAGCGGTGGCCTTCATACCACAATGAGTAGAGGCGCTCTTTCAGGATGGCGTTGATCAAGGCATCGCGCGTAGTGGCCCCGCTGTAGTTGGGCAGGCCCGCCGCAGTGCGGATCACGTTGACCAGCCGGACGGCATCGGCGGTGCGGCCGCGTTGCGCAGCTGTCTCTGCCGCGATCAACACTAATTCTTCGTTGCGCAAAATGGCCACTGGCGTAGTTCCGGTGGTGTAGATGTTGGACAAGAACCGGGTACTGTACGTAACCCCCGAGGTGTAGGTGAGCGAAGGGGTGACCACGGTCACCTTGCCCAAACGGCGATCGCCAGGCTCAATGTCTTCCATGATCCGCTGGACGGCCACAATCCGTGAGGAGGTGGTGTTCAACAGGGGATTGGCAAAATCGGGCGAACTGGGGCTAAAAGTGTGCTGGGGGCCAGCATTCAAGTCACCACTTTCGTTAAAGTACGTTTGTGGCAACAAAGCTTCGGCCTTGGCCCAGTCTTGCTGGTAGATGGCTACCCGCAAAGCAACGGCCCGGTTGAAGCGCTTGAAGGAGGCGGGGGTATTGAAAGCAGCAAAACCGCTGGGCATGACGAACGGGAAAGCCGCACCTGCGGCATCCAGTTGGGTTGCGCCTTCGTCCAGAAAGGCGGCAATCCCCTTGAGTGATTCTTCGAGCGAAGCGGCTTTGCTCGGCTTGAAAGGATCCAGCACATTGAGCCGCACACCATTTTTGTACTGCACGTTCAGTTGATAGAGGTAGGCCAAACCTTTGAAAGTATTGGCCAAGCCCTTGTACGCGCTCTTTTCGGTGGCGGTCACGGAGCTGGTCTGATCTACGGAGGCAATCAGAATGTTCGCTTGGCGGATCGGCAGCCCAAACGCGGTGGTGGCCCCGTTGTAGAAGGCCGAGTTGTCAATGGGCCGCAACCCGTTCAGTTCGGTCATCCAGCGCGATTCGGTGGTATTGAAGTTGAACAGTTCCTTGCCCACCGTGCCCACCACGAGCAAATAGGTGGCCAGGCCGTTCCGGGCCAAGCTGATCTGGCCCACGGCCAAGTTGTTGAGCTGCCCCTTGGAGGCATTGGCGGCCACACTGCCCAAGCTGGGGTTATTGGGGTCAATCACGGTCTCGAGTTTGCTGCAACCACCAAAAGCTAGCAGACCAAACGTGAAAAAAAGATTTTTGCAAATATATTTTTCATATTATGAATAATTTAGAGCAATGGGAGAAGATTAAAAATCAATGGCCAAGTGGAACATCATCCGGCGGATGGCGGGGATACTGCCAATATCGACCCCACTGCCCAAAGCAGCCGAGCCAAAGTTGGAGTTCTCTGGGTCATAGCCCGCCGTGTAATCGGTCCAGCGGAGCACGTTGTTGCCCGATACACCTAAGCGCACGCCACTGACCACACTGCCAAACACTTTGGTGAGTTGCTCGCGGGGCACTCGGTAGTAGAGTGCCACTTCGCGCAATTTGAAGAAACTGGTGATCACTGGGTTGTAGCCAGGGCGGGGATTGCCGTTCTCGTCCACGCCGTTGACTTTTTGGCGGTAGATCCCGTTGGGAGTGGTGCCGTCAGGGGCTTGGTCGGTATTGCTCCAGTCATTGGTGTTGCCGCCTTCGTCCCACAGTACGCGGGAGAGCGAAACAACGGTGAACCGGTGGCGGTAGTTCAACAAGGCCGAAAATTCAAAATTTTTGAAGAAAGTGATCCGGTTGTTGATCGACAATTCGTACCGGGGTTGTTGGTCGCCATAGACCGTCCAAGAAGTGGCATCGCTGGGATTGGTCCGGGGCTGGCCCACAATCTGAGTGGGCGATTCGCCTTCCTTGACGCGCCTACTGGCCAAAAGTGGCCCCGAAACCGCCCACTAAACGTTGAGGAATGTCCAACCGGGTGATTTTAGAGCGGTTGAACCACACTAAGGGCTGAATGAACCAAGTGAAATTTTCGTTTTTCACGATGTCGCCACCCAAGCTCAGTTCCATTCCCCGGTTTTGCAGGTCGGCCGCATTGACCGACGTAGAAGTGACTCCGGTAGTGGGGGCGGTCGTCAAAGGCTGGATCAAGTCAAACACCTTCTTGTCATAGACGGTGAACTCACCTGTGATCCGGCCACCAAACAAGCCAAAGTCCAAGCCATATTCCAGTTCGGTAGCTCGTTCAGGCTGGATATTGGTATTGCCCAGCACCGTGGAGGGGAAGAAACCGCTCTGGCCACCCACGCCAACGACGCCCAGTTGGGAGTACAAAGTGCCAAAAGTGGGCAAGCCAGCGGTTTGACCGTAAGCGACGCGGAGTTTCAGTTGGCTTACAGTTTCATCGCCCCAAGTGCCAAAGTTGGCCAAATTGACCGCCACTGAAGCCCGGGGGAACGCATACCATTTGTTGGGATCGCCGTTGAGGGTGGAGCGATCGAAGCGTACCCCGGCCGAAGCGATGATTTTGTCCTCAAAATTGGCTTCCTGCTGGGCAAAAAAGCCT
>Ga0105045_10001521_pt1 | contig 19019 bp, 14 predicted proteins | sample MAT02_FD_78089 | JGI IMG/M metagenome (GOLD analysis project Ga0105045, IMG submission 78089) | Freshwater microbial communities from Lake Fryxell liftoff mats and glacier meltwater in Antarctica - MAT-02 (megahit assembly) | ecosystem: Environmental > Aquatic > Freshwater > Ice > Liftoff... | reverse complement strand
TTGTCGATGTCGGCGACGATCGGGTACTCGCTGAGCGTGCCCGAGGTGCGCGGGATCTGCAGCAGCACCTGGCCGGCGCCGTCGAAGATGAACATGAATTGCTCGTCGGCGTACATCGCCTCGGCCACGCCGTCGCCGAGGAAGTCGAAGGCCGTGCCCGCCGCGATCCCGCTCTGGTCCGAGACCGCCGCCTTCCACAGGATCGTCGGGCCCTGCGGCTTGTAGGTCGTGTAGTTGTTGGCCGAGCTGGTCGCGTACTCCGACTTCCCGTCGCCGTCGAAGTCGTGCACCGTCGACGGCCGCAGCCAGCTCGTGAAGCCCATGCCGTCGCCGGTCGGCCGCTGGTCCTGATAGATGATGCTGCCGTCATGGTTGAGCAGCGAGAGGCCGTTGATGTTGGTGACCAGCACCTCCGGCTCGGGGTCATCGTCGAGGTTGGCGATCGAGGGATATCCCGGCTGGACGCCCGAGACCCACAGCGGGGTGTTGTCGTGGTGATACGCCGCGTGGCCGAGCACGATCTCGAGGTCCATGTCGCCGTCGAGATCGGCGAAGGCCGAGGCTGACCAGTTGCCCGCGACCTGCGGCGTGACGAACAGCAGGACCCCGTTATGGTCAAACAAGCGGTTGCCGGCCAGGATCTCGACGTCGCCGTCGTTGTCGGCGTCGGCCAGGGCGATCGCGCCCGAGTACACCTCCGGCCAGTCGCTCGCGCTCTGCCACTTCTTGGTCCCGTCGTGCTCGAAGGCGACCGGATAGCCGCCGAGCGCCGTCGTGATGATCTCCGGCAGACCGTCGCCGTCGATGTCGCCGAGCGCCGGCGTGACCGTGTGGTCGACCGCCTCCGCGATCTGAAAGTGCAAGGTGCCGGTGAGGCCGTCGAGCACGTAGATGTGCCCGGCGACCCCCGGCACGCCCGAGCTCGGCGAGGCCACGACGACGACATCCGGGATGTCACACAGGTCGATCGCGCCGTCGGCGTTGTCATCGGTGAGGTTGGCGACCAGCGGCGTGACGATGCTGAAGGTGTCGCCGTTGGGGCCGGTCCACGCCCACTGGATCTCCGGCTCGAAGCTGTTGGGCGGGGCCTCCTTGTCGCACTCGCCGATCGCGTTCATGTCGTCCTGCACCTTGCACAGGTCGACCGGCTCGCCCGTGGTCTCCGGCGCGCCCGTGCTGCCGGTGTCGCCGCCACCCATGTCGAACTTGAACCCGGTGGTCGCCTCGGTCGTGACGGTCGTGACAGTGGCCGCGCTGGTGCTGGTCGGCTCGCTCATGCCCTCGGTCGCGCTGTTGCTGCCCATGCCCGTCTCGCCGGTCATACCGCCGGTCGGCGTGGTCGTCGGCGTGGTCGTCGGCGCGGTCGTCGGCGTCGTGGCGGTCGTGCCGACGGACTCGCTAGCGGTCTCTCGCCCGCTGTCGCCGCAGGCGCAGGTCGGGAGGGACAGGACGAGGCACCACGCGGTCGATGACTTCATACCCGCCAGCTTTGAGCCGGCGGGCGCGAGCGGTCAAGCGTCGTGTTCGCGCGCTGCGGGGCTCATGCCGGCGGCGGCGAGACGCTCTTGAGCTGTCCGCCGGTCATATCGCTGTATACATAGTGGCTGCCGGGCACCTGCATCATTTGCATCGCGGCCACATTCTTGGTGTCGATCTTCCAGGCCCAGCCCTCCTGGTCGACCAGCCACACGTAGCCGTCGACATCGACGCTCACGCCGATCGGCGTCGAGCACTGGGCGAGCTGATGCTGGGCGACCAGGGTGCGCGTCTTGCCGTCGATCTCGACGAGGCCGCAGGGGCCGTTCGACGCGACCCACACGTGGAAGTCATGGTCGACCGCCATGCCGCGGTGACACGCGCTGGTGCCCGGGATCGTGATCCACTGGCCGGAGTTGACGTCGTAGGTGGAGACCGGCCCGGAGCACCCGCCCATCCAGGGATTACCGTCGGGGTCGACGGTCATGCCGTACGACTGGATCTCGTTCGGCTGGGGGATCCGCGTGACAGTAATCGGGTTCGCGGCGACCTCGACGCGGGCCAGCTCGCCGCGAAGACCAGTGAACCACGGCCGCTGCAACGGGTCGAGCGCGCCGCCGTAAGGCGCGTAGCCGCTGCCCTGCCAGCCAGGTACCAGCAGATCCTGCTCGATCGCGCCGGTCGGCCCGTCGAGGCGCACCATATGGGCGGTGCCGTCGTTCGCGAGGTAACCGAGCCACACCTTCGGGTTGATGAAGGCGCACATGGCCTCGCTCCACTCGCCGGCGGTCCACGAGATGCCGCGCGGCCCGTGCGTGGCGTTGTTGTCCCACGCGGCGTGCACGAGCGTCCATGCGATGCACTCGTCGGTGCCCCACGGCTTGACATCGCCCGGCCCGGTCGAGGTCGTGATCATGCCGTCGCCGTCGCCGTCCTTGCAGTCCGCGACGTTGGCCGCGACCGCGGTCGAGCGCCCGGAGCCGCGACCGTTGACGACGACGAAGCGGCCGTCGCCGGAGACCGCCGTACGGGACACGCTCTCGCTGCCGCCGCCGGGGCCGGTGAGAAAGCGGGCCTCCTCGGTCATCGTGCGCGTGTTGATCTTCGACACCCAGCCGTCGCTCGTCGAGGGGATCCAGATGTAGCTGGTGTCGAGCATCCCGCCGCCGCTGTCGCCGCAACTGACCGCGATGTCGGGCATGCCTCCGAGGTCGAACTTCGGACCGCTGTCGGCACTCGAAGCGCTCACCGTGTTGCCGGTGGTCGGCTGCGGCCCCGTGGTGGTGTCCGCTCCACCGGTGCCGCCTCCGCCGGTGCCGTCCGCCATGGTCGAGCCGCCGCCTTCACCGTTGGTCAGCGTCACGAGGCTCACCTGCGAGGCCGAGCTCGCCGCGACGCTGTCGTCGCTGTTCGACCCGCCGCCCGAGTCACCACAGGCCGCCAGCAGCGCGAGAGGTAGGAAAGTGGAACGGAGGTTCATGTGAAGGGCCAGCACACAACGCTTATCTCAGCGCGACAAGCGACAGGCAAGTCCCGGCTGGCCGCCTCGCTCAACGGCTTGCGGCCCCGGTTGCCGACCCCGGGTCAGGGCGCCGCCCAGAACCGTGATCTGCGGCCCGCGAGGATGAGCAGGCTCGCGGGGCCGCCGGGGTCCAGGGTCCAGGGTCCAGGGCCGGGCGCCCTCGGTGCCTGGACTGTCTCCGGCGCATCGCGGCGAAGACAGTCCTTCGCGGCGCGGCGCCTGGCAAGCGCCGCCTTCAGGCGCGCGCGGGCTTCTTCAGGAAGCCGAGCAGGCGCTGCTTGACGGCCGGCGCGGTCCAGACCGGCAAGGCCTGGTCCATGAAGGCACGCCGCTGGGCCGGGTCGTCGACGAGCACACCCGCGCGCAGCTCGGCCTTGGTGCTGGCGTAGATCTCGGCGGGGTGACGGGCGAGCGTGGCGAGGCGCGTGCGTGCCAGCTCGAGGTCGCCGAGCTCGTCGATCATGCCGAGCCGCAGGGCGTCCTGCGGCGCATGCAACTGCGCGCCGAGCACGACCTCGTCGAGGCCCTGCGAGGCGACCCGACGGCGGACCAACTGGAGGACGCTACGCGGGAAGCGGAGCCCGAGCGCGACCTCATTGAGCCCGATCTTGACGGCGGGGTTCGGCGCGCACACGCGGTGGTCGGCGCACAGCGTGAAGATGCAACCACCGGCGATCGCGTGGCCGTTGACGAAGGCGACGACCGGCCCCGGGTAGAGGAAGAGCGCATGGATCGTCTCCTCGAGCAGCTCGAGGTACGCGCGCATGCCGGGCTCGTCGAAGGCTGCGATCTCGACGAGGTTGAGGCCGGCCGAGAACGCGTCACCGGATCCGGTGAGCAGGACCGGTGCGCCCGCTCCGGCGGCCAGTCGGGCTTGTACGTCACGCATCATCACGGAGCTCAGGGCGTTCTTTCCGGGGCCTTCGAGGACGAGGTCGATCATTATGCCGGCGACGATAGCAAAGCCGCCGCCCGCGTTGCTATCATCCGCGCCCGCATGCCCCGCTCGCCGCAGATCCCTCTCGCCTGCCTGCTTATCCTCTGCGCCTGTGGCAGCCCACCCGCGGGCACGCCGAAGCAAGCGCCGAAGCAGGAGCCCGAGGCGAAGCCGGCGGTCACACCGGACACGAAGGGAGATCCGGACCCCGTCGCCGCGCCGACCGACCCCACCACGCCGCTGCCCGGCGAGCGCCACTTCTCCGGCAAGCTGCGCCAGTTGACCAATGGAGGCGAGAACGCCGAGGCCTACTTCTCGGCTGACGATCAAAAGCTGGTGTTCCAGTCGACGCGTGACGGCGGCGCCTGCGATCAGATCTACACGATGAACGTCGCCGACGCCGCGGTCACGCGGGTCAGCAGCGGCAAGGGCCGGACCACCTGCGCGTACTTCCTCGAGAAGGACGCGCGGATCCTCTACGCGTCGACCCACGCCGCCGCCGATGACTGCCTGCCCCCCCCGGATCGCAGCCGCGGCTACGTCTGGAAGCTCTACCCCGAGTTCGACATCTACACCGCGAAGGCCGACGGCACCGACATCAAGCCGCTGGTCGCCGGCCCCGGCTACGACGCCGAGGCGACCGTGTCACCGCAAGGCGACCGCATCGTGTTCACCTCGACCCGCGACGGCGACCCCGAGCTCTACGTCATCGACGCCGACGGCAAGCACCTCAAGCGCCTGACCGACGCCAAGGGCTACGACGGCGGCGCCTTCTTCTCGCCCGACGGCGAGCGCATCGTCTACCGCGCCAACCACCCCGAGGGCGCCGACGAGCTAGCCAAATACGACGAGCTGGTCAAGGACAACCTGGTCCGCCCGACCCGCCTCGAGCTGTTCGTGATGAACGCCGACGGCACTGAGCAGCAGCAGATCACGCGCAACGGCAAGGCCAACTTCGCCCCGTTCTTCCACCCCGACGGCCAGCGGATCCTGTTTAGCTCGAACCAGGCCGACCCCAAGGGCCGCGACTTCGACATCTTCATCATCCACGCCGACGGCACCGGTCAGGAGCAGGTCACCTTCAACCCGAGCTTCGACGGCTTCCCGATGTTCACCCGCGACGGCAAGACCCTGGTGTTCGCCAGCAACCGCGGCGCCGCAAAAGAGGGCGACACCAACGTCTTCCTCGCCGAGTGGATCGACTGACCGGCGGGATGTCCTGCCGGAGACGCACTCTCCGGAGCGTCGCACCGTGGGCGACTACTTCGCCGCCTTCAATGCGCTGCTCGCCGAGACCGACATCCTCTACACCAAGCCCTCGGAGCTGAGCTTCTTCGCCGCCCTGGAGATCCCGCTGGGGTGCGCGCCTCCCGAAGACGGGGACACATCGCATCATCGAGCGATTTCGCGGCGATCTCGCGGTCGCGCGCGCCCGCGCAGCGCCCGAAGCTGCCGTGATGCGACTGCGGCGGGGCCGGGTCGTGGCTGTCACGCGCGCTCGCTAGCTTGCCCGGGTCATGACTCCCGAGCGCAAGTATCAACGTCTGGCGGTGATCGGACACGGCGGTATGGCGGACGTGTACCTCGCGGTCGCCCGCGGCATCGGCGACTTCCACAAGCTGCTGGTGCTCAAGCAGCTGCGTCCCGGGTTCGCCGGGAGCGCCGAGCACCGCGCGATGTTCCTGCAAGAGGCACGCATCGCCGCCCGTATGACCCACGAGAACGTGGTCCAGACCTACGAGATCGACGTCGACGGCGGGCGAGCTTGCATGGTCATGGAGTTCATCGACGGCCAGCCGCTGCACCGCGTGCTCCGCCGGCTGCACGAGCACGACGGTCTGCCGCTCGCGCTCCACCTCAGGGTCCTCGTCGAGGTGCTCGCCGGGCTGCATCACGCGCACGAGCTGTGCGACTACGACGGTCGTCCGCTCGGCCTGGTCCACCGCGACGCGACGCCACACAACGTCGTGGTGACCCACGACGGGCAGGTCAAGCTGGTCGACTTCGGCATCGCCCGGGTCGCCCGCGAAGGCGGTGACACGATGGTCGGGACCTTCAAGGGCAAGGCCTCCTACGCCGCGCCGGAGCAGGCGCGCGGCGAGTCGATCGACCGTCGTGTCGACATCTTCGCCGTCGGCGTGATGTTGTGGGAGGCCCTGGCGCGGCGGCGGATGTGGCCCGACCTGGACGAGGTGGCGATCGTCCAGCGCCTGCGTGCGGCCGAGATCCCCGCGCTGCCCGCTGGCGCCGACGGCGGTCCCGAGCTGCGGGCGCTGTGCGAGCAGGCGCTCGCGCCGGACCGCGAGGATCGCCCGGCGACCGCGGCCATGTTCGCCGAGGCGCTCGCCCGCCACTGCCCGGCCGCGCAGGAGGCCCGCCGTCAGCTCGGCATGCTGCTGTCGCAGGCGTTCGCCAGCGAGCGCGACGAGCTGCGCGGGCTGCTGGCCCGTCAACTGCGCAGCGGCGGCTCGAGCGACGTCGACCCGGCGCTCGTCCTCGACCTCGCGCTGTTCACCGGGTCGAGCAGCCACCTCGACGCGCTGCATCATCCGGATGAACCGACCCGCCCCGACGGCATCCCGTCGACGACGCGCGACGCGGCGACGACGAACGAAAGCCACCCGCCGCCGCCGTCTCGCCGCGTGCGCCGGGCCCTCGCCGTCGTGGCCGGCCTCGGGCTGCTTTTGCTGGCCGTCGGCCTGCCGGGCCCGCAGCAGCGACCGCGCGACGATCTCGCGGCTGCGCCACCCGACTGCGCGCGCGCCGACAAGCCGGAGGTCGAGCTGTCCGGTGAGATCGAGGGTGAAGCGCGCCTGACCTGCGACAAGCAGTACCGCCTCAGCTTCATGACCTTCGTGCGGCCGGGCGCGACGCTGACGATCGACCCGGGCACCACGATCGTCGGCGACCGCGACAGCCTGGGCGTATTGGTGGTGCAGCCGGGCGCGCGCCTGATCGCCGACGGCACCCCGGAGCGGCCGATCGTGTTCACCAGCGCGGCGCCGCCGGGCCAGCAGCGGGCCGGCGACTGGGGCGGCCTGCTGCTGCTCGGCCGCGCACCGACCAACCTGCGCGGCGCCGACGGCCAGCCGGTGCGTGGCAAGGTCGAGGGGATCCCCAGCGGCGGCGAGTACGGCGGCACGCTCTCCGACGACAGCAGCGGCGTGCTCCGTCACGTGCGCGTCGAGTACAGCGGCACGCTGCTGGGCCCCAACAACGAGATCAACGGCGTGACCCTCGCGGGGGTCGGCCGCGGCACCGTCTTCGATCATGTGCAGGTGCGCCACACCGCCGACGACTGCTTCGAGTTCTTCGGCGGCACCGTCGACGCGCACCATTTACTTTGCCAGGACCCGGGCGACGACGGCTTCGACTGGGACCTCGGCTACACCGGCCGCCTGCAGTTTCTGTTGATGCGCGGCGGCGGGCCGACCGGCGACAGCGCCCACGGCCTCGAGGGTGACAACGACCCCCGCGGCAGCGACCACACCCCCGTCAGCGCGCCGCAGCTCGCCAACGTCACGCTGTGCGGCCGCGGGCATCCGCTGTTGCATGAGCACATCGGCGTGGTCGTGCGGCACGGCTCGCGCGTGGAGCTGGGCAACTTGATCGTCGCCGGCTTCGACGCCGCGCTCGACCTGCGCGACCGCGGCAGCTCGCTCGCGCTGCGCGGCGCCCAGGGCTTCGCCCTGCCAGCCGGTGTCGCCCAGGCCGAGGCGCCGCACGGACCCTGGTCCGACGACGACGACGGCCTCGACGAGGTCGATCGCTACGCGGCGCAGTTCGCCATGCGCGACCCGGGGATCCCCGGTTGCCTCGACCCCACCAACCCCGTGCTCGGACCCGAGACGGCCCTCACCAGCAACGCCGTGCATCCGCCCCGGGACGGCTTCTTCGCCGAGGACGCCGCGTTCCTGGGGGCCGTCCGCGACGCCGACGACACCTGGGCCACCGCACCGTGGACGCGCTGGGATTGAGCACCCGCAACGTCACCGATGATTACGCGCCGCCGCTCACGGCATCCCGGACCCGGTCCGGCGCGTCGAGCGAGGCCGGCAGCGCCTGCGCTTGCGCGTGGCTGCGGGCCTGAGCTACCAGGAGCTCCTCGATGCGGCCCGCGGCGCGTTTGCCCAGCAACAGCTCGCCGACGCCGCGCGCAGCATCGAGGAGCTCGCGGGGTCGCTCGGCTATGCCAATGCGGGTTTAGCCGCGCGTTTCGCCGCTGGTATCACCGCGGGCCGCGTACCACGGTCGAGGTCTCGTTCGAGCCGCGGCTGCGTAGCTCCAGCACGTGCACGGAGCCGGCACGGAACAGGCTCAGATCGACGGGGGTGCGCAACAGCCGGAGATAGCGAGTCACCCGCAGCTCGTCGCGGAGGTACCTCGCGAACAATCGTGGCCCTGGCGTCATATCAAAGCCTGGGGAAATGATCACAGCGCGCGGCGCTGCTCCGGCGTGAGCACCTGCGGCGGCGTGCGGGGAGCCCTGCGCGCGTCGAAGAACGGCGACGGCGAGGCCAGCCCGGTCAGCTTCCACGTCGCTCGCCGAGCGCCTGGTCGTGCGCGCCACCCTCCGCGAGATCCATGATCGTGTGGATCAGCCCGACGAAGGGCACGCCCGCGCCCATGGTGTTGCGCAGCGCCTCGGCGCCGGCGGTGAAGCGCACGCGACCCGGCGCCAGTTGATAGATGTCCGTGCCGCCGTGCTCGTCGGTGACGCCGGGGCGGCCGAGGAAGCGCGCGAACGCCTGGCAGTCGTTGCAGTAGCAGATGACGCGGGAGCCGGTGGTCGGCGAGGCGGCGAGCGCGGTCCCGCGGATCTCTCCACAGGCGCAGCGCAGCGGGATGTCGGTCGGCATGGCACCCGCAAGCTACCAGCCGGACGTCGCGCGCGTCGAGGGGGCTGTGATATCGTCGGCCACGCCATGCAACCATCGCTCGAGCTCCTCCGCCCCGTCGTCGCGCTCGTCGTCTGGACCTTCGTCATGTGGACGTGGATGTACGTCACCCGCATCCCCGCGATCCAGCGCTCCGGCATGAAGCTCGACCCGAGCGCGCCACGCGGCGAGCAGATGGCCTCGCTGCCCGCCGAGGTGCGCTGGAAGGCCGACAACTATAACCACCTCTTCGAGCAGCCGACCCTGTTCTACGCGGTGGCGATCGTACTCGCGCTGGTCACCCGCGGCGGCGACACGGACGCGATGCTCGCGTGGACCTACGTCGGCCTGCGCGTGACCCACAGCGTGTTCCAGGCGAAGATCAACAAGATCGAGGTCCGCTTCGCGCTGTTCTTCGTGTCATCGCTGGTGCTCGCGGCGATGACCGTGCGGGCCGTGCTCGCCGTCATGACCGCCGCCTGAGCGCCGGTCCCGGGGCTGATATACTCGCATGTCCCGCGCAACGCTCGGGCCCCGAAGCTTGTTGGCGACCCTCGCCGCGTTCGCCGGCCTGACGATCGCCGTGGTGCTGGGTTCGACCCTCGCGGGCGCGCCGGAGCGGCGATCCATGAGACCAGGGCTCGTCGAGGCGAGCCCGCCCGACGCCGACGTGCTGGCGTTCTTCGCGGCGCTCGCCGCCGGTGAGCGCTTCGCTGGCTGGTCCATCGAGCAGATCGATGGACCCCGGGCAGGCGGACTGCCGCTGGTGTTGCGAGGGCCCGAGGATCAGCGCGTCGCGGTCGAGCTGCGGCCGCGCGACGGTCGCTCGCCGGTGTCACCCGCGGCGAGCGACACCCTCGCGATCTACGTGCTCGACCGCGACATGCCGCGCGACGGACTCACCGGCGTGCTGGCCCTCGCCGGGGCCTTGCGCGCGCGTGAGGCCGCCGGTGCGCGCCTGGACGGCCTGGAGCCCCTACTCTTCGCGCGCTGACCCGCAGCCAGACAGCGACCACAGCTCGAGCGCGGGAGCGCCGGCCTCGCTGACGAACACGCGGCGCTCCTCGACCCCTCGCCCGCGCTGGGCGAGCGCGCGCTCGAGGCCCGCGCGGGCCGTCGCGGGCGCCGCAAACTCCCCGGCCACCAGGTTATCCCCCGCGTTGAACACCACGTGACAGATCGTGAACTGTTCGAGGATCGCAGCGAACGCGAGTTGCAACTGCTCGACGGATCGCCCGCGGCTGGCGAGCGACGGCCAGCCATGCACGAGCTGCATGCGCTCGTCGCTCCAGGCCTCGAACACACCGGCATGGTTGTAGTCGGTGGTCAGCACGCGCGAGGCGTCGAGCGGCACCAACGCGGCGAGCACCGCCCGCTGCGCCTGGCCCGAGAGCATCGGATTGGCGGTATATCGCTCGCTGTGCGCCAACTCGGCCAGCGTCAGCGCCCGCCCGACGATCACCGCAGCGATGAGTCCGAGGGCCACGCGCCGATGCGTGGCCCACAGCGCGCCGAGCTGCTCGGCCAGCGCCAGCGCGAACAGGGGCTCGAGCGCCATCGCCAGTTGAAACTGGGCCGGGTCGCCGTACAGCCACGCGCCGCCGAGCGCGTTGGCCAGGGTCGCCGCGACGAACATGCGCTCGCCGTCGCCGCTGCGCGCACGCCACCAGCGCAGCAGCGCGACGCCCAGCACCAGGCCGCCGAGCAGCGCTGGCACGATGGCGCGTGTCATGTCGATCGTCGGCGCCCCTGCCACCAGCGGCCCCAGGATCACCCGCGGATCGACGACCCAGGCCAGTTGCATGAAAAGGCACGCGGGCGCGACCAGGGTGCGGGCGGCCAGCGCGTCGATCGGCAGATCGGCGCCGGGCGTGGTGCCGGGCCAAAACGGCAGGCTCGCCACCGCGGCGCCGACCAGACCGATCGTCAGCAGGCCGCCGAGCACACCCGGCCAGACCATACGCACGACGCCGGCCCAGCGGCGGGGGTCGACCAGCAGCAGGATCAGCGCCGGCCCGAGCGTCACCGCGATCGTGACCCGACACAGCAGCGCCGCGGCCACGCATACGCCGAGTATGCTGCCGCGGCGCAGGTCCAGCGGGCCGGAGCGGGCCGCGATCGCCAGCGCGACGAGCATGAACACCCGGCTGGCCAGCTCGAAGCCGTAGCCGGTGCGGGCGAAGAACCACAGCCCCGGGGAGAGCACGCAACAAAGCCCGGCCAGCGCGACTTGCCGGGCACCGAGGCCGATCCGCCGGGCCAGCGCCGCGAGCATCACGATCAATATCAGACCGAGCAACACCGAGCTGCGGCGCACCCCCGCGATGCCGTCGCCGAGCACCGGCGCGAGCGCGATGCCCCAGTAGCTACCCAGCGCGGTCTGGTGTCCGCGCACGAACACGGGCCAGACGCGATCGGTGCCCTGCCAGGCCAACTGCGGCCATTGACCGGTGCCGACCCAGCGCGGCGCGGCCGGCTCGCCCGCCGCAAGCGCCGCGCGCAGCGAGCTGTCGTCATTGGGCGGCCACAGACGGATCGGCTGACCCGGCTGGCGTTCGCCCAGCACCCGCGGATAGTGCCGGAGGTACGGCCAGACCTCCTCCGCGATGATCCCCCGCTCACCGGCGCCGGGCCAGGTCGCGCACAGTTGCAGCAACAACAACAACACCCAAACGGTGGTCGGGAGCCGGGCCACGCGGCTCGTGGGGGTGTTGAAGGTCATCGTCGCGGGACGCGAGATTGTAGTCCTGCTCGCCGGGGTCTGACGACTTCGCTATATTCGCTGCGCGTGAAGTCCCGCTCACCGCGTGGTCTGGCGACCGCCCTCGCGGCGCTGCGGGTCCCGCAATGGCTGCACTTCTGCGCGCTGCCCCTGGCTGGCCTCACCTGCGCGGCGCATTTCGGGCCCGCGCAGGGGCTGCGTGTGCTCGCCGGCTGCCTGATCGCGGGCGGCTGCCTCGGCTGCGCGTACGGCATCAACGCCGTCGCCGAGCGGCACACGGACCTGTGCGCGGACAAAAATCCGCTGGTGACCGCGCCCGAGCGCGCCACTCTGGCGACCGCGTGTGCGCTGCTCGCATCGCTGCTCGCGCTGGCCCTGGCGCTGCTGCTCGGGCCCTGGGCCCTGCTCGCGTGCGCCACCTCGCTCGGCTGCGGCGTCGCGTACAGCGTCGCCGGCAAGCGGGTGCCGGTGCTCGGCTTGCTGCTCAACACCGGGATCTTCGCGCCGTTGATGGCGGTGCTGCTGGTGCCCGGCGCGACGCCGGCGAGCTGGCCGCACGAGCTGGCCGTGTTCATTTTGCTGCTGATCCAAAATCAGTTGATCCACGAGCTGGCCGACGAGGCAGAGGACCGCGCCGCCGGGGCCCGCACGACCGCGCAGTTGTTACGCCGCCGCGGCACCGTGCGCGTGGCGATCCTGGTCGGGCTCGCGGTCCCGCTGGCCTCCCTCGCCCTCGCGCCGAGCCTCGTCCACGCCCTGCTCGGCTCGGCGCTCGCCGCCGTCACCACCGCCATCGTGTGGCACGCCGGGCGCGACCCGGCCAGAGCCCGCGTCGCCCACCGCGTCGCCGCGTGCGTCGGTGGCGCGCTGTTGTGGCTGCTCGCGCGACTCGGGTGATCTCACCGCGCCGCCGCGAGCTCCGGCGGCAGCTCACCGCGCCAGACCGGCACGCCGCGGGCGTTCAAGGCGTCGACCAGCGCGTGCGCCCGCGCGAGCTGCCACTCGTCGGTCGCGCTGGCCCGGTAGCGGGGATCGTCGAACAGCGCGCCCGCCCCCTCGACGCCGCGCAGCACGTCGATGCTCACGGAGTCCACGCACCCGGCCAGCGCGTCGGCGTGCGCCTCGATCGATCCTGCCAACAGCGGCTGGACCACCGCCAGGGTGCGGACCCCGAGCCCGCGAAAGGTTCGCAGGATCTCGAGGCGCTGGGCGACCGTCGCCCCGCGCGGCTCGAAGTGCCGACGCACCTCCTCGTCGACGGTCGGCAGCGACACCCCGACCCACGCGCGCGCCAGGCCAGCGATGCGCTCGCGGTCCTCGAGGATCAGCGCCGAGCGCGTCAGCAACAGGGTCGGCCACGGGCGACCCGCGGCGGCGATGACCTCGAGGCAAGCCCGGGTAATCCTCGCCCTCCCCTCCACCGCCTGATAGGGGTCGCTGACGACCGGGCAGAACTTGATCGGCAAGACCTCACGGCTCGGCTCGGCCAGCTCGTGCGCCAGCACCTGCGGCGCGTTGCGACGCACGTCCACATAGGACCCCCACGGCGCCTCCGGTACTCCGATCAATCGGCGCACGCTGCCGACGCTCGACTGCGCATAGCAGAACTTGCATCCGATCACACAGCCCACATACGGACTCAGCGTATAAAACGGCTGGCTCGCCGGCCCCGCCTGCTCGAGCAGGCTCGTGACCTCGACCTCGCGGATCCTCGCGTCCTCACCGCGCGCGTCGTGCTCGCTGGACGCGCGCAGGGCCGCGAGCACGCCGTCCTCGTTGGCCGCGCTGCGCCGGGCGATCGCCTCGCACAGCCGCAGGCCCAGCTTCGGGTCGATCGCGCTGCGCCCACCCTCCGTGCGGTAGCCGAACGCGAACGCGGCGCTGCGGCTGGCATGGCGGCGGGCGTCGGCGATCGGCGTCACGTCGACCCAGACCCGCTCACCCTCCACATCAAAGCGCAGCCGCAGGCCCAGCTCCGTCGACGCGTCCTCGAGCTGGACCCCCGGCAAGGGACTATCGCCGATCTGCCAGGGGGCGACCAGCTCGAGCAGTCGGGCGCGCAGGTCCACGCGTTTATGGTAACGCAGGATGGTACCTTGCCCGCGTGAGCGCGCTGATCGACCGGGCCCGTCGCGGATCACTGCCGAGTAAGAACGACATGGGTGGCAAGTGCCGATCACCGCAGCCCGCGAAGCCCGTAAGCTCCCCATTCACGAACGCCGGCAGCGGCCCCGCCCGTTCCTCGCAGCGCTCGACGAACTCCCCGAGGTGCCGACGCACCAGCAACGCCGCGTCGCACTCGTGCGTCTGACGCGGCACGTAGCCGAACGGCCTCGCGCGGGCGGTTATGAGCGGCCGTGGAGCTGGCGTGGACGCGGACGCCCGCGCACGCGCACGCGGACGTGGCACGCACGCATTGCAGCCGTTCGGCCAGGATGCGGTCTCCGCGCGCGTGACGGGGCATTGACCTCCGCGCGGCGACCCGCCTAGAGTCGACCAATGCTAAAGATCGCGGTCGGCCAGAGCGAGGATATCGACGCCCTCGACGCCCTGCGTGAGGTCCTCGAGCAGTGTACGGCCCAACTGGGCGGGGAGACCCCGCGGGCGGCGCTGGTGTTCGCCAGCATCGAGCTCGACCACGCGTCGGTGCTCGCCCACCTGCGTGAACGTTGGCCCGCGCTCGAGATCATCGGCTGCACGACCGACGGCGAGATGTCGTCGGTCGGGGGCTTCCACGAGAGCTCGCTGGTGGTCACGCTCATCGCCAGCGACAGCATCGAGATCGTCGCTGCGGTCGGCCGCGAGGTCTCGGCCGACCCGCACGGCCGGGCCGCCGCCGCCGCGCTGGCGGCCAGGGCTCGCTGCGTCGCCGACCTGCGCTGCTGCATCACCTTGCCCGAGAGCCTGACGACCAGCGCCGCGGCGATCGTCGGGGGCCTCCGGTCGGCGCTCGGCGACGATTGTGCGATCGTCGGCGGGCTCGCTGCCGACCAGGTCCGCTTCAAGGGCACCTTTCAATTCTTCGGCGCCGAGGTGCTGCGAGATTCAGTGCCGGTGCTCGTGTTCGCCGGCCCGGTGTTGTGCTCGCACGGCGTCGCCAGCGGCTGGACCCCGCTCGGCAAGCGCGCCGAGGTCACCCGGGCCGAGGCCAACGTCGTCCACACGATCGGCGAGCAGACCGCGCTGGATTACTACCGCCGCTACATCGGCGAGCACAACTCGCCGACCGGCGAGTATGCGCTCGCGGTGTTCGAACCGGGCCGCGAGAGCTTCTACCTGCGCGCCCCGCTGAGCTCCGACCCGGCCACCGGCACGGTGACCTTCTTCGCCGACGTCCCGCCCGGCGCGACCGTGCAAGTGACCCAGACGCGCCGCGAGGACATCATTGAGGCCTGCCTGCACTCGGTGCAGCAAGCGGTGTCGGCGTACCCGGGCGAGGCCCCGGCGGGCGCGCTGTGCTTCTCGTGCGCGGGCCGGCGCCACATCCTCGGCGTCCGCGTTGCGGAGGAGATCGCGGCGCTACGCGCCGGCCTGCCCCACGACCTCCCCTTCGCCGGGTTCTACGCCTATTCGGAGATCGGCCCGACCGAACGCGGCCGACCGGCGCAGTTGCACAACGAGACCTTCGTGACCCTCCTGCTGGGCGAACGGTGACCGACGAGACCTCCGCGACGGGCGAGCCCCCGCCTTCGCGTGAGGCGCTCGAGAAGACGATCCGCACGCTGCGCAAGAACCTCGAGCGCTCCGAGCACTACCGGCGGCACGCCGAGGAGCTCAAGGAGCACAACGACCTGTTCCTGCGCAACGTGATAGCCGAGCTGCGCGTCACCCAGGACGCGCTCGAGGATCACAAGGTCGCGCTCGAGCGCCACGTCGACGAGCGCACGCAGGCGCTGACGCGCGCCAACGCCGAGCTGCAGCGGGAGGTCGGCGAGCGCGACCGGCTCAACCGCGAGCTCGCCGCGGCCCGCGACGGCGCGATCGCTGCGAGTCGGGCCAAGGACTCGTTCCTGGCGACCATGAGCCACGAGCTGCGGACCCCGCTCAACGTCATCATCGGCTACGCCGAGCTGCTCGGCGAGACGGCCGAGGAGGCCGGCGCGCCGCACCTGGTTGTCGACATCACCCGGATCCACGGCGCAGCCAAGCACCTGCTGACGATCATCAACGACATCCTCGACCTGGCCAAGATCGAGGCCGGAAGCATCCAGGTGGTGTACGAGGAGATCGACGGCGAGGCGCTGCTGCACGACCTCGCGCTGACGATGCAGCCGCTGGTCGTCCGCGGCGGTAATCGCCTGACGCTGGACGTCGCCTGCGACCTGGGCTCCTTGCACAGCGACCGCCTCAAGCTGCGCCAGACGCTCTATAACTTGCTCGGCAACGCCTGCAAGTTCACCAGCGGCGGCGAGATCCGGCTGGTCGCGCGTCGCCAGGGACAGTGGGTTTGTTTCGACGTCTGCGACGCTGGCATCGGCATCGCGCCCGACAAGATCTCGCTGCTGTTCGAGGTCTTTAGCCAGGTGGATTCGTCGACGACCCGGCGCCACGGCGGCACCGGCCTCGGGCTGGCGATCTGCCGCCGCTTCGCGCAGATGCTGGGCGGATCGATCAGCGTCGAGAGCGTCGTGGGCGTCGGTTCGACGTTCACGGTCCGCCTGCCGGCGCGCGCCCCCTGCCAATAGTGATAGCGCCGTGCGGGGCCGAGTTCACGTGTCCAGAAGGAGAGGCCGGTCAGCCCGGCGGCGCCGGGTTGGATCGCAACGGCTGCGTCACCATCCCCTGCGCGACCAGCCCGGGGCCCTGGCGCTGACAGGAGTTTGAGTAACACACGCGGCTGCGTGGGGGCTCGCGGCTGCGTGGTAGACATCGCAGCGGCTGGCCGCGCAGGTCCACGCGCGCATCATAACGCAGGATGGTACCTTGCCCGCGTGAGCGCGCTGATCGACAGGGCCCGTCGCGGCCTGCGCCTGCTGCACGGCGGGGCCCGGGTGCTCGCGGCCCGGGCCGCGGGCGGGTCATTCCCGTTCTCGATGACCTTCATCCTCACGCACCGCTGCAACTTCCGCTGCGAGTATTGCAACATCCCCGACGCCGCGGACCGCGAGATGACCACCGATGAATTTCGTCGCGCGCTCGACGAGCTCGCTGCGGCCGGGCTGGTCCGCGCGAGCTTCTCGGGCGGTGAGGCGCTGCTACGCCGCGACGCCCGGGAGATCATCCGCCACGCCCACGACCTCGGCCTCCAGACCTCGCTCAACTCCAACGCCTGGCTGGCGCTCACGCATATCGACGAGCTGGCCGAGATCCTCGATCTCCTGGTCGTCTCGCTCGACGGTCCCGAGGCGGTCCACGACCTGGTCCGGCACCGCGAAGGATCTTATCAGCGGGTGATCGCCGCCCTCGCGGCCGCACGCGCGCGCGGCCTCGCTACCGCCACCATCACCGTGCTCAGCCAGGCCAACTTGCACGTCATGGACGCGGTCATCGGCCTCGCGCGCGAGCACGGCTTTTATGCGTACTTTCAACCGGCCTACGAGGATTGCTTCGATCATCGCAGCGGCTTTCAGCCGGGGCTCGATACCCAGATCTTCGCGGACATCGCCGACCGCCTGCGCCTCGCATACACGCGCGGAGAACCGGTCGGCGCCTCGCCGCGCTTCATCGAGCGCCTCGCCGCCGGCCCGCAGTTCGGCGACTGCCGGACCTGCACCGCCGGCCGCTTCTGGGGCACCGTGCTGCCCGAGGGTCGACTGATCCCCTGTCACCTGACTGCGAGCGACCCGGACTTCGTCGCGCCGAGCGGGCTCGAGCTCGGCTTCGCCGAGGCGTTTCGCCGGCTGCCACGCCACAAGCGCGGCCCGGGTTGCGCCATTAGCCCCTACCAGGAGACCGACCTGATCTTCGCCCTCGACCCCGCCGCGATCCGGGCGGCCCTGCGCCGCCTGCTCGGCCCGCGTCCAGCCGCGTCGCAGTGAGCCCGGACGCTCATTCAATCCTGCATATCTTCACGGCGCGATGAACTCCGCGAAGGCCACCCCATCGCGCCGCAAATCGGCCTACAAGGCGAGCATCGGGTTGCTCTGCGCGGCGCTGACGACCGACTCACCGATGACCGGCAGCCCAAAGGCTCGCGGCACGCGGCCCTCCCAGGTGTACCAGGTGAGCCGATCGAGCGGCCGATCGAACCGCACGCGCACCCGCGTCGGGGCGCCATCGCCGGAGATCGCCAAGATCTCGATCACCATCCCCTCGCGCACGACCTGTTCACCGACCTCGAATGGATCGGCGATCGGATCGCTATACAGCCGATCCAGCGGCGCATACAACCATCCCGTCGCGGACCTCAGCTCGAGCGTCTGCGCATCGACCCGCGTGATCGTCAGCGCATCCAGCCCGGCGTACAAATACTGCAACGACCCCGGGAACGGCCGTACGTCCAGCTCCCGGCTCGCGCGCCCATACAGCATCACCAGGTCGCTCGGCACCCGCACGAGCATCACCCGATCGGTCGCCACACCCGGCACGACCGCGTCGGTCGCCGCCTCGGCGAGCCCGTGAATCTGGCCCGAAGCACCCGCACGCAGCGGCACGAGCAGCGGCGACAGCACCAGGTGCACGCCGAGCCACAACCACGCGAGCCCGCGAACAAGACACGAGCGCGGCACCTCGCGCGGCTCAGCCAGCAACGTGGCAACAAACCCGAACACCCCGAACCCGACCAGCAGCAGTTGCCGGTCGGTCGGCAACGTACTCCCCAGCGGCAGGGCGCACAGCAGCGCCCCCACGGCCCAGAAGCGCAGCGCCGACGATCGCCGCAACGTATCACGGACCACCATCAACACGCCCGCGAGCAAACAGACAACCACCGCCGCACCCGGCCCGTAGAGCCCCGGCACCATGCCCAGCCCCTCCCCGAGCGGCACGAACACCGCCGAGCCGACCAGCAGCGTCGCATGCACGAGCCCACGGACAAAAAAGCCGAGCGGATCCGTACCAGGATCGAAATAAAACCCGGAATGCGCGGCACCATGACCCGCCGCCACATAACAGACACGCCAGCCGATCACGACGACGACCGCCGGCACGATCGACGCGACACGCCCGAGCCACGCCCCGCGCTCACGACATAGCGCGTACGCAGCGAGATACCCGACGACGCCGACCGCCCCCTCGCTGGCCAGCAACGCGGCCAGCAGCGCCACGATCGCCAGCCCCAGGTCGCGCCCGCGGCCACCGCTGCGCCAGCGGTCATGCGCAGCGAGGCACAGCAGCGCCCCGATCGCCCCGAGGATCGCGCTGCGCGCGGCGAGCCAGCCGACGACCATCCCATGCGTGTGGTCGACCGCATAGAACAGCGATCCAAGCGCCCACGCATGCGGCCCCGGCACCAGCCGCCGATACACATTGCCAGCCACAGCAAGCAGCACCCCGTACCACAACAAGCTGTGCACGTGCATCCACACCGGCGCCGCCGCGAACCAC
>Ga0105045_10001520_pt1 | contig 19022 bp, 18 predicted proteins | sample MAT02_FD_78089 | JGI IMG/M metagenome (GOLD analysis project Ga0105045, IMG submission 78089) | Freshwater microbial communities from Lake Fryxell liftoff mats and glacier meltwater in Antarctica - MAT-02 (megahit assembly) | ecosystem: Environmental > Aquatic > Freshwater > Ice > Liftoff... | reverse complement strand
TTTGCGGAAGCTTTAATTTGATTTTATCACCAGCACCAACTGTTACAGAGGCAAATCGCTCGACAACGCCATTAAGCCGGCACGAATTACCTTCAATAAAACGCTTGAGGTCCTTGGAAGAGTATTTACTCAACTTTGCTTTCAAAAAGGCAATCAGCTTCATTCCTGACTCCCCTCGACTGACTTCCCAATCTTCCATGAATACGCTCCTTATTGTCCCGAAAATTGTTTCAAGAAACGTATATCGTTCTCAGTAAAGAGACGAATATCTTTGATGCCATATTTGAGTAAAGTCAAACGTTCGATCCCTAGTCCCCAGGCATATCCTGAAAACTCTTCTGGATCGATATCGCCATTTTTAAGGACTTCTGGATGGATCATCCCTGCTCCGGCAATCTCAAGCCAACCGGTATGCTTACATAATTGGCAACCATTGCCAACGCAATTTAAGCAGCGCATATCGACTTCCATTCCGGGCTCAACAAAGGGAAAGTAGCTTGGCCTGTAACGGGTTTCCACATCGCATTGAAACAGTTTTTTAAAAAACTGATCAAGAGTAGCTCTTAAATCGGCAAATGAGACATTTTTATCGATATAAACGGCTTCGATCTGATGGAAAAACACATGGGAACGCGCTGTGATAGTTTCATTTCTATAAACTTTTCCAGGAGCAATAATGCGGATTGGTGGTTTCGAGGATTCCATGATGCGTGCTTGAATGTTGCTTGTGTGTGTTCTTAGGAGGACTCCTGGCTCAATATAAAACGTGTCTTGCATGTCGCGAGCGGGGTGGTCAGGAGCAAAGTTCAGGGCACCAAAATTGTAATAATCGGTGTCTATATCGGGTCCGTATTGAACAGAGAACCCCAATTCGATCAAGATTTCGATCATTTCATCCATGACCTGATTGATCACATGTTTACGGCCGATAAAGCGGCGTCTTCCCGGCAACGTGATATCAATTTTTTCCGAAAGAAGTTGTTGGTTTTCTTCGGATTGGACTAGAATATTTTGTTTTTCATCGATTTTTTTGGAAATGTCTTCTTTAAGGTCGTTAACGCATTTTCCAAATTCAGGACGCTGTTCTGGTGGAACATCTTTTAGTTCCTTCATGATATTTTGGATCGGGCCTTTTTTCCCGAGATATTTGACTTTTAACGTCTCTAGATCGTTGGTGGAGGCTATAGTTTTGATTTCGTGTTCAAATTCGTTATAAAGTTGTTCGATTGATTGATGCATATGAGCCTCTAAAATCATTTGTGTTTTTTGTTTGTACACTATACATCAGGCTTTTAGCCTGGCAATTAGGGTGCTTCACCCAGATTATGCTTTAGTAGACTTAGAACGACCAGACCTGATCGAAGATCTTTGGAGTGCGGCAATTATTTACCGCTTTCCGCCCGCAGTTTTTACTTTCAGCACCGTTTAAAGCCATTTGAACAGTCTATCGAGATGCTTTAAGCGTTGCTAGTGCTAAAAGCAATAGGTGAAAAGCGGCAAATAATTGCCGCACTCCAAAGATCTTCGATCAGGCTTGTTCATTCTAAGTCTATCAATTAAGGCATCGCCCTAGGTCAAAAAAAAAGAGCAGAGTCTTAACGACTCTGCCCTTTAAACAAGACTTGTTTACACAAGAGCTTGCTTAGCGTGAGCTACGACAGCTGTGAAGCTGCTTGGATCACGGATAGCCATATCGGCTAACATTTTTCTATTAAGTTCACATCGCGCTACTTTTAATGCATGGATAAGCTTGCTATAAGACATACCATGAATTTTTGCGGCGGCTCCAATACGCGTGATCCATAATCTACGGAATTCACGCTTCTTGAGCTTGCGGTGGCGATAGTTATATGCCAACGCACGCATTACTGCGTCACTTGTCAAGCGTAAGTGATTCTTACGATCTCCAACAAAGCCTTTTGCACGCTTAAATAATCTCTTCTTGCGTCGATGTGAAGCGACAGAATTGGTTGCTCTAACCATTTGGTCATCTCCACATTTAGTTAATTTTATTTATTTATACACCCATAACACGTTTATACATCTTCAACTGACAGTCACTAACTAATGCTGGCTTTGACAGTTGACGCTTACGCTTAGGTGATTTTTTTGTCAATATATGACGCTTACCCGGCGCGCTTCTTTTAAGCTTACCAGTTCCTGTCACTCTAAATCTTGACGCTACAGCTTTTCTTGTTTTCATTTTAGGCATTGAATTTCTCCTCGCTAAATAGACCTCTTCCATAACCTATACAAAAGATCTAATGCCTTATTATTAGGCTTGAGTCGCTTCGCTCGTTCCAGAACTTGTCGATTCTTGACCTGGTTTCGGCGCCTCTTTTTTCTTTTTTGCACCTGGTGCTAATACAACAGTTAACATTTTCCCAAACAATTTTGAAGGAGATTCAGAAGAAGCGATGTCTTCTAATTGCTCACAAACATAATTGACAAGTTTTTCACCTATCTCCGGGTGCGCCATTTCTCTTCCACGAAACACACATGTCAACTTAACTTTATTCCCTTCTTCGATAAAGTCTCTGGCATGGCGCAGTTTTGTCTGCAAATCATGCTCGCCAATATTCGGCTTTATCTTGACTTCTTTGATTTTCACCTGGTGCTGGGCTTTTTTGCTCTCTTTCTCACGCTTTGTCTGATCATATCGGAATTTGCCGAAATTAATGATCTTACAGACGGGGGGGTTAGATCCTGGTGAAATCTCTACGAGATCAAGGCCTTCTTGTTCAGCTTTAGCTAAGGCCTCGTACAAGGCTATCACGCCAATTTGCTCGCCTGTATGGCTTATAACGCGCACTTTTGGAGCGCGTATTTCTCTATTGACTCTCAACCGACTTACTTGCTCCTCAATTGCAGTGGCTCTTTAGTTTCGATTTCCCCTTGCAACTGTGCAAGAAGCGATTCTAAATTAACCGTTTCATTGTTATCCTGTTTCCAGGTGCGCACTTTAACGGTACCACTATTTTCTTCTTTGTCCCCAACAATTAACATGTAAGGGCACTTCTCTTGCACAGCGCTGTGAACCCTTCCCCCTAGGGGATCTTGTCGATAATCTGTCCCTACTCGTATACCAGCACTTTCTAGTCCTTCTCGGACTTTGTCTGCGTAGGCAATGTATTTTTCCGATACCGGTAAAATACGCACTTGTTCGGGAGCCATCCACAATGGGAATACACCACTAAAATTTTCTACTAAAAGCGCTATAAAACGCTCTAGGGGTCCAAATACTGACCTTGTCATCATCGCGGGAACTTGCATGCTGCCATCAGATTCCTGATAACGCAAATTAAGTTGATCCGGAGAGATTATATCAATACTTAATGAAGGCCCTACCCACTCACGACCCAATGGATCCAATAATCTCACTTCCAAACGGGGACCGCTCATACCTTCTTTAGAGATTGTGTACTCAACGCCTGCTGTTTGCAGCCCACTGACCATCCAATCAATCGCTCTATTCCATCTTTCCACAGTGCCCAGACATTTTTGTCCTCTTGTGCGCAAATTGTAGTGGTACCCAAAACCAAAGATGTTAACGGTTTTATTAATGAATTGCAAGAAAGAAATTATTTCTTCGAAAACTTGTTTTTGCGTGCAGAAAACGTGCTCAGTATCAATAGTATAGGATCGGGATCGGAACATTCCCCAGAGATCATCGTCTTTTACAGGTTGTGCAAACTCCACGATCTCCGAAAAACGGATCGGTAACTCTCGGTAGGAATGGGGTTCTGCCTGAAAAAGCAGCGCATGTTGCTTAAAAACGGAGGCGTTCGGGGCCCTCGGAGTCAAAACAGGATGAACACCCCGTCTTTTGTCCTCAAGATGTACCAAATTCAACAAAATCTCGCGTATTTTAGCTCCTTTCGGCAGCAAACTCCAGTACCCCGGGAAATTCTCTTGATCTTCGGTAAAAAGACGCATTTCTGTGCCAAGAATGCGGTGATCGCGTTTTTTGGCAGCTTCCTGCTTTTTAATAAAATATTTTAAGTCTTGCTTATTGGCAAAGGCCGTGCCTGAAATACGTACCACACCTGTTTCGTTATTGGAGACGATCTTAAAAATTTTAAACATGCCAGCGTCGGACGAATCGTGACCAAAGGGAGGATAGCAGAGATCGTAGAAAGTGCCCATTTTCCATATTTGGACAATATTTTCTGGTCGGTTGGCGGCTTCATCGATTTTAAGAGGTTGCTTGTGGTGCTTGAAAAAATCCATGGCGTTTTCGCGCATCATGTCCATTGTTTCGATGGGGATTTGTTCTTTAGCGACGCCGCGCATGCGTTCTTCAATGAGAGGTAGCGCTTCGTCTGTAAGAGGGTGCTCGAGGAGAAAGTCGTAGTGGAAGCCGATGTCGGTGACTTTCCCTTCGATGATTTGCACACCAGGGAAGAGATCGACTACGGAGTAGGCGAGGACTTCTACGGCGGTTCTTCGGATTGTATTTAAGGAAATTGTCATAGAAACATTGCGTGAAAATTGGTTTGGGATATAGCTGACTCGAACAGCTGACCTCCACGATGTCAACGTGGCGCTCTAACCAACTGAGCTAATACCCCAGGGAAGGCATCATGATAGCGGAAGTTATGTTTTGGAACAACCAAAAAGAAACCAAAAAGAATAAAGAATCCTGGAGTGCTAAAGTGCATTGATATTTAGCCAAGGGAGACAAATAGAGTTGTGGGCGGATTTTTCACCACAGAGAAAAAAAGAGGAGATTTCACAACGCCTCTCTTGATAAATGGATTTGAATCTTTTAATTATTTAAAATGCATTTACCAAAAGAGCTAATATGAAGTCTCTACATTTTTTCTCTTTGATCTCTTTGGTGGAAAACCTGTCCACAACTCTCTTGGTCTTTTTATTTCCCAAAGTGCTTCTTGATCGCTTCCACGTCTCTATCTGAAATGCCTTTCAATCCCCTAATTTCTTCCGCGCTGGCTTCTTTCAACCCTTTGACGCTTCCAAAACGCACAAGCAACTTCTTCCGCTTAACAGGCCCTATCCCGGGTACATTATCGAGCTCACTTCCCACCACTTTCTTGCTTCTCAGTTTTCTGTGGAACACAATCGCAAAGCGATGTGCTTCATCTCTGATCTGCTGCAAAAGAAACAAAATAGGCGACGTACTTCTCAAGAAAACAGGGTCTTTCACATTAGGCAAAAACACCCTCTCAGCTGTCATCCCTTTGTCATGCCGCCCCTCTTCTTTGGCTACACCAATCACATCTACCGTCACCACATTTAAATCTTTGAACACTTGTAAAGCGAGATTCAAATGCCCTTTTCCTCCATCAATGACCACTAAGTCAGGCAAATCATTCTCATCTCTTGCTTTTGTATAGCGTCTTGTTAAGACCTCTTTCATCGAGGCATAATCATCAGGGCCTTCGACCGTTTTAAGCTTGTAGCGGCGATAACGTCCTGCGTCTTTCGCGCCTTCAGTAAACACCACCATCGCAGAAACCATTTCCGTGCCGGCATGGCTAGAGTTATCAAAGCACTCAATGCGTTTAGGGTATTTCGAAAGATGGAACTTCTCTTGCATTTCCATAAGAGTCCTTTCTCGAATCGACTGAATGTCTTTATCTTTCTTGAAAGTGGCTTCAGCATTAACGTAGGCCATTTCCACAAGGGCTTTTTTATCCCCTCTTTGCGGTGTCATGACATAAACCTTTCTCGAACGCCCACTCGATAAGATCTCTTCGAGCGCTTCATGATCGGAAAGTTCTGCCGGAATGAGGATCTCTTGAGGTAACTCCTCTTCTAGCTGATAATGTTGTAAAATAAAGCTTTCCAAAAGTTCCGTGTCTTCCTCAACGATATTGACGAAGTTAAACTGATGAGCACCGACGAGCTTGCCATTTCGAAAAATCAGCTTGCTTAAAACAACTTCTTCGCTTTGCCTGAAAATGGCCAACGCATCCATATCGCCGCCTAGAGGCTTATCAACTCTTTGTCCTTCCAGTGTTCTTTCGATTTGGCGGATGACTTTAAGCAGCGTACCTGCTTTTTCAAAATCTAAAGCCTCAGCACACCTCTCCATTTCCTCTGAAAGGTCTTTTAAAACCTCGGTGTCTTGACCGCGTAGAAATTTAATTGTGCGGTCGACTTGAACTTCATACTCTTCCTTAGTACATCTTCCCACACAAGGGGCTATACAACGTTTCATGTCGTACAAAAGACAAGGTCTTGTGCGTCGAGCAAACTCCTGATCGGAGCATTGTCTTAAAGGAAAAAGCTTTTGGATGATGTCCAGAGTCTGCCTGGCCGCGTGGGCACTTGTGTAAGGACCAAAGAAAAGGCCGTCCGGTTTTGGTTTTCCATGGTACCGAACAAGCTGCACCGTTGGCCACCGGCTTTTATTTGTCACTTTTAGCGCAACGTAAGTTTTATCATCTTTTAACAGAGCATTGTATTTGGGTTTGTGCTGTTTGATTAGAGTATTTTCAAGAAGAAGCGCCTCTTTTTCGGAATTCACCACAATTGTGTCAATAGAGACCACTTTTTGGAGCAAAAAAGGGATCATTTCCCTCGTGTCGCCGCTCGAAGTAAAGTACTGCTTTACCCGCTGCCTGATGTTGTTTGCTTTTCCTATATATAAGACATCGCCCTTGTCGTTTTTCATGAGATAAACGCCGGGTAAAACAGGATAGGTATTTAGTTTGGTGGAATTAAAAGACATTATTTTGGGTGATCTGTTCGTTTTAAAATAATTTTACCTAGTTCAGCTTGAAAAGCGTTTTGAAGAGCGGCCCAGCAAGCTTCAACTCTAGCTTGTTCACGTCGTTCATCTTCTCGAATGCCCTCAACCTCTATTTTCACTCGTGCCGCAGCAGCTTTCACAAATTTCTCAAAAATCCCCGGGATACTAAAAAGAAAATTAACATCTAATGTGACTTTAGAAACGTGACCTTTTAACGGTGAAGGAGGGACCATAGCGGCATGCTGATAATCTTGCTGTATGTGGTTAAACTCCACATCTGCTGTCGCTTGATAAGAATGGGCGGTTTTAGGCGGAGCTATGCTCACATGCAAGGAATGTTCACTTGAGTTGGCAGCAACCTTGTGGGTTACTGGTTCCTTTTGCTCGGGAACGTCTATTGGCGAAATGGATTCATTAGCTTGCACACTTAAATCACGATCCGAAAATCCAGATCCTAATGACGGCATAGGACAACCTCACTCTTTATTCTATTATACGCTCTATCAAGGTATGTGTCAAATAGCCTTTTCTGAAGCCTGATGAGTATTGGCGCAATAGAGAAGAACGGCGTATGGGGGCTATAGCTTCCACCACTCCCCTGTTTGGCGTAGAGTCGACGTATCTGTAAAATGATACTGATCAATCTTGGTACGTAGAAATTTCGGAGGAGCCTCCGGAAAAGGGTTAGTTTTTAATAAATTTAATACGTCGTCTGAACCTTCGCGCAAACGCTGAAGAAAGCTAGTAAACCACTGTTCTTGGCGCGGCGAACCCAAAGCAGCGAACCACATCTGCCAGTCTAGCCGGGGCTGATGTGGCGCCACTTGCTTGGGCATTGTTTTCAAATCACCCGGTTTCCACTTAAATTCATAGGTTTTCCACTCCTTGCCGTCATCACTACCTTGAATCGTGATCTCATTGCGTACTGTCGTCATGCAAGCGAAAAGTCCATATCCATTTAAAATATAGTACCCTTCAAAACAGGCTCTAAAGCGGTTAAACCCTCTATTAGTGGTAAATAACCCGGCGACCACAAAAGCATTCATCACAATCATAAATGCAGCATAGAGTGATAATAACCCGTAAGCGATCTGTTCGATTGTTCCGTAGGACGCGAAAGTAGGAGCAGTGGCATTGCCACTCCACCGCTGATCGGAAAGAAGAGGAAGGCACATGACAATTGTCAAGGTATTGAAGAAGGCATAATTCCCCGTCAACATAATAAGAATTTGCAAAAAAATCATCAAAAAACATGCGGCGAGGCGCATGGGTTCAGGGGCAAAAATGAAAAAAGGAACAATAATTTCTATAAATAATAAAAAGAGCACCGACACTTTAGCAAACCATTTAGGCTGTTGATGCATGAAGTATGCAATCGGATTAGGCAGAGGTTGGCTTTCATAGTGAATGGTCATGGCGCGCCAAGCCGCCCATTCAGGACACCCGGATAAAAGTTTGACGACTCCCGATGAAAACATTAAGCGGAAAAGAAGCACCCACATTAGCACTACAAGCAGAAAAGGAGGCGGAGTTAATAGAGAAAAGAGAATGGCGGAAAATCCGACTTCCAAAAGCAGGCAGTCCCATTGAAAAGACAAAAAGCTTGATCCGACTGACATAAAAGAAAGATAGAGACACCAAAGTAAAATAAGCATAAGTGATGGGAAAACCCCAAAACAAGCGAGAGCTGCAAATAGCATACCTAGAGCCGCAACGCAGCGAATAAAATGATCGCTACTATTCCACCAGAAAACGGTCGGGACTTCTAAAAAGGCTTTTTTATTAAAATGGCGTTTGACCGTTTGCAAATAAACGCTGATCGGAACGATCCCTTTTGAACCATAAAGACCAAGAACTTGGACAAACAAGGAAGCAAAAGCCGATAAGTAATTGAGAGCGAGCCCTTTAACGAACCAATACTGCGCAATAGCAAAAGTCTCATCAGATAGAGCGTTCAATAAGATTTAGGGTTTTTTGTTAGAGTTGTCGATGGGACAACTGCTTTTGCCGATGAGTTGATAAAAAACGCACCAGCTCGCAAGAGCTTCGTAAAAAGTGAAGAGAGAGAAGGCTAAAGCAATCCAGCTGCCTGCCCACCAGGCATAAATAAGCAACGCGATAGCAATTGCAAGGCGAATTAAGCGATCCGTTGTACCGATATTTTTGTGCATCATGGCCTCCACTAAAATTAAATTTGCGTGTATGATTGCACCTTAGCATGATGGAGTGTTTTAATGCAAAATAGCAGAAAAATAGTGGATTTAGTGACTCTAATGCCGTTTACAACTAAGAAATTTCTTGTCAGCGTTAATGGATGTCGTGCGTCATATCTTCTTGCCAATTGCGGTAATTATTTGCTTTGATGCAGAACAGATCGATTTTTTTTTGGTCGTTTTCGGTGATTCGATATGGAACGCAGGTTTTCTAGCCGATTTTGTCCACGGCGAAGCATCTGCCAAAAATCGCCGGGTAGGATCCGAAAAACTCAAAAGCTTTGCAGCGATGCTCCAAGGGAGCGGCGTATACGAGAGCATTACCCCTCCTAGCGGGTTAAAATGTGAACTTAGACCCTATCAGAAAGAAGGGCTCAATTGGCTTCAATTTCTTGGACGTTGCCAACTCACTGGTGTTTTAGCTATGACATGAGACTTAGAAAGACTGTCCAAACGCTTGCCCATATCCTTATTTAAAAAGAGAGCTTGCGGACGAAGCTGCCGGCAATTGTCATTGCTCCGACATCCTTGATGCCCAATTGGTTTAATGAAGCCGCACGCCCTGCACCATCACTAAAAATTCTTGTGCTGCATGTTAATGAAAGGCGACTCCACTTCTCAAGCATCCACGAGTATGACCCAATTTTAACAACATACCCCTACTGATGCGCGGTAAGGAGTTTCTTATTGCTCAGCAATTCCACTTAATCATTCTCGATAAAGCGCAGACTGTGAAAAACTTTAAAACCCAAGCTTATCAAGTTATTCAGCAGCTCCAGGCCGGGCAGCGTATTTGTCTATCCGGAACCCCAATGGAAAACCATTTGGGAGAGTTGTGGTCACTCTTTCATCTGCTTCTACCAGGGTTTTTGGGAGATCAAAAGACCTTCCAATCTATCTACCAAAAGCCTATCGAGAAATTAGGGAATGTTGCCCGCAGGGAGGCTTTGGCAAAGCGTATTAAGCCTTTTACGTTACGCCGTACCAAGCAACAAGTCGCACTGGATCTAACCGAAAAAACAGAGATTACCCCGATGTTAGCTCTTATTGCATAGGCGCTCGATGAGAAAAAAATTACTTACACTATGTTGACAGGTGATACAAAAGATCGAAGCACGCCGGTGAATGACCTTCAGGCGGTAAAATTCCTATTATGTTGATTAGCTTGAAAGCTGGGGGCTTGGGATTAAATTTAAAAGCTGCGGATACGGTCATTCATTACGATCCGTGGTGGAATCCTTCTGTTGAAAATCAGGCAACAGATCGCGCTCACCGCATTGGACAAAAACGGGCTGTCTTTGTCTATAAATTGGTTGTGTCGGGATCTCTTGAAGAAAAGATTCTCGATCTGCGAGAGCGTAAGAAAGGAATCGTATCGGCAATGCTAGGCAATAGCTCGGTGATAGGCAAACAATTCTCGATGGAAGACTTGGATGATCTCTTTAAGCCCGTTCCACAACCGATTTAATAAAATTTGCCGTTTTTAGCGTGACCTTTTTCCGCCGCGAAATAAACTCACGCTAGGTTTATTCTGAATGAATAGAAAAAGGAAATTCATAAAAACACTATGTATAAAAACTAAGCTGAAAAAAGTCTGTAGAAAATTTTATATGTTTGAGGCGATAATCGACAGTCGATTTTCACTACCGAGGTAAGCCGACGCAAAATTATGTCTACTCATCCACGAAGGTGTGGGGCTACGGGCCTAGCATCTTTGCTTTTTGTTTCATGAGTAATCACATTCATTTAGCAATCCGTTTGAAGGATGTGTCTTTGTCAAAGATTCGCCAGAACCTCGCTTTAAAATGATGCTGAAAATTTTAAAGGAACTCAAAGAAAAACACTTACGATTGAAGAACTCAATACGACAATCAAAAAAAGGTAAGATCAAGAGCCGAGGTTCTTTTTTGAAGTAAAGAATCAAACCTGTCGTGTTCTTTTTTTAGCCAAGTACGTCATTACCACACACTCTTTCTTTTCTATTTCATTTTTGTAAAAGATGTGCTAATTTTTCTCTTTATGGAGTCAGCCATGCTTTCACAAACAACAGGTGTTTTAACGCGTCCATTTCATCCCCATCACTCTCATAATAGCGGCCTCTTGTTTCAATATATTTTATCAGAATTCCTCGCTTCTCAAACCGAAGTCAAAACCATTCAGCAACTCTCCAACCGACTGAACGATCATAAAGAGAACATCATCATTGCTCAATTGAAAGCAGCTCTAATCAAGCTTCTTGGATCAAAGTATAACGCCACCCCCATTTCCCCATGGAACTACGATGACGGCGTTCTTTCCCGCTTACGCAATTACTGCATATCTTTTTTACACAATGAACCGAATAACATCAAATCCATCGCGATGCACGATGCCATTGAGGATACCTGGTTTGCGTGTATCCAAAGCTTAAACCTCCTTAATGCAACCAGTGACTATCTATCTCAGCCAACTAAATTTAAATCTCTTAAACTTAGATTAAATAAAATCATCAAGTGCATGCAGCAGTTCTTAAAGCACGCAGTACGCATGACGAAAAGTTTTTATCAAGATGAGTATCTCATCTTTTTTATCCTGCGCCATCACCGACAAATGAATATTCTTCTAGGCGAAAGGTTTGTTCATAAGCTTCTTGCAAAAATATGCCCAAAAGGGCTTCAGGGAACACATGATGCTCTTTCACATCATTACACGACACTGGGCTTTGATCATCTCCTGCCGCTGATTCAAGAAAAATTCCTTGAACTTAGAGGCTCTTAATCATGTCGTCTGTTCATGAAGATTACATGGCTCTACTTGTCGCAGCAAAACAGTTCTTGCTAGAGGAATTTAAACGCGATCAATGGTTTACAACAACGCCTGAAACCTACCACTATTTTAAAACACTTGCGGTTCAAAAACAAGTTCAGACACAAACTCCAAGGCCTGTACCTGTAAACAATATAGCACCCGCTCAGGCTCAGCCTTTACCAAAATCACATTACTCCCCTCTACCGCCGGCGCCTCCTGCGAGTGCTGTTGGTGTCGCTGCAAAACCCATCGTCACGCCCCCCCCAGTTCTTAAAACAGAACCTAAAATCCAGTTAGAATCTTTAAAGGACGTGGAACAGGAATCAAAAGTTTTTCAGCTAAGTCCCTTGTTAATGCCAAAAGAAATCGATCTAAGTGACTTCAAAAAAATTGTCGCCCAAATTGCCCCTTTACAAATGATTGTCGATCAACCACTAACGGACTCTCCGGAAGTCCTCATTGTTTGTGGCAACGAGCCTCCTGAACAGCAAGCATTTTTAAAAAACATCGCCCAGGCAATTAATTTAACAATCGCTTCTGCTGTGGTCATTTCAAGCCAAAGACTGGAGCATGCCACAAGGTCGCCAAAATTGCGCTTCATTATAGGGTCAACGTTTGAAAAGCAAAAAGAGGGTATCAAATATTTGCAACTCCATGACATTGCGCTTTATTTGAATGCCCCTGAGAAAAAAGCTCTTCTTTGGAAAGAAATACGCGCCTTGTATGTAAAAGAATGAATAAAAAAACTTACCCCAAATACGCGACTGTCATTCTTGACATTGCGGTCGACAAAAAACTGGATTATGGCGTCAAGCCTGAACAACTCGATCTGGTCAAGAAGGGCACTCGCGTAGAAGTTCCTGTGCGTGGCTCGCTTCAAAAAGGCTATATTTTCTCGATCAAAGACCATCCTGACTTCACGCCGGTCGTCCCCATCACGCGCGTTTTATCGGAAGATGAGTTGATTACGAGCGATCTCTTTGAATTAGCCGTATGGATGTCCAAGTACTACTGTGCACCCCTCAGGCAAGTTTTTAAAGCATTACTCCCCGCAAGCGTACGCGCCGAAACGAAGCATAAAGAACAGCTTTTTGTCATGCGCGCCAAAACACGCGGTGAGCTCAGCGTTCTTTGCCAGGAATTGCGCAATAAAAACTCTGCTCAGGCCGACGTGTTAGACGTGATGCTCAATGTGACTAAAGGCATTTTGCTTTCCGAGCTTTTGGAGGAAACAGGGGGCTCTCGCAGCCCTGTCGATACGTTGGCCAAAAAAGGCGCTTTGATTGTGGATATTGTCAGAGTTGACAGATCGCCTTTAATTCACGAAGAGTATTTTCTTACAAAACACAAAAAACTTAATCCCGATCAAGAACAGGCCCTAAAAGCGATTGTCAATGCCCTTGACCAAAATAAATTTGAGACGCATCTTCTATTTGGTGTAACAGGCAGTGGCAAAACAGAAGTGTATTTGCAAGCCATCGATAATGCATTGAAAGCAGGAAAAGGGACCATCATGCTTGTCCCGGAAATCTCCTTAACAGCGCAAACAATCGAACGATTTCGCAGTCGTTTTGAGGGCCACATTGCTATTTTGCACCACCGCCTTAGCCATGGAGAGCGTTTTGATGAGTGGCATCGCATCTACCGAGGCGAGGCAAAAATCATCATTGGGGCCCGCTCGGCAGTGTTTAGTCCTGTTCAGAATCTAGGGTTAATTATCGTCGATGAAGAGCATGAAAACTCTTACAAACAAACGGAGGAGGCTCCTTGTTACCACGCACGGGATATCGCCGTGATGAGAGCTAAAATGAGCAATGCGGTGGTGATTCTTGGGAGCGCTACGCCCTCTTTAGAAAGCTACTACAATGCTAAAGAAGGAAAATACGTCCTCAGTAAACTTGGCAGCAGAGCTGATGCTGCGTCTATGCCAACAGTCACGATTGTCGATATGAAAAGAGAATTTGAGAAAGCCAAAGGCTATACAAGTTTTTCCGATGCTCTGTTGACGGGAATCAAAAAACGGATGGCGTTGGGCGAACAATCGATTTTGTTTTTGAATAGACGTGGATATCACACCACTCTGTTTTGCCAATCCTGTCAGAGTGGAGTTAAGTGCAATCACTGCGATGTTTCGCTGACGTTTCATAAAGGCGACAACATTCTTGCGTGTCATTTGTGTGGCTATGCGGTCTCTCCGCCGCCCCAGCACTGTCCAACATGCAAGGCGCCGGACCCGATGAAATTTCGCGGGGTTGGCACAGAGCAAATTGAGAAGGCTATCCATGCGGTATTTCCTGAGATTAAAACGTTAAGGATTGATGCAGACACAACAAAGCACAAAGGCAGTCATCAGAAACTGTTGCGTGATTTTGGATCGGGGAAAGCGGATGTTTTGATTGGAACCCAGATGATTGCAAAAGGATTGCATTTCCCCCAAGTCACGCTTGTGGGTGTGTTGAACAGTGATTCCAGTTTGAATATTCCGGATTTTAGAGCGTCGGAAACTGTTTTCCAATTGATTACGCAAGTGTCGGGCAGGGCTGGGAGAGGAGCGCTGAAGGGCGAAGTGATTGTGCAAACGCATATGCCGGAGAATCCGACGATTCAGTTGGCATCTAAGCAGGATTACGAGTCTTTTTATGCAGAAGAAATTGCGGTAAGACAAGCGTTTAATTACCCGCCTTTGAGGCCGATGGGAAAGATTGCTTTTTCAGGGACGGATCCAAAAGAAACGTATGAGACAGCGGAGCAAGTGCGGGGGTTGTTGATTGGTCAATTGCCAGCGGAGTACGAGATTAATCCTGTGATCACGGCTGGCCATGCAAAAGTTAAGGATAAGTATCGATTTCAATTTTTAATACGTGGCCCTGGCATTTACCCAATAAGCAAAGCGATGGAGCAGATTCGAGCGCGGGCGGTGTTACGGTCGAGTGTGAGAATGCATGTTGATATAAATCCGGTTTCAACGTTTTTCTGAAGGACAGCGGGGTACGCAGCTCAGGAAAAAAGAACAGAATATGAGGATGTGGCAGGATATGTAGGATAAGTGATAGGATAAGCGTTTAAACCTATCCCAGATATTTTGCCCGGCCCTCCCTATCTGTTCTTTTTCTCCCGAGCTGCATGCCCCTGTTTCTCTTATTGTAATTTTTCTACAGATTATCTATCATTAACCTCTTTGATTTAAACTCGACGTTGTACATTTTTTGGATTCAGCTTCGAGTTAAAGGTTTAATTATGGATATACTCGTTATTGGTACAGGATACGTTGGTTTAGTCACAGGGACTTGCATGGCTGAGATGGGGCATCATGTGATCTGCCTTGATATCAACAAAGAAAAAATTGACAACCTTAAACTCGGAATTATCCCTATTTACGAGCCAGGCCTCGAGGAAATGGTCAAACGCAATGTCAAAACCGAACGTCTTCAATTTTCCACCGATTATGCCGCATGCGTCCCCCGCTCCAGGGTCTGCTTCATCTGCGTCGACACGCCCATCTCCTCCGATGGCCAAGCTGATTTGCAGTACGTTAAAAATGTCGCTGCATCCATTGCCCTTCACATGAACGACTCTATTATCATTGTCAACAAATCTACCGTTCCTGTGGGCACAGCTCACTTAGTTAAAACCATCATCCAAGCAACATTAGATCGTCGCAGTGCATCTATTCATTTTGATGTCGCCTCAAATCCGGAGTTCCTAAAAGAAGGCAATGCCGTTAACGATTTCATGAAACCTGATCGCGTGATCATCGGCACAGATAGCGAAAAAGTTTCCGAAGTGATGAAAGAAATTTACAGTCCTTTTATGGTTAAGCAAGACCGTTTTTTCAGCATGGATATCCCTTCAGCAGAGCTCACCAAGTATGCCGCTAATGCGATGTTAGCAACGCGTATCTCCTTCATGAATGAACTAGCAGGTCTTTGCGAGCTAAGCGGTGCAGATATCAATAAAATTCGCAAAGGAATTGGTGCAGACAAACGCATCGGCGACAACTTTTTGCACGCAGGGCCGGGCTTCGGCGGCTCCTGCTTTCCAAAAGATATCCGTGCGTTGCGCATGTTCGCCCATAATTTCGATTATGAAATGCCAATTATCGATGCTGTGGAAATAATTAACATTCGTCAAAAAATGGTGATGGGTAAAAAAATCCTGACCTATTTTGGTGATGATATCGCCGACAAAACTATTGCGATTCTTGGGCTCGCTTTTAAGCCCGATACCGATGACATGCGAGAAGCTCCGGCCTTAGTATTGATCCAGCAATTGATTCAAGCGAAAGCCAAAGTGCGTCTATTTGACCCTGTCGCGATGGACAACGCTAAAAAGTTGGTTCCTGATATGGACAATGTAACATGGTGCACAAGCGAACTCGATGCGGCAAATGGTTCCGATGCAATCGCTTTAATGACGGAATGGAAGCAATTCCGCGTGCTGGATTTCTCTGCTCTCCAAACGTTAATGAAAAGCACAGTCTTTTTTGATGGCCGCAATCAGTACAATGCGCAAGAAATGGCCAAAAAAGGATTTGACTACATCAGTATTGGTAGAGCCCCTTGTTACGCAGAAGAAACAGTTAACAGCTAGGCATCAATATGTTAAATGAGTATCTCCCGGCAAAATGTGCTCTGATTGAACAGCGCTTAGCCGAACTGATTCCCGAAAAAAATGTTCATTATCAACAATTATTTGAAGCAGCCCGCTACTCGATTTTGGGGGCAGGAAAACGCTTACGTCCTATTCTAGCGCTTGCAACAGCTGAAATGTTCGGGAGCAAAGATTCGCAAGCTTTGACGCCTGCATGCGCCCTGGAGATGATCCACACTTATTCTTTGATTCATGATGATCTTCCTTGCATGGATGACGATGACTTTCGTCGAGGAAAGCCCTCCTTGCATAAAGTGTATCCGGAAGGACATGCTGTTTTGACTGGGGATTATCTGCTCACGTATGCGTTTGATGTGATTGCTCACGCAGAGAATTTGAGCCCACAACAACGTTTGGAACTGATCGCTGTGCTTGCGAGAAATAGTGGCTCTGATGGAATGATCGGCGGTCAAGTGATGGACATTGCTGCTGAAGGTAAAAAACTTGATCTGGAGACCTTGCAATTGCTGCACATGAATAAGACAGGGGCGATGATTACCGCATCGGTTGAGTTTGGAGCAATTATTGGCAAAGCCAGCAAAGAGCACCGCGCGCTGCTAGGCGAATACGCTAAGGATATTGGACTCGCTTTTCAGATTGTGGATGATGTTCTAGATGTGACTGCGAGTGAATCTAAGCATGGAAAAGCGGTTGCCTCCGACCAAGTGAACAATAAAACTACTTATGTGGGATTGATAGGGCTTGAAAAGTCACGGGAGTTAGCGCAAACATTGACGGAGAAGGCTATTGGGGTGTTAAAACAACTTCCTTTTGACACGACGATTTTGCAAGAGATTGCCGTTTTCACTGCGAGCAGAAAAAACTAATCAAATCAAATCGCACAAACCGATTGACATTAACTGAAAGGATTGTTAGAGTAAGTTCCATAAATGCCCAAGTGGTGAAATTGGTAGACACGCCAGATTTAGGTTCTGGTATCGCAAGGTGTGTAGGTTCGAGTCCTATCTTGGGCAATTTGTTGGACGCTTTTCCGATAGGAAAGCGTCCTTTTTTTTGCCGTCTATGCTCGGTAACTGCGACGGTCACAACAATGTTTTCAGCCTTCAACAAGTAGTAGACCTTTGGAGTGTCTGAGCCTTGGCTCCAAAAGCCCACGTTGTTAAAGCGCCTTTTCCTGAGCTCTTGCTGCAAGACTCTTTTAAAAACAACGTTCCAAACGATTCAGATCTAAATGTGGTTATGCGGGCCGCAGGCCTTTAGTTTTTTACCTTGCACTTATAAAACGTAGCTCCTAAACTTTAAAAGATTTAACCGGCGGAGAATATATGTGGAAGTGGATGCTAATTATGTGTGTTACGTGCTCAGCAAATCTTAGCGCTGAAATAAAAGTCTTGGCTTTTTCAGGAAGCACTCGCGAAGATTCTTTTAACCAAAAACTAGTTGTGGAAGCTGCTGAAATGGCACGTCAAATGGGTGCTAATGTCACTGCTGTGAGCCTTAAAGACTATGCCATGCCTTTCTATAATGAAGACCTAGAAAAGAAAGAAGGCTTGCCTGCAAAAGCTAAAGAGCTGAGAAAATTAATGATTCAAAGCCAATTAATTTTCATCGCGTCGCCTGAATATAATGGATCGGTTTCCGGGGTGCTCAAAAATGTGATCGACTGGTTATCAAGAAATGAAAATAGCGGCTCCTCTCGCGATGCGTTTAAAGGAAAAAAATTCGTGCTGATGAGTGCTTCTCCAGGGTCAACAGGCGGAGCTCGGGGATTAGCGCATCTTAAGGCAATCATCGAAAATATCGGTGGTGTTGTCGTTCCTCAACCGGTTCTAATCCCGCATGCTACTGGTGCTTTTGATGACAAAGGGCATCTGAAAGAGCCCCGATTAAAAAATGAACTTCAACAAGCCATTGAAGCTGCCATCCGGAATTAATCCTTATCAGGTTGCTCAGCCCAGTGGGCCGAGCAACCTATCGTGAACTTAAAACACCATCCATTTTAGAATAAGCAGACCGGACGAAGTCTTTGGAGTGCGGCAATTTTTTTTTGCCACTTTCCGTCTTGTCGTTACCTATAAATGTCAAATGAATATTTAAGGTGATAAGTCACCCCTTCAGATTCTCCGAATGTTGAAGTAATCAGAATTCCGCATCTTAAAATCAGGATTTCACGCCGATTTGAATAGGGTTAAAAACAAAAAAAGGAACAAGATGCGCAAGGCAGGTAGCAACACGGCCTTGTTGCATAATAGCCCCGAGATGAAGATGTTTTGATATCAAGTCTATTCACACTTGTCCAAACGCCTTTAGACTCCTTTCAACATCCATTTACCTTTAGGCATTCCCAGTTTATTCGTCCTACTGATTATTATACATTTACAAATTGATTCGGTCTCTTGGCCCCCATTGAACGTGCCTTAAGCCCTTCTCCAAATATCTTTTTTACTCTAAACATAGCCGTTTCTACCAAGGACCTTTCATGGTATCCCGAGCAAATTTTCCAAAGCTTTCTCCCCGCCTCTCTGCCACCAAACCCTTCTATTTCCGCAAGACTCGCATCCCTTTCTCGTTCCCACCCACCAGATGTCCCTCTATAGGTGGCATCTTTTGGTGGTGGAACTATGCAAACCCCACTTTTTTCATAAACTTTCTTTCGAAAGCCACTTCCATCGTAAGCTCCATCGCCCCTTGCA
>Ga0105045_10001517_pt1 | contig 19033 bp, 15 predicted proteins | sample MAT02_FD_78089 | JGI IMG/M metagenome (GOLD analysis project Ga0105045, IMG submission 78089) | Freshwater microbial communities from Lake Fryxell liftoff mats and glacier meltwater in Antarctica - MAT-02 (megahit assembly) | ecosystem: Environmental > Aquatic > Freshwater > Ice > Liftoff... | reverse complement strand
GGATACGAATACAATTATCAGTGCCATTTTCTGGACCGACTCCATCCCCGCTTTAGCCCTCAAAAAAGCCCAGAACGGCCAAATAATAACCTCACAGCCCATTGTCGATGAGTGGCGTGAGGTACTTCACCGCCCCAAATTCGACAAGCTAAAATCGCTTGAGCACCGATTGGCCGACCTCAATAATATTATCGCTATCTGCCACATTATCCCCGTCACTGTTTCCATCACGGCCTGCCGCGACCCTAAAGACGATATGTTTCTGGCGGTTGCCAAAGAAGCCAACGCTACGCTCATTGTTTCAGGCGACAAGGATTTACTCGACCTAAATCCCTTCGAGGGTATCCCCATCATTACGGCCCGTGCGTTTGTCGAACGTGGTGATGGCTAAACCGTTTGCAGGTAAATAGCTTCGAGTTCGTTGGCGGTCAAATTGGTGGTTGGCATGGTTTCGACCAGTTGGCCCGCCCGCATGATGCCGATGCGCGTACCCACTTCTTTGGCCCGGAAAATGTCGTGCGTCGCCATCAGAATGGCCGTACCCGACTGGCCCAGATTCAACAGCAGGTCCGTAAATTCGTTGGCGGCTTTGGGGTCAAGGCCGCTCGTGGGTTCGTCCAGCAGCAATGCTCTGGCTTGTTTGGCCAGCGCAATGGCAATGCCCACTTTCTGCCGCATCCCCTTCGAGTAGGTGCCCACCCGGTTGGCATGGGCTTCGGGTTGCAGCCCGGCGCGGGTCAGCAGGGCGTGCAGTTCGTCGGGGGCGTGCCGAAATCCGGCCAGCGAGGCAAAGAAATCGAGGTTTTCCAGGCCCGTCAGGTTGGGGTAGAGCATGACCGTTTCGGGCAGGTAAGCCAGAAATTTCTTGGTCTCCTGCGGGTGGTCGGCCACGTCGAGTCCGTTGATGATTGCCCGGCCCGCGGTGGGTTTCAGAAAGCCCAGAAACAGGTTGATGGTGGTGGTTTTGCCCGCACCGTTCTGGCCCAGCAGACAGAAAATTTCGCCCGGCTGCACCGTCAGGTTCAGCTTGTCCAGGGCGGGTCGGTCGGTGGTGCCGGATGCACCGGCGGGGTAGCGTTTGGTCAGGTCAATGGCTTGCAGCATTTGTTACAGGGGTTTGAGAGGTTAGAAGTCGCTTACTTTGAAACGGCCGTTAGCCGGGCTTCGATCTGCCGGATGTTGTTGAGCAGTTCGCGCTGGAGGTCGCGCATCTGGTCGGCGGGCAGGTCTTTCAGCGTATTATCGCCGTGTTTGTGTTTCTCGCCGACTTTGTGGTCGTGTTTCATACCCGGCACCTCCACCAGGTTAGCTTCCCACTCGGCAAAGGCCGTTTTCAGGCTGTCCAGTGTGGCCACTGTTGCCCGAGCGTTGGATGTTTTTGATGCCAGCACTACCGTTTTGAGCGAGTCGATTCGGTCGATCTGTGGCTCAATGACGGCCTGAATCTCAGTTGCCTGCTGGTGGTAGCGGGCCGCTTCGTCGAGGAGCGGGTCTTTTTTTTCGGTCGATGTGCAGGCTACCCACAAACTACCCCAAACCAGCATGAGCGAGATTAGACGGGAATGATTCAGCATGGCAATCATCTGTCTGTTGACGAAACGGGAATGAAAAATCAAATTTATGCAACGTTGTTGCGAAAACAAATTTGACCCCTACTTTTGTCCAAATCTTTATTTCTCCATCTATGCGTATTTCGTACCTGCTCGTTATCGGGAGCATTTTTTTGTTATCGGCCTGTAAAGGGCCGGAGGGGGCTATCGGCCCACAGGGAGCCACGGGTCCACAGGGATCAACTGGGTCCGCAGGCCCGGCAGCCACCCGGCTTAAAGGCGATATCGTAGGGTTTGTGACCCTCCTCGATGAGTTTGGCACCCGCCTGACTGATTTCTCGAGTATGAGCGTCACGGTGGAGGGCAGTAGTCCGGTCAGTTCAACCATCACCGGAGCCGATGGTAAATACACCCTGCGCGGGATAGAGTCAGGTACGTACAACCTGGTGTTCCGGCGGGTGGGTTTCGGTGAATTCAAACGCCCCAGTGTTTTGCACCTCGGTGGTTCAGCCCCTACTTCGCTGGGCAACAATAACCTCTGGGAAACGGCCAAAACAACCGTAAACAGTCTTTCTGCCGTGGCATCAGCCACCACCGTAGCCATTTCGGGCAAAACCACCCCTGTCCAGTCGGCTACGGTAGGTACGGGGCAACAACGCCGGATCCGGCTGTTTTTTGGGCGCGACGACAAACTCACGTTCCAGAATTACGTCAGCACCTTCAATCAGTTGCTGGTACCCGTGTCGGCGACCAACACCGATGGCAGCTTTTCCATAAACCTGACACCGGCCAATATCGGTGGTAACTTCAAATCGGGCGACCGCGTGTTTGTGATCGGGTATGGACTTTCGCCGATAGAAAACGCCTGGACCGATCCGCAAACCAACCTCGTCATTTATTCGGGTGTTAACCCGGCGGCTTCCAACGTGGTCAGCTTCATCATGCCGTAGCGAACCCTGCCGCCAAGCTGATTGGGAAATCATTTTACCCTGACTCGTCCCGGAAAAGTTAACCATACATTGGCTAACTCTTCCGGGACGAGTCAGGGTAAATTGCCGTAAAAATACGGGGTCGCTATTCGTGAGCATATTGTCGGGCTTACCGTAAGATCAAAGAGCTTTGAACTAACTTGCCAGCTCCTCATCTTGTAGGTGTTTTCCTCCGCCTTTCATCCGGTTTGTGCGCTACATCTGGTTCGCCGACCTGCTCCCGTGTTCCGATATCTTCTCTTTTGTCTGGTATTTTTGTGGGCATCTGTCGCGATGGCTCAGATGAACCCCATTGCTTATAAAGCCCTGTCAGACCAGGAGCGCTATCGTGTTACCGATACATACCTCACTACACACTGGCTCGATTTTTACGATCCAAAACAGACTGTAGTGGCGGCTGATCTGGCCATGATGCGCGCCGAGGCAACCGACCCCAAAACGGCTTGCCTGCTCCGCTTTTTTCAGTTTCGTAACCAGACGTTTGAGCGAACCAAACACGCCCAGACCGCTAAAGCGGCAGTGGAAGCCATGCGCGACGTACTGACGTTTGCGCAGGCCAACAACCTGCCCGCCGAAGAAGGCATTAGCTGGCTGTTGCTGAGCTTGGTCACCCAGGAACACGTCAGCAGCATGGACGAACGTACCCGGCGGCTCCAGATCTACGAGGGAGTTGTACGGGGGTTGACCCTGCTGGAAAGCCTGCCCCCCACTGCCCTCGATGAGTACCACGGCGGCACTTATTTCCTCGACCATCACCTGATGCACATGGGTATTTACCTGTTCAGGATCGAAGAATATGGCCTGGCCCTGCGAATGTTTTCGCTAGGCCACCGGACGGGGCACCCCTCATTTAGTCCCGACAACAGTCATTTTAAAGGGTATGACCATTTCGAGTGGAATTTCCTGAATGACATCGGGGCCTGTTACCAGCGAATGAACCGACTGACCGAAGCAGCGGTGTGGTACCGGAAAGCCTACGAGTTCGGGAAATACCACCATACCCCCATTCAGGAGGTGGTTAGCTATGGTAACATCGGTGTGGTGCTGACCAAACAGAAACGTCCGTTGGCAGCTCTGCCCTACCTGGAGCGGGCCGCCGTTGAGATCCGCCGGTTGCACGACAATGAATCGGAGTTCAACGTGGCGGTGCCGCTGGCGGAAACGTACCTGACACTCAACCAGCCCGAAAAAGCCTATCTGATGTTAAGGCGGGCCGTGGTCCTGCACGATTCGCTGAAAAAAGCGCAGTACATGCCCCCCACCGACAGTACCCTGCTCATTCCGCTCTTTGCCGGGCTGGGGTCCGTTTATCAACAGCGCGGTAATTTAAGTAAAGCTCTGTTCTACAGTCAATTATCGAACCGACTCAGCGAACAACATGCGCAGGTCAACGATACGCGCCTGTACCGGATAAAACAGGAAAAGCTGGAAGCCGGGGCCTATATGGCCAAACTGGACCGGCTGGAGAGCGACCGAAAAACGATCCTCCGGTGGCGGAACGGGGTGGTTGTGGGGCTGGTGGTGGCCTTGCTCTTGACGTTGATGTACCTGTATCGCCAACGGCAGCGTCGGCGGCAGGCCGAACAGCAATTGGTGTCGTTCACTCAGGAGGTCCGCGAAAAAATGAAGCCGCTCAACCAGCTACAACCCACCACCGAAGACCCCCGCGCCGTTCATGACACCCTGCCGCAGGTGGCGGAACTGATCCGTTCGGTTATCCTGACCGATGCCGACTGGGATCGGTTCCGTACCCTGTTCGATCAGGTTCATCCAACCTATATCCTGCGCGTTCGCCAGCTGTACCCCACCCTGACGCCCGCCGAAATCAGGTTGATTTGCCTGACTCACCTGGCCTTGTCCACCAGAGAAATGGCCAATATGCTGGGCGTGTCGGCAGATACGATTGTCAAAACACGGTACCGGATTCGGAAGAAAGCAAACTTACCCGAAGGGAGCGATCTGGCCAAGGCCTTTGGATTTGTATAGGTAAACTACTTATTGTTAATCGCTTGCAAAATGTCCGGGTAATTGTCCGGCTCGTTTTTTTGGTTAGTGGCTGGCGGTCAGGCTACGTTTGTGCATCAATTCAGCACAACATATCACCAACCGCCTTGACACCCGCTCCCCTCATTCGCCACCTGACCAACTGCCCGCCCTGGCTCCTGTCGGGGCTGTGCTATGGCCTGGCCTGGCCGTCTTTCGGGAACGTACCCACGGGCTGGCTGGCCTGGGTAGCGCTGGTGCCCCTACTGCTGCGGGTACGTCGGGCCGACACCGCCAACTCCTTCCGGCGCTACGTATGGGCTACGTTTCCGGCGTTTATGGTGCTGCCGGTGATCGTGTGCTGGTGGCTCACCTATTACAACCCCTTTGCGCTACCCCTAATCTGGCTGACACAATCGCCCTGCCTGTATTTGCCGCTGGCCTGTTTTTACTTTTTACAGCGGTACATGGGCTGGCGTCAAGCGCTCTGGTTGCTACCGCCCCTCTGGGCTGGCTGCGAATGGGTATGCCTGTCACTGTCACCCATCAACTTAGGCGTGGGCAACCCGGCCTACACCCAGGCCAACCTGCTGTGGGTCAATCAATTTGCTGACCTGACGGGCATGTGGGGCCTCACCGCCTGGGTAATTGCGATGAACGTTGTGGTGGCCCTTGCCATCGACCATTTCCAGCAACGGCAAGGCACGTTGGCTGGGAGGTGGGCGGTTGCCTGGCCCCTTGCCCGGCCTCTGCTGTTCTGGCTGGGTGTGCCGGTGCTTTACAGCCTGTTTGTCCGCTACGGGCTGCCATCGGTGGCCGTGCAAACAACCATGCCGCCCCTGCCGGTGGGCATCATCCAGACCAACCATGATTCGTACCACCCTCAACCCGGCAGGCAATTGGCCGAGCTGGTAAGGCTGGGGCAACAGGCAGTTGCCATGCCCAACAAACCCGCCCTGGTAGTGGCACCTGAAGGGGCCAGTCCGCTACCGCTGGTGGCCGATTCGGCCCTGTTTGCCGGCGTTCGGCAGTGCGTGGCGGACTGGAACGTACCCCTGGCAACGGGCTTCATGACGCCCGTCGGTCGTGAAGCCTACTACAACGAAGCCTACCTGTTTACGCCCCAACTGAGCCAACTCTACGATACGCTCCACCTGCAACCCGCCGACCTGGGCGTTTACCGCAAGCAGCACGCGCTGGCCTTCAGCGAGCAGGTGCCTCTGGTGTTGAGCCGGGCCTTACACTGGCTGGGTACGCCCGAAGAGCGTGCGCTGCAAACAGGCAACAAACCGCTGGCGTTTCGCTTTGTTGACCCCCTGGGCTACGACCGTTCATTGGCCTTTGTGATCTGCTGGGATCAGATGTACCCCGCCACGGTGGCGCATCAGGTCCGTCAGGGTATCGACTTTATGGCTTTTCTGATGAACGACGGCTGGTTCTACGACAGCCCCGGCCCCCGGCAGTTACTGGCTTTCACGCAGCTTAGAGCCATCGAAAACCGGCGCGGAGTGGTGCGCTCCTCCAACCAGGGTTTCTCCGGGTACGTCGATGCGTTTGGGCGAATCGACCGGCAGTTGCCCGCCCACGTAGCCACGACACAAACGGTACTGGTTGAGCCAAACACCAGGCTAAGCCTGTTTACCCGCTACCCCAACTGGTTCCCCGTTGGATGCCTGTTATTCACTCTCACAGTGCTGCTGTACAACGTGTATAGACGTACCCAATCTGTACCACCTTTTACTCCTTTATACCGATGACTTATTTATCCCCAATTCTCCGCTGTGCCCGGCTGTTGTTGCTGGCTGGTGCGCTGTTCCTTCTGATCGGCCCGGCCCGAGCCACAGCCAGCTTTGTCGGCGGTGGCATGATTAAACGAAATACGAGCGTGTTTCCAATGCGCAACCGGCCCGCCGATCTGGGTCTGTGGGCCAAAGCGGGACACAACATGGCCAATGCCCTGCCCTACACCAACTTAGTGAGCCGCACTCACCAACGGTTACAACAGCGGGTTGGGGCGGCAGCAGCCATCCGTTTTTCGGGGGCTGATTTTGCCAACATGGCCCGCCCCGGCAAGTCAGAAGCCATGTACATCGCCGGTAATGACGACTTCACGGCTCAGATGGACATTGGGCGGGCCGACGACGAGAACGCGCAGACCTGGACCATCCCCGCCACCTTGATCGATGAACTCGACGAGTTCATTCAGCGCGACTTTGTACTACCCAATGCTATACCCAAAAGCATTCGGTTGCCCAACGCCACCCACGCCACCCGGCTTAAAGCCCAGGACGGCAGCTACGTGGGCTACCGGCAGTACCAACTGGATAATGACGAAGTGGAAGACCTCGGTTTCGGCATTGACCTGGCCGACGGCGAGGATTACGAGGTGGAATTTCCCACCGACGGTGCCACCTTTTTGGCCGTACCCCTTGAACTGGGCAGCAGCTACCATAGCAATGAACTCATGGACGAGCCGGGCGACGAAGACCAGAAGATCGAGACCAACAGCGAGATCAATTTTGATGGTTTCGGTACGTTACGCACGCCCGATGGCGATCATCCCGCCCTGCGCTACACGGCGACCACTACACTGTCGTACTCAAAGCCAACCGGCCAACCTACTGAGATCAACCAGGTGGGCTGGATCACAAAGGAGGGCCACTGGTTTGTGGCCACGTATGCCGACCACGACGAATCGACGGGTAAAGCCACGCTCTCCGACATTAGTTATACGCGCATTGTAGCGACCAGCAGCTTGCGCTAACAATTTTGCAATCAGTCTATTAATTCATTTTTCACCAAAAACACAGTACCATTATGTTTAATAAAGTAATCCGGCCCGCCACCCTGCTCGTGGCCATTGCCCTTCTGACCGGCTCAACGGCTGCGACTCGCTACTCCCTGACGCACCGGACCGACAAGAAGACGATCAACATCAAGAACACGACGAAATTTAACGTCGATCAGATCTTTATCTCTCCCGACGATGAAGATCACTGGGGCGACGATATCATGGACGATGACGAAATCCTGAAGCCCGGCGAAGCGGTCGATGTAGAAGTTGATTGCGGCAAGTGGGACGTTAAACTCGTGGCCGATGACGACTCGGAATGCAAAGTCGAAGACGTTACCCTGTGCAAATCAGACCAGTGGAATATCGTGGCCGACTGCGAGAAGTAACTCCATTCGTTCCCTGGCACAGCCGTTTTCCGTTGGGTATGGGGCTGTGCCAGATTTATTTTTTCGGCGTCATTGACCTATATTCACCCTGTGTTTATCTTCCCTCCCGTGCTACGTACCTATATCACCGCCCTGCTTCTCCTGTTGATCGCCCTGCCGACGCTGGCGCAGACCTGGGAACCCTACAATGAACTGGGTGACTTTTATCCGTCACTGGCCATTGCCATGATGCACACGTCTGCCGAAGACAGCGACCCGACGCATCTGGGCGACCCCAACGGCCTCATCGGAATTCACTACCAGCCCACCGCTGCCAACACCCGCGTTACGCTGGAGATGACCTGTTCGGGTGGCCTGAAACTCTTTGACCGGGCTTTTGTCAGCGTGACCGTGCCGAAAGCGGGCGAGGTTTACACCATTACCCCCGTGATGCCCTACGACCAGCGGAAACTGGCCAGCATCAGGCAGGTGCAGCCCATCTACGTCACCTACCGGGTCACCATCAACGGGCGTAAGCAAGCTGAACGAACCGAGCGGCTGCTAATTCAGTCCATCAATGTGTGTCCCTTTGGCTTCACCGACGAGGAAGACAACTACACCTCCCTCGATTTTATGTTTGCGGCCTACGTGAACGAAGATCACCCCCAGATTGACCGGATTCTGCAAACGGCGCTGACCAAAAAATACGTCGATTCGTTTGCGGGCTACCAGGGCGAAACCATCGACGTTTACAAGCAGGTGCTGGCCGTCTGGCGGGTGTTGCAGGAGCGCGGCATTCGCTACAGCAACATCACCACGACCGTGGCCGAACGCGACAATGTATCGAGTCAGCATGTGCGGCTGATTGACGAAAGCCTGGCCAATACCCAGGCCAACTGCGTCGATGGGACGGTGCTTTTTGCCTCCATTCTGCGTAAAATCGGCATCGAACCCATCCTGATTGTCCTCCCCGAACACATGTTTGTCGGATTCGACCTGGATGAAGACGGCGAAAAGCAGGCGTACTTAGAAACGACCATGCTCGGCACCCCCGTTGACGAGATCGAGCTAAAGCCGACAGCCTTTACTAAATCACTGCTGGCCGATGCCGACACGAACGCCGACCGAGCGGCTATGACGCGTTTTCTGGGAGCCATTCAGGACGGAAACGCGGCCTACGCCAAGAGCCGGACGGCGATTGAAAAAGAGCGCGACGGCTACACAAAATTACGGGTATCAGAGGCCCGGCAGATCGGGATCCTGCCGATTATGTACGTAGCCAAGACGTTGGCCGACAAGTAGGCGGAGCCACTGCATCCGGTTGTGGCCGTTGTGGTCACACAAAACTGTACGTAAACAAGCCAGCGGATATATGGGGCCAAGCGGGAAACGGGTTAGCGATAAGCCCGGCGTAGCTGCCGCCAATAATAATAACGTCGAAGTTGGTTTGAGTTGGCATAGCTGTTTCTATTTAGTTGATCGTTATTCCCACACCGGAAACGGGTCTTTGAAAGGCCCTTTGTTTTCCATGTGTTTCAATTCCATCTCCGTGCAGAGGCAGTCCTGCAATTCGGCGGTAACCTGTGCCTGTTTCAGGTCCTGACCGATGATGACCAGTTCGTTCTGCCGGTCGCCGAAGCGTTTGTGCCAGCGGCTTTCGATATCTTTTTGGTTTTCCATAAACGCGCCGTACTCTGTCCGCTTGCCAAACGGCATGGATGCCCACCACACCCCAGCGGCTTCGGCTCGCAGACTACCCCCGGCCTGACTGAAATTCAGCGCGTCGTCGGGGCGCGAGGCAAGCCAGAATAAGCCTTTGCTACGGATAATACCCGCCGGAAAATTCTCACTCAGGTACGCCCAAAACCGAACCGGGTGAAACGGACGGCGGTCGCGGAAGACGAACGAGGAAATGCCGTATTCTTCGGTTTCGGGCGTATGACCAATCCCGTCTTTGTGGTTTTGTAATTCCTGAATCCAGCCCGCCGATTGCGATGCTTCCTCAAAATCGAACCGGCCCGTGTTCAAAATTTCGGCGGGGTCAACCTTGCTGAATTGACTCTCGATTAGCTTAGCTTTCGGATTCAGTTTGTGCAGAATAGCTTTCAATTCGCCCACCTGACGAGGTGTCATTAAATCGGTTTTATTCAGGATCAGCACATCGGCAAACTCGATTTGCTCCGTCAGTAGGTTCACGATGGTGCGTGTGTCATTGGCATCGTCATTAAGTTCGCGCTGATAGATGGTATCAATGGAGCCAAAATCCCGGCCAAAGTTGAACGCATCCACCACCGTCACCATCGTGTCGAGCCGGGAAAACTTCGAGAGGTCGATACCTTTCTCTTCGTCCACGAAACTGAACGTCTGGGCTACCGGCAACGGCTCGGATATCCCCGTCGATTCAATGAGCAGGTAGTCGAATCGGTTTTCCAGAGCCAGTTTTTCTACCTCAAGCATAAGGTCTTCGCGCAGGGTGCAGCAGATACAGCCGTTGCTCATCTCCACAAGCCGCTCTTCGGTGCGCGACAGTGTGTTCTGATCGTTGACAAGTTGGGCATCTACGTTGACCTCGCTCATGTCGTTGACAATCACGGCGACCTTTAGCCCGGCTTTGTTATGCAGGATATGGTTGAGCAGGGTAGTTTTGCCAGCGCCCAAAAAGCCACTTAGTACGGTAACGGGTAATTTTTTCATTGGGAAACGAGTTTTTTAGCGTGATTGTGATGAGTCTGGCAATACCGGATACTGACGATGTGTCCGCCAATTAGCCCCGCCGAGGCCAGATACGTACCGTAGCCGAACAACGGGCTAACTTCTTCCAGCAGCAGGCAACCGGCAAACAGGGTTAACGACCCCCACAGCACGATTTTAATGGCTGGGGTGGTGGCATGGCGGGTAGCCGAGAAGACGGCCAGCGCGTTAATGGCGACAAACACGTAATCGAGACTCAGGAAACCACTGCGAAGGGTATCGTTGCGAAGCCAGGTGACTGTCAGCAACAAAAAGGGCGTAGCTACGCAGTGAACGATGCACAGGACGGAGCCGGTAATACCGAGGTAGTCGGCTTTGATACCGGGGGATAGGGTCTTTACCATGGAGAAATAGACTGAGCTGCGCTGTAAGTTATGGCAAGCGTTTGGCTCTTAAATGCAACAACGTTGCAAATAGAACTGATTTTCTCCAAAAATCCAATCTATTTTCGTAGTTCTTGCAACAACGTTGCACTTTGTACCGTTACAGACCTGTACTGCTATTTTTCACTAAAATTTAGGTTACCCGATGCAACCAATGAAAAGTACCCTGTGGATTATCCTGAGTGTTTCGCTCCTGGCTGTGGCCTGCAACGAAGACGTTGAAAACCCGACGCCAACCGATGACAACGAGGCCATCACCACGGCCACGCTGACGCTGACGAGTCAGACAACGCCGGTTCAGACGGTAACGGCTACCATCGAAAACCTGAATACCAGTGCAGACTTCAGCCGGGCCACCCTGAATTTAAGGCCTAATACTGCCTACACGGGGGCAATCAGTCTGCTCGATAAAACCAAAACTCCGGCACTCGATGTGTCAGCAGAAGTGAAGAAGGAAGCCAACGAACACCTTTTTGTCTATACGTTCACACCGGCTACTGGCTCTCCGGCTTCGATGACCGTAACATCCACCGATAGGGATACCAGCCCGGCACCAGGTCCATACCCGGTTGGTTTGGCTACTCAGGTACGAACGGGACCGGCCGGAACGGGTAAACTCAAGGTTGTCCTACGCCACCAGCCGAACACAAAAAACGGCACCGCTACCCCCGGCACGTCAGACCTGGATACGGACTTCAGCGTGACGATCCAGTAGAGCGGTACTGTCATTCAGTGAACAACTGGATTAGAGTCCTCTTATTTTTATCAGAAGTAGTTGGCTACGAGCCTATTGCTGATAAAAGTAGGAGGACTTTTTGACGGGTAATTCAAGAAACAACGGGTAGAGATTGCTGTGGCGAAGTGATAAAGTAGAGCGGTTTTCCGGAACCGTCGCGCCGAGAAAATGGAGTGATTATCTAAGCACGGTATTTCGAAAGTTTCAAGACAAAAATTAGTTACTGAAATGCCCTACAGCAGTCCATGAAGTGCATCGACAGTTGTGGGTAACCTATTTCGACGGAGAATCTCAAGCACCTCATCAACCGTCTTAGCTGGTCTTCTTAGGTTGCCAACCTGACTTTTGAAGGCCAGCAATACCTCATCTGGATGAGTAGCTAAAAACGAGTTTATAAACTGATCAGGATGCTGAACTTCGATGTCAAATAGGCCTACGATGGTCGAAGGAAAATCCTTCAGGCTGGCCGTTACCAACACATCAGCCTGGCCATGAATTGCTGCGGCAAGAACATGCCGGTCGTCGGCGTCTGGCAAAGTAAGGGAAGCAATCAGCGGCTCGAAGTTGCGGATCGTTGCATCGGGGAAAGCCCGGTTCATCGTATCCGTTGTCTTTTGGAGGTGGGCTGTAAGTAAGTCTGGTCGATTAAGCAAGAGGTTACGCGTCCATTGCTCCTGAATCTTGTCCGTCCATTTGGGCCGATACAGCCCCCTATCAGCAATATGAAGGAGCAAGTCCCGAAGCGGAGCAGGATAGGGAATACAGGCATCAGGCAAAGCAACCGGGCTGGTCGAATATATCATTCGTAGCCCAGGTTGAGGTCCTGAGCCTGATCAGCCAGGAACTGTAGTTGCTCGTGCCGGATTTGTTCCTGTCGCTCTTTATAAATCAATAAGTCCTCCAGTAAAACCCTTCGGTGGCTACCGACTTTCTTGAACGGGATAGTTCCCTTTTCCAGTAGCTTATCCAGGCGTAGTCAAAGACCTTAAGAATGGATTGAGCATCCGACAGACAGCCGTGATCCGCAAAGTTTCTACTAACACGGTTCAACGGGTGAAACGAGTTATGGCCAAACCTAATACCATGATCACATTATCAACCCCAATGGGGAAATAGCTATCTATTTTTCTGTTTGATCTATGGCTAAACGGACTCATGTACATTTGCCCGATTGCTGGATTTTTGATCGGGCCGTCATCAAATGGCAACGCAAGACCTTTGTCATTGTCGGCATTATGGATTTGCGAAGTCGAAAACTACTGGCCTGGGAATTACTTCGTCCGCTGAAACCCAGGCCTACAGCCTCCGTTTTGGAGAAAGCACTCCTGGTGTATGGCCACCCACCCGCTTTAGTAGTAGGCATTGATAAAGTCTTTGAGAGTCCTGACGTACAGGCTACGTACAATCAAGCGGAAATCCAACCCGTTGACATTCGGCATGGCAAAGTGTCCATCAGTATTTTTATCCGGAGTGTTTGGCGTAGCTTGGAGTGGGAAGGCCTGAGTTGGCGCGAACTGCCCGACGAGCCAACCTTTCGTCAGGTGGTCAACGACTGGATCGTCTTTTACAATAGTGATCGTCCTCATCAGGCCCTGGGCTACGCTGTACCCGATGAAGAGTGGCGCACTGTCAGGTACAAAATAGACCAGTAACTGTACTGACCAAAAGTTATTTTTATTGAGCAAATTCACGGTAAATAGTCTCTCCTATAGATAGGGAAGCTTTTTTGTGCTGGAGATGGAGTGTGCTGGAAAAATCATTACAATTCATACACTATTATCGGTTGGAGAAAGCTAATTGGCCGTAAACATGCCCTTGCAAATCCTGTAACTCTGGTAGAACCGAACAATATGTTCCAAGTTAGGCCTCTTCAACAGTGCAGTGTACTATCACAAATAGTTACCTTAAACTCCGCCTTCGGCGCGTTGCAGGTCTGGCAGGCGTAGTCGGCGGGTAGTTTGTTGAAGGGCGTACCTACCCCGATACCGCGCCGTTCGTCGCCGTAGGCTTCGTCATAGACCGTCAGGCAGTGCGGACACTGGTACGCAACTACCGGTTCCACTCCTGCCGATTCATGCTTCTCGGTTTCGGGGCGGGTGGCTTCGGTTTGCTGGGACAATCGTCCGGTGTTGAATTTACGGCACAGCCGGTTGAGTTGGTTTGGCAAATGCAGTTTGAACAACCCACGCTCAAACAGGTGATATGTCCGGCTGTTGGGGTTAAAGTTTTCGGTGAAATACACGTCATACAGACTGAACAAGGCCAACTGCCCAATGCGTAGTAAGGGCCGTTTCCGCACCAGTACCGAGCTAAACACTTCTGATTTGGGGCGGGTCTGAACGCCAAAACAAAGGCCAAATGTGCGGGTGTCGTTCCTGGCGAAGTACCGCAGTACGTAGTTTTTCAGGTCGGTACCGTCGTCGGTATGGTCTTCGGTTTGCCAGGCGAGTTCATTGGCGGCATGGCGGACGTTGATGTTGTGCTTACCGAGAATGTATGACCAGGCCGCGCGGTCTTTTTCTTCGATACCTTTTATAACAAGCGATTTCCAGGATGTCGTGCAAATCTCGCCCACACGGGTTTTCAGGCAGAGGGCGCATACATCGAGCAAAAAAGCTACCGAAAACTGCTCGTTGCGCCGATACAGCCCCAGCCATGACCGTTGCCCATAGCGGTTGAAGCCTTCGTAGTAAGGCAATGAAAATTCAGGTAGTTTCACCTCGCTGGTTGCCGGTTGCGTGATAAACCGCTGACCATTTGTAATGACCTTGTATAGTTCGACTTCCTGTCTATATCCTTCGTCCAGCAGGGCGGTTTCAACTGCGCGGGCCACACGCCCAATGTCATTCGTATAAATCAAATCGGGCCAGCGAACGAGCCGGTTGCTTTGTTTAGGCCGTACGTACAGATACCAGAAATGCGGCTCCGGCGAGGCAATGAAGTTGAGATTTCCGGTAAAAAACGGCGTAAAACTCTGGTTCGAGTCCGATAGGTTTACTTTCAAGCGCGGCTGGTAATCAAACTGGTCCAGTACCGTATGGTACTCGCTTTCGCGCAGCCAGTCGCCGGTGCGGAACACGTCTTCGCCACAGTATGAACTGATGATGTTCGGGAACTGGTCGGTATTGAGTTCATAGCCGACGGTCTGCTGCTTCAACGCCTTTTCAAACGCCCGCATTTCTTCGTAATGCACCGTCATCAACAACTGCTGCCGCGCCCCCACACGCACCGTTCGTACCTGCGCCTGATGGGCTAATGTCAATATCGTTTGCAACGAACCGGGCGAAACAATACCGCCGGGCAGGTTGATTTTTAAGGTGTAGTAATCACGCATGATCCAATTCGCTCATCTTCTCCAATATTCCCCGTATTTCGGGGCGGCAGGAACCACAGCCGGTACCGGCACCGGTTTGCTGACAGAGTTGCTGAAAGTCCGTGCATCCGGCCTGAATAGCGCGTTCCAGATTACCCTGCCCCACGCTGTTGCAGGAACAGACGAGTTTGCCCGCTACGGGGTCCACTTTTTTGCTCGCCCTCAGGAGTTGAAGTCGCTTGTCGGACAGTTCCAGTCCGCCCGCTATCAGTTCACGGAATTCGGCGAACTCGTTTTTATCACCCACCAGAATAGCACCTACCAGTTTGTCGCCCTGAACGATGCACTTTTTGTAGTAGCGTTTCGCCTTGTCGATAAAAACGATTTCCTCGTAGTCGCGGCCTCCGTTGGTGGGTACTTCGGTCAGGCCCATGCTGCACAAATGAAGTCCTTCCATTTTCAGAATGCTGATGGCCAGACTACCCTGGTACGGTTCCGAAACATCGCCCGCAATGAATTTGGCGGCTGCTTCGGCCTGTTGCTCGGCGGCCAGCGTAATACCCCATAGCTTCCCGTTCCACTGCGCCACTTCGCCGGCGGCAAAAATGTTGGGGTCGGAGGTTTGGAGGTAGTCGTTCACCACCACGCCCCGGTTGCAATCCAGCCCGGCATCGCGGGCCAGTTCGGTGTTCGGCACGGTACCGATGGCAATCACCACCGCCTGACAGGAAAGCTGTTTGCCCGAATTGAGCCGAACGCCCGTGACGCAGTTAGTACCCTGAAACGTCTGGACTTCTTCGTTGAAATACACGTCGATGTCCCGGTCAAGCAGTTCCTGATACAGCAGTTCGCTGGCCAGCGGGTCAAGCTGGCGTTCCATAAACCGCCCTGCCCGCTGAATTACCGTAACCCGAACGTCAATCTGTCGCAGCGACGCGGCCAGTTCCAGCCCCAGCAACCCACCGCCCACGATAGCTACGTGCGGCTCCGATTCGCTCAAAAATGGCATCAGGGAGTCGGCATCGAGCCGGGAGCGCATATTGAAAATGCCGGATAAACGTGGGATTCCATTGGGCATGAACGCGCGGCTACCGGTACCTAACAAAATTTTGTCGTAAACATGTTCAACGCCCTCGGTATCTGTCACGACTTTGGCCTTCCGGTCAATATGCGCGATACCCACGCCTTTGTGGACAACTATGCGGGCTTCGGCAAACTGATCTTCGCGGAGTTTAACGAGTTGCTCCCACGACTGCGCCCCGCTGATGTAATCGGGCAGCAGGACGCGGTTGTAGAACGGGTAAATTTCTTTCGAGAACACGTGCAGTTCATCTTCCACCGGCCACTCGCTCCGCCCCGACCGCAACGCCCGGTATGCATTGATAAAGCCCAGCCCCGCCGACCCCGCCCCGATGATGATGATTTTTTCGACCGGCTTTTTGTAGGGTAGCACCTCTACTGCCGAAAATTTGAAATCGGGTTCTTTCGAGCGCGGGTCAACCAGCGCATTGGTCAGGTTATTGGCCCGATTCAGGTTGGCACCAGCCCCAGCCGCGAGCTGCTTGCCCCAGTGCATGGGTAGAAAACACAGGCCGGGCCGCACCTCGTCGGTAAGTTGCGCTTTCACCCGCACCTGCCCGCGTCGGCCCTGCACCACTACTAACTGCCCGTCGCGAATGTTGCGGGTGCGGGCATCGTGCGGGTGGAGTTGCAGAAACGGCTGCGGGCTGTGCTGATTGAGTTTGGCCACGCGCCCGGTTTTGGTCATGGTATGCCATTGGTCACGAATGCGGCCCGTTGTCAGTACCAATGGAAAATCAACATCCGTCGGCTCCGACGTGTTTCCATCCGGCACCGCATGAATCTGCGCCCGCTGGTTGGGCGTGTAAAAACGGTGGTCGGTGAACAGGCGTTTCGTGCCTTTGTCAGTGTCTCGACTGCTACCTGTTAACTGCCCACTGTTTACTGAAAATGGCCACTGTACCGTTCGTTCCCGTTTCAGCACATCGTAACTCACCCCCGTTACGTCCACGTTGGTACCTGCCGTGAGCCGGGCGTATTCGTCGTATACTTCCGAGGGACTTTGGTAATCGAAGGCTTCTGAAAAACCCATTTTTTGGGCGAATCGCCAGATGATTTCGGCATCGGGGAGGGCCTCGCCGGGGCCATCGATGATTTTGGGCAGGTGCGCAATCCGGCGTTCGGCGTTGGTCATGGTGCCTTCTTTTTCGAGCCAGGCCGCAGCGGGCAGCACCACATCGGCAAAAGCAACGGTGTCGGCGCGGGTTGACACGTCCTGAACGACTACGAAGCGGGCGTTTTTGAGCGCGGCTTCGATCCGGTTCGCGTCCGGCATACTTACCAGCGGATTGGTGTTGATGATCCAAATGGCTTTCAATGTACCGGCTTCAAGCGCGTCGAACATGTCGGTAGCCGTCAGGCCGGGTTTATCAGCAATGGGGCCGGGCGTTTTCCAGAAGGCTTCTACTTCGGCGCGGTGGATGGCGTTGGTCACGTCGCGGTGGGCGGGCAGGCTGTTGGCGAGTCCGCCCGTTTCGCGGCCACCCATGGCGTTGGGTTGTCCGGTGAGCGAAAATGGCCCGTTGCCCGGCGTACCAATGCGCCCCGTGATGAGGTGCAGATTAATCAACGAAAGGTTTTTGTTTACGCCCACTGCCGACTGATTCAGCCCCATTGTCCAGAGCGACAGAAACCCCTTGGAAAGGCCAATCCAGACCGCTGTTTGCCGGATGTCTTCGGCAGGAACTCCGCAGAGGTCGGCGGCTTCGTCAACGGTACGTTGCATGACCTGTTCGCGGTACGTATCGAAGCCGTCGGCGTGGTTCACAATAAAGCCAGTGTCGATGTAGCCGTTTTCGATGAGTAATCGCCCGATGGCATTGTTCAGCACAATGTCGGTACCGGGCCGGATGGGCAAATGCAAATCCGACGAGCGGGCCGTATCGGTTTTGCGGGGGTCAACGCAGATGATTTTGACGTGCGGGTTGGCGGTTTTGTGCGCTTCAATACGTCGCCACAGAACGGGATGGCACCAGGCCGGGTTGGCTCCCTGCACCAGAAGAACGTCGGCCTCTTCGATGTCATCGTAACAAACCGGCACTGAATCTTCGCCCAATGATAGTTTGTAGCCCACCACCGCCGACGACATGCACAGCCGCGAGTTAGTGTCGATGTTGTTGGAGCCGATGAATCCTTTAATGAGCTTGTTGACCAGATAATACTCTTCCGTCAAACACTGCCCCGACACGTAAAACGCGACAGAATCCGGGCCAAATTTCTCGATAAACGTCCTGAACACGGCGGCAGTCCGCTCCAGCGCGGTATCCCAGCTTACCCGCTGCATGGGCATGCTCCGGTTGCCCCGCATCTGCGGATACAGCAGCCGGTCGGTTTGGTCCATGACGGTGTAGTGCAGGTTCATGCCCTTCGAGCAGAGCAGCCCCCGGTTCGATGGGTGTTCTTTGTCACCCTCCACCGTTAGCCGCCCATGCTGCTCCTGCTTGACCACAATGCCGCAGCCAACACCACAATAACAACAGGTTGTTTGATGCGTCATGTTTCTTTGAATGATGCGTGATGAATGTATTCGACTCACCCATTCATCCTTGGGTTTACGCCGTTTGTAGCTCCGCTTCCGTCGGTTCTGCCACAACGGCTCTGTTGAAATTGACCAGGAACAACAAGGCACCAATTATGGCTACCACGCCCCCGATGTACAGAAATGCTTCGCTGTAGCTGATGTTCTGCGATTTGAACAGAAAACCCATGAGCATACCACCCACGTTGCCGCCCGCACCCACTACGCCGGAGATTACACCAACTGCTTTAGGGTTCACAAACGGCACAATGGCATACGTACTGCCGTTGGACATCTTCAGGAACAGTGCGAATGTCAGCATCGACACGATGGCCAACGGCAAACTACCCGCCTGCGCAAACAGCATGACGCCTACGCCCTCCATCAGCAACAGGCCCGCCAGCAAAACGCCTTTACCCCGAATACCGTATTTGTTGCCTACTTTGTCGGCTACGATACCACCGAGGGCGCGGGCAAAAATGTTCATCCCGCCAAACAACATGGCCCAGAACCCGGCTTCGGTTTGTTCCATCTTGAAATTGTCAAAAAAGTACAGTGCAGCTACACCGTC
>Ga0105045_10001516_pt1 | contig 19038 bp, 19 predicted proteins | sample MAT02_FD_78089 | JGI IMG/M metagenome (GOLD analysis project Ga0105045, IMG submission 78089) | Freshwater microbial communities from Lake Fryxell liftoff mats and glacier meltwater in Antarctica - MAT-02 (megahit assembly) | ecosystem: Environmental > Aquatic > Freshwater > Ice > Liftoff... | reverse complement strand
AGACTACACCCACTAGAATAGGAATAAGTTTTAAGCGGCCTTTACCAAACATGCGGGTAATAATGGTCGCAACCAGTGCGATACTCGCGACCAGTAAAGCCGTTGTTTGATCAAATACAACCGTTTGACCATCACTTGATTTACCCATGGCCATATTAATAGCAACGGGTGCTAACACCAGGCCGATATTCATAATAATCGGGCCTGTGATAAGGGGAGGGAAAATGCGATTCACGAATTCTTGACCGCGTGTATAGGTAAGCAAACTCATTAAATGATAAATAATCCCGCAAGCAGCAAGACCAAACAAGGTGCCTGGAAGTCCCCAGGTAGCAATCCCGTAAATGGTCGCAGGAACAAACGCAAAGGACGACCCTAAAAAGACGGGGATCTGGCCTTTTGTCAGCGCTTGGAAAATGAGGGTACCGATACCGGCAGTAAACAAAGCGACGCTTGGGTCCATACCAGTCAAGAGAGGAACCATGACAGTTGCGCCAATTGCGATAAACAGGGTTTGGAAGCCAAGGAGGCAGTCGGTAAATTTAAAAGAATAATCTTGCGGATGTTGCGGTTTATTCATAATAGATACGATCACCGTGTATATAAATGTTAGGTGTGCAGCTTATCACGATTTAGCGCTGTGAACCACCGACAAAGGGCTAAAGCTTAGGTGCTGAATGATAATCGGTATGAAATGCAAAAGCTAGCCGATTTGGAATAAAGCGAGTATGGCCTTGGATAACCACATTACGGGAGGGCCGATCACTTTCGAGAGCACCCCCAGGAGCATCAGAACGATTAATATGACAAAGCCATAAGGCTCTAATCGGTTGAATTGGTAAGCCGTTTTGGGGGGCAAGGTGGACGCTAAGACCCGACTGCCATCTAAAGGAGGTAACGGTATCAAGTTAAGGACCATCAAGACTAAATTAATGAGGATGCCCGCTTGGCCCATTAAAGCGATAGGTTCGCCATAGATGAATTTTTGAGCAGTTAAATAAATTCCAAATTTAAAAACGCCTGCCCAAAGCAGCGCCATTAGAAAATTAGACGTAGGCCCTGCGAGTGCGACAAGAGCCATATCTCGACGAGGTTTTTTAAGATTTCTGCCATCGACAGGGACGGGCTTGGCCCAACCAAAAATAAACCCTGATGAGACCACAAGGATCAAAGGCACAATAATCGTGCCAACCAGATCAATATGCTTAAACGGGTTAGCGCTAACGCGGCCCAGCAAATAAGCCGTATGATCGCCCAGTTTATGCGCCACATATCCATGCGCTGCTTCATGCAAGGTAATCGCAAATAAAATAGGCAAAGCCCAGATACAGATCTGTTGGATAATTTCTTGCATAGCTAGATTATAGATCGATTCAAGACGGGATCACAGCTTCTCATAAATCCGCGTGGTACAAAGCCCCCAACTCATTTTTTCCATGGCCCCGTAACGTTGGATAAACCCAGTGGCGGGGGCTTTCTTGCTGGTCACAATGATTTTGGTACCCTGCTTGAAGGTCTGTAACCTTGCCACTAATCGATCCCAAAGCGCGGGTGAAAAAGCAGTGGCATTGATTAATAGGATCGTTGCATCTGAAAAATCATAGGTTAGAAAATTGCCACAAATAAAAGTGGGGCGTGGGGGCGGGTGGCTCTGGCCGATTTCTTCCGCGAGATCATGTAGTGGCTGCAAAAGTTCAATGCCAACGACTTTCATTTTCGGATAGCGCAATTGCGTGGCCATTAAGACTTTGCCGGAACCCGAACCCAAATCATAGAACACATCCAAAACCGTCGGTTTGATATGATCGAGTAAATCAAGCAGTGCGCAAAGATCAATTTCTCCATAAATGAGGTTGTCATTAGCGTCATCTGGTCTTACGTTTTTCGATAATAAATAGGGGTTTTCTCGCTTATAAAAAGCTTCAACGACAGGTAAAATACGACGGTAATTTTTCTGGCGTTGAAAAGATAAATAATGGGGTTTGGTTAAGCGATAACCGATGCCTAACAATAGAATAATTAACAAAGTGCCAATAATATATTCTGTCATCATATCCTAAGCATTAAATTGAGCTATTTTGTAGCCGCACATTTCGATTAAACGCTGAAAATTCATGCCTTCAGAGCTTTTTCTGCCGCCACGTAAAAACACATTGGCATAAATGCGTACGATATAATGAAATTCTTTACGCGACAAGATTGCTAACATTTTCTTTGCACGTTCAACATCCGTCGCGATATTCGGTTTGAGCGCTTGAAAGAGCACCGTGCCTAACAAAGCGGCTTTGGATTTTTGTCGTACAAAAGACATTTTATCAAAATTTTCAACCCAATCTTCTAGCGCACGGTTTTTATCCCAATCGAGCCATGCACGGTAAAAAGCCATGATTTCATTGACAAGCTCAGGCAGCTTTGATTTATCTTGGATGTTATCTTGTAATAACATAAACAACATAGTGGGCACGGAAGATTCCGCATTGGCCCAGGAACAGTTACCGGTGATTTGATGTTTAATCGGCAGCTTCTCGTAAGGCTCGAGAGCAAGAATTTTATAAATGTCCGACTTCATACTTTTGTCAGTTTGCGGTTTATATAGCAAATTAATTAAAAATTCATGTGATTGAAAGGGACGTTTGTTGCCAATGGTATGAATAACGATCGGATCGGTCATTTTAAAGACCCCACGATCGCATTTAGCCATTAAATCACCATGTTTAATAAAGGTAATCGCATGGCCTTTATAAGAAACTGGCAACAGTAATAAATCGACATCTAACAGCGGGTATATTGCCTTTTTGTTGGCATCAATATCTTTGGTGAAGTGCTTAAATTCTCTTAATTTAAAAGCATTTTTAAATGCTTCAATAATCAGGCGCAATTCGCGTTCATGAACGTTTATACGTTTTGCAACATAGCTATTGATAAAACGCTCTAGCGATTCCCGAATCGTATTTAAAGTGAATTCTAAATAAAACCCTTCAAGATCAATCGATAAAAACAACCCGGCTGCATTAACAATATCAGCATCACCTTGCAGTTCAAAACGGTGGCTAAGCAGTTTTGCATTGATAAAGTCTTTGGCAAAATCTAATGAACCGCCTTTCTCGACAAGCAGTTTTACCAAGAGTTGGTTTTTGCGCAAAATCGGGTAAAACAATACCGGTTGACCATTTTCGGTATAAGCATTGGGGTTGGCGCCGTAATATAAGAGTAACTTGGTGATTTCAACGTCATTGACATCAACGGCCCAATGTAAAGGGGTTGAACCCGTTTCATCGACAATATCTACCATCGCATTATTTTTAAGGAGAAAACGAACCACATCGACTCGATGGGTGACAATGGCATGAACCAGCGGCGAATAGCCGTATTCATCAGAAATGTTGATGGGAGCGCCGCTTGCAACCAGCCTTTCGATCTCTTCAAAAGAACCTTCTAAAATAGCCTTAGAAAGTGACATTTTGGCGGCTCCCAAGGATAAGGCAATACTCAAAAGAGTATCACCTTATCTTTTTTAGTAGTTTACGAAGGTCTTGGTTCAATCTTTTTCGAAGGCCCTGGTTTTGGCATATTTTTCATCTTCATTGCTAGGCGATGTTCAGCTTCAGCTTTGACGACGTTCTTAAACTGTTCAGTGAAAGATTTTGGATCTTTATTAATATTATCTACAGCTTGACGAATGGCCGCATCGCGCATTTTGGGATCTGCCGCTAAATCTGCGTTTTGCATCCAAGGTGCTTGTTGCAAACGTCGTTGCTCACGCGCATTTACGCTATTTTCCAGACGATTTTCGTTATCTAAAGCAGATTTTGCTCGTGGCGTATGCTCAACTGAGAATTGCTGTGATACAGATTGATACAAAGATTCTACGGCTTTATTAATATCTTTGTCATGCAGCCTTAAGCCTTCATTAATTAACGTTAACACGTCCTCGCTTCCAGGCTGTGGTTTTGCAGAAGGTTTGGCTTGCAATTTTTGTCTGACAACATCATCGCCAAAATTGCGAGCAAGTTCTAATAAGTCGCTATATTGCTGATACGATTTCTGAGGAAATTGTTTCATCAGCTCATCAAAGGTTTGTCTTTTTATTACAGCCATTTCAGCCTCCAGATAACACAAATGCTTAACTTGTAGATTAGCTTACTTATACCATAGTATACGTTTAAATACCAGGTTTGGTGCGCCAGTCGTCGGTCTAATTGTGTTAATTATCAATTAGTTAATATACCATCGGGTAGTTATGCGTACCTACAAAGCACAGGCATTCACCCACGCAGTCAATCTCCGTCAATTCTGCAGTGGTGCGGTTGCGCACAGCTGCCTTTCCTATTTGTTTAATATGGGTACGGTTAAGGGGCCATTCAAGGGCGGGAGCCGTTAGTGTTGCCTCTGGGAAGGGAAAGAATGAAATAAGGCTGTTTGGTGGGGTGTAGATACGCGTTTTTGGCTTGAGGGCGAAGATCCATTGTCGACCTTCCACAGTTGGGTTCAGTAAACATAAGTTTAGGTGTTCGCTGTAACGTAACAATAGGCTCAGATTGTGAATAGCATGATCGGCAAAGCCACCAAGTGTTCCAAGGCAGACTATTTTTTTGTTAGGGAACTTCATACAAAACTGTAAGGCTTTTTCAAAGTCAGTGGAATGTTGATCTTCTCTTTTCACTATTTGACTTTGTGGAAAGTGTGCCGCCGCATTTGGCAGTGAATCAAAATCACCAATAATGACATTGGGCGTTAGATTAAACTGTTGCAAAGTCGTTGCTGCACCATCAGCACAAAGGATGGAAGTGTAAGTAATATCGGCCCAGGTATTTTTGGGAGGAATAGTTCCGTTGGCGACAATGAGGATATCGAACATCTTTTTGCGTTAGGCGTACCATACGAGAAGCGTTAGTGGTATTTTAGCAAAGATCTCATCAATCGACATTTCCTTTCTACACAGACTAGGGTATGTTATTGCATAGCTATTTTTTGAGAAAAGATAAGTTAATTAACTCTAGGAGAAAATAATGAAAATTAAATTAGTTGTTGCTGCGGTTGCTTGCTTAGCGTTAGGCGCGTGTAATCCACCAAGCTCCGACAAAAAAGACGAAACCAAAACTGAAGCAACGCAAGTAGAAGGTGCTAAAGCAGACGCTGTTGAAAAGATTGATCAACACGCGAATGAAATGAAGCAAGACGTAAAAAATGCTGCTGACGATATGCACAAAAAAGCAGACGAAACTGCTACAGACATGCATAAAAAAGCTGACGAAATGTCACAAGACGTTTCCAAGAAAGTTGATGAAATGAAAAAGGATATGACTGATACAGCGAACCAAATGCCAGCTGCACCAGCTAATCCTGATGCTCCAGCACCAGCACCTGTTGATGCTCCTGCTGCTCCTAAAGCTGAGTAATCAGTTTTAAAGTAGAAAAGAAGCGCTTTTAGCGCTTCTTTTCTATGTTCACCACGCCGCTAAGTCTTCCCGTCGCTTTATCTAAGGCGGGTTAATCATAACATTTCGTTAGTAACATATATTCGTCAGAATCTTGCTTGAGACGCTTGGTTTTTTTCCATTGATTAGCTGCGTCCTCAATACCTTTTTGCTCAAGTACATCGCTTAACATATACAGCGCCACGAGATTTCCTTGATCTGCTAGGCCCTGAAGCCCACCTTGTAAGCACAGCTCAAATTGAGAAACCCCAGAAAACTGATCTCTTTCACTTAACGTATAGTAATGAGATAAAAGTAGGCAATGACCGACAATGCGATTGGCCTGTAAGTGAGTCTCTACTTGGCATTCAGGATTCACTTCAAAATTGCCCGTGTTGAGTGCGTTTCCATAGTCGCTGGCAATCGCTTTTGCGACAAGATTATTTTCTTCGTCTGCCACGCGTTCAAGACCTTGAATGACGCAATCATCATCAATATTCGTTACATTTCCGCAGCTTTCAACAATTCCTAAAATGGTTGCTCTAGAAGGTTCATTAGCTGACTGTGAAACGCTAACGTTATGCGTGTATTTTGCTGCATCAAAGGCGAAAGTATTTTGCATGCCAATGATGCAAAAAATGGCCAATCCTGATTTACGTAAGCTGTAGTACATTAACTCACCCTGCTTAGTTATTAAACTTTAATGCCGATCACCATAGGACTTACCTAAAAATTCATTGTAAGATGTCTACCGGAGAAAGTGAGATCCGCTATTATAACAACTTCCAAGTAAAATAAAATTTCTTTGAGGGGGCAACTATCAACGCTAAGCGAGTGGTTATCATCGGAGGTGGCTTTGGTGGGTTGAATGCTGCACATGTTTTGCTAAAAGTAGCCGATTTACGCATTACCATTATTGACAAAACCAATCATCATCTCTTCCAACCTTTGCTCTATCAGGTTGCTACTGCCGCACTATCACCTGGTGATATTGCCATGCCGATTCGTGAGATTTTTCGTGGCAAAAATATTGAAGTATTGATGGCAACAGTTACTTCGATTAATAAAGAGCAGCGCACGTTGTTATTAGATAACATGCAAACCCTTGCTTTTGACTATTTAATTGTCGCACCTGGTGCTAGGCACGCTTATTTTGGCAAAGACGCCTGGGAATCTCATGCACCAGGGTTAAAAACCTTAAGCGACGCTTTGCATATTCGCGAGAAAATATTAACGTCTTTTGAATTAGCAGAACGTAACGAACAGCGATTTACTGAAGAGTTAATGTCATTTGTGGTTATCGGTGGTGGCCCCACCGGCGTAGAGATGGCGGGTGCCATTGCTGAAATTGCGCACCAGAGTTTAAAAAAGAATTTTAAACATATTGATCCTTCACATACTAAAATTTATTTAGTCGAAGGTGGTAAACAATTATTAGCGTCCTATCCGGAATACTTAGCGGCAAAGGCACAAAAAGCCCTGGAAAAAATGGGCGTTACCGTCATGTTAAACATGCGTGTAACGGATATTCAAAACGACCTCGTTTTCTTAAATGAGGGCAGCCTTAAAGCCCGTAATATTATTTGGGCTGCGGGTAACCAAGCCGCACCTTTATTGCAAACCTTACAAATACCGTTAGATAAGCAAGGCAGAGTTATTGTTCGGCCCGAATTAACGCTGCCAGGTTATGATCATATCTTTGTGATTGGCGATGCCAGCGCTTGTGTTGATCAAAAAGAAAGGTATTTACCAGCGATTGCCCCGGTTGCGACACAGCAAGGGCGTTATGTTGGTCATGTCATCGAAAAAATGACTAAAGGTGTTGCTCATAAGCCATTTCGATATTGGGATAAAGGCATGATGGCCGCGGTAGGTCGTTATGACGCACTGGTATTATCAGGCCCCTTAAAGGGTAGTGGTTTTTTTGCCTGGATAATGTGGAGCTTTGTGCATATTTACTTTTTGATTGGCTTTCGAACCAAATTTATTGTGTTCTTTCAATGGGTACTTTATTTTTTCAAAGGCCAAAGAAATATCCGCTTAATAATGAAACCGTTTGCATTTTTAAATAAAAATAAGTGAAGCTAAGTTATGAAAAGTCGAATGATTTTCTCTTTCATCTGTGCCTTTTTGAGCTTCAGTGCGCTAGCCTTACAAGAGCGGCATTTAATCGTTCTTCGTCATGGCGAAAGTGAAGATATGTTGACTTTGACCTTTAATTCCAACCCTAACCATCCTAAATACAAACCTTCAGCCTTAACGGATCAAGGACGCGAACAAGTCAAAAAAGCGGCAGAACAAATGCTCAATTATGGCTTTGATAATCGTAGTATTAGTGCTGTATATGTTTCGACCTTACCAAGGGCAGTTGAGACGGCAAATATTTTGGCGAAAATCGGTCTATTTTCCCAGGATAAAATTCAACTAGATGAAAGGCTAAACGAAATTAAAGCGGGTGACACCGAAGGGCAAATACAGTCGACATTTATTAAAGATACTTGGTGGATTGGTGAACAAGAAGCAGCGAGCCATCATGGTGAGAGTAGCGAAGCGCTGCGTAAGCGGATGTTAATAGTTTACGATGATATTGAAAATAAACACCCCAATGGCCATGTGCTGTTTATTACCCACGGCATGCCATCTACGGAGTTAATTAATAGTCTTACAAAAGTCAAAGTGAAATTAGACCCCGCACAAGTGTATTTGATCCCTTTAGCGAATCGGAATGAGTTGACATAAGCGATTGTTAAATCCCCCGCTCACAATAGACTGCGGGGGATTTAAATGACCTATTCTAAAACATCTCAATATTTAACCAGTAGATATCCAAAAACAATATTGCTAACCTGATTTTACCATTACATACATAACGGCAAGGGATATGTTGTTAAAATTCGTAAAGGAATCAGGTCGAGTATTGCTCACCTTAGGTAATACGGCATTCTTTGGCTTATTGGCAGGCGTAGGATATCTTGCTAGAAATGGCTTCAATTGTGCCACGGATCACATTAATCCTGGCGTCAGCATTGATTTTTCAAAAATCAATTATACGCAGGCACTGGAATATTTTATTAATCGAAATGGCACGCTGAACATACCCATTAGCATTCATCCTTCTATCGATGCCATTTCCTGTGAAGCGCCGATCATTGCAGGGGCTGCGATTGGTGTCGGTGTAGGCGGACTATTTCTTGTGTCACATTATACCCAAAAGCATCGCAAGCAGGTGGCAAAGCAGCAGCAAGAATCCTTGCTGCAAGATTATCAGAGTCGCTTGACAAGAGGGGGATTTTACCAAGTTTAGTCAGCTTCGTGCGTCCTAACCATTTAATGATACAATCATTTTTTTAATCACTTGAGATAAGTTTGATTATAAACTTAGATTGAATTTTTAAATGCTTTTTTAGGGACTGCAATGACTGACAAAGAACAAACAGACATTGGTGCTGTTGAAACACAATTAATCGCCATGACCGAAAGTTTTTTAGCAGAGCTCGGTAGGGAAAGGGCTCAGCGTGCCCTCAGTCGAGATGCCTCACTGCAAAAAGATCTCACTATTGACAGTCTAGGCAAAGTAGAACTTTTTCATCGAATCGAAGCCTTTTATGAGGTTGAATTATCTGAAAGTGTGATGATCCAAGTAGACTCTCTCACTGAATTGGCACAAGCAATTATTGAAGCAAAATCTAATAAAGGTCAAAGCAAACCCAAAGCCTTTGTCGCCAAAGAAGAAGAAACCCATTTTGATCCGCTACAAGCGAAAACCCTGGTAGAAGTTTTATTAAAGCGCGCAGCCAAAGAGCCTAATCGCGTCCATATTTTTTTACAAGACGATGCGGGTAATGAACAACCGATTACCTATGGCCAACTATTAGAAAATGCCAAAAAAGTTGCATATGGTTTAGACGGGTGGGGTATTGAAGCAGGCGAAACCATTGCCATTATGCTTCCCACCTCTGAAGATTTCTTTTATACCTTTTTTGGCATTTTACTCATTGGCGCGATACCGGTTCCAATCTATCCACCTTTTCGTCCCGATCGAATTGAAGAATATACGATGCGGGCAGCCAATATTTTAAAAAATGCCGAAGTGCGCTTGTTAATTACGTTTCAAAAAGCCGAACGTTTAAGCGATTTGCTCAAAGTATTTATTAGCAGTTTGAAAGGCGTTATTACCGTTGATTCTCTTAATAAGAATGAAGGTAATTATAATCCTGTTTATATTCATGAAAAAATGCCAGGTTTAATTCAATATACCTCAGGCAGCACGAGCTTGCCTAAAGGGGTATTGCTAACGCATCAAAATCTCTTGGCGAATATCCGTGGTATTGGGCAGGGAATTCATTTAACGTCTTCTGATGTCGCGGTGAGTTGGTTGCCGCTTTATCACGATATGGGTTTAATTGGTTCTTGGTTAACCAGTTTTTATCATGCGAATCCTGTGGTGATCATGTCACCACTCTCATTCTTAAGTCGACCCGAGCGCTGGTTATGGACGATACACTATCATCGGGCAACAATAACCGGTGCACCTAACTTTGCTTATGAATTATGTGTGCGTCGTATTCCTGATAAAGTGTTAGAAGGGCTAGATTTAAGCACCTGGCGGATCTCCTTCAATGGGGCAGAAGCCGTCAACCCCAGAACCTTGGAAAGCTTTATTAAACGTTTTGAGCCTTTTGGTTTTAAAGACACCACGATGTATCCCGTTTATGGTTTAGCGGAATCCTGTGTGGCTTTAGCTTTCCCACCCTTAAATAGTTCACCGAAAATTGATGTGATTGATAGAACGGTTTTTCAAACTGAGCAAAAGGCGGTACCAACAACTGATACGGGACAAAATAGTTTGCAAATCGTTTGTTGTGGTAGTGCTTTGCCGCTTCATGAGATTAAAATTGTCGATGATAATTTAATGGAACTGCCAGAGCGTGTGGTGGGTAATCTGCATTTTAGAGGACCTTCTGCAATGCAAGGCTATCATAACCAACCTGAAGCAACCAAAGCGATATTCCATGAAGGTTGGTGGAATTCAGGTGATTTGGCTTATCTTGCTGATGGCGAAGTTTATATCACGGGTCGAAAAAAGGACGTGATTATTAAAGCGGGCCGAAATTTGTATCCCGATGAAATTGAGGAAGCCACTGGACAAGTCAATGGTGTACGAAAAGGCTGTGTGGTGGCGTTTGGCGTTAACGATGCCAAATGGGGTACTGAAAAATTGGTTATTGTGGCTGAAACAAAAGAAGATTCTAGTATTTTACATAAAAAAATCATTGCTGAGATAACCGAAAAAGTCAATGTGGTATTAGGAATTTTGCCGGACGAAGTATTGCTGGTGACGCCTAAAACGATTGGTAAAACTTCAAGCGGTAAATTGCAGCGTGCGGCTTGTAAGCAAGCCTATTTAGATAAAAAACTCCAAAAGGCCCACTTACCTATTTCCGTTCAAGTCGCCAAAATCTATGTTAAGAGCTTAGCGACCAAAGTGAGTAACGGTTTCAAGTTTATTTTAAAATCCCTTTATAGTTTCTATGTGGGGCTGCTACTTGCGGTGAGTGCACTAGGACTTTTGATCTTTAGTTTATGCTTAAAGCCCAAACCCTTTGCCTATGTCTGCAAAAAATGGGCTCAGCTTGGTTTAATGTTAATCGGATGCCCTTTAAAGGTAGAAGGGAAAGAACATCTCAAAGAGTTGGGCACCTGTGTGTATATCGCTAACCATGCCAGTTATATCGATGCTGTCGTTCTGTTAGCGCTCTTGCCGCCAGGTGTTACGTTTATTGCTAAAAGTGAGCTGCTGAAAGTGCCCCTTTTGCGCAGTATTATGAAGAAATTAAATTACATCACCGTTAACCGTATGGATTTTTCCAGTAACTTATCTGAATCGACTGAAATCGAAGAAATGTTAAGGCAAGGAAAATCGGTAGCGCTATTCCCAGAAGGTGGTTTTAGTTACGCTACGGGTCTGCGCCCTTTTAAAATGGGCGCATTCAAAGTGGCGGTAGAATCTCATGCACCTATTTGCCCGATTGCATTAGAAGGCACCCGTCATATGATGCGCGGTGATAATCCGTTATTAACCCCCAAGCGCATTAACGTCACAGTAGGTGAGCGGTGTTACCCCAAATCGCAAGATTGGCAAGAAGTCATACGTTTGCATGCAGTGGCTCGTCAACTCATAGCAGAGCATTGCGGAGAGCCAGTCATTGACTATTGATCTTTCTTTTTTTGAAGCAACGGATATTGGTAAGAGAGGTTATAACCAAGATTATTTTGCCCACATGATTAGCGAAAAAGCAGCTTGCTTTGTGGTGGCAGATGGTCTTGGTGGCCATGATCACGGTGAAATTGCCTCAAAAATGCTCTGTGAGGCGCTGATGGCAGAAGTGACCTCTCATATTGAGGATATTAATAGAAACAAGCTGGAAGGCATGCAACGCTATTTGCAGCGATCCTATGAGCGGATGCAACAAGTTATTTTAGCGGAGCAAGGGGCAATCGATACGCACACGACCTTGGCCTTAGCTTGGCTAGATGATTCGCAGTTGATCACAGCCCATGTGGGAGATTCGCGGGTTTATCGGCTTAATACAGAAAAAGTTTTATGGCGCACGCCTGATCATACTCGCGTTCAAAGCTTGTTCAAACAAGGAAAGATCACCGAGGATAAAATGGGTAAACATAGCTTACAAAATAAGCTTTCCAGAACCGTCAATCTGTTAGCGCCGCCTGATGTTGAGATTTTCATTCATTTACCTCTTCAGCAAAGTGAAACCTTGCTGCTTTGTACGGATGGCTTTTGGACCGATACGTCTTTTCTGGAAATGGTGAAATTAACCAATAGGCACGATTTTGCACAAGCCTATCAAGAACGCATCACCGAATTAGCTCAACATCCTTTTGCCGATAACATCACCTTACAAGTTGTTAAACTAACATTATTTTAACACTGTCACTTTTAAAGTGAGTTCTCTTCCTGTAAATTAACTGAGTTTAATCCAAAGAGAGAGTTATCATGCTGCAGGGCCCTGTAAATACACCGGAACGGTTCACTCTTATGCAAGTGAACAATGTGTTGCAATTAGCCGATAGATTCATGGATCCCAAAGAGCCGTTCTTGTTCAAAATGGGTGGTAAAGATGCCGCTGTGGATTATTTTTTGCAAGAAATGGCCCTTTATTTAAAATGTCATGTGAGTCTGTTTGAGATTGCAGTCGTACGAAATACTCAAATCACTGTACAACAAATACAAAGTAATGAATTACTAAGCTGTAACATGAATCATGAGTGGGCGCACCTGATAAAACAATTTTTTATGCGGGGAAACATTTTAAAACTGAATGATATCAGAGTGATATGTTGCCGAACAATTTTCGTTGATGCGTTAAAAAAGCAATTTACGGCAAGCAGCGAACAAAGTTTTGATAAAAGTAAACAAAAAATGCTGGTTAATTTCGATAAATTAGATCGCTTCGCAGTTCAAGCGTTGGTTTATGAATTTATGGCACAATTATTAAATCAGGGTTTTACTCCTTCAGTGAAAGCAATCCACGACTTTTTATACTTAGCCAAAAAAATCGCTAAAACACCTGAAAGTGGGATGTCGATTGAGCAAATTGCGGTAACCATTGCACCTTGTCTTTGCAGTGGGCTGCATTTGAATGGTGTATTAAGCCCAGAGCTGAACCACGAACTTCGATTCATAACTGCTGTTGTTACTGTTTTATTAAATACCAATCGGTTTGATGCCATATTCACTCCCGCACTATATGCGGATTATCATCAAAATTCTTATGAGTCTTTATATGTTACTTTGATGCCAGCCTTAAGTGATCCTTGTCGTTTAATTGACTTTTCGGGTGCATATGCACCCGATACTAAACTAGATACATTCTTTAGAAAATTAAAAATCAATAAAGATCAAAGTTCAACAACAGCTTATGCTTCTGATGAATTGTCAGCTGCATTGGATGCCAATGAAGAAGAGCCCCTGTGGACACCTGCGCTAGCAACGGGGAAATGGGCAATCGATACCAAACGGAGCCGCCATTTAAGAGATGAGCAACATCCAGCTGCGTTGAGACCAGAGGACGCTATTATTCATGCGCCTTCTCTTTTATATAGCCAATCTTTAGCCACCACCACCACCACCACCACCGCTACCACAACTTTGTTGCAGGCAGCCGTAGCCGATGCTGCCACTGAAGAAGCAACTAAAGATAATTTAAAAAAAATAGCACCCAAAAAGTCTTAACTGGAGATTGTTATGCGAGAATTACTTGTGATTTTATCGACTGCTTATCCGGCAGCTAAAGCACTTTTGCAAGCGACTAAACTCGCCATGCATCATTACTTTCGACAATTTCAGTCGGATCCTTTTGCTACGGGTGCCAATGAAGAACAACCACAATATGTTGGCGAAACGCCCATGGCTGAACAAGCCGCGATTGACGATCACAATATGGTTTATTTCGCGACTAAAACGGTTCTATTTGGATGGAGCGCCTACAACTTGGCGAATCAAAATGCGAATCCAATTGATGCCTTGGTTGTCTGTGCTGCCACTTTAGAAACAGCGCACGATGTTTGTAAAATGGCTAGCGCGGGATTATAAGAGTGAAAGTGCTATTGATTGAAATAGCCCTTAACTGATTCGCCGATAAAGCTCACTTGTTCATCGCTTAAGTAAGGGTGCATTGGCAAGCTCAGTACTTGCTGGCAGAGTCTTTCAGTAATAGTAAGTTGCAAGCTTGCGCGGGGAAAATGTTGGTAGGCCGGTTGCAAGTGCAGGGGCTTACGATAATAAACGTTGGTTGGTACACCACAGTCTTGTAAGTGTTGTGCTAAGTTATCTCTTTCGCCTATTGGGCACACGACGGTGTAAAGGCCCCATGCGTGGGTATAATCAGGTGCGACACTGGGTAACTGCAAATTATCTGGCAGCACTTGACGATAAACAGTCGCAATTTCTTCACGTCTTGCACGTTCTTTAGGAAAAATAGCGAGCTTTTCAATTAAAATAGCAGCCTGCATGGTATCTAAGCGGCTGTTCATGCCAACGTGTATATGATCATACCGGTGTTTACCACACCCATGATTGCGCAGTGAGCGGATCACATTAGCGAGTTCTTGATCATTGGTAAAAATTGCACCACCGTCACCGTAACACGCCAATGGTTTGGATGGAAAAAAGCTGGTTGCAGTCATGACCGATAAATTACCGACTTTCTTGTCTTCGATGGCACCGCCAAAACTTTGAGCAGAATCTGCGATAACCCATAAACCATATTGTTCAGCTATATTGTGAATGGCAGGGTAGTCCGCCGGTAGTCCAAATAAATCGACTGCAATGATCCCTTTGGGTTTTAATGTGCTATCGAGGGTTTCAATCGCTTGTAATAAGCTTTTGGTGTCAATATTAAAAGTAATAGGGCAGATATCAATAAAGATCGGTGTTGCATTAGATTGGGCAATCACTTCTGCGCTGGAGGCGAAGGTAAAGCTTGGTACAAACACCGCATCGCCGGGGCCAACATTTTTTGCCATCAAGAGTAGTTTTAAGGCATCGGTGCCATCGCTACAGGTAATTGCTTCTTGCGCGCCACAATATTCTTTAAGCTGTTCTTCGAGCTTGATAACCTCAGGTCCAAGGATATAAGCACCATGTTCAAGCACACGCTCAAGAACTGCTGGGATCTTATTTTGTAAGGCATGGCGCTGTGCTTGCAGATCGATAAATTCGATCTTGGATAATGTTTCTTTAAGCATAAATTCCTTCAGGGATAGCAGTTCGTGATTGCTTTTCTTTTATGGCAATCATTTGTTCAGTGTTAATGGACTGCATGGCAGCACAAAGGACTGCAGTCACATTGTATGCTTCAATCGCCCCAGTGATGGGCTCGCTTTGCGTTAAAATAGCTTGTAGAAAATGTTCGCATTCGTTTCGAAGTGGTTCGCCAGGTAATAATGGAATGGCAGTTTTTTCAGCAACAAAGGGTTGTGGTAAACCGTCAACCCAGGCGTTTGGATATTGGAAAAGGGTTAATTTATGTTCCCAAGGTTGAGTATCATCTAGCATGGCAATGGCTTTGGTGCCAGTCACAATGAGTTTTTGTTCTTTCCATGGATAAACCCAAGACGAGATCACGCGTGCCTTTTTGTTTTCTGGGAAGTGCAGGTGGATAGTTGTTGTATCCACGGTAGTATGCGCTAAAGGATTTTCCTTTACCGCCAAAACTTTGGTGGGTAGCGTTTCCATTAACCCCAAGATCATAGAGATATCATGTGGTGCATAATCCCATAACACATTTTGTTCAGTTGGGAATTTGCCAAAATTAAACCGTGTCGCATGAATGGCTTGTAAATCACCCAACACGCCTTCATTTTTAAGCGCTTTAATCTTTAGATAGCCAGGGTGATATTGTAAAAGGTGCCCTGCCATTAAGCGCAGGCCACGCTCAGCTGCGATTTGTTGGAGTTGTAGGACTTGTTCAGTTTGGTGGGTAATCGGTTTTTCAACATAAACATGTTTGTTTGCAAGCAGTGCACTACGTGCCAGTTCAAAGTGGGTCACAGAGGGCGTTGCAATAATCACCGCATCGATATCAGAGGCGAGTAGCTCATCAAAACGACCGATTTGTACTCCCAATGTTTCTTTGAGGTGCTGCATTTTGGCGAGGTCTGAATCACATATAGCACGCAAGGCACCAAGCTCATGGTAAACACGGATCAGGTTTTTACCCCAGTTCCCGCAACCAATGACGGCAACCCGGATATCAGAGTAGTTGTATTTAACTGACAAAATAAGTCCTATTTTTTTTATAAATCGATATCGCAGCCTGTGATTATCTCATATTTTCGATAGTTGGCTAAGACCCAAATACCTTGTTTGCGCACTCTGTTTATAAAAAGTACAAAAGCTAACTATTAAAAAATAACATCAAAAGCATTAAATGCAGTAAAATGGCCGGCCAAGAGAGCAAGAAGGTTTTTATTTTGCGTCACATCAAAAAGTACTATCATGTTGCCTTGGTTTTTGGGTGGTTGCTGACCTATAGCCAGCCAATGATGGCCGCCGTAAAAAATTACACTGAGGCAAAAAATACAGCGCGTCATATCTGGCAAGATCATCGAGAAACATTTTATTGTGGCTGTGCTTATAACAAGCAAGGAGTTATCAACTATAGTTCTTGCGACTTTAAGCCGAAAAATACTCGCAAGAACCGTTATATTACCTGGGAACATGTGGTGCCTGTCTCTTGGTTAGGCAAGGATTTGCCTTGCTGGAAAGGCGAGGGTTGTGTTTCAAAAAACGGTAAAACCATTAAAGGCCGTAATTGTTGTCGAAAAAAAGATAAGAAGTTTCGCCAGATGGAAGCGGATTTGCATAATTTAGTTCCCGAAATCGGTGAATTGAACCAGGCGCGTCAAAATTACCGTTTTACGAGTGACATGCAATATCCCAGTCAGGCCTTTGCAGGTTGCGAGATGTTGATAGATGATGTGAATGAGCGAGTGGTGGCACCATTGCACCTTCGAGGCACCATTGCGCGAATACATCTTTATATGTCGAAAAAATACGGTATTGTGCTAAACGCACCAGACCGTAAACAATTTGAAGAATGGCATCAGCAATATGGCCCTGATGCTTGGGAAAAAAAGTGGAATGAAAAGGTCACACATGTCCAAGGTTCCAGCAACGAATTTATTCAATAACAAGGACTCAGCATGAAAATTGGCATTTTATCGCGTGATGCAAAATTGTACTCAACAAAGCGTTTAGTTGAAGCAGCCGAGCAACGTGGTCATGAAGTACAAACAGTCGATGCACTCAAATGTTATATGAATATTACCGCCAATCAACCGTCGGTACACTATAAAAAGCAAATCCTTAAATTTGACGCGATTATTCCCCGGATCGGTGCTTCAGTTACCGCATATGGTACCGCTGTATTGCGACAATTTGAGGTGGGTGGTGTTTACTCAGTAAATGAATCTATTGCGATTTCTCGCTCACGTGACAAACTACGCGCGCACCAATTACTAGCCCGTAAAGGCGTAGGGATGCCGATCACCGGTTATGCCCATTCGGCCGATGCAACGGACGATCTAATTTCTTTTGTCGGCGGTGCTCCTTTGATAGTAAAACTAATGGAAAGTACCCACGGCCAAGGGATTGTGTTAGCAGAGACAGAAAAAGCCGCTGAAGGCGTGATAAATGCGTTTCGTGGCTTGAATGCGAATTTCTTAGTTCAAGAATATATTAAAGAATCCGGTGGCTCTGATATTCGCTGCTTTGTCGTAGGTGAAAGAGTGGTTGCTGCCATGATGCGTACCGCTAAGGAAGGTGATTTTCGATCGAACTTGCATCGTGGCGGCACTGCCAGTGTGGTTAAACTGTTGCCCGAAGAGCGTGCCCTCGCCATTAAAGCTGCTAAAGTCATGGGGTTAAACGTTGCAGGTGTCGATATCATTCGCTCAGAACATGGTCCGTTAGTATTAGAAGTGAATTCTTCCCCAGGCTTACAAGGCATTGAACGCGTAACCGGTAAAGATGTGGCTGATATGATTATTGAGCATATAGAGAAAGATTCCCTAAAAGGCGTCAACAAGACTCGCGGCAAAGGCTAAACTCCTTTACTCTGCGCCATTTGCCTTTATGCGTTGTTAACTGCGCCCCCTCAAAACAGTCAGGCACTAAGAGTGCACTCCTATTTTTCCAGGACTTGTCGCCTAGCCTAAAGGCAAATGGCTTTGAGTTAAAACATGCTTCTTTAGCCGAAAAGTTCGGCGTGAGAAGCAATTCTACTTAGTTTTAATTTTCCATTCTCTATTTTATAAAGCAGTATTATGTCATTTTGAACATGGCAATCCCAATAATCATCCCAATCACCTGTTAGCTTATGATTGTTATATTTAGGATTAAGCTGCCCACTATTCATCAAAGCATTGATAACGTGATTTAATTCCGGCTCTTTAAATTTCGAATCTTTTTTGTAACTATTCAGGTGGGTCAATGTATGAATTCTGTCGTTACGAGCTTTTAGCGAAGCAATCCATCTAAAAAAATAGGTCAAAAAGCACTTGACATGAAATATCCGTAAAAAAAGATCATCCACATTCTATTCCTAAAGCTTATTTTATCCGTATTTAAAACCGCACTAAGGATAGCGTAAGAGTTTGAAATCATTTTATCCCAGAGGGTTGAACCCCAAAAAAAATAATTGAACCATTCCCTTCTAGCAAATGAAAAATGCATCTTAAAAAGTCATGTTATCCTATTATCAATTATTTTAAGGCTTACATTGACTTGAAAGTTGATAACAAAGTTATTGCGGCAATTCGAGAAAGTGGCGAAACAAGAGCTTATTACTTCAGATTGAGTACATGCTGATGAGACGGGTATTAACGTTGTCGGCAAACGCATATAGCTGCATAACGCTTCAAATGAAAAATAGACTTTGTTTTTCCCTCACTTAATGCGCGGTTGTGAAGCGATGAATGAGCCCAAACAGAAAAAACGAGGTCGCACAAAAAGAACAAAGGCGCGCAACTTGCTTGAGCGGCTTCGTGACCATGAAGATGATGTATTGAGATTTATGGATGTTATTGACGTCCCCTT
>Ga0105045_10001515_pt1 | contig 19040 bp, 16 predicted proteins | sample MAT02_FD_78089 | JGI IMG/M metagenome (GOLD analysis project Ga0105045, IMG submission 78089) | Freshwater microbial communities from Lake Fryxell liftoff mats and glacier meltwater in Antarctica - MAT-02 (megahit assembly) | ecosystem: Environmental > Aquatic > Freshwater > Ice > Liftoff... | reverse complement strand
TTAGAGAGCTACAGCTTTATTTAGAGAGCTACAGCCTTGGAGAGCTACAGCTTTAGATGGCTACAGCTATGGTTCTATGGGATAGTTCTGAGGTAGGTCGAGAAACCCTGTTCCTACCTGCTTTGAATGGCTTGTTTTTTTAAGTGGTGTAAGATTGGCATCACGTTTTACAGGTTTCTTGCCTATTTTGGCCTTATGCCCCAATGGTTTGGGCTGGCTTTCTAGCCGTAATCCGACACAGTTCGGTCTGTTCAGGCGGTTGATGAAGATGTTTCTGGCTATCAGCATTCGCTCACTGGCGTTGTCATCTAGATCAGCTGTTACCTGTGCCTATTTGCGAGGGAGAATCTGCCGCCATGAGTTCTAATCCTGCGTTTACGCTGAGTGAGGTTAGCAAGGTCTACTCCAATGGCACCGTAGCCTTACAAAATTTGAATTTGTCGGTAGGGAAGGGCGAGTTTGTCAGTTTGCTGGGGCCATCCGGCTGCGGCAAGAGTACGGTACTGCGCCTCGTAGCCGGGCTGGGTCAAATGAACCGAGGCAACCTAGCCTGGGGCACCTCATCGCGCCAAAAGTTAGCCTTTGTGTTTCAGGAAGCTGCGCTGATGCCTTGGGCAACGGTGCAGGAGAATGTGCGATTGCCGCTGAAATTGACGGGGATGGGAAAGGCGGTGGCAGAGGCAGCGGTGGCAGAGGCGATCGCCCTCGTAGACCTCAGGGGTTTTGAAAAAAGCTACCCTCGTGAACTCTCCGGCGGGATGAAGATGCGAGTTTCCATTGCCCGCGCCTTGGTGACCCATCCTGATGTGCTGCTCATGGATGAACCCTTTGGGGCGCTCGATGAAATGACCCGCAGCCGCCTAAACAGCGACTTGCTTAACCTCTGGCAACAGAAAAAATGGACGGTGGTGTTTGTCACCCATAATATTTACGAGGCGGTTTACCTGTCCAATCGGGTGGTGGTGATGGCCTCTCGGCCAGGGCGGGTGGTCGCTGATGTGCCGATTCAAGCGCCCTATCCCCGCACCGAAGCCTTTCGGATGTCGCCGTTATTTAACGATTATTGTCGCGATATTTCGGAGCGCTTGTCCCTGGCCGCCCAAGGCGTAGGCGAGCCTCCAGGAGAACATCCTAGCCGCTACAATGTCGTCGATTCGATGGCCTAGGCCGCTTTGGTTGATTTATCGGTTAGAGATTTATCGGTTAGAGATTCATCGGTTAGATGTGTTGAGGTGCGATCGCCCATCATGAGCAATTCTTTCAGCAACCCGCCCACGGATGCCGCTAATCGGTCTCTGCGCCCATCGACTTCCCCCCGCTGGTTGCAAGCACTGCTATCTCCCAATGTCATCGCCCCACTGGGGGTGGGCATTGTGGTGCTCGTGGCATGGGAACTGGGGGTAGCGCTGACCCAAACGCCGCCTTACATTCTACCGGGGCCATTCCTCATTCTCATCACCCTGGTAAAAGAGTGGGGTTCCTTGTTTCCCTCGTTGCTAATTACCTTACAAGTCACCCTGGTGGCGTTTGTGGCGGCGGTGGTCTCTGGCCTCTTTGTGGCCATTGTCTTTACCCAGAGTAAATGGATTGAGCGGAGCTTCTTTCCCTATGCCGTAATTTTGCAAACGACCCCGATTGCGGCGATCGCCCCCCTGATCATCCTCTGGGTGCGGCAAGTGGTAGAGGGCGACCAAGCCACCTTCATTTCCCTGGTCATTTGCGCCTGGTTAGTGGCCTTTTTCCCCATCCTCTCCAACACGACCCTGGGCCTCAACAGTGCAGATCACAACCTCCGCAACCTGTTTCAGCTTTATCATGCAAACCGTTGGCAAACCCTGATTTATCTGCGCTTGCCCAGCGCCATGCCCTACTTTTTGGGGGGCTTGCGCATCAGTGGGGGGCTGGCGTTGATTGGGGCGGTGGTGGCCGAATTTGTCGCTGGCACCGGAGGCACGCGATCAGGCATTGCTTACCAAATTTTGATCGCCAGTTTCAATCTACAAATCCCCAAAATGTTTGCCGCGCTGTTCATGACCACCGCCTTAGGGGTGATGATCTTTGCAGTGCTCACGGTCTTGTCAGATTTTCTGCTAAGACATTGGCACGAAAGCGCCATTAAGCGCGAAAACTAGGTTCATCCCCACACCCTTCAAAAAATTGATTTTAAGCATGGCCAATGAATCTGCTGTGCGAAAATTTTGATCGCTGCTCAGAATTTTTGGCACTCTGGCTGTGAGTTGTCCGCCGCTGCATCAGGAGTCTTTTATGCAAATTCCCGCTACTCGCCATTACTGGCTCAAAAATGCCCATGTTCCGGTGGCGCTCTTGACCCAGCCGCTGCCCGCCCAAACCCGCGAAGGCTTAGCGGCGGTCGATCTCGAAATTCAAGATGGACGGATCACGCAAATAATAGCCACTGATCCGGCTATCCCCGACGGCATCCCGACGGTGGATTTGCGGCGAGGGTTGGTGTTTCCAGGGTTTGTAGATTTACATACCCATTTGGATAAGGCTCATACCTGGGAGCGATCGCCCAACCCTTCTGGCAACTTCACCGACGCGCTCCGCCTGATCCAAGCGGACGAAAAAAAGAGCTGGGACGCCGAAGATCTCTATCGCCGCATGGAGTTTGGCCTTAAATGCGCCTACGCCCACGGCACCCGTGCCCTCCGCACCCATTTAGATATTGTGGAAGGCAAAGAAGACCTCACCCTAGAGGTGTTTCACACCTTACGGAAAGAATGGGGCGATCGCCTGATTCTGCAGGCCGTTTGCCTCGTCACCCTCGATTATTTCTTGACCCCTGCTGGCGAAAAATTAGCTAACCAAATCGCCGAGTTTGGCTGTGTCCTCGGTGGGGTCACATTCCCCAACCCCAACCTTGACAGGCAAATTGAGCATGTCTTCGATCTGGCTCACGATCGCCAACTCGATGTCGATCTCCATGTCGATGAAAGCCCCGACCCTGCCTCCGACGCCCTGCACCGCATCGCCCGCATCGTGCAGCAGCATCCCTTTTCGGGGAAGGTCGTCTGTGGCCATTGCTGTAGCCTCTCCCTCCAATCTGATCAAAAGGCGGCGCAAACCATTGCAGCGGTGAAAGCTGCTGGGCTGGGGGTGGTGAGCTTGCCCCTGTGCAACCTCTACCTCCAAGACCGCAACCAAGAAGCCTCTCAATCGCTGGTTCATACCGACTCTGGGCAGCCCCTAGCCCATGGCGCGCAGAACCCTACCTACACCCCGCGCTGGCGCGGGATCACCCTCTTACATGAGCTAAAGCATGCTGGGGTGCCCGTCGCCGTCGCCAATGACAACTGCCGCGATGTCTTCCATGCCTTTGGGGATCATGACATGGTAGAAGTGTTCCGCGAATCGACCCGCATCGGCCATTTCAACCCGCCCTATGCCGACTGGTGCCGCACCGTAACCAGCACCCCCGCCGACCTCATGGGGTTACCAGATGTCGGACGGATTGGCGTTGGACTCCCCGCCGACCTGGTTCTCTTTCGTTCGCGCTACTTCAGCGAATGGCTCTCTCGCCCGTCCGCCAGCCACACCGTTCTCCACAACGGCATCCCTATCGACACCACCCTCCCCGCCTACGAAGACCTAGATGATTTAGTAGGTATCCCTACATAACCCAGAGCCTCCCAGATCTGCGCCATCGCAGTTGGTGCAGGTCTAGCCTCGGTCGCCGCACCAACTATAGCTATAGTCACAAAGGTTAGGATATCCCAGCGTCATTCCCGTGAAAACGGGAATCCATGGGTTGCACGACTCTCAAAATGGATTCCCGCCTACGCGGGAATGACAGGCAAATGTCCTATGGATTATGGCTACAGCCATACCATACCAACTTGGCCTCGGAGCAAGACTAGAGATGAAGGCTCAAAATTTAGGCTACATATAGGCTACATATGAAACCGATAGTTGATATCACCATCTTCCGTCACGTCGAAGGTTGCATTGAGTTGCTCAGCCTTAGTATCTAGGTAGATTTTGGCATCAGAAATGGGCATATCCAACGCCGCTGCTAGACTCAGAGGATTGATACGGCCTTGGTTTTCTTTCAGAGCTTGGAGAAAGAGCTTTTCTTTCTGGAGTTCTAATTCTTGTAACGTCATCGCATGGCTGCGGCGCAAATTCCAAATGATGAATCCTCCAAGCGCCGTTGGGGGTAAGCCAAGCACCACAAAGGCAGCGATCGCTCCTTGTTTATCTTCAGGGGTAGCGTTGGGGTTGAGCACTCCTGTGACGCCAATTAGCATGATCGGCACCCCTAGGGTCAACAAGACACCGGCCAAGATTTTTTGAATGAGCCGCATAGGTCTAATCTCCGCTGTTGTCCAACCGTGAAGGGAATGCTGAGGGAAAAATGGAGGTGGGGGCGATCGCCCACCGGATAAACCATGGATTATACCCCGTCCGCTATTTCGGCCTTACACTAAATCGGTTTTTTTACAGAAGACCGCGAGAGTCTTAAAATTCTCGGCGTTGGAGTCAGCTCTTAGCCCGAGTGGCTTTCAGTAACCTTGCCGCGAAACACCACGTAGTTATAGATGTTGTAGAACAACATGATGGGGATCAAGACCCCAATGAAGGTCAACATAAACACCAGGGCGCTGGGAGCCGCTGCCGCTTGGTAGATAGTGATTTGGGTGGGGATGATGTAAGGGAAGACCACCAGACCCAAACCAAAGAAGGTGAGCAAAAAGAGCAGAATCGTCCACACAAAAGGAGCCGATTCTTGTTCTTTGCGAAGGCTTTGCAGCAGCAGATAAATTAGCAAGACCCCTAGCACCGGGATCACCGCAAAAATATAGATCAGGGGTTGTTCGAAGAGGCGCGATCGCGCTTGCTCATAGAAGGTGGGCACCGCAATGGTGATGAGGATAGCTCCGACGAGGGTTGTCCAGGCGGCGAGGCGGGCAGTGCGGAAATGGGTTTTCTGCAATTCTCCATCGGTCTTGAGAATGAGGTAGGTAGAGCCGATTAAGACATAGCCTTGAATTAAGGTAAGGGCAACCAACAGCGATTGCCAGGTGAGCCAATCCCAAGTAGAACCGATGAAGTGGCCAGCGGCATCTACTCGGATGCCTTGGATCACGCTCCCTAGGGCAAAGCCTTGGCCAAGAGCAGCGATGAAGCTACCCACCCCAAAGGCGACATTCCAAAAAACTTTGCGATTGGAATGTTCTCGAAACTCGAAGGCAACGGCGCGGAAGATCAGCCCCAAAATCATCGTAAAAATGGGAATGTAGAGGGCGCTGAGAATGGTGCCATAGGCCAAGGGAAAGGCTCCAAATAAGGCTCCTCCCATGATTACCAGCCAAGTTTCATTGGCATCCCAGACATTGCCGAGGCTGGTCATCAACAGCCCCCGGCGCTCTTCGCTAGAGGCGGTGAGGGAGAGGATGCCCACCCCTAAATCAAAGCCATCGAGCATGACATACAAAAAGAGAAAGAGGGCAAGGATGACAAACCAGACGATGGGCAAAAAATTGTCCAAGGCTTCCATAGGTGCGTTCCTGGGGACGGGTTGACGGGGGAGAGTTGGAAAGCGGGGAATGGCGAATGAACCCCAAATTTTCTATCGGACAATGCTTAAGAGGGCTGGCTGGGCTGGCGATCGCTAGCCGAGAGCCAGCCCTTAGATGAGATGCCAGCCTTTGGGTGAGATTTGGGGGAGATTATTGTTGGGCTTCGAGGGGGCGGCTGTCGGGCACATGGTCGGCAGGGGTGGCATCAACCCCCGGAACCCCCGCTAGATCGGGGACTGGCAGATCTAGGTTTGGCCCGATGCGAATAATGCGGCTGCCGAAGTAGAGGGCAGAGATAAACAGCAAGGAATAGACGACCGCAAAGACGCTAAATGAACCCAAGACATTACCGGGGGGCAGTTTCGAGGCGGCATCGGCAGTGCGGATCGCGCCATACACCGTCCAAGGTTGCCGCCCAACGCAACGGACAATCCAGCCCGATTCTACGGCAATGTAGCCCAGGGGTGCGGCCAAGATCCAGGTGCGCAGAAGCCATTTTTGCTGGGCGATCGCCCCTTCTGCTAACTTCCCGCGCAGCCATTGCAGTACCGTGATCCCCATCAAGCCAGCCAGGAAAAAGCCAATGCCGATCATGGTGCGAAACGCATAGTAGATCAGGCCGATCATGTGGGGGCGATCGCTCGGTTTCCAGGAGTTTAGCCCTTGCACGGGTTCAGACAGATTTTTCTTAAATTCCAAAATATAGCCGAGGGCATTGGGAACTGTGATTTCCCAATCATTGCGTCCGGCCTTGTCATTGGGGATCGCGAGTAGGCTCCAGTCGGCGGGCTGTCCGGCTGGGGTGGTTTCCCATTGAGCCTCCATGGCCGCTAGTTTAGAGGGTTGGTAATGGTAGACCTGCTCGCCGCTGAGGTGGCCGATGTAGATTTGCAGCGGGGCAACGGCGATCGCCACAGCCAACACAATTTTGAGCGATCGCGCAAAGAAGCCCACATTGCGGTTGTTGAGCATATACCATGCACTGATCCCGCCGATCACAAACAACGAGGTTTCGAGGGTGGCGAAGAACATGTGCATCACGCTATTCACCATGAAGGGGTTGAGGATGGCCTGGAAGTAGTCTTGTACGACGAACTTACCATCCACAAAAATGCCGCCCGATGGGGTTTGCAGCCAAGAGTTGGCGACGAGAATCCAAAAGGTCGAAAGGTTGGCACCAAAGGCCACCATGATCGTGGCGAGGTAGTGAATCACCGGACTCACGCGCCCCCAACCAAACAGCATGATCCCCAAAAAACCAGCTTCTAGCATGAAGGCCATCGAGCCTTCAAACCCTAAAATACTGCCAAAAAAGTCACCCACGGCTTCAGAAAAAGGTGCCCAGTTCGTCCCAAACTGAAACTCCATCGGCAGCCCTGAAGCGACCCCAATGCCAAAGTTCAAGACATAAAGCTTTGACCAAAACCGAGCATGGTGATAGTAATCGGGGTTGCGTGTTTTTAGCCACAAGCCTTCGACGACGACGAGGTAAAGCGCCATCCCGGTGGTCAGCACAGGCCACAGCATATGGAAAATGGCCGTTAGCGCAAACTGTGCGCGCGACAGTGCAACGGTGTTTGAGAAAAAATCCATGCGTTTAAAAACCTGCTTTTAAGATCGATTAGAACTGCTTCTAACGATGGTTCTTTCTTTAGTAAGCAACCATAAATCTCGAAAGGTAACGCTTTTTAGCGATGTCTTAACAAAGATTGAGAAAAGCTCAATTGTGGGGTCTAGAGGAGCGGTCTCAGATCGTCAAGGTCAGGCAGGTCTCCGTGGCGTAAATTGACTCGGATGGGTATTGTCGGATGACACTCATGGGACTGTCGGATGACCCCTCATGGGGTTACGCCCAGCAGAGGCGTAAATTCCTTCATGATGATGAACGCTGCCACGGCTAGAACGAAGTAGCTAAACCCTTTTTCTAGGTGCTTAGCCGGGATGAAACGGTTGAGGTAAGCGCCTAGCAAAATCCCGATCGTGGCGGCTCCGGTAAAACCTAGGAGCAAGCCCCATTGGATTGGGACATGGCCCAGGTATCCGGCAAACCCAGTGATGGCCTTGAGTGCCAAAATCACGAGGGAGGTGCCGATGGCCTCTTTCATTGGCGTGCCACCTAGCAAAACTAGGGCGGGGATCACGAGGAATCCGCCACCGATCCCCACAAATCCGGTGAGGAGGCCAACGCCTAACCCTTCCAGGGCGATCGCCCACCACCCTCCATAGGCGTGGGGGTGTTCTCCCACCGCTGGGGTGCTTTTGCGGATCATCGACACCGAAGCCAGCACCATCATGACGACAAACACCGCGAGTTGGAGGGTTGGGTTGACGGTGGGTAGGGCAGCAATTCGGGCACCCACATAGGCTCCGAGCATAGCGGGTGGAGAAAACAGCGCCACGGTTTTGAGGTTGACATGGCCGTTACGCCAGTGGGGGATCATGCCCACCAAACTGGCAACGCCCACAATCACAAGCGTCATTGCCAGGGCAGATTTAGACGGCACACCCATGACGTAAATCAAAACAGGAGCCGCCAAGATCGAGCCGCCGCCGCCAATTAACCCCAGGCTAACGCCAATCAAAATAGCGAGAGCGTAGCCAAGCAAAAGAGTCAGCATAAAACGAGGTGCTGTGCAGACCGTAAGTAGGTGAGTCGGTGGGTGACGTTAGCACCCAAGAACTTGAGGGGGCCTAGGGTCAGTGCTGTTACCAGGCTGTTACCAGGTAGGGGTAGGCAGATTGCCGCACCGTTGGTTGGCGGGCACGGCTTCCATGATCTTTTGGGGATCAGGCAGGTTGAGGTTGTCCATAAATTCAATGAATTGGGTGCGATCGCGCCCAGCAAAGCGGGGGTTCCAGTCTTTTTCTTCGCCGATAGTTGAAACCGTTTGGCCGCGATAGTCGTGGGCAGGGTAGACCCAGATGTCATGGGGCAAGGTAAAGAGGCGTTGGGTGACGGCATCATAGAGCGTTCCGGCATCACCACCCTGAAAGTCGGTACGGCCACAGCCTCGGATGAACAAGGCATCTCCACTGAGCAAGTGGGTGCCGTTGACTAGATAGGCCATGTGGCTATCCGTGTGGCCAGGGGTGGCGATCGCTTCTACCTTCACATCTCCGAGCCAAACTGCTTCGCCGTCTTGAATGAAGCGATCAGCACAGTTAGCCTCGGCGTTGGCGGGCACGATACCTTGGCATTCGGTCAGTTCTCGGAGTTTGCCAGTGCCGGTAATGTGGTCGGCGTGAATGTGAGTTTCGAGGCAGTAGCGCAGGGTCAACCTTAATTCATTGATCAACTTGAGATCGCGCTCTACCTGATCCAATACCGGATCAACCAGCATGGCTTCATGGGTAAGAGGGTCGGCGATGAGGTAGGTATAGGTCCAAGTATTTTGGTCAAACAACTGGCGAAACAGCATAAGACTGACTCCTTTTTGAATCTATATATGAGCATATAGTTATGTATTGATTAATTCAATAGGTAATCCTCCCTAGTTTTCCTGGCTGTCGGCGGCTCCGGCTGGAAAATGAAGCGGATGCAGGCTCCGTCGAGCAGCTAGGCACAAGCTATTCTGAGTCATCAAACAGATTAACGATTCTTTGATATGAGCATCTAGTAATAGGATCGCATAAAAACAAAGGGAAAGGGCGATCGCCCTTTCCCTTTGACACCATTCTTCAACTCCCCACGTCTCATCAAGCGGGATCAGTTCAAATAAAATCAGTTCAAATGAAGTCAGTTAACCCACTCAATGCTGAAGGGTGGAGAAGTCTACAGGTGTGGGGTGTATAGGAGTCTGGTAGGCTGGAAGAAAGATTAAGCATAGACTCAAGATGGATGTTTAGAGGGGTTACCTTAAACGGGTTCGGTTGCAGACCGTCGCCCCATCAAATACTACCCATCCGCATCTAAGCTCTTGAAAAACCAATAAAGTCAATATCTAAGGCTCTAAAATTTACCACTGGCATAGGTTGCATGGATACCAAAGCGTTTAAGCGATCGCTCAACCACTCCGAAAACTATCATCGCAAGGGCTTCGGCCATGCTGTCGAAGTTTCGGGAATGATGGACTCGGAGTATCAAAGCTCGCTGATTCAGGAAATCCGCGCTAACGGCTATCGGCTAACTCGGGGTGATATCACCATTCGACTGGCCGAAGCCTTTGGCTTTTGTTGGGGCGTAGAGCGGGCGGTGGCAATGGCCTATGAAACCCGGCAGCACTTTCCCACCGAGCGCATTTGGATTACCAACGAAATTATCCATAACCCCTCCGTCAACCAGCGGTTGCGAGAAATGGACGTGCAGTTTATCACCGTAGAAAACGGGGTAAAAGATTTTTCGGGCGTGGCCAAGGGAGATGTGGTGATTTTGCCGGCCTTTGGCGCTAGCGTGCAAGAAATGCAATTGCTCAACGACCGAGGCTGCACCATCGTCGATACCACCTGCCCTTGGGTGTCAAAGGTTTGGAACACCGTGGAGAAGCACAAGCGCGCGAGCCATACTTCTATCATCCATGGCAAATATATGCACGAAGAAACCATTGCGACGAGTTCCTTTGCGGGCACTTACTTGGTGGTGCTAAACCTCACCGAAGCTGAGTATGTGACCCACTACATTTTGCGAGGGGGCGATCGCACAGAGTTTCTTGCCAAGTTTAAAAATGCCCACTCCGAAGGGTTTGACCCCGATCGAGATTTAGAGCGGGTGGGGGTAGCAAACCAAACCACCATGCTCAAGAGCGAAACGGAGCAGATCGGCAAACTGTTTGAGCGCACTCTCATGCAGAAGTATGGCCCCGACCAGCTTAACGACCATTTTCTGTCGTTCAACACCATCTGCGATGCAACCCAAGAGCGCCAAGATGCCATGCTCGAATTGGTAGAAGAGCCGTTGGATCTGATGGTAGTAATTGGGGGTTATAACTCGTCTAACACCACCCATTTACAAGAAATCGCCGTTGAGCGCGACATTCCCTCATACCACATCGACAGTGGCGATCGCATTGGCCCTGGCAACCGCATCGACCACAAACCCCTCGACGGAGACTACGAACTCACCGAAAACTGGCTCCCGAGTGGCCCCCTGACCATCGGTGTAACCTCAGGAGCCTCGACCCCTGACAAAATTGTGGAGCAGGTGATCGAGAAGATTTTGGCCTTAAAGGGGGCGGTGGCGATCGCCGGATAGTCCCTTTCTCCAACTCTCTTCCGTGGCTTCCCTATCATCATCAGCCCCCGCAGTTTCACAGACTGTGGGGGCTGAGTTTTAGGGGGCGATCGCTAGAACTCTGCCGTGGGTTTCTATGACCCCAGCCATGTCAAAGGCGATGAAGCCGTCGATCGCCCGATTTCGACCCCACCTAGGGCGGGGGCAATTCTCCCAAAATATTGAAACGGATATGGTTAATCGCCAGATCGCCAATGGAGACTTCGAGGGAGTCATTGGGGGTTGAGAGGGCTTCAAAACTAATGCCCTTGGCCATTTCGGCGTGCCACCAAGGTAAGCCCATAAAAAAGCGGGTGGGGTAGGGGCCACCATCGATCACATCATCGACATTCGACTCCATGGGCAACCAGCCAATGCCAGGGATGTAAAACTCAATCCAAACATGGTTAAAGTCAGGTTCGAGGGGGGTGCGTTGGCGATCGCCATAGGGAGGGCACTTGTAGCGCCCCACGGTGCGGCAGGCAATGCCATTCAGCCGAGCAAAGGCGAGCAGCACCCCCACATATTCTCCACAGGAGCCAATCCCCCGCTGCCACACAACCTCAGGCGGGTCGATGTGGGTTGTAATGCCATAGGAAAGGCGATCGTAAACCGTGTTGCGGATCTTGAGAATTTTGCGAAGGAGGTTGGTTTCAGTGCCGATGGCCTCCCGTGCCCCTTGCTGAATCACGGGCTGATCCATCGAAAGCTCGTCATCATCGATCAAATAACGGCTTTGTAGCTCCAGCGGGAGTGGCGGCACATCGTAGACATCATCAAAGGTGTATTGATACTTGATGCCGCGCACCTCAATCAACGCTTTCCAGCCAAACAAATAGCGACTGTCGCTGGTGAGGTTATTAAATTCAAACACTGCAACCCGTTGCCCATCATGGATTTCTTCGGTGAACGGCAGGCCGATGGGTTCGATGGAGCGCAGGGTTTGGCGATCGGTATCAGCGGGGAGGGCGATCCGCCATTCTAAGCGGGGGAGGTTGACCGCTTCGAGGGGGGCGATCTCTTCCACGTAGGACATTTCGATCAAAAAGCCGTTGGAGAGGGTGTAATGGCGTTTAGGGTCATAGCGGAAGTAGAGGGGATGGATGAACGTGCGATCGCGCAACGCTAGCTCATAGGGATAATCGGGGTTGTTGGGGTTATCCCGGACGTAGGGTTCATCCGTCGCGTAAGACACATAAAGCGTGTCGTGGCTGGGATGGAATGCGACCCCAGTTGGCTCCTTAAAAGGTGTCAAGATGCTAAAGCGGAGTTCGCCGGTGGCGCGATCCATACAATAGACGCTTTGTTCTGTGCGATCGCACACCCAGAGGTCTTCTCCTCGCACCGTTAGGCTTTCTGGCCCCACCCCAGGGGCAGCAAAGCGGGTAACTTCGTGGCCTGTGGCCGCATCAAAAATGAGAATATAGCCCGCTTTTTGGCAGGCCACATAGACCGTAGAGCCGCCCAACGCAGCGACTCCATCGGCGGGGTAGGGCAAATGAATCAGTGCCTCGGGCTGAAAGTCTACCAGGTTACACCGAAAAACCTCGTTGTCGCGGGTAAACCAAAGGGTATCGTTGGCAACTGCAATGCCAGAGACATTGCGGAAGGCATCTCCCGACTGGGCATTCAAAATCGTCACAAAATCGGTCACTGGGTCGATTTTGAGCAAATACCCTTGCACAGGGTCGATCGCCAACAACGAGTCTCCCCAAAAACAAATGCTATGCAACGCCCGTGCCGCAATGGGGCGAATGGTGCGGTGTTGGTCGCTAAACACAGGCATGACCTGCTGTTCAATCGAATTGGGCGAAATAACGGGTTCCAGCAACATAGCTCCCTGGCAAGACGGCAAGCAATCAAAGGGGGCGATCGCACCAGCATCCTGCCCTGGTTCGTAGCCCTCTAAACAGACTCATTTTTGAAACAGATTTAATGTCTAAACAGATTTAATGTCTAAACAGATTTGATGTCTAAACAGATTTAATGTCTAAACAGACTGTGACAGCATTTTACCCAGCAGACTGCTGCAACAGGCTTCACGAAGTCCACTCAAGGGATTCTGGCACATATCATAGACAAAAAGACTATGCCACAAATGTATTCCAGCAACGTTATTTGTGGATTGACACCCTGAATTCAACCTTGCGGCGGCTGAAACCCCTAGCCTAGCGCTAGGAGGCTGACCATTTTTAGAAAGTTTTAGGAAACTGTTTTTTGGGAAATTTTGTGAAAAAAACCTTGCGGGGGAACCCTTGCTGGAAAATTTTGTGGAGGAAACCTTGTGGGGAAAAAGTAGTCAGCCACCGGTTAAGTTTTCAAACACTTAGTTCTTAAGCACTTAATTCTCAAACATTTAGCTATCGCTAAGGCGTTGCTTCCTGGGGTTGAGGAACTTGAGGGGTGATGCGGTAGCGGCGGGCAATGTAATCGAAAAAGCGGTAGTGCTCATCAAAAAGTTCGGTGGGCGATCGCCCTTCCCAGTGATAGATCACGCCTTCTTGCAGCACAATCAGCTCCATCCGGCTCATTTCGCGCCCAATATCCACCCGCAAAATTCCTTCTACCCCTTGCTCTGTGGTGAAATTGGGGGTGAAATTGGGCACCCCCTCCGGGATCGCCTGCACCGGAGATGGCACCGCCGATCGCTGGCTGGCCCAGCCCGAAATACTCACCCGAGGCTGCCACGGATCCTGAAACACCTGGCCTTCTCGGTTGTCCGACAAAGGCACCGCCTTCCAGTCATTGGGATGCACAAACTCAAAGGGGTAGCGTGGGTTTTGGTAGGTTTCCCAGGTGCGAGCTTGGGGTTGAGAGGGGTCGGTGCAGCCGCCAAGCACCCCAGCCCAACCCAGCCCAAAAACCAGTCCATACCCAACAAAAGCCTTGCGGAATATAGGGATAGGGCGATCGCCACCCCGCCTAGCGAATGTAACGGAATGTAACAATATTGTCGTCAAAGCAGCATACCGTCTTGACAGCCCTTGGAAGAGACCACTATTGTTGTCAAACATACCTGGGTATTAATTACGTTTAATCGTTAACATGCAAGACAAGCAGAAGGTCACTTTCTATCTTCCCCCCCAGCTTCATCGCCAGCTCAAAATCAAAGCAGCGGTTGAGACTGAGCCAATGTCTGCCATTGCAGAGCGGGCACTTGTGTTCTATCTCTCACACCCTGATCTGATAGACGAACACGAAGCGATTCATGGTGATGTGCATCGGGTCTATTCTTGCCCTGATTGCAGTAGCTCCTATGTTATTCGGGATGGCGCGTTAGTGTCGTTGTCTGACCAGGTTGGAATTTTAGACGACAGCGAAGACTTGCCTCTCTCTGTCCCTTCTAAACCTCGTTCGCGTCCCGATTGGCAAGGCGAAGAAGAGTTGGTTCCTTGCTAGATATTTTGATTATTTAAATTGTTGTTTGAATTGTTGTAGGAGTCGTTCGTTAAGACCCCTCATTTTATAGCTGCTACGGTTCTGTTTTTCGTTAGATCCTTTCAGTAGGTCAGTGATTATGAAAGAAGAACTTAACGTTCTGATTCAAGCCCAATATCCTCTGATCTACCTCGTGACTTCGGAGGAGGAACGCTCGGAGCAAGCTATCGCTACGATCATCGCCCAAGCTAAGCCCCAGCGCCGCCTTTACCTCTGGACAGTCACCCACGGCATTGTCGAATATGGCCAGCCCCGCAACGTCACCCAGCACAACACCGTTTCTCCCGAAGCGGCTATTGAATGGGTCACTCGCCAAAAAGAACCCGGTATTTTCATCTTCAAAGATCTGCATCCCTTCATCGACTCCCCAGCCGTAACGCGATGGTTGCGAGATGCGATCGCCAGCTTTAAAGGCACCCAAAAAACAATCTTGCTGATGTCGCCCGTGCAAAACGTGCCCATTGAGCTAGAAAAAGAAGTGGTGGTGCTCGATTTTCCATTGCCCAGCATGGCCGAGTTAGACGATGTGTTAACCGAGCAACTCGACCAAACTCGGTCACGCCGAATCAGCACTGAAACCCGAGAGAAGCTTCTAAAAGCCGCGTTGGGCTTAACCAAAGATGAGGCCGAGAAGGTCTATCGCAAAGCCCATGTCACCACAGGTAAGCTGACAGAATCTGAGGTTGACATCGTTCTGTCTGAGAAAAAGCAGCTGATTCGCCGCAACGGAATTCTAGAATATATCGAAGAAGATGAAACCCTTGACTCGGTGGGCGGGCTAGAAGAACTCAAGCATTGGTTGCGGCAACGCTCTAATGCTTTCACCGAACGAGCGCGAGAATATGGCCTGCCTCAGCCCAAAGGAATGCTGATTCTGGGGGTTCCTGGCTGTGGAAAATCCCTCATCGCCAAAACCACATCCCGGCTATGGGGCCTACCCCTCATGCGGTTGGATATGGGGCGAGTCTACGATGGTTCCATGGTGGGTCGCTCCGAGGCCAACCTCCGCAACGCCCTGAAAACTGCCGAGTCCATCTCACCCGCAATCCTCTTCATTGACGAGATTGACAAAGCCTTTGCGGGTAGCACGGGTTCAGCCGATTCTGACGGCGGCACCTCTAGCCGTATCTTTGGCTCGTTCCTCACTTGGATGCAGGAAAAAACCTCCCCCGTGTTTGTGATGGCTACGGCCAACCGGGTAGAGCGCTTGCCCGGTGAGTTTCTCCGCAAAGGACGCTTTGACGAAATCTTTTTTGTAGACCTGCCCAACAGCGAAGAGCGCAAAGAAATTTTCCAAATCCACCTTTCCAAGCGGCGACCAGACATTGCCCGTTTTGATTTGGATCAGTTGGTCAGTATTTGTGATGGTTTTTCTGGTGCAGAGATTGAGCAAGGATTAATTGCTGCGATGTATGAAGCGTTTGCCCAAGAACGGGAATTTACCCAGTTGGACATCATCGCATCGATTAAATCCACCTTGCCCCTTTCTAAGACCATGAGTGAGCAGGTTACTGCCTTGCGCGACTGGGCGAGACAGCGCGCCAGACCTGCCGCCGCCTCCGTCGCTGAATATCAGCGCATGGAGTTTTAACAGACTTTCTAACCCTGCTCCCAACAGGGGGAAAGGCTAGCGAAGATCGCTAGCAGCTTAAGAAACTACGCCGTGCCAGTTTGCCTTCCAACGGTGGAACGAGCGGTAATCCCAAACTCTAAAACGTTGTCGTTTCTCTCAGTTTCTCTACAGGAGGAAATCCCAAATGTCTCACTTTAGCACTCTGCGTACCAAGATCACCGATGCTGAAATCCTGAAGGCATCCTTGCGTGACCTCGGTATTAGCGTGAAGACCGATGCCGATGTGCGGGGCTACAACGGCCAGCGCGTTCGTTCTGACATTGTGGCTGTTCTTGAAGGTGAATATGATCTGGGTTGGTCTCGCAATACCGATGGATCTTTCGATCTAATCGCTGACCTGTGGGGTGTTGCCAAAAAGCACAACCAAACCGAACTGATCAACTCTATCAACCAAAAGTATGCAGTCAACAAGACCTTGGCTGAAGTGAAGCGCCCAGGCCTTCAGAATGCAAACGTCAAATTGGTGCTACAACAGTAGTTCTTTTGAGCGTTCCCAATCGACGGGTTAACTCCATAACGGGTTAACCCGTTTTTTCATGGCACTTTGAAGAAAACTCGGAATGCCAAAATTCCGTTTCTGAAATAATGGCGCTACATGCCAATTACGGCGAGTGGATGCAGGGTTTAGATGTCCTCTGCTTAGAGTGATTAAAGAGGGTTATACAGAATAATTCCGCCTATCCACCCTGGAGAGGGGATATAGACAGACTTATTCCGCCTAATAATAGTTAGATTGCAAAGCTCTAAAAGCTCTACAGGGTTAACCAAGATTCCAATGAAGAAGCATTATGTCGTTGAAGTTATCGTGAATTGAATGAAGCAATAGGTAGTAATTAAGCAACAGGAAGCGATTTTTTCTTCAGCATAACTCTCCGAAATCGCCACAGATATGCGATCGCTGCCGCTGCTAATCCGATGTATGTTCCAATCCAAACGCCTATGCCAGCCAAGGAAGTATGAAATCCTAGTAGATAGCTTGTCGTCAAACCAATACCCCAATAGCCTGCAGTTCCTAGCAGTACGGGAATTCGAGTATCCTGCAAACCCTGCAACACACCGTTTGCGGTTCGCTGTATGCCATCAAAAATCAATCCAAGAGCCGCAATCCTCATGAGCGAAATGCTGATATTCAAGGCGTTTGCATTGGCTGGATCGTTGAGGTCAAGATATAACCCGATGATTTGGCGAGGATAGGCAAATAGCACAATCCCGGCGATTAATGTGAACAGAACGGCTAGTCCAATACTGACAAATGCGGCTCGTTGGATCTGTTTCCAATCGCGCTGACCCAACCACTGCCCCACCCGAACGGTGGTAGCAAAGGACATGCCCAGAGGAACCATGAAAATGATAACGACAGTTTGCTGAACTACCTGATTAGCCGCTAAAGCGGGTGTTCCCAGCGCACCCATGAAAAAGCTAACCGTTGCATACAGTCCATACTCTAAGATGGCCGCAATCCCGATTGGCCCACCCACCCAGAGCAACTGCTGCACAATTCTCGCCTCGAAGCGATGAAGCGATCGAAACAGCGAATAATTGCGTAGCGATTGATGCCAGAGCATGTAACCTAGCAGTGAGAGAAACATAATCCAATGAGCGCCAACACTCGCGATCGCTAATCCTAAGATTCCTAGGTTTGGAAACCCAAATTTCCCAAATCCTAAAACATAGTTGCCAATGATATTAAACAAGGTTGCAGCAATGGCAATGAACATCACCGGACGTGCTTTGGAAAGTGCAACAATACAGCCTCTGAGTGCGGCAAATGCGATCGCTGGAAACAATCCCCACACGATCACACTCAGGTAAGTATCTGAAAGAATCACTGTCGTTTCAGCTTGTCCAAACTGACGCATCGGCCCATCGAGATGAGCAATAGCTAGCATTCCTGGAATTGATAACAGTAGAGCAATCCACAAGCCTTGACGAGTTAATTGCCCGATTCGCTGAGTTTGTCCAGATCCATACGCTTCTGCGACCAGCGGACTGACCCCAGAGATCAGTCCTACTCCAGTCATCATGAATGCCATAAAGATGATTGTGGCTAATCCACCTGCTGCAAGCACATCTTGCCCCAGCCAACCCATCATTACGGTATCTACAAACCCGGTCGCAGCCTGAGCAAGCTGGGCACCTGCGAGGGGAACTGCCAACTTGAGAAATTCACGGGCTTCTGATTGAATGCCGAATCGACTTGAAATACTGGTCATAAGATTGAAGTCAAGGACGAGAGTCACTAAATACGACATGACAGACTTTCTCTAGAGATTTCCTCTAGAGAAATAAGCGATCAAAAAAATCCGGCCAATGCCCCACAGAGACGAAAAACTTGACAGAACTGGTTATGGTTTTGCCAGCTTCAAGACGGTTTCAATGACTTGCGATCGCAACGGGTCTTGCAGAGGTGCAAAATTATGCAAATGGGTTAACCACAAGCCGTCCATTGCCAATCGAATCACCGTAGCGACTGCGGGATCGAGTCCGCTGGAAACAATCTTGGTATGGCACTCTTGCCAAAAATCCCGCATTGGCTTCAACAATTCAGGATTGGTAAAATTCGCTGCTAGCAGGTTAAAGTGAAGCTCATAATTTTCTTGATCGTCCAGCGCCGACGCTCGAATATAAGCTCTAACCCAATGTCCTGGAGTATCGGGTGCTGGATCTTTTGCGAGTTCATGATTTAATGCTTCAACAAACTTATCTAGCGATTGCTGAACCATGCCAGCAATCAACGCCTCCTTGTTCGGAAAGTGATGCAATAGTCCGCCTTTACTCACGCCTGCTTCGATAGCAACCGCATCTAAAGTAAGCGCATCAACTCCCTGCCTGACGACTACTTTATTTGCCGCCGCTAGCAGTAAACTGGGCTGGATGGACTTTGAACGAGGTCTTTTCACAGAAACCATGAACTTCAAACTTAATAGATAGTAGAACTCTCACTGCCTGAGTAAGCAGTGGAGCTTAAAACCGTCTGGTCGGTCGGACATTCACAAGATACCGTCTGGCTGGTCGGATGTCAATCTAACAATCCTGTTGGAGCGGCGGACAGAGTCTTCGCGCTTTGTTTCGGTTCTATTTGTCGCCGCTCAACAGAGCCGTTAGCCTGAAAATTGGGGAAGCCGTGTAGCCGAGTCAAAGTATGAACGGCTGACTGAAACCCCTGAACACTCATTCAGGATTTTGCGAAATCATACTGCCATTCAGCAACGCCAGCATTTTT
>Ga0105045_10001513_pt1 | contig 19070 bp, 15 predicted proteins | sample MAT02_FD_78089 | JGI IMG/M metagenome (GOLD analysis project Ga0105045, IMG submission 78089) | Freshwater microbial communities from Lake Fryxell liftoff mats and glacier meltwater in Antarctica - MAT-02 (megahit assembly) | ecosystem: Environmental > Aquatic > Freshwater > Ice > Liftoff... | reverse complement strand
TGTTTCTAAAACCGTGGCTGAATTTTCTAACGTTACCGGAGGATTGGTCACGGGATGAACTGTCGGGTTATTGTATTCCAGCTGTGTAATAAAATGGGCTTTGTAATCACCTTTCCTGATGGCATAAACCTTTTGACCTCTGTAGTAAAAAACAGTTTCCCTTTCACTTTTTCCTGTACCTTTAATCAAGGCGGAGATATCAAAACCGTCATATACCCGGTCACCAGGTAAATCAGTTCCCGATATTGCACAAAAAGTAGGGAGCAAATCCATTGTTGTCGCCATGTCCATAACCACTCCCGGCTTGATTTGGGCCGGCCACCAGAAAATCGTGGGCTCTCTCATCCCTCCTTCAAAGGTGCCTCCTTTGGCGCCTCTGAGCAACCCTGCCGATCCACCGTGGGTCTTGAAAGTATGCCAGGGACCATTATCAGAGGTAAAAACTACCAATGTATTCTCAGCAATTCCCTCCTCCTTTAAAGCACTTAGAATCTGTCCGACGGACCAGTCAATTTCCTCAATAACATCTCCATAGATACCCGCTAGCGATTGGTCTTTAAATGCTGCTGATCTAAATAATGGAATATGCGGGAGATTGTGTGCCAAATAAATGAAAAATGGCTCCTCTTTAAATTCTTTAATTTTTGTTACCGCTTCCTCGGTATATCTTTTGGTAAGGGTACGCTGATCCGTTGGTCGCTCCACTATTTCCTTATCCCTCATAAGCGGTACATTGTATGCCTGGTACCTTTCATTTTCAGCAAGGGTAAAATGATCACTTTTCTCCACCTTGTCCATGTCATTGGAATAGGGAATTCCAAAATAACTGTCAAAACCATGGTCGGTAGGCAAATACGGTGATTGATGCCCGAGATGCCATTTGCCTATCGCTGCTGTTTGATAACCATTCCCTTTTAATGCCCTGGCGATGGTAATTTCCGACTGTGGAAGGCCCCCGTTAGAATTGGGGAAAAGTACACGTCGGGTGTCACTGCTCATACCGGATCGTATCGGTAGCCTTCCGGTAAGAAGGCCTGCTCTACTTGGCGTACACACTGAAGCCGCAACGTAGAAGTTGGTCCATTTTTGACCTTCATAGGCCATTCTATCCAAATTCGGCGTTTTGATAGAAGGGTGACCAAAGACACCAAGGTCGCCATAACCCAAGTCATCTGCAAAAATCACGATAATATTTGGAGCGTCCGTCTTTTGGAAAGCCAAAGCTGGATTTAAAGGTGACAACAAACAACTGACCAGCAAACCTATGCCTAAGATAATTTTGGGATTAATTGGTTTCATTTTTGACCTTGTTTTTATTGTTGGTAAAGTTGGCAGTTTTAATCAGGCTGTTGCCAGGGTGTTTTCCCTCCCTCCTGAATATGTGACATTAAGTACGCATTTAATTTTTAAAAAACCTCATTATTTTCCGCTATAATGTTATTTTCTTCATTGGGATCCTCTTTCAGGTTATACAGTTCCATGGGTTGAAAAGGGCTGTTTTGAAGCAATTTCCAATCTCGGATTGTCCCAATATCCTGGCACTACCAAGTAAAGAATAACATAAAAAATATACCCGGACTGATTCTTCATGCATCGTTGGTTAATTTTCCAATCCATGGTTTCGCAGGAAATAGCCATTATCTGATAAAAAAATCAGAACATTTATAAGCACTTCCCAAAATGCGGTAATGATAAAAAGATGGACTGGTTTGATTAACAATTATACTTCTCAAGGAAATAAAGGCCACAGCAAAATATGGATGGCAGCAGTCAATCTTTTGGCATTTATCCGACTCAATATTTTCGTTAAAACCGAGCTACAAGAATGGCCTGATAGAACCTTTGAGGATCACGAGAAACTTCTTGAGAATGTGATACAGAGGGTTTTTTTCCAAATTTACCCTAAACACGTCCAGAATGGATACAAAAACTGATATATGTATCCTGACAAATTATTTTGGAGAGCACTGATATACGTTTGTTTATTAATTCCACAAAATCACATCCAAATTAACCATTCACCTTGAGATTATTTTGTCTTGCCACTTTTATTAGATAGATGAAAAATTTTAGCCCATGAGATCATGACCATCAGAAAATGAGTTTTGAGCATTATCCAAGATGCCGTGAATGTTGGAATAAATCGAATTTTTATAATTGTAGAAATTAGTTTGGGAGGGAAAAAGCTACGATAGCGTCTCCAATTTCCGCCCCTAATTTCCCCCCTCCACATGCAATCACAATGAACTGTTTGCCATTAACGCTATAGGTACATGGCGTTGCGAAACCTGCAGCGGGCAAAGTGGTTTCCCAGAGGAGTTCCCCATTTTCCTTATCGAAGGCTCTGAATTTTTTATCTTTAGTACCCGCAATAAATACAAGTCCAGAGGAGGTTACCACTGGCCCTCCATAACTTTCAGCTCCGGTAATTGGATATCCTTCCTCGATAAGCTCTGGATATGTACCAAAAGGAATCCTCCACTTGTATTCACCTGTATTGAGGTCAATTGCGTTAAGCGTTCCCCAAGGCGGTGAAACTGCCGGAAATCCTCTATCATCAAGGAATTTTTCAAAAAGGTTGATTTGAAAAAAAAGCGGATAAGGGTCTAGGTTTTTTTTTGATAAATTTAGATTTTGGATTTTTCCTATCGGATTATTAATTAAAAATCCGATTAAGCTATCTATTTTAAAGTCAGTTAAATGATTAAAAGCTGGCATTTTCCCTTTACCGTTAACAATAATCTCTTTAAGGGTCAATGTGCTGAATTTTGAATGAATATTTCTTAATGAAGGGTATCCACTACTTGGGCTTCCTGATAAATCCAAACCATGGCAAGTCGAACAATTTACCGAGTAAATTTGGTGACCGATGCTTAAATCCTTCATCAACTCACTTGTAAATTTTGGTCCCAATCCCAATCTCCACACCATTTCATTACTGTTAATATACATAATACCATCAGTGTCGACTGCCGCACCTCCCCATTCTGCGCCTCCATCTAAACCTGGGAAAACGAATGATCCCCCGCGAGTCAAAGGGGTGAACGGTCCCTCATAACGGGTTTTTTGTATAATGTTTAATAGCTCATCCTTGTTTCTCGCATAGGGACTTATATCATTACTATCAAAAAATTGTCTTGTAAATGGTTTGGGTTTAATGGGAATTGGTTGCGTTGGCCAGGCATTTTCTCCCGGGACATCCGATTTGGGAACTGGTCGCTCTTCTATTGGAAACAAGGGATTGCCATTTTCCCGATCGAATAAAAACAAATATCCGTGTTTGGTTACTTGCGCCACTGCGTCTATTGATCTATTATTATGAAAAACCCTTACAAGATTCGGCGGAGCAGGTAAATCCCTGTCCAAAATATCATGATGCACCATTTGATAATGCCAGATGCGTTTTCCGGTTTGAGCATCCAAGGCCAACAAGGTGTTAGCAAATAAGTTGCTCCCTGCCCTAGACCCTCCGTAATAATCGGGTGCCGAAGAACCCGTCGGCACAAAGACAATCCCCCTCTCCCTATCTATTGCCATACCTGCCCAGTTGTTTGCCGCTCCAACATCCTTGTTTTTATACGCATTGACAGGCCAAGTATCATAGCCAACTGAGCCAGGGTTGGGAATAGTTGAAAAAGACCATTCCAAATCACCAGTTTTTACATTGAAGGCTTGAATATTCCCTAGGGCTGCATCGTCTGCCTCCGAGACCCTTATAGGCATTATAATTTTGTCTTTAAAGATGGTTCCTGGAGTGGTAGAAATGACCATTTTTTTTTGGGCTGTACTTCCTAGACTGGATTTAAGGCTAACCCTTCCATTAAGACCAAAAGTTGTTATGGGTTCACCTGTTTCAGCGCTTAAGGCAATTAAATACTCGTTTTTGGTAAAAAATATTCTTTTATCATTGCCATCCTCCCAATAGGCAACCCCTCTACTTATATTAGTCTGATTTGTAGAGTCTGCCGAAAATTTCCATATTTCTTTCCCAGAGCTTGCTTCCAAAGCAAATGGGTTCAATTTTGCTGAAATTCCGTAAAGCACACCGTTTACTACTATGGGATTAAACTGCATTTGGCCGGAATCCCGTGCGTGATATATCCAGGCGACCTGGAGATCATTGAGATTACTTTTATTGATTTGATTTAGCGGGGAATAATGATTTCTATCTGGACCTCCTAAGTATTCTTGCCATTCTATATCAGGCAACTTTTCCAAAGGTCTCTGTTTGCACTCAGAAAGTAAAAAAGCTAAGAAAATTAAATGTGCCGCCCTAAAAAGAATGGCAAATACTGAATTTGAAGATGGTTTGGACTGACAGTTATACATTGAAAATCAATAATTTATTTTTATAATGGTTATAAATTTAGAACATTTACTTTTCAATAACATGGCGTGAAAATTTAACCCCTCAAAATTACTTCTATGCCGAATTCCTTAGAGGACTTAACCACTTTTTGAGAAGAAAAATAAACTTTTTGCTTCAGCTAAATTATAAATAATGAAAACTAAAAGGGCCGAATAGATGAATTGAAACTTCATATTTTATTAATTATAATTATATAAGAATAGGCAAACCATATCCCTTGAGGTATGGCTTGCCTTTTAAATAAAAAGATTTACTAATAACCGGGGTTTTGAATTAGACCTCTGTTCTGATCCATGGCGAATTGAGGAATAGGATAAACCAAATGAGTCTCAGAAACATTTGACCTGCCAGCGGCCTGGTTTACGCTAACCAACCGATCGGTCCTTACTAAATCAAACCAGCTCTTTCCTTCGAAGCATAATTCCATTTCCCTTTCTTCATAAACAGCCTCCCGGAATTCGGCTTGAGAGAGCCCTGCCAGATCCGGCAGTTCATCGACTGCCTCACTCCCATCAGGATAAGTCCTGGCTCGTTTTCTAACCCTGTTTATCGTCTCATAGGCTGCAAGACTAGGCCCATTCACCTCATTCTCTGCCTCAGCAAAAATCAACAACACCTCCGCAAATCTGAAAATTGGAAAATTTAAATCATTGCCATAACAATAGATTTCCGGACCCCAAGCGTGGAATTTTTTAATATAGGGTCGATCATAATTTATCAAATTCCCCTGTGTGGTCACATAGGTGGTCATCATTGAAATTTCCTTTCTGTAAGTTTCAGGGTACTGTTCATACCACTCTGGATTTACGCTTAATTGCCCATCAGCAAAACCACATCCGTTGGAGCCTGGAGGGCTCATCCAAGAATCAAACCAGGAACCAACCCTGAAAAGGAGGTACTGCGCAGAAAGGATGTGCTCCTCATTATTTTTGAAAGCCGGATCATACAAATGTCTGTAATCCGCCACCAAGGAATAATTTCCTGCATCAATGATTTCTTTGCTAATATCCCTTGCTTCTTTAAATTCCTTTCTCGTAAGATGAACTAACGACAAAACGGTCTTCGCTGCATCCATAGTTGCTCTTCCCACCTCAGAAGAAGGGTAGGTAATTGGCAGCCATTCGGATGCAAATTGAAGGTCTTCTATAATCAAATTGTAAATATCTTCTTTATTGACCCTTGGATTATTCCTAGCCTCGTTCAAAAGAATAGTACTTGAGGTCATCAAGGGTACATCACCAAACAAACGCACCATATTGAAATAATGCAAGCCCCGCATAAATCTGGCCTCACCCAAAAGTGCATTTCTTTCAGTGGGGTCCATCAGAATATTAGGCACCTTTTCCTAAAGCAAGTTCGATCTCAGTATGGCTTTGAAGGCTCCCCTGTAATAATCCAAGTTAGGATGTAAGGCATCGTAGTTGAAATTTCCCATGACTTGGGCATCAACATTTGTCATCGGTACAGTATTAGGAGTGGCAAAGGTATTTAGCCACCATAGAGATATATTATAAGCGTCCCCATTTGCAAGGGTGTTATATAAAGAATATACGGCTGCTTTAGCCTCGGTTGGATTGTTGAAAAAGTTGTTTGGAGAAACGAAGTCCCTCGGAATTTCTTCCAGTGTATCCTGACAAGAAGTAAGAAGTATGACAAATACCAGTAAACTAGTGTATATATTTTTTATTTTTTCCATGATTTCAGTTCATTTAATTTGAAGATTTTTCAGAAATTAAGGTTTAGACCCATCACATACCTTCTTTGCATGGGATAGGACCATTGGTCTATACCCTGTAAAGCCTGAGCCTGACCGGCAGCATTTACCTCAGGGTCAAAACCTGAATAATTTGTCCATGTGATAAGGTTTTGCCCTGTCACATAAAGGCGCAGACCTTGGATCCATTTCATTCCCCACTCAGCCATTGGGAAATTATAACCCAGTGTCAGGGTTCTCAGTCTAATAAAAGAACCATCTTCAATAAACTGATCGGAATGATTGACATTTTGAGCACCCGCCCTCGGGATTTCATTAGTTGTATTGGGCCCAGACCACCTTGCAAGATTTGTCGTGGTGGTATTCACAATCCCGCTTCTTGCATTCTCCAAATTGAACCGTGTGAGATTGACTACATCCACATCTGCAACCCCTTGAAAAAACACATTTAATTCAAAATTTCTGTACGACAAATTATTGTTTAGACCAAACAGATACCGGGGTATCCCCGTACCAGAAACAACCCTGTCATTTCCGTCTATTCTACCGTCCGCATTCACATCACGGTACCTCGGGTCACCTGGATTCACAACAGGTGCGATTTGACTTGACCCTGCTATTTCTTCCGAACTTTGCCAGATTCCGTTAAATTGGTACGTGTAAAAAGAACCTAATGGAATATTCTCCTTAATTACTGCTAGCCCGGAAAAACCGTTTGCAGTTCCAGGAAAAAGATCAACGAGCAGCCGTTCAGTATCATCGGGCAAGCTTGTTACATTGTTATTGTTGAAAGAAAAGTTTGCATCTGTGTTCCATTGAAACTGTCCCACAGCATTTTCACTTCTTAATGAAAACTCAACTCCCCTGTTTTCAACATTGCCGATATTCCGCCACTGGTTGGCAAACCCGGTTTCAACGGGCACTGTGGTAAGGAAAAGCAAATCTCTGGTCAACTTATGATAGTAATCAGCCGTTAACATTAAACGATTGTTAAAAAAACCCATATCTATTCCTATATCAAATTGGCTGGTTTCTTCCCATCCCAATTCCGGGTTGGCTAACTCATTAGCCGGTGCAAATCCAGTTACCTGATTCCCACCAATTATCTGTCCTCTATTACCTCTAAGAATAGATAAAGACCTATAGGGGGGAATTTCTTGATTTCCAGTAATGCCGTAACTTGTCCTTAGTTTCAAGTCAGTAAAAATATTGGCGCTTCGAATAAAATCTTCATCACCGATCTGCCAAGCAAAGGCCCCAGAAGGAAAAAAACCAAACTTCCTACCCTCTCCAAATTTCGAAGAACCATCACTCCTACCCGTAAAAGTGAATAAATATTTGTTATTCAGGCTATAATTTATCCTTCCAAAGAAAGATTGAATCGTATATTCGTTAAAACTGGAAGCCGTATTTCTTTCTTCGACACCAGCATTGATCAAATAAAAGGACGTTGCGTCAGTTGGAAAACGAGATCTTGCCAATTGGTATTGAAACGAATTCTCAGTTTGCCAAGAATATCCTCCCAAAACTGATAGTCTGTGTCTATCATCCCACGATTTATTGTAAGTCAACGTATTTTCATTCAGCCAACTGAACCTTTCCATAGAACTAACATTGGCAAATCCCTGTTGTTCTAAACCACCAAGTGTAGTAAATGGTGCAAATCCCTTACCTTGGGAATAATTAATGTCTGCTCCTACAAGCACTTTGCCAACAAGATTTTTAGCTAGATTAAACTCTCCGTAGATATTTCCAAGAATTCTTGCTGTAGTAATTTTATTCGTGGCATCATTTGCCTCTGCGACTGGATTAGATTGCCTGTCAAACGCAGCTCCAAAAGGCGGAGCTTGGGTAGGAATGAAAAAATTACCAAATTCATCGTAAACTGGACTCATAGGTAGTGAGCGCAAAGTAGATTGTAAAATATCCCTGGCATCATTTTCAGTGAGGCTAATTGCAAGGCTGTTACCAAATTTGAAGAAATTATTAATTTTCTTGTCAAGGTTGAATCTTACTGATCCTCTGGTAAATTCACTACCTGGTATTATACCTTCTTCTTGAAATAATTCCCCTGAGACCAAATAGTTTGTATTGGCATTACCACCGGTAATATTCAAGGAATGGTTTTGAATTCTTCCCATCCTAAAAACCTCTCTTTGCCAATCAGTATCGGTAGTGGGCACAGCAGGGTAAGGGACAGAAGGGTTATTTAAGGTTTGGCCAAACTCATTAGCTAAATCCACCAGTTGGGTGGTATTCATCATATCATAGGTTCTTCTGATTTGTTGAACGCCGTAATAGCTATTTACGGTCACACGGTCTACTCCGTCTCGGCCTCGTTTGGTTGTGATCAAAATAACCCCATTAGCCCCCCTAGAACCATAAATAGCTGTTGCTGATGCGTCTTTCAAAACCTCGATGGATTCAATGTCATTAGGATTGATGGTAGCTAAAATATTGCCTCCTGTTCGCTCCCCCACTCCAGAAGGCCTTTCATTGTTGTCGCTGTAAACTGGAAATCCGTCAATGACATAAAGTGGCTCATTTCCGGCATTTATTGAGTTAGATCCTCTTACCCTTATAGTGACTCCACCTCCTGGAGCAGCAGAAGCCTGCGTAACCTGAACTCCAGACACCCTGCCCTGCAAAATTTGATCTGGGGATGTAACTGGTACAGCTTGAATATCTGCCTGGCGAACTGAAACCACAGACCCAGTAAGATCTCTTCTTCTTACCTCCCCATAGCCAACTATGACAAATTCTTCCAAAGCGGTTTGGTCAGCCCTCATAGTTATAGTCATTGAAGTTTGATTCCCAACAGCTACCCGCCGAGTCTCGTATCCAATGTAGGATAAGACCAACGTACTATTATCGGGAGCATCAATAGTAAAATTCCCATCGATGTCTGTAGTTGTTCCATTGGATGTACCCTCAATTAAAACGGATACCCCTATCAAAGGCTCACCATTCTCATCGGTCACTTTTCCGGAAATATCAACCTCTAAAAATCCTTCTTTATCGGAAACTGGATCCTGCTGCCGATCTTGCCGCGGTATCCTCCTTACATGAATATTCTGGTTAACCTGTTTGAAATATAAACCTGTTTGACTGCCGATTACCGATAATAAATCATAAACACTTTGGGTTTCCCTTTCTTTTGTGATCCTTGGGATATTTCTCAATTCCTTATCCGTATACACGAAACTGAAACCAGTCATCTTCTCAATGGTGGAAAATACCTTTTCAATTTTTGTGTTTTCAAGGGTAATGGAAATCATTACTTCTTCGATATCCTTGACCTGCGCATTGCCATTCGAGGCAAACAAGAAACTCATGGACAGACATTGAATCAGAAATGCGTACGTAAATAGTTTGGTCATGCGTATGACATGGGATAGTACAAGATTTTTCATACCTTTACTCTGTTTGTTTTTAAAACTAATGTGAATGGTTTTGGATAAACATGCACCGGAATTTCCCTGGTAAGAATTTCCGGACATTAATTTGGCTGGGGGTGTTGACGCATCCTCAGCCTTTTTTTACTTTTGAGTTTTTATCATAGGCGGTCTTATCTCATTCTTTAAATATGATTTTTACATTTTCCTTGTCAATTATAAAATCAAACCTGGCAGAAAATTTCAATCCTTCCAGTACATTTTCCAATGTCTCATCCTGAAATTTTCCGGAGAGTAAAACCTGATCTTTGGGCTGGTTATTTATTTCAATTTGAACGCCATACCAGTTTTCCAGTACCCGGATAGCTTCCAAAAGCGGTGTTTTCTGGAAAAAAATCCATTTTTTGGTCCATCCTATGACCAGGTCCCTATTAAAATCTGTTTTTACAACTTTCCCATTTTGCCTATCAATTTTCAATGCCTCGCCGGGAACCAAAGTCACTGGTTTTTCTATGATCTCATCGCTATTTACGGCTACTTTTCCCGTTAACAGAGACACATCCAATGTTTCACCCGCATAGGCTTTGACATTGAAGCTGGTACCCAAGGCAGTGGTTCTTGTTTTCTGGGCATGAACAATAAAGGGTCTGGAAGGGTCTTCCGCAACCCTGAAAAAAGCCTCTCCTTTTAAATGGACTTCCCTAACTTTCTTTTCAAAGTTTTTTTGGTAGGTTAATTCACTCCCCGAATTTAGAATTACCTGTGACCCATCACTTAAGGTGAGTTGGGATTTTACACCCGGAACCGTTTTGTGTTCTACCAAGGCAATCACTGGTGCGTTTACTTCGGTCATAGTAGGATCGGACAAAAACCAACTTGACAGGAACCCCAAACCAAAGGCGATGGCAAGGATACAAGCCACCCTGAAATTGAAATTTTCAAAGTAATTTAAGTGGGATGGCTTGTTTTGAGCCGCTCTTTCCAACGTGCTCAATGAATGTAGCGGAACCACTCTATCCGCTTTAAAAGAGGCTGTCTCCTGAATTGCTTCCGACATTTTGGCATCAATATCTTTCCATAAGTCCGAAACTTCAATATCCGAAAGTGTCGGTTGGTTTTTGGTGTTCAACCGAAGTATGAGGGTACGGGCCTTCTTGGCTTCTTTGTATTTGGAAGGATTTTTCACCAACAAATCTTCCCAAAAAATATTTGCTGCTGCATTAGGTTGCAACACCCATTTTTTGAAAGAAGGGTCTAAGACAAAATCCTCTGTGGTATAATCGGAAATTTTCATTTTAAAATAAATTCGCCCACATAAGTCCCGAACATTAAAAATCTATCCATCATTCGCAGAAAAAAAAAAATTATTACAGCAAAATTATATATCTTGATGTTTGACTACTAATATGTTAAAAATAATGGAGAAAGGATATTATTTTGATAATGGATTAGGCGAAAAAAGACAGAAAGAATAACCCGATCAGCGAAAAGCCCTTTTTCAAATTGGCGATGGCCTTCCAGGCGAGGGTATAAACCGATTGCACATTGATGCCCATAATAACGGAGGTGTCTTCATAAGACTGGTTCTCATAATACAGCAAGTGAATCACTTCGTGCTGCCTAGCTGGTAGGGATTCAAGTATTTGCAATAGTTTTTTTCTTTTCACCTGGTTAACCTGAGAACTGTCCAGGTCTTCAACGTCATCAATTTCCAAATTTTCTGCCAAGTCCATCGTGAGGTTCCCACACCGCTTTTTATCCTTTCCTACCTCTTTGTAAATTTTATTGCTAAGGCATTTGAAGAGGTAAAGTTTGACATTATCTGTGGCCTTTATCGTATGTCTGTACTGCCATATTTTCAAAAAAACCTCCTGTATGCAATCCTTCACCAAACTTCGGTCTCCTTTGATGGACATGCCCAACCTGAAAAGTTCCTGCGTGTACTTTTTATACAACGTTTCCATTCCAGCCCTTTCACCCGATTTGATTTGATTCCAAAGTTTGGCATCATCCAGGGCTGGATCTGCCTTAATAAGCGGTATTTCCTTATACATATATGGAAGTTTGGGTTTATTACCTTCAAAAATAGGTATAAAATGATCAATTTTAAAAGGGTTTAATCATTTTTCGCCACGTAACTATTTTTTAATATCAGGTTGAAATAAAATGAACCTATCAAAAACCCCATGAAGAAAATTTCGTGATTGTGGGAAGCTTTTGAAATAGTGATTTTTAAATTCTGTAAAGTACTATTAAGATGCTACTGCAATTTTAGGTCACAACCTGTCATTATTTTGCCACAGGCAATTTTAGTGATACGTAGAATAATAAATAAGTTCTTTTTGAAATTTATTCAGAAAAACACAATATACCCTTGAAAAGGATCCAAAGTAACTGGAATTTATGCAGGCAACTAATTCAACATATCTCGGGACTTTTCCCAATAGCCTTACCCATCCTACCAATGAGCCAAAAGTTCTGGCTTGCCTTCAAAAGCCTATGGATTAGTTGCCAAAAATTGCTTGATCAATCCCTTTGAACTTTCCATGAGTTTCAGTTTTAAGATTTTTGAAAGAAAATCAACCTCTCATAAAGGTTTATTATTTCGTGATATTTTCGTGATATGCTAAACCCAAATTTGTGTCAAACAAAACCAATAAAATTATGAAAAAAGTATTTATCTTATTTTATGTTGCTTTCTTAGGCTTAGTAAGTTGCACCGATGACCCAGATCCGGTGACAATAGACCCGACCAAACCCACAGGAGTACTCAATGTAATGCGATCAGGAAGTTTTGTAGATCAAAATAATTCTGGTTCTAAAGGAACTGCCGGTATAGGCACAGACACCCAAGGCAAGGAATTTCTCCAGTTCAATCAAGCGTTTAATACTAAATTTAGCACTGGAACTGTAACTGTGTTTCTCTCAACGTCAGCTACCTTTATGGCGAGTCCATCTACGGGTAGTCCAAACTTATTTCCTATTGGACCAGTTAGAGCAGCAGGAGAAAATTTCTTTGCCATTCCAGAGGGAACCAGTACTGCCAAATACACCCATGTGATATTATGGTGTGGCGCTGTTGGAATTCCTTTCGGAAACGCACAACTACAATAACATGCCTCTTCTAAAGAAATTTATTACAAGTTGTTGTTTCACCACTCTTCCCCTGGCATTTTGCTTGGGGTTGAGTGCTTTATTTCCTTCTCGGCTAGCTGCGCAGAGTGGCTGGACAAAGGGAAAGAAAGAAGGCTTTTATCAGCTTAGCTTTCAATCGATGACATCAAATGATTATCACACTTTGGGAGGAGAACTGTTGGAAACAAATCAATTTGTGCAGCAATCCTTTGTATTTTACGGTGAATATGGGGTTACAGACAGGTTTACGATCATAGCCAACCTCCCTTTGCAAACCTGGAATGGGTTCGAAAACACCGAAAGTGTGAGTGGATTGGGAGATTTGAGGTTAGAGTTCAAACACGCTATTCTAAAGAAATACCTACCATTGACGATCTCGGTGGCGCCTGAATTACCCATCGGAACGGCAAATAATTTTGCGAAAAGCACGATCAACGATTTTGAGCAAATCAATCTTCCCTCAGGTGATGGTGAGTTTAATGTTTGGTCTACACTTGCTTCTTCATTTTCATTACCAAATGCACCTTTATACGGAACAATCTTCGCCGCATACAATATGCGAACGGGATACGATGGTATCCAATTCAGCGATCAATATGCCTTAGGCGCTGAAATCGGCTACCATATTGCCAAAAAGTTTTGGGTAAATGCCCGATTAAACGCACTTGCAACCGTGGGAGGCGATTTATTGATTGCGACTGATTTTGTGCGTGGGGACGGTACTGAATTTACCAGCTACAGTTTTGGAGTAAGTGTACCCGTTTACAAGCAGTTCAACTTGAGCTTAAACTATCGGAATTTTAACGACCTGATTTTTGAGCGAAAAAACATGTATTCCTCAGGAGTGGTCAGTATCGGAGTGTACTACGAAAGAAAATAAACGATGTTAACATTAACTACAAATTGGGAAGCAACCCAAATCGCGTTTCCAAGAACCAGAAATTATTCAAAACGAGTTAATATGTACCGTCAAGGTGAGATTTTTGAATGTTTTAATTTGATGAAACACGGGGGTATAAAACTTCACAAAAACTTGCAATTGGTTCTCATTCTATCCTCAAAATCACCAGCCCGGAATAAATTTTCGGAGAAGGAGAATTTAAAGAACCGTTCGCAATCACATTGGAAGAGGGTGCCCTGATTCAAAAAATCAAAAGTAAGGAGTTTCGGGGTGGGGAACGTGGCGTCCAATTACATGATAAACTATATTCCCGTAGTCTAGAAACTACCTTCCGATTAGAGCGGATGAATTTAGGAAGAATCAAATTCTCTTTATTTGAACTCGCTAAAAAGCATGGAAAAAGTTTCGGCGATGAAAAACTGCTGAAGTTTAATCTTACCGCTGGGGAACCAGGTATGATGACCGATTTCAGTAGGCAAAAAGTAACCAAAACGCGTTCAACTTTGAAGAAAAAAGGAGTAATTACCTACTCCAGAAATTAATACTATTTAGAATCTTTCAACCTTTAATTGATAATAAAATGAAAAATCTCTTCAAACTAACCTTACCCCTTTTCTTGCTTATTCTGTTGGCAGGATGCGACAGTGGCTCTATGATAGACGCTGACAACATGAAACCAGAAGAAACTGACAAAATGAAACCAGTGGATGAAGTCGAAGTAACTGGTCCTGTTACTGTTTTGAAAACGGGAACCCTTACCGCCCAAAGCAGTACAAATACCAAGGGAATGGTGCAAGTGGTCACAAATTCAGAAGGTAGATACTTTGTCCGATTGACTAGTGAGTTTACAACCAAGTTTAGCACGGGTACCGTGACAGTGTACTTATCCACTTCGGAAAGGCTTCAATTAGCTACCTCAGGATCATTCCAATTGGTTTCGATCGTAGGAAAAGCAGGGGAGCATTTCTTTCCTCTTTCAGGCGCACCTGATACAAAATTCACTCATGGAATCATCTGGTGTGGAGCAGCAGCAATTCCATTTGGTTTTGCCCCGTGGATTTAACGGCTTAGAAAGCAGGAATGAACAATCAGATTTGAGTTATGGGGCAAGTGGGTTTCGCAGATCGTGTGAAACATTTGCAATTAGTTCCCTACGGAGACTGTCTACTTTTTCAAATCATCAAAATAAGTCAGGGTTGTTTCTGCCATGTGATTAAAGGTGTTTTCCATTACTGCCAATTCTGAATCGGACTTAGATTCTGGTACTCTCGCAGCCAAATCACCATCCTTAAATCGCTCTACTGTGTGGATGATTTTTCTGAGGTGCCTCGTCAACCAACCAATCAAGACCAATCCAATCAGTAATGCAACAACCAAAGTAATTAGAATAAAATAGAAAGTCAACTGCATCCAAAAGCTACTTAAAAGGCTTTTGGAGATGGTCTCAAATTTTTCGCTGGCTAAAGTGATATAAACATAGCCTAGTAGCTTTGATCACTCATATATAGCAGCCGCAGAAAGGACAGATTGTTCTCCCGGATTCCTGGGATCATCGTTTAGGATAAAATTAGCTCCTTGATCTTGGATATAAGTTTTTACCGGACCCTCTTCCACCCGCTTCAGCACTACTTTTGGTCCAAAATCACATAAGAAAGAATTACTCCTGCCGGATCAAGCAAATAAACCTCTATTCCCGGATTTACCGAAATCATCGAGTGGATGATCACCCCCAATGCCTCCACGTTGACTTTTCCATCTTGGAATGGATTGACTTCTTTGATCAGGTAGTCAGCTACACTGGCATTGAGGCGCTTTGTGGTTTCTTGAAAATACCGTTGGGCAGTAGTAGCAGTAAAAAATACATAAAAGAGCCCTACGATCAATAGAACTAGGATAAAGCTGAGGGATATTTTTCAGTAGAGACTTTTTATATAATAAATTTAAATGTCGTCGCTGAACCGATATCCGACGCCCCAAGTCGTGAGGATAAAGGAAGGATTGTTTGGGTCTTGTTCGACTTTAGCACGCAGCCGATTGATATGCGCATTGACCGTATGCTCGTAGCCACTGAAGTCATAGCCCCAGATAAGTTCAAGTAATTCCCCTCTGGAATAACTCCTGCCAGGATTACGGGCCATTAGCAGTAATAAGTCAAATTCTTTTGGGGTTAGATCTATCCGCTTTTGTTCCAATACGACTTTCCTCTTTTTCTCATCAATTTCTAATGTATTGAAACGCATTTTATTTACCTCTTTTTGAGCTAAAAGTGCGAATTGATCCTGTCTACGAATGATAGCTTTGACCCGAGCAATAAATTCACGGATTTTAAATGGCTTGGTGATGTAGTCGTCTGCTCCAGATTCTAATCCGACAATTTTATCGATTTCTTCTGCCTTTGCGGTGATCATCAAAATTGGGGTATAATTATCCAAGGCACGCAGACGCTGACAAATAGCAATCCCATCCATTTCAGGGAGCATTATATCGAGGATAATCAAGTCGAAAGTATTGGAGTTGGCCTCCTCAAAGCCCAATCTTCCATTATTTTGAATTTGGATTTGGTATTCGAGGTCTTTCAGGTGAATTTGAATCAACTCAGAGATATTCGGGTCATCTTCTACTACGAGTACTTTTTTCATGGGCTACGTAAATCAAATGGGAAGTTAAACTCCGCTTCTCACGAAACTATCACGATTCATAGTTATGGAAAAATCACCACAAATAAATCTAAATTCAGCATGTTATTTTCTGCCTGTTTTTTGAAAACACAATCATAATTTAGGTGCATTTGAAATAATATAAGTTTAATAAAGTAGTATTTCCATCAACCAATCGATTTTTTTTGGTTCTTTTATGCAAGTTGGCTGCTTATTAAGCGATTGTATCCTTGCACAAGTGCTAATTAGTGCTTACCGTCATCCGGAATAAATTTCGCTGAATTCAATCCATCTTAGGAAAACACAATAATCGGGTTTTGATATCTAGCTGAAATTTATGACAATTAAAGTTACCACCTAACAAAAAAAGTATTTGATTTGCGAAAAACACCGCTCCCGGATCTGTAAATTTCATAGCTGCTTTTCTTCCGGGAAACCGGATAAATCTAAAAATTATTTTAGTTGCCCGGTTTAGGTTCAATCTTAAAATAAATATTTCCGTTTAAACGCTAAGCGTTAAACATCAGAACTTATGAAAACAGCCAGCTATTTTATCGCCCTCGGTTTGCTGTTGTCTTTTGCCTGCAATGATCCCGAAATCCCAAAACTCCTAATCCCTATCAATCAGAATCTGGTTCGATTGCATGAAGTGCACAATAAGCCTTTGGCTACACCAGAGGGTAAGTTGAAATCATTATCTTTTTACTCCCGTCCTCAAACGCTTCAATCCAGAACGGATTATTACTATGATGAAGTGGGAAGAGAGTTACTCAAAGTGCGGATTGAAGACGTTGATACTACAGCTATCTATTTGAATGAATACTTGGAAAATAGAGAATTAAACCGGGTGACCGCATTTATGGCAGGAGCTGAAGGCCTATTTTTCAATTTTGATCTGCAACGCATTTATGAAGATGAAGGCCGAACCGTAAGCGTGTGGCAGGGGCGCGAGGGAGAATTTGAGAACTATGAACGCTTTATGTACGATGAACTTGGGCGGAAGATCAGCTATAGACGGGGAAATGATGTGTACTTCGACTTGCACGACTATTTCTACAAAGATGAAAATGACCGACAGATCAGAGAAGAGCATTACCGCCAAGGGGGCATGGTGGACCCATTTTATCGGTATCGCTATGACTATGATGAAAGAGGCCTATTGACAGCCAGATCTTTACAGGTACTATCCATTGAATTTCGCCCGGCATTCGAATACAAGTATGACTTGCAGGGTAGGCTGACAGAAGAGATTACAAATTATTTGTATTTCGGAACGGAACCTATTGAGCGGAAAACTTTTGATTACTACTGAGGTAAGCTAAGCTTCAATATTCTAATAATAATCCTTGATAAAGGAAAAAATATGAGATTAATTGATAACTATCTTCTAAACAACTTTATAACTCGGATCATCGACCTCATAATCAACGTCAATGATTTTTTTAAAAAGAAAACAATATTCGAATTTAAAATTTTATTCCGATTTTATACGCTACCCTTCATTTGAACTTCTTTTCTTATCCCACCAAACATAAATGACAAAACCAATCAAGCTAATGGCACTGACCCAGATAAGCCCACTTTTCAGCCGATCATTTGTCTCACCCAAATAGGCGATCAGCAGGGTTAGTGGTAAAATGCCCAACAGCGTAGCGCCCATAAACCGCCAATATCCCATTTTCAGAATACCCGCCACAAAACTGACGGCATCATTGGAAAGAAAAGGAGAAATCCTGGTGATGATGACAGCCCAAAACCCATATTTGACCAAAAAACCCTCAATTTTTTCTTTCGATTTTGCTCCCAAAATTCGTTCAATTATAGGGGTGCCCAACGATTTTCCTACGCCGTAGCCAATAGTGGAGGCAGTAAATATGGCTATCAAAATGATCAGGGAACCAAATAAAGGACCATAGGCGATGATGGAAACCACCATAACGACTACTGAAGGAATTACAAGCAAGAACATTTGCAGCACCATCACGAAGATGATCACCAAAGGGCCCCACCAACTGAACTGTGATACCCATTTGGCGATTTTTTCTTCATTGCCGCTGCTGAGTGCTTCCCACGATTCTTTGAAAAATTGATTTACACCTGTATTAAAAAAATACAAAAGAACCAACGTTGCCACCAACAAGATGGATAAATAAAGGGGCCATTTTGATTGTTTTTGTTTATCTTCCTTACCCATAAATAATCATGAATTGATAAAAGCGTAGTTTTAACAAGGTTTTTTCTTTATGATTTTAAACTCCATTTTCCGATTTGATATGCTGTCTCCTACTGGATGACAGGAGCATCTTCGAATCAAGTCGGGATTGGTGAAATTAAACAGGAGTTTACGAACAATATCAATGCCAAGGCGGCGCAGCAGGATTTTAATCAGGGAAAAACCATTTCAGCATCTTCTCTCTTTGTTACGGGTTTAAAGGTTTTGAGGTTGAATCTTCCCTAAGATCTCCCTCAGGAAAACGGAATGTGTCAACAAAATACCCATCGGTTTCACGGATCAAACGCCTGGGAATGATTATGAAATCAGGGTAACCGTCCATGAAGGCATTTTACCCCAACTATCGAAGAGTCTCAGTTTAAAGGTATTAAAACTATTTTTTTTCAGATGGTACCTTCTTAAATTTTCCGATACCAGGGCTAAAATCACCAATTTTCCAAGTACAATCAACTTGATATCACCCACTTTAAGACATATTTATTGTATTGTGGGCTTACGGGTGAATAAATCAAAAACCTTGGCGAAACTCTCCGCATCCCCCACATTACCGGGGTAAACCACATAAGGCATCCCCGGAAACGTGGTTTCTTCTCCCAGTTTCCACACTGGAACCCCAGGGATAATTTGCCCCAAAACAATGGCTCTTTTCATTTTTAGCCCCTTCAC
>Ga0105045_10001512_pt1 | contig 19071 bp, 16 predicted proteins | sample MAT02_FD_78089 | JGI IMG/M metagenome (GOLD analysis project Ga0105045, IMG submission 78089) | Freshwater microbial communities from Lake Fryxell liftoff mats and glacier meltwater in Antarctica - MAT-02 (megahit assembly) | ecosystem: Environmental > Aquatic > Freshwater > Ice > Liftoff... | reverse complement strand
GCTTGCCCAGTTCGCTGGCCCTCGTCTGTGCGACAGGGCACCCCTACACGACTGTTCAGCGACGCACATTGCAGCCCGCATTGGATCGTGGCCGCAGCCGGTGCCAGGCGATGGCTTGAGGAGGCCCGTCGTTGCATCAGCCGTGACGCTCGTGCAGCGCCTGTGTCGCCGCCATGAAGGCCGTCTCGACGGCAAGCAGATCGCCCGGTTCGGGCGCACCTTCCCGAGCGCGAAGGCAGCGTTCAGCTTGCCGACCAGGGTTTCGGTGACGCGATCCCCGGGCCAAACCATCACCATCGCCCATACCAATACTTCAACAGCAGAGTTTTCAAGAAGTCCCTCACTTCAGCCAGTTCGCCTCGAATGAGGCGTCCACGCTGGCGCCGCACGAGGGCGGAGCAGCGTAAGTCGTCGAGCGGCAAGCACGTTGTTCTTTGGCGCACCGAGGTACTGACAGCGCGCACGCGATGCCGAACGCAGGCACGCCATGGTGAAGCGCCGCCCAGCAGACCAGAGTGCCCCAGCCGTAGCCGCGTCCTCTGCAGAAGTGCGCCCTCGCGCCAACGGGCGCACTGGGCACGCTATCGCACAGACGAACGGCGGCCCAGCCGATCAAAGTGGTGGTCGCGTTGGCGGGTGCGATCGTTCCGGCGCATCGACTTCCAATTCACAAGGCTCAGCGATGCAAGCAGCAAGGCGGACGCGAAGCGCTCTCGGCAGCGCGAGCAGTCACGACGAGCCGGCGCCAGTTGCCGTCGAGGCAGGCTCTGGCCGCGCGCTGATGGGGGCCCGTTGGCTGCGTATGCCCTTGCTGCCGTTGCTGTGGCTGCTTTGGCCGCTGCTATGGCAGCAGGCTCGGCACGTCCGGGCCACCGTGCCGCGGATGCCCGAGCCACCGGGTCTTCGCGCCGGCACAGCAGGGCACGGTTCGCTCGTGCGCCTTCTGTTGGCTGGCGACTCGGGCGCTGCCGGGGTTGGTGCTACGAGCCAGGAGGAGGCGCTGTGTGGGCAACTGGTTCGGCTTCTGAGCCGGCATCACACGGTGGAGTGGTGTGTGCTGGCAGTCAACGGGCTGGATTCGCCGGGGCTGCTCAAGCTGCTGCAGACCGCTCCTTGCTCACGGTTCGATGTGGTCGTCCTGTCGATGGGAGCCAATGACGCCACGGGTCTGTGCTCGCCGCTGCAGTGGGCCCGGTGGCAGGCCCGACTGGCCGATCTCATTGACCTGCGCTTCGCACCGTCTTTGCTGGTGCACAGCGCCGTGCCGCCCATGCATGCCTGCATGGCGCTGCCGCAACCGCTGCGCTGGTTCATGGGCTGCTGGGCGTGGCAGATGAACACCGCGCTGGCGGGCCAGCTTTCCGACCAGCATCGGCGCACCCTGCACTGGCACCCGGAGTTGACGACGAGCGCCGACATGGCCTCGGATGGCATTCATCCAAGTCCCGCAGGCTACTCGGTCTGGGCCGAGGGCCTGAGCCGGCATATCCTGGCTGCACAGGAGATGACTTCGGGCTGAGCTTCTTGCCCAACTGCACCCACTCGTTCATCGCACCGGCTAATTCAGCGAAGCTTGGCCCGCAGCCACGACTTCAGTGCAGTCGCAACGCCAAGGTTTGAGATGCAGTGTTGCCGGGCAACGATCGCGACCGCGCAAGGGTCAGCCAGTAAAGCAGCCGCCTATAAAACACGGCTGGCACGCAAGGCTTGGCAAGGAGATCGTCAATGCCAGCCTCAACGCAGCGCTGCCGCGCCTGGCCCGCCTCCGCCGAGGTGTAGGCCACGATGGGGACGTCTGCGTATCATGCCAACAGACAGATCGCACGCGTTGCCTGCAGGCCATCCGAACTGGCGGGCTGAAATTCGCGGCGCGCAGTGCGCGGCAGGCGCGATCACCGCGACCGCGGCGAGACGGCGGGAGGCGCTGGACGCCTAGAGGGCGCTGCGGCCGGGCGTGGCTCGATCTTCGACTCCAGCCAGCGCACCGTGTCCACGGCACCGGCCCGGCGCGCCACGGCCAGTGCATCGCGCCCTTGACGGTCGCCGCGTGCGGGCTCGGCACCCGCCGATACGAGGGTCTGCACCATCAGCAGGCGGTTGCCCTGGGCCGCCGCATGCAGCGGCATCAGTGTCGCGCCGCCAGCGTCGTGCAAGTCGGCGCCGGCGCGGGCCAGCAGCGTCACGGTCGCGACATGGCCCCCCGCCACTGCCAGCGCCAAGGGCGACAGGCCGCCCAGCCCGCGACGGCCGGGGTCGGCGCCGGCGCGCAGCAAGGCCGCCACGGCTTCGGAGGCCCCTGTCGACGCCGCCAGCGTCAGCCAGGTGCCGCCGAATACATCCTGGGTGTGCGGGCTCAAGCTGCCCGCACGCAGCGCGGCCAGTGCCGGCGCCCAGTCGCCACGCGCCGCCGCATCGCGCAATGGCTGTTCGGCGGCGTCCGACAGGCGCCGGCCGAAGCCCTCGGAAGGCAAAGGTCTGAGCGCTGGCAACAACACCGAAGTCGGCGGCACGATGGTGGCCAGACGGCCTGCGGGGAAGGTCGCGAACTCTGCGCCGGGCGGCTCGGTCGCCCCCGCAGCGGCGGGCGTGCAGAGGATGGCGGTGGCCCACGCTGCGTGCATCGCGCCGCTCATCAAGCCGCGCTGTCGGCAAAGGCTGTCGAGCCGCACGCCCGGGGTCCCCTTCAGCGACCCGCAGGCGCAGCAGGTGCGGCGGGGCTCGCACCCGCCGGCACCACTGGTGCGGCCGGGCTGGCGCCCGCCGGCATGAGAAGGGCGGCCGGGCTGGCGCCCGTCCGCATGGCCCGTGCCGCCTCGGCACGCTCGCGATAGGCCCCGGCCAGGTTCTCCAGCCGCACGCGGGCGATCTGGAAGAAGAGCTCGGTGGCCGCGAACCGCTGCCACAGGCTGGTGTCCAGCAGACGCTGCAGCAGTTCCTCGTTCATCTCGAACAGGCTGGCGTTGTCGGCCACCACGCGGTCGACGCGGGCCTGCGCCTGGTCGCGCTCGGCCCGTGCAGTGTCCAGGGCACGGCTGCGCGCCTGCACCGACTGGGTCGCCTCGTCGAGTGCCGTGCTGCGTTGCGCGACTTCGGCGCGCAGTTGCGTCAGTTCGGTCTGTGTCTGCGCCAGCGACTGGCCCTGCGCGGCGTCGGACTGGCGAAGCGCCTCCAGTTCGGTCTGCGCCTGCTGGGTCTGGCGCTGCGCGCGCGCCATCGCAGCGCGGGCATTGCCACTGCCTTCTTGCAACTCACGCAACGCCGCCGCCTGCGTCGTGCGTTCGCTTTCGTTCGTGCGCACCTGTTGCTGCGCGGCCTGCAGTTGCGACTGCAGCTGCTGCACCTGCAGGCGCAGGCGCCGCACCTGTTCTTGTTCACGATCGCTCTGGGCCCAAGTGGGCCCGGCGCTGAACGCGAGCACTGCAAGCACCAGCAGGGCCCACAGCCCCAAACGTCCGCTCGCAACGGCTGTCTGGCGACGGCGGCCAGGCCGCGCACACAGGCTAGAAGCGCGCACCCAGGTCCACCTGCATGCTGCGGATGCCGTAGTCGCCGCGACGGCCTTCGACACCCGGCTGCACCGCCATCGGCGCCAGGCTGCGGCCTTGCAGCACGCGCAGGCCCAGCGACAGGTCGCGCTCCAGGCCCCACAACAACCCGGCGCTGAAGCCCGTCAGGTTGGTGCCGCCCAGGCGCAGATCGCTGTCGGTGAAGGCATCGAGCACGGCGTCGCTGCCCAGACGTCGCCAGCCCAGGCTGAACTGCCACTGCCCACGCTGCTGCACGGCCGGCGCGCCGAACACCGCGCGCAAGGCCAGCCCGGTGGACGACCCGTCTGCGATGCGCAGCCCCGTGCGGTTCTCGATCTCCTGGCGATCGAAGGCGGTGTTCTGCACCACCTCGGCCGACAGCAGAAGCACCTGGGGCGCAAAGTGCGAAAGCTCGGCCGCCACCGTCAGCGCCACGGGCGTGAAGCGCGAGGCCAGTCCCCAACGGAAGCGGTCGGGGGTCAGATCGGCGCCGGCCGTGCCTTCGCCCGGGTTGTTGGTCAGGAACAGCGTGTTGCCGCGCTGTCGCAGCGCCGCGCCGTACTCGAAGCGACCGTAGGACGGACCGGCAATGCGCAGCACGGGGTCGTAGTCGTCGTCGATCTGCCCTGCCAGGCCGCTGTAGTTGTATTGCGCCAGCCCCAGCCTGACGCGGGTGCTGGGAAAGTCCATCTGCAGGCCGATCTGCACGCCGCTGAGCGCGCGTGAAGGTGTCGGTGGTGCGTCCTCGCGCAGCGGGAAGTAGCCCAGGGTCAGGAAGGGCTCGAAACGGCCGCCGGCGGCGGGCAGGCGAAATTGCGCCGCCACGCCTTCGAAAGCCAGGTTCTCGCTCCATTGCAGGTCGGTGGCGAACCAGGGGTTGGCGATGCGGCCGGCGCTGATCGAAGCCCAGGCGGCGGGGTCCCAGCGCACGAAGGCACGGTCGAGCAGGAAGCTGTAGCGGTTGGCGTTCTGGCCCAGCGTCTGGTTGGTCGAGACCCGGTCGGTGGCGCTGCCCGTGGCCAGGCGCAGGCCGGTCACCGTTTGATCGTTGATGCGGGCGTTGATGCCCAGGCGCGCCCGCAGCCGCCAGCGCTCGCGGTCTTCCTGCGTGTTGCCCAGGGCCACGTTGTCGCGTGTGCCGGCGGCCAAGTCGGCCGCGCGCGTGACACGCCCGAACGACGACGCCAGCAGTTCCACCGGCGCCAGATTGCCGCCATCGGCGGCGTCGACCTGCCAGCGCAGCCGCATGTCGCCCTCGATGCTGATGCGCTGCGTCCAGGCCGGGACGGCGGCCACCGCCGGCTTTCCCCACTGCTCGGTGCGGGCGGCAGCCAGCACCTCGTCGCGCAACTGGCTGCGGATCTGGTCGCGCACGACCTGGGGCACGTAGGGCACGCGGACGACGTTAGCCGCCGGCTGGGCGGGGGGTGGCGGCGGCGGCGGCGGCGGAGGCGACGGCGCGGGCGCGGGCGCGGGCGCGGGCGATGGCGATAGCGGAGTGGGCACTGCCTGCGCTGCTGTCGCTTGCAGCGGTGCTGGCGGTGCTGGCGCAAAGGCATGCGCCGCCGGGGCGGCGGGCGAGGCACCTCGCGCGGCGGCCATGGCCGTCGTCGTGGTCGCTGCCGCAGTCGTGGTCGGCGCTGTCGACGCAGCACGCTGCACCAGGGCATCGGCGCGTGCCAGCAGGTCGTCGCGCACTTCGCGCTGCACTTCGTCGCGGACCTCGGCGCGCAATTCCTCCTTCAGCTCGGCCCGCAGGCGCTGCAGGGCTTGCGAGGTCTCGCCGCGCGCGGGCTGGCGCGTGGATTCGCGTGTCGCAGCGGACGCGGCAGCGCGTGGCGGCGCGGCCGGCGCGGCCGGCACCACAGGCATCACGCCGGCGCGCGTGCGCGCCTCGCGGATCAGCACGTCGGCCCGTACCCGCGGCAACAGGCCGCGCTGCACCAGCGCCTCGATCAGGGCCTCGGCCTGGGCCAGTTCGGCCGGCGCCGCGATCGAAGCCGCCGTCTGCGCCTGCAAGGGCAAGGGCAGGCCGGCGGCCGCACCCAAAGCCAGGCAAAGCGCGCCCAGGCCGGCACGCGATCGAGGACGGGCATGGGGACGAAAGCGAGAACGGGAACAGGGGGCGAGAGTCATCCGATCATCCGGTTCGAGACCTGCACGCGCAGCGGTTGCGGCAGGCGTTCGGGCGGCGCTGTGGCGGTGCCCGGAAAGCGCAGCAGTGCCGCCCGCAGCGCTTCGTCCACCAGCGGGTCGCCGGTGCTGCCTATCAGTTCGGCGCGGGCCACGCGGCCATCGGCCTGCAGCCAGACGTTGACCTGCAGACGCCAGTCGCTGCGGCGCAGATCTCGCTCGCGCTGCAGATGCTCGTTCAGCGACCGTGCCGCCGCACTGGCGTAAGCCGCAGCAGCCAGCCGGCTGCCGCCGACCGTGGCCTCGGCGGCGTTGCCGATGGCCTGGCCGCGATAGTCCTGCGTCACGTTGCCCGAACTCAGCCCACCGCCGGCGCCTGCACCCGGCGCCTCGTCGGTCTTCAGGGTCTGGGCCTGTGGCGTCTCGGCCGGCCGGGCCTCGGCCGGGGCCGGCTTGTCGGCCGCCTTGGGCGGCGGTCTGTCCTCGGGCTTGGGCGGTGGCGGTGGCGGGGGCGGTGTGTCGGGCAGCAGACGCACGGTCTGCACCTTGCGTTCACGCGGCGGCTCTTCGCTGCAGGCGACCAGTGCGCAACACATCACGCCGACCAGGAGTTGCAACTTCATCACCCGCAGCCCTAAAAGCCGATGCGGCCGGTGGCCAGGCTCATCGACACTTCGGCCTCGTTGGCCAGGTCGATCATGCTGACCACACGGTGGTAGCGCGACTGCCCGTCGCCCTGGATCACGACCGTGCTCCTGGCGTTGCGCGCACGGATGGCGCGCAACTCCGTCAGCACCTCGGCGTCGGTGCGCGGCGTGCCGTCCAGCCGCGCCGTGCCGTCGGGGTCGATGCGCAGCACATGCACCGGATTGTTTTCGGTGCTGGGCGTGGCCGAGGGCTTGGGCAGGGCTACCGCAATGCCCTGCACCGAGGCCGTGGTCATCAGGATGAAGACGACCAGCAGCACGTAGGCCAGGTCGAGCATGGGCGTGACATTGATCGTGTCGTAAGGGGTGGCGTCCTGCTGCACTTTCATGACGGTGTCCCTGGAACTCAGCGCGAGCGTTGCGTGACCAGGCCGATTTCGGTGATGTCCAGCTTCTTCACCGCCGCCAGCACCGAAATGACCTTCTCGTACGGCGCTTCGGCGTCGCCCTTCAGCACCACCGGCAGGTTCGGGTTGGCGGCCTTGTACTGGGCCAGCAGCCCGGTCAGCTGTTCGAGCGTGACGGGGTAGGCGTCGAGGTAGAGCGTGCCGTCGGCGGTGATGGTGACGGCCCGCGTCTGCGGCTTTGCCAGGTTGCCCGCCGCCCGCGTTTCTGGCGCATTGACACGCACCCCCTGCACCGAAGCCGTGGTCATGATGATGAAGATGACCAGCAGCACATACGCCAAGTCCAGCATCGGCGTGATGTTGATGTCGTCATAGGGCTCGTTGTCGCCCTTGATGTCCGCCGACATGCTCAGCGCTGCCCGTAGCGCTCGGCGACGCGGGTCACGAACTCGTCGACGAAGATCTGCATGTCGGCCGAGATGTTCTTGATGCGCGAGGCCAGATAGTTGTAGCCGAACAGCGCCGGGATGGCGACCGCCAGCCCGGCCACCGTGGCCAGCAGCGCAGCGGCGATGCCGGGCGCGATGGCATTGACGTTGACGTCGCCGGCCTGAGCAATGGCCGCGAAGGTGATCATCACGCCCACCACCGTGCCCAGCAGACCGAGAAAGGGCCCGCCGGAGATGGCGATCGTCAGCAGCACCATCAGCGAATTCAGCCGTTGGCTCTCGCGCACCATGTCGGCATCCACCGCCGCCTTGACGGCGTCCATCGATGCTCCGGACAGCGGCAGCGCGCCGGCCTCGCCGATACCGCGCTGGCGCAACTGCGCGATGCCGGCGTCATACAGCCGCGCCAACGGAGAGCTGGCGTGGACCTGGGCACCTTGCGCCAGCATCGGGTCGGCGCTGGCGCGAAAGCCGAGCAGAAAACCGCGGTTGCCGCGGTCGACGCGCTGCACCAGCACCGTCTTGTCGATCATGACCCAGATCGCTATCACCAGCATCACGCCGCACAGCCCGATCACGACCCAGGCGTCGATGGTCAGGTTCTTGACCAGGATGCCGATGTAGCCGCCCTGAGCGCCATCGCCGTCCTCGCTGACCTGGCCTTCACGCTGCAGCATGCTGGCCACCAACTTGGCGTCAGCGCCTTGCGCGGCGCGGTTGAACTTCATCCAGTCGGCACTGCGCAGCGTGCCGGACAGCTGCAACTCGTCGATCAGCCCGGCATAGCCGGCGCCCAGACGCAGTGCGCCCTCGATGGCGGGCGCGGCCGGGGCCAGATCGGCCTGCGCGGCCTGCGTGCCGTCGACGTACAGCGTCAAGCGGCCCGCGCCCACCGTCAGCCCGATGTGGACCCAGGCCGAAGGCGGCAGCGCCCCGCCTTCGATGCGCTGACGGCCGAGGCCGGCGACGACCTTGCCCGATGCGTCCAGGCCGACCGTCAGCGGGCCCTGCGCGAACAGGGTACCGCCCAGCAGCGCCGGTCGCGCCCACAGGCTCAGGCTGAAGGGCGCGCCCGCTGCAGCGCGCAGCCGATCGGCGGGCGCAAGCTCGAGCCCCGCCCCGGCGTCGAAGCGCGCGCTCTGGCCGATCATGCCGTTGGGCTCGATGGCGAAGGTCGGTGCCGTCGGTGCCGCTGGCGCGGTCGGCGCGGTCGTTGACGTCGTTGACGTCAACAGTGCGCCGCCCGCGTCACGCATCGCGCCGTTGGGGTCGTCGAAACGCAAGGTGAGCAGGGCCCCGCTGTCGACCACCGGCGTCTGCGGTTCGGCAGCGACGCCCTCGGCCGCCGCATAGACGCGCAACAGGTTGGTGTCGGTGCCCGGCGCCACCGTCGGCACGGCCACCCACAGCACAGCCAGTTCGGCCACGGCGTCATAACGCTCGACCTGAAAGCGCAGCGGCGTCTTGTCGTCGGCGGCCAGCACGCGCAGGTCGCTGCCGTCGGTGCGGGCGTCGAGAAAGTCGAAGTTGCCGGAATGCAGGCGCACCGGCACCGCCACGCCGCTGAGCGCCTCGCTGATCGGCACGCCGGCCTGGCTGGTGTTGAGCACGACCTGCGTGCGCAGCTTGTAGCTTTCGTTCCACCAGGCGGCCACGGGCGTGGCCACCGCCAGGCTCAGCAGCAGCAGAAGGGCCGGGCGCGTGAACCATGCCAGGGGCCTCACAGCAGGCTCCGGGTCATCGCGCACGCCACGGCCTGGGCCCGGTTGGCAGCGCCCAGTTTGCGCAGGATCTTCTGGACATGGTTCTTAACGGTCAGTGCACTGATGTCGAGTTGCAGGGCGATTTCGGCATTGCTTTTGCCCTCGCGCACCCAACCCAGGATCTGGCGTTCACGTTCGGTGATGGGCGAGATCTCGCGCTCGGTGGCTGCCGGCTTGATGGCAGGCGCCAGCCCCATTTCGCGTTCGGTCGCCTGCACGCGGACATAGGTGGCGTGCAGGTGCGGCAGCACCAGTTCCAGCGCCTGGCGATGGCCGGGGTCCCAGCGGCGGCCGAGTGCGGCGAAGATGAAAACGCTCTCCAGCTCGGCTGGCCGCTGCGGTCGCGCAACGCCATGCACCAGCAGTTCCTTCACGTCGGCACGGCGCAGGGCCTCGGCCTGGGTCTCGGACACCGCCGGCGGCAGGCGGTCGAGTTCGATCACGACCGCACGCCCGACCGCAGCGATCCAACGGTCCACCGCCACGCGCGACAGCGCCGCGCTGGCCGTCTCGAAGGCATCGAGCAGCGGTGGCGCGAGGGCGACGTTCTGGAAACTCTCGAACTCCAGTTCTCGCCGGCGCCGCTGGTAGGCCGCGCACACCAGCAGCTCGTGCGGGATCAGCGGGTGCAGATAACTTTGGGCCCATACGAAAAACTGGGAGCGTCGCTGCACGGCCGCAGCCGTCTGGATCAGGCGCATCACACCCTCGCCATGCCTGCCCCCAGGCAGGTCGAAGTCTGGCTCGGTGTGGAGGTTCTGGGACGACACGACGAGTTCCACGGGGACGGAGGCAGCAGGAAAGGGGCGGACGCTACGGATGCGGGGTGACGGTGCGCTGTGCTGTCGGGTCGATAACGTGAGCCGAACGGCTCATCGGACATACCGGCCCCTGGCGCCGTGCGCTGGTGCACCCGCTAGGCAGCTGCCGCAAGTTAGACGCGGAATGTGAAGACCGCAGGTCAGGACGGCGACAGAGCTGCGACAGTCGCAAGACAGTCCCAAGACAGTCGCAAGGCAGTCGCAGGAAAGACGCGGGAAAGCCCCGGACGCGCAGAGCAATGGGCGCACAGCCGGGCGGGGCTGCAGCAGACCTTGTGCGCAGGGACCGGAATGAGCCGAACGGCTCATGCGCGCCGATTGGCGCTGCCTCTGCGGCGCGTCGCAGACGGCATTGCGGCGCACTGAAACAGCCTCGGAAGTGTCACCGCCTCTGCCTATCGTGTCGGCGGCGAGTCATGCGCCCGCCTGCCATGGCGGGCCTCGCGATCCCGTTGGTGATCGTGAGCGTGATCGTCCTTGCTGCCCCTGCCTCTGTTGTCACCCTGCGCCCATGTCCCGCCCATCCCGCGCCCCTGCCTGGCCGTCCCCGCCTGCCACGTCCGCCACGTCAGCGTGCCCGCTGCGGCGACACGTCCATCGCGGTGGCCGCGTGGCGTTGCTGGCTGTCCTGGTGCTGTCGCTGGCGGCCTGCTCGGGCCCTGGCGACGGCACGACCGCGAGCCAGATCGTGGCCCGCGTCAACGGGCAGGAAATCTCGGTGCACCAGATCAACCAGCGCATGCAGGCCCTGCCACCGGGCACGGCGGCTTCGGCCGCCCAGGCGCAGGCGCGCGAGGTGCTGGAGCGGCTCATCAGCCAGGAAGTGGCGGTGCAGCAGGCGCTGGCGGCCAAGCTCGACCGCGAACCCAATGTGATGCAGGCGCTGACGGCCGCACGCCGCGAGGTGCTGGCCCGCGCCTGGCTGGACCGCGTGGCCGCCGGCGTCGAAGCGCCCGATGTCGCTGCGCTGCGCACCGTCTACGACGCGCAGCCTGATCGGTTTGCCGCGCGTCAGGTGTTCGACCTGCAGGAATTGCTGGTGCCGGTGACGCCTGCGCAGTTCGAGGCCCTGCGCCAGCGGGTGCAGACTGCACGCAGCGCCGAGGAGATCGGCGCCCACCTGCGGGCGCAAGGCCTGCCGTTGCAGGCGGCGCGCAGCACGGTGGCGTCTGACGCGGTGCCGCCTGCGCTGTTGCAGCGGCTGCTGGCGATGCGTGACGGGCAGGCGGTGCTGATGGGCGCACCGGGCGCCGCGCGCATCGTCGTGCGTGTGCGCGCGAAGCCGGCGCCGCTGAGCTTTGAGCAGGCCAGGCCGCGCCTGCAGCAGACGCTGCTGACGCAACGCCGCAACGAGACGCTGGTGGCGCGCCTGGACGAGGCCACGCGCGCGGCCGAAGTCGAGCGCCTCGGTGACTTTGCGGCGCCGGCTGTCGTGGCGGGTGCGAGTGCGGGTGCGGGTACGGCTGCGGCGGCAGACACCACCAAGTTAGCGACGCCGGTTGCCCCGGGCTCGACCGTGGCTGCACCCACCACGCGCGAATCGCCGGCCAGTCCCGAGGACATCCGCAAGGGACTGGCCGGCCTGCAATGAGCCCGAACCTCGACATCCGCGCCCGTTTCACCTGCGCCCGTTTCCTCTGCGCCCGTTCCACCCGCGCCGATTCGGCAACCACCCCGTGCTGAAGCAGCCATGACCGCAGCCCAGTTCCTGGCCATCCTGCGCGGCCGTTGGCGCATCGCCCTCGGTCTGCTGGCCGCGGCCATGGCCGTGGCGGTGGCGATTTCGCTTTTGCTGCCGCCGCGCTACGTGGCACGGGCCTCGGTCGTGATCGATGTCAAGGCCGCCGACCCCATCGCCGGCGGCAATTCGCCGGCCGTGCTGGCACCCAGCTACATGGCCACGCAGGTGGACATCATGGAAAGCGAGCGCGTGGCGCGGCAGGTGGTGCGGGCCTTGCAGCTCGACCAGGCCGAGGCCATGCGCAGCCAGTGGCAGCGCGAGACCGGGTCCCAGGGCGACTTCGAGTCCTGGCTGGCGCGGCTGTTGCAGCGCCGGCTGGAGGTGCGGCCGGTGCGCGAGTCGAACATCCTGGAGATCGAGTTCGCGTCCATCAACCCGCGCTTTTCTGCCACCGTGGCGAATGCCTTTGCGCAGGCCTATCTGGACACGGTGCTGGAACTGCGCGTTGAACCGGCTCGCCGGTATACCGAGTTCTTCGAGGACCGTTCGCGCCAGCTGCGCGAGCGACTGGAATCGGCCCAGGCCAAGCTGTCGGCCTTCCAGCGCAGCAAGGGCATCGTCGCCACCGACGAACGGCTGGACCAGGAGACTGCGCGCATCGGTGATCTGTCCACGCAACTGGTGGTGCTGCAGGCTGCCAGCGCCGACAGCCGCGGCCGGCAACTGGCCGCCGGCATCGCGCCCGAGGCGCTGCAGGACGTCATCAACCACCCGGTAGTGCAGGGCCTGCGCATCGAACTGGGGCGCCAGGAAGCGCGGCTGAAGGAGTTGTCGGCACGGCTGGGCGATGCCCACCCGACGCTGCTGGAGACCCGCATCGCGGTGGCCGAATTGAAAGAGCGCCTGCGGTCCGAGACCCAGCGCCTGTCGGCCAGCGTGGGCATCAACAGCATCCTCAGCGAGAGCCGCGAGGCGCAGGTCAAGTCGAGCCTGGACGCGCAGCGCGAAAGGGTGCTGCAGCTGAGGGGTGCGCGCGACGAGATGACGGTGCTGCAGCGCGACACCGAACTCGCGCAGCGCGCCTACGACGCGGTGTCGGCGCGCCTGACCCAGATGTCGCTGGAGAGCGACAGCGAGCAGACCAATGCCTCGCTGCTGGCGACCGCCACCGAACCGTCACGCGCCAGCTTTCCGAACTGGCCGCTGAACCTGCTGCTGGGTCTGGCCGCCGGACTGCTGCTGGGCATGCTGGGGGCGCTGGGGCGCGAGTCGGCCGACCGCAGGGTGCGTGCCGTCGAGGACGTGGCGCGCGAGCTGCAACTGCCGCTGCTGGGCGAGGTGCTGCCGCAGGGCCTGGACGCGCCGGCGGCGGTGGAACTGCTGCGCCCGCCCGGGCGCGCTGCGGCGCAAGGCGCATGAGGCCCGGAGGCCCTGGCATGGACAGCTTGAATATCAGCAAAGGCACCGGTACCGGGGTCGGCACCGGGATCGGCATCGCCGCCGACACCCAGCGCGCATCGCGCGACGGCCCCATCGGCGACCTGCTGAGCCAGGCGCGCGACCTGCAACCCGAACAGGTGCAACGCATCCTGGATCACCAGCGCGAACATGGCGTGCGCTTCGGTGAGGCGGCGGTGGCGCTGGGCCTGGCCGGGGCCGCCGACGTGGCGCGTGCGCTGTCGCAGCAGTTTCGTTATGCCACCGCCCGCCCGGGCTCGGCAGACGCAGCGGCGCTGTCGCCTGAACTGGTGGTGGCGCATGCCCCGTTCTCGCCGCAGGCCGAGGCTTTTCGCGGCATCCGCGCCCAGCTCAAATTGCGGCTGCGCGAGCGGCCGGGCCCGCCCACGGTGGCCGTGGTCAGTGCGGAACGCGGTGATGGGCGCAGTTATGTTGCGGCCAACCTGGCGGTGGCCTTCAGCCAGCTGGGCGGCCGCACGCTGCTGATCGACGCCGACCTGCGGCATCCGCGCCAGCATGCCTTGTTCGGCATCGCCACCGGCGCCAGTGCGGCAGGGGGGCTGGCGCACATGCTGTCGGGGCGCGACGACGCCCTGGGGGTCGAGGCGGTGGCCAGCCTGCCCAGCCTGTTCGTGCTGCCGGTGGGTGCCGTGCCGCCCAATCCGCTGGAACTGCTGGAGGGCGCGGTGCTGCGGCGGCTGCTGGACGATGTGCGCGGCAAGTTCGACCACGTCATCGTCGACACGCCGTCCGCCATCCAGGGCATGGACGGCGCGGTCACCGCGGCCGCGTGCGGGGCGGCATTACTGGTGTTGCGGCCCGACACCAGCCGCCTGGTACCAGCGCAGGACCTGCGTGCGGCGGTGACGGCGGGTGGCGCACTCACCGTCGGTGCGGTCTTCAACCGGCCCGGTGCCGGCCGGCGCTGAGCGGGTGATCGGCGTGGCGATGCAACCGACTCTCGATCCCGCCATCGGCGCAGCACCGCTGGCCGCTGGGGACACTGGGACCAGCGCTGTCAGCGCAAACAACGGTCTCAGCGGCCTCAGCGGCCTCAGCGGCCTCAGCGCCGTCCTGCGCGCACTGCGGGCCGGTGCCGCAACGCCGCTGTTGGCACTGGCCCTGCTGACGCTCGGCTCGCTGTGGACGTTGACGCAGCAGGTTTGGAGGCACGAGGAACAGAGCCACGGCCCGGTCATCCTGGCGGTGGCCGCCTGGCTGCTGTGGCAACACCGCGCGCGTCTGGCGGCGCTGCCACCGGTGGCGCTGCGCAGCACGGCCGGGGTGATGGCGCTGGCGCTGCTGGGGCTGGGGTGGGTGGCCTGGGTGGTGGGCCGATCGCAGGCCGTGCTGCAACTCGAAGCCCTGGGGCCCTGGCTCATCGGCGTCGGGCTGCTGCTGCAGCGCTGCGGCTTGCCGGGGCTGCGCATCGCCGCCCTGCCGCTGCTGGCGCTGTTGCTGGTGGTGCCGCTGCCCGGCCTGTGGGTGCAGGTGATCACGCTGCCGATGAAGATCGGCGTCTCGCACGTGGCCGAGTGGCTGCTGCACACCGCCGGCTACCCGGTGGCGCGCAACGGCGTGGTGCTGGCGGTGGACCAGTACCGCCTGCTGGTGGCCGATGCCTGCGCCGGCCTGGCGTCGATGTTCACGCTCGAGGCCATGGGCCTGCTGTACATGCAGTTGCGCGGCTCCGTGCCGCGCTGGCGCGACGTGCTGCTGGGGCTGCTGCTGGTGCCCATCGCGCTGACGGCCAATCTGGTGCGCGTGGTGGTGCTGGTGCTGGTCACCTTCCACTTCGGCGACGCCGCCGGGCGCGGCTTCCTGCACGGCGCGGCCGGGGTGGTGCTGTTCGGCGTCGCCATGGTGCTGATGCTGGCGGTGGACGGCCTGCTCGCGCGGCGCTGGCCGCAGACGCCGGGGGCGCGGTGATGAAGCTCGAACCTGGTCCCGGGCCTGAACCCGGCCCCGGACGCGGACCCGGGGCGGAGCGCCGTCAGCTGCTCTGCGCCGCCGGGCTGCTGGCGGCCTGGCCGGCCGCCATCGCGCTGCAACCCCGCCGGCGCACGGCCGACGTGCGCGGCGCCATCGACCTCGCCCAACAGGTGCCGACAAGCTTCGGGGCCTGGCGTCCCGACCCGAGCTTGCGCCCGGTCCTGCCCGACCCCGCCGCACAGGCGGCTATCGACCTCGTCTACACCCAGACCCTGGCGCGCACCTACGCCGGACCGCGCGGCGCGCGCGTGATGCTGTCCATCGCCTACGGCAACGACCAGGCTTCTGAAGCGACGGCCGTGCATCGCCCCGAGTTCTGCTACCGCACGCAGGGCTTCAGCGTCACCGATCTCGGCGTGCACCAGATGGCGCTCGGCGCCTCGGGCCTGGCGGTGCAGCGCCTGCAGGCACGCCTGGGCGGCCACATCGAGCCGATCACCTACTGGATCACCCTGGACGAGACCGCCACCTTGCCGGGCCTGGGCCGCAAGTGGCAGCAGATGCGCCACGGCCTGGCCGGATGGATCGCCGATGGCATGGTGGTGCGCATATCGACACTCGGTGTGGCCGAGGCGGCCGCGTTTGCCGTCCACGACCGCTTCGCCGCCGACCTGTTGGTCGCTCTGCCAGCGCCCATGCGCCCGCGCTATTTCGGACGCGGAGCGCTGGCGTGAGCGTGCTGCGTGCCAGCAGCCTGCTGATCGGCGAGCAGTGGGCACGCACGGCGCTGACGGCCGTGCTTTCGGTGTGGATCGCGGCGCGGCTGGGGCCGGCGGAGTTCGGGCTTTTGAACCTCGGCTCGGCACTGGCGGCGATGGGCTTCGTGCTGATGGGGCTGGGGCTGGACCTGCCGCTGCTGCTGCGCCTGGCGCGCGGCCGGCCGGCCGCCAGGGTGCTGCCCGTGGTGCTGGCCCTGCGCGGCGCTGCGGCGCTGCTGGCGCTGGTCCTGGCGGCGCTGTCGGCGCTGGCACTGCGCAGCGGCGATGGGGCCGCGCAGACGGTGCTGCTGCTGGTGGCCCTGGCCGTGCCTGCCTACGTGCCCTGTGCGCTGGAACTGCCGCTGCGCGCCGCGCAGCGCCCGGGCGGGCTGGTGCTGGCCCGCGGCTTGGCGAGCCTGCTGGCCGCGCTGGCGAAGCTGACGGCGCTGTGGCTGGACGCCAGCCTGCTGACCTTCGCCCTGCTGGTGGTGCTGGAGGCCGCGCTGGCGTCACTCTTCGTTGCCGTGGCCTGGTGGCGGCTGTGCGCCACCGGCCTGGTGCTGCGGCGGCGCAGTCTGGCCCTGCTGCGGCCGCTGCTGGGCGCCGGCCTGCCGATGCTGGCGACCTCTTTCACGGCCGCGCTGCACCAGAAGGCCGACCTGCTGACCCTGGGTCTGCTGGGCGGCATCGCTGCGGTGGCGCTGGGGCTTGATGCCGTGGCGCTGGGGCTCGGCGCCGTGGCGCTGGGGCATTACGCCGTGGCGCAAAAACTGGGCGAGCTGATGCTGCTGGCGCCGACGGTTTGCGCCGACAGCGTGCTGGCACAGCCGGGCGGCCCCGGTGCTGCCGGTGCTGCGGGCGCAGCGGGCACATCGGGCACAGCGGGCATAGCGGGCGAATCCGGCACAGCGAGCACGGCGAGCGAGCAAGCCGCCTTCGACCTCAGCTGTGCCGCCGGCTGGGTCGGTGCGCTGCTGGTGGCTGCCGCCACGCCCTGGGCCGTGCCGGCGCTGTTCGGCAGCGCCTACGCGCCCGCCGTGCCCCTGGTGCACTGGCTGGCCGCGGCTGCGGTGCTGATGGCGCTGGAGCCGCCGCGCCGCCGCTGGCTGATGCGCCAAGGCCTATCGTCGCTGGGCTGGCGCCTGGGCCTGATCGGCGCCGGGCTGACGGCCGTATTTGCCGTGCTCTTCACTGCGCTCCTCACTGCGCCGTTCATTGCGCCGCTCACAGCGCCGCTCACAGCGCCGTTCACCGCGGCGTTCACTGCGCCCTTCGCCGACCTTTTCGGCAGTGCGGCAGGGGCCCATGGCGTGGCAGCGGCGGCGGTGCTGTCGTGGGCGGCAGTGACCGCGATCGCACCCTGGCTGCACCCGCGGGCACGACCGCTGGCCGCTCTGCAATGGCACGCCCTGTGGCCTTGGGGACGACTCATCCGCTTGCGACGCCTGGGTGGTCTGCGCCAACCGGATCGTGCGGGCGGCGTGCGCCAGGGCGCCGCCGCGCCATCCGGCGGGGGTCAGCCATGAACCGTGCTGCCACGTGGAATCCTGCCGTGCGGGCCGTCATGCCAGCAAACGCATCTGCGACCGTGCCTGCCACCTTGTTTCCCACGGCACCCACGGCACCCACCGGCACCGCGCTGTGGCGCGAACGCGGCCAGCCCGACCGGTCCGACGCGCCCGACGCGCCCGCTGCGCCGCCCCTGACCGCGCCACCGTCATCGCTCGCCAGCGGCGCCACGCGACCCACCGTGCTGTACGTGCACCAGTCCAGCGACCTGTACGGCAGCGACCGGGTGCTGCTCGAGGGCTGCAGCGCGTTGTCGGCGGCGGGCGGGCATCCCATCGTCGTATTGCCGCCCGGCGGGCCGCTGGTCGAGGCCCTGCGCCAGCGGCAGATCGAATGCCACACATTGCCGGCCGCAGATTTGCTGAAACTCGAGCGCGGCGGTCTCGGCGCCATGGCGCCGCTGCGCCTGGCCGTTGCCGTGCCGCGCATGCTGCGGCGTCTGGACAGCGTCGTCGCCGGGCGCGAGGTGCATCTGGTGCAGAGCAACACGCTGGCCGTGCTGGGCGGCGCACTGTGGGCGCAGTACCGCCGTCGCCCGCACCTGTGGCATGTGCACGAGATCATCGAGCAGCCGCGCATCGCCGCCCGGGTTCTGCCCTGGCTGGTGCGCCATCTGTCGACCCACGCGCTGTGCAACTCGCTGGCCACCCGGCGCTGGCTGCTGCGCGCTGAACCCGGTCTGGCTGCGCGCAGCAGCGTGGCGTGGAACGGCAGCGCCGACATGCGGGCGCTGGCAACAGCCGCCGCCGGCGCCCCGTCGGACTTGGCCACGCGCTTTCGCCCCGGCGGTGCGCGCCTGGCCATCGGCCTGGTGGGCCGCATCAACCGCTGGAAGGGCCAGTGCCTGCTGGTCGATGCCGCCGAGCGGCTGGCGGCGCGTGGTTACAGCGACTTCTCGCTGGTCTTCGTCGGCAGCCCGCCGCACGGTCAGGACATCTGGCAGCAGCGTCTGCGCCAGCGCATCGCCGCGTCGCCGCTGGCGTCGCGCATCTGCGAGACCGGCTTCGTCGCGGACATGGCCGACACCTATGCCGCGCTCGACATCGTGTGCGTGCCCTCGCTGGAACCCGAACCGTTCGGCCTCGTGGCGGTCGAGGCGATGTCGGCCGGCCTGCCTGTGGTCGCATCGGCGGGCGGGGGCCTGAGCGAAGTCGTCGTGCACGGCGGCACCGGCCTGCTGCACACCCCCCGCGATGCCGACGCCCTGGCCGATGCATTGGCGCCGCTGCTGGCAGACCCGCTGCGCCGTCAAAGCCTGGGTGCCGCAGGCCGGCGGCGGTGGGAGCGCGAGTTCAGCGCCGAGGCGATGGGCCGGCGTCTGTTGCACACGCAGCAACAGTGCCTGCGGGCGCACCGGCCATGAGTGCAGCGCGCCGGTTTTTGCTGCCTGCCGAGCTGTCCAGCGTCGCCGTCGCGGCCCCGCAGTGGCCGTTGTGGTCGCTCGGGCTGCTGGTGCCGCTGACGCTGCTGCTGCCGCTGGCGCTGGGCACGGTGCTGTGCCTGCTGCTGCTGGCGCTGGCCACCGTGTCGCAGCTGGCCGGGCGTCGGCCGCTGCCACCGGCCCTGCTGCGGCCGCTGCTGCCATTGGCGGGGCTGCTGCTGGTGGGTGCCTTTGTCGGCGCCGGCGCCGAGCCTTACGTGTGGATGCGTGATGCCTGGTACATCGTCAACCCGGCGCTGTACCTGGCCGTGGGCTTTGTGCTGGCGCGGCAGGCCACCGACGCGGCGCGGGGCCTGCGCGCCTTGCTGCTGGGCTGCACCGTGGTTGCCCTGCTGCATCTGAGCTGGCTGCTGCGGCACCCTGAACTGCTGGGCTATTCGTCGGTCGAGGTGCGCACCGCCATCGGCCCCGGCTTCTTCGCGCCCGTGCTGGCACTGCTGCTGCTGCTGTCGCATTGGCGGCGCTGGCGCGAAGGGCTGCGCCTG
>Ga0105045_10001511_pt1 | contig 19072 bp, 12 predicted proteins | sample MAT02_FD_78089 | JGI IMG/M metagenome (GOLD analysis project Ga0105045, IMG submission 78089) | Freshwater microbial communities from Lake Fryxell liftoff mats and glacier meltwater in Antarctica - MAT-02 (megahit assembly) | ecosystem: Environmental > Aquatic > Freshwater > Ice > Liftoff... | reverse complement strand
TCTTGGGCGATTGGTGGGCCGGCGTCGAGGACTCCTTGTCCCACCCTACGTTTCAAGCGACTCAAGAATCGAACGTGGTTTCGGGACGATTCCTGAGCAACAATTTAGCAACTGCACGACCGGCGCGCGGGTGGCTGATAGTGACCGCGTGGCCGGCACTACATTTCGAGGCGTCGTTTCAATTGTTGCGAGTGGTCACGTCGGCGTTGGATTAATTGATCGGGTGTGATGTCTTGAGTGTACCAGCCAACCATCTCGATCAATTCGGCGTGGTCAATCGGCTTGGACAGGTAATCGTCGCAACCGCCGTCGAGACATCGTTCGCGGTCGCCCATCATCGCGTCAGCCGTCAGCGCGATGATCGGCCAATTGACGCCTGCGGATCGCAATTCCGCGGTCGCTTGCAAGCCATCGACTTTGGGCATTTGCATGTCCATCACGATCAGGTCAAACGGTTCGCCGGATTGTCGCGACGCGAGCGCGACATCGATCCCCTGCCGGCCATCTTCCGCCATCACGACGATCGCGCCGGCTTTCTCCAAAAAGTGTTGGCTGATGTGTCGTACGTCTCGCCGATCGTCAACGACAAGCACACGGCACGACAACTGGCGTGGCGGACGCGTAACGTTTTGCGTGTCCTCGGTATGATCGTCCAGCACCGGTCGAACTCGCGTCGCCGCTTCATCGGCATCGATTGGCAACCGGACGCTGAATGTCGACCCGCTGCCGACCGCGCTTTGCACGGCGATGGTGCCACCCAGCATGTTGACCAAACGGTCGCTGATCGCGAGCCCAAGTCCGCTGCCGCCAAATTTCCGGGTCACCGCCGTGTCGCCCTGCGAGAACGGTTTAAACAACCGCGTCAATTGCTCCTCGCCGATCCCGATGCCCGTATCGGTCACGGAAAACTCGATCATTGGGCTCGGTTGCTCGTGCATGGTGATGCGGAGCGTGACGGACCCTTCGCCAGTGAACTTGATCGCGTTGCCGATCAAATTGATCAGCACTTGGCGAAGCCGAGTCGCATCGGTGCGAATCGATTGCGGCACCTCAGTCGCAAATTCGACATTTAACGCCAGTCCCTTTTCGCTGGCCCGAACGGACATCAACGAGCGGATATCGGCGACCAAACGAACCATGCTGACGTCCGACAAATCGACGTCCATCTTGTTGGCTTCGATCCGCGACAGGTCCAAAATGTCGTTGATCAATTCGAGCAGATATTGTCCGTTCTTTTTAACGATCAAGACGCAATTGCGATTGTCGGGGTCCTTCAAATGGCCCAGCAAAACGTCGGCATAGCCAAGGATGGCGGCCATTGGAGTGCGGATCTCGTGGCTCATGTTGGCCAGAAATTCGCTCTTGGATTGGTTAGCCGCAAGGGCCACCCGCTCGCTTTCGATCAGCCTCTGCTCCTGCTGCTTTCGCTCGGTGATGTCCAGCACGATCGCGCTGACTGCCGTCACCCGGGATCCCCGGTTCGACCCGTTGTTATCGAGTTCCAGTGGATAATAGCTGACCAACCAAGTCCGCTCGTCATCACCCGCCAGCGTCGTGCCGACAATCTCGACGTCCAGCATCGGTTCACCCGTTTCAAAAACCCGTTCATAAAGCGGTTTTATCTTGTCCTTCAGGCTGACCAACAATTCATCGGCACGGCGTCCGATGTGTTGATCACGGGGGATGCCATTGATCTTTGCTAACGTTTGGTTGACCCGCAGGAATTTATAGTCACGATCGATCAACGACATGCCAACCGGTGCGGATTGATAAATCAATTCCAGTTCGCGTTTCTGTTGCGCGATCTCGGATTGGGCGACGTCCAGGTCGATGCGTGCCTGGCGTTGATCTTCGGTGTCCGTGATCGTCCCGACCCACTCGATGATTTCACCATTTCCATCAAGCACCGGTACCGCTTCGGCGAAGTACTCGCGATGCTTGCCGCTGGCTTGGTGCCAAATGCGACCGGTCGCTTGGAAGATGCTTCGATTGGCCCTGGCCTGGTGCCACTCCTGTCCGATGCGTTCGCGATCCTGCTCGGCGATCGCCAGTGACCAACCGCTGCCCCGGTGTTGGTCAAATGTTTGGCCCGTGTATCGTTCCCACGAAATTTGGGGCGTCACAAATTCGCCGTTCGTGTTGGTCGACCAAACAATGCTTCGCGTCCCGCTGAGCAACGCCTCGTAACGCGCCGTCGCGGCTTTCAATTCCGCTTCCGACTTGATCCGTTGGTCGACTTCGGTTTGCAATCGCTGGTTGTTCGCGTCCAGCGAAGGATAATGCAACACCTTGGGAACGTTCTTGATCAATGCAATCACGGTCGCCCACGATACGACCGCGGTGATAAGTTTGACCAGTCCCGAAAGCCGATAGACGGGTTGCCAGAAAATGACCGCCTCGATCAGGTGCGTCGTGCCGCAGGCGACGATAAACGCGGCAAACAAAAAGAAGATTCGCCGCAGGGGCAAGTCATCCCGCCGGCGCGCGAAATAAAGCAGCACGACCGGGATAGCAAAGTACGCAGCCCAGATCGCGAGGTCCGAGCCGATGTGGAGCCAGCCAAGGGAATCCGACCAATTGCCGCAATACCATCGCGCCGGAAAGTCAGACGTGTCCAGCAGGTTGCGAAAGAAATCGAACATGAAACCGCTCTCAATCACCCTTTCTATTGGACCGGATGACGCACCCGGAAGGGGCATATTAGAACGCGGCTATCCATTCTGGACAATGAATCCAAGTGCGGTTTCCCGAGAACCTGGGACCGGCTTCCCGCCAAGCGTTATCGCCAAAACAGTCCGGCGACAGCGTCAGCGGCGCGTGATGTCCGGTCGCGTGGCGACGTCGGCCTCGGGTTCGACGATTCTTCGAGATAGGAACAATCGTTTGTGGACGCCGGTCGGCATCAAATCATGCGTCATCGCGATCGCCTGCCGCGTGGATTCCGCGTTGCCATCATCGGCAATGACGATCACGCCCTGGTGCAGACCGACCTGTTTCGCAAACTCATCCTTTGATGCCACGTCAAAATAGGACACCCGTGACGCCGGCAATTGCAAACCGCTGGCGTGTGGTTTTTCTCCAAAAAACAGGATTGGCGAATCAGGATACTCCTGGGCGACTGCGGCGGTTTTGGAATACAACGATCTCGCGGTGGCTACCGAAGGGATGAAATAGGTGGACACAAACCCCATCATTGCAACCGCGACGATCGACATCGCCGCCCAGCCACGCGGGCCAAACGCGACCTCGTGATTCCATTCTCGAATCGCCATCACCGCGACAAGCGTCGCAATGATAAATGCAAATGCCACGATGGCGCTATTTTGTGCCCCCATGAAGCGGTCGACGCCAATCAATACCGTCACGGCGAAGATAAAAATGAGGATCGCACGCTGGGGAAACGGCTTCAAAAACCTCGCAATCCGGTCCACTTCGCCGACACGAAAAACGGTTTGGTCGAGCATGCCACCAAGCATCAGCGCGAGCATCGGGAACGCTGGCAAAATGTACGTCGGCAGCTTGCAACTGCTGATCGAAAAGAACCCGAGTACCCAGACCGACGCCAGAAACAAAAATCCAAACTCACGGGTCCGAAGCCCTCGGAGCTGTGCATCACGCGCAAGTACAAACGTGGCGAGCGACGGCACCAATAACGATGCCGGAAACATGCCCGCAAAAACGACGGGGATATAAAACCAAAACGGTTGACGATGGTTTGAACCCTGCGTGAATCGTTTCAGATTGTGTTCGAAGAAAAAGTAATCGCCGAACTGGGGGTTCGATTTCCACACCGCGACATACCACGGCACCGTGATCGCGATGATCGGCATCGCAAATGCAATCCAGTGCTTCGCGCCAATGCGGCTGTGGTCGCGTCGTAACCAACCACTGACGACCAACGGTGGCGCGACCAACACGAGCGCGATCGGTCCCTTGGTCAACACACCTAGTGCACACAATAGGCTCGACGCCATCCACCAATTCCAACGCAGCGCCACCGGCGTGTCTTCGCGCGATCGGTTGACTGCGACGAAACCGGCCAGTGCCGACGCGGTGACGAAGAATGTCAACAACGAATCGAGGATCACAAACCGACCGGCAACCAAGAACCCGGCGGATAGCATCAACAACATGGATGCGAACCATGCCGCGCGGATGCCAACGATAATTTGACCGAATGCGTAGACGATGGCAACCGTGGCAAGCGAAGCGACCACGGGCGTCAAACGCGCCGCGAATTCCTGTTCGCCAAACACGCGGAAACAAAATGCCGTCAACCAATACATCAGCGGCGGTTTATCAAGATACGGTTCACCGTCGAGCGTTGGCGTGATGTAATCGCTGGACGTGTTCATCTCGATCGCAATCTGTGCGTATCGCGTTTCGTCCGGTTCGACCAACGGATAGGACAACTGAGGCAGGAAAAGCATCGCCGCCGTGACGACGAGGGACGCGATCAACCATCGTTGCTGACGCGGGCCCCACGATGATTCATCCCGCGTCGTGGTCCCGCTCGTGGGAAAGAGCGATTGGTTCCAAAGGTCGCGAACGATTGATTTGATTCGATTCATCGTGTGAACTTCTGGTTCAATTGGTTCCTGGGGAACGGTCCCGAAATAAATTCCCGAATTCATCCTCCCGCTATTCCGCTTGATTATCCGGAGGACGGGTCGCGACGCGTTCAACGCCGGGGATCGTGACTTCGACGATCTGTGATGCGCCTCGTTTGGCCAACAATTTCACCGAGGTTCCCGGCGGCAGGAATGATCGGATTTGCTCGGAGGTCACTTGATCTTCGACGATCAGCAACGTGCGTCGTTGATCGTCAATGAATTGAGCAATCCGTGGGTCTTCTAAATTGGGAAAGTTACGAATTGTCGAACGCTGTAGGTAGAACGGTACCTCGGAAAACTCATGGGCGATCGTCGCGATCGCGGGTTGTGATTCCCCGGTGACTGCATCGCGAACCGGTGAACCTTCGCCGAACAGGGTTTGGCCGCGGCTGTACGCTGGCACGCTTTGGTGCATCAACATCAGCACAAAAAGAAATGCGACACACGCGGACGACGCCCACGCAGTCTTGGCTTGATGATGGTCGCGCAAAAGCAACAAGGACGACACTAATAACACCGTCCACAACGTTGCCCAAACGTACGTTGAAAACGAAACGTCAATGCCCGTCATGATGATGAACGTCACCAACCCGACGCCGGCCAAACACGTCGCTGCGGTAGCACTGCGAGCGGACCAAAACCGCGCGAACCAATGACCACCGGCAACGTTCGATTCATGCAAAACGATGTGCAGGTAATGGGCCATCATCAGCGCCAGCGCCGGAGCGGCGGGCAACAGATAGGTCGGCAACTTACATCGAGACATCGAGAAGAAAAGAAAGCACCAAGCGCTCCACAACAAAAGAAAGCCGACCAGCGGTGGCCGTTGATGTCGTACATCCCCTTTTTGCGAGAACATAAAATTCAAATACGGGATCGTCAGGAACGACCAGGGATGACCGGCAACCAACAAAACGGGAACGAAGTACCAGAACGGTTGAGCATGGAACGCCCCGGCGAACCGACGGAGATTGTGCGTGTAGAAAAATTCGCGAATAAAATTGGGATCGACCATCCACACGGCGATGAACCACGGCATCACGATCGCCGCGACAATCGCGGCGAATATCGCATAATCGCGAGCCTTCGGTTTACTGGCCGATTCGGTTAACCACGCAAACGCGAACACGGGCGGCAACCACAACACGACCGCTAGGGGTCCCTTGGTCATGAATGCCAAACCGCACGCGACCGCCGAGACGATCCACCACGACAATTTGAACGACTTCGTATGGATCGCTTCGTAAGCGGCAAACAGCGACGCGCTGACGAACATCGTCAACAGCCCATCGAGTAACAGGTAACGGCTGGTGAACGCGAAACCGACGGACAATAACAACACCGCACCGCTGAGCAGACCGATCTGTTTTCCCAAGTGACGCGACGCGAAAAACATCGTCATCGCAATCGTCGCCAACGCGGCGAGCGCCGGGATCAAACGCGCCGCCGATTCGTTCACGCCAAAGCACTGGAAACTGATCGCGCACAACCAATACAGCAGCGGCGGTTTGTCGTAATACGTCTGGAAATTGAGCTGCGGAACGAGCCAGTTGCCCGTCGTCAATATCTCCCGTGGGATCTCCGCGTAACGGGTTTCGTCGCGATCGATCAGCGGATACCCAAGATTGCAAAGGATGAAAACGGCAGCGATTGCGAGTACGATCCACTGCAACGTTCCCGCCAAGCGGTCGCTGACCTGTGACGACGTCGCCCGCGGAGAAGCCGCTTCAGTGGTGGCGGGAAACTGGACCGCGTTCCACCAATATCGCGCCAGGTTCATCAGCACCTTGGGGATATGTGAAATGGAAACCGTGCTGGTGCCCTCGGTCCGCGGTCGGTGCGTGACGCCGACCTCGACGACCGAATAACCCTGCTGTTTGGCCTGCGTCAGGATTTCGGAATTGACCAGGAATCCGTTGCCGGTGATGTTAATATTTTTGACGACACCGCGATGAAACATCTTCATCGCACAATCGACATCGCGAACTTCGGTGCGCAGCAGGACGCGAACGAGTTGGTTGTAGACCCGCGAATACAGACAACGCAGCGCCGAGTCCTTGCGGTTGATCCGGTATCCACAAACCAAGTCGTAACGTTTGGACAACAGGACGAACCGGTCCAGTTCCGTCAGGTCGAATTGGCAATCGGCATCGGTGAACGCGACCAAGTCTTTCGTCGCCGCCAAAAATCCGCTGCGCAGCGCCGCGCCATACCCCCGGTTAGGATTGTGTGTGACCAAGCGGACCGACGAATTTTGAGCCGCGACTTGTGCGACTAATTCCGATGTGTTGTCCGTGCTGCCGTCATCGACGACGATGATCTCGTAATCATCCGCGATCAGACGCAACGCCGCGTCCGCTTCGGCAATGGCTTTGACGATCACTTCGCTTTCGTTCCACGCCGGCAGAACGAGCGAGACCGATGCGGATCGATCTGGACCTGAATTGACGTGCATCCGTGCACCCCCGAGTTAAAAATGCATCATCTCTGGAAGATGTGACACTAGGCAAGCAAACCGCAACCCCGCAATGTCAATCATGTGGAGTCGTCATGTTTGGCAGAATCGCCAACTCCATTTTCAATTCCGGCAGGAGTCGAGCCTAGGTGGCGGGTGTTTCACACGGAAGCGCCGTCAACCGCGTTCGCTGTCGGCAGTCAAATCGCCCAATTGGTCCCACGGGGCATTCGCCATCTGTTCTCGCGTGCATCGCCATGCCCAGTTGCCGTCGGCGACACCTGGCATGTTCATCCTCGCGTCGCCACCGAGATTTAGGATGTCTTGCATCGGGGCGATCGAGATCGCGGCGATCGTGTTCCACGCCATTTCCACCAATCGCCACGCCACGCTGGCTTCGTCGTGAACATCGGTTTCGTCCTCCACCGCGCATTTCCAGAACGATACGCGGTGGGCAGGTGACAGCGTTTCGTACCAGCCGCGTGTCGTATCGTTGTCGTGGGTTCCGGTGTACATGACCATGTTGTGAATCGCGTGTCCTGGCAAAAACGCGTTCGTGTCATCATCGTCAAACGCGAACTGCAGCACGCCCATTTTGGGAAACCCGAATTGTGCCAATAGCGCTCGCACGTCATCGGTGATCGTTCCCAGGTCTTCGGCGACGAACGGTAAGCCGCCGAGAGCACGTTTTACCTCATTGAAGAAATCCGCACCCGGACCGTCGACCCACTCGCCATTGATCGCCGTTTTTGAACCCTCAGGCACGTGCCACGCGGCGGAGAAGCCACGAAAATGATCGAGCCGCACCAGGTCGTGCAATTGCATCAGCGACCGTAATCTTGCCACCCACCACGCGTAATTGCTTCGCCGCAATGCGGACCACTCATAGACCGGATTGCCCCACAATTGTCCCGTTTCGCTGAAGTAATCCGGCGGCACGCCGGCGACAAAACGGGGTCGCAGATCTTCATCCAGCATGAACAGATCCGGGTGTGCCCAAACCTCGGACGAGTCCGGCGATACGAAAATTGGCAGGTCGCCAAACAGTTTCACGCCACGGTCGGCCGCGTGCGTCCGCAGCCGTTCGAGTTGCGAGAAGACGACGAATTGGTCGAATTTTGCCCTCGCGATCGCGTCGTGCAATTCGGTCGCCATCCGCCGCATCGCTTCGGGATCGCGACGGACGATCTCGGATGGCCATTTCAAATAATGCACGCCAGCAAATTTTTGTTTCAGCGCCACGAACATCGCGTAGTCGTCCAACCAGGTCGGATGCGACTCGCAAAACGTTTCCAGCGCTCCCGACAATGTCGCCATCACGCCGCCAGCGTTCGACCGGTAGTTCGCAAACGCGGTCGCCAGCAATTTGGTTTTCCACTCGACAACGCGATCAAAATCGACATGCGAATCGGGGAACGGCACCGCGACGATGCACTGTTCCGGCGTCAGCAAGCCATCGGCGATCATCACTTCGGGGCTGGCTAGCAACGGGTTACACGCAAACGTTGACAACGGCGTGTAGGGCGAGTTGCCTTTGTCGGGCGGTCCGATCGGCAGGATTTGCCACCACGATTGACCGGCGACCGCCAAGGAATCGATCCACGCCATCGCCGACGGTCCGAAGTCGCCGATCCCGTGCGGGGAGGGCAATGAGGTGACGTGCAACAGGATTCCGGAGGCACGATAATCCGACGCAAAAACCGCAGACTCGATCGCGGGGGACATTTCAGGGTGGTCGCTCAATGTTTCTCTTTCATCGATCGGTCATCGTTAGCGGGATGGGACTGCGGCTTGCATGGCGAAAATGACAGACGGGAAGCCCATCCCCCCTTTTTCTTTAGGAGGTCGCTTCGCCTTTTTCACGCGTGCGGTACATCTCGCGCCAGGGCAATTGGATGCCACCGTCGATGGTCAGGGTACTGCCCGTGATGTATTCCGATGCGGGATTACAAAGAAACGCGACGCCGCGACCAATCTCGTCTGGGCGTCCCAAGCGACCCCAGGGCAATTGCTCGCCCTGTTCGCGCAGCGTTTCCTCGGAGAAAAATTTTCGCTCGCCCGGTGTATCGATCCAACCGGGGTGAACGATGTTGACGCGGACTCGGTGGTGTGCAAGCTCGACCGCCGCGGTGCGGGCCATTTGATCGATCGCGGCTTTGGCCATGTTGTAAGCCATCGCGCCGGGGATCGCCAACAACGCGTGCGGGCTGCTGATGACGACGACGTTGCCACCTTCGCCGGTGCGAGCAAAGTGTGCCGACGCGGCGCGCACCAGGTAGAACGCACCCCACATCGTAACGTCGATCGTCCGGCGAAACCCATCCAAATCGGCGTCCAGCATCATCTGGCGGTCGCTGTACGCGGCGTTGGAAACCGCGATGTCCAAACCGCCCATTTGGTCGATCGCGCTTTCAATCAACGATTCCGCATCGGCTTGATTGCCGACGTCGCCGTGGATCGCCCAAGCGTTCCCGCCAAGCGACCGACACGCCGTGCAGACTTCTTCGGCGTCATCGAGATGTCCAAAATAATTGATCGCGACGTCGGCACCCTGGCGAGCGAGCTCGATCGCGATGCCGCGTCCGATACCGCGGGACGCACCCGTGATGACGGCGCGCTGGCCCGCGAGAGGTCGATCCGTGCCCGTTGAAGTCGATACGTTTTCAGTTGGCATAGGACGGTTGCGAATGCGAGCGGAGGGATGAGGTCGAAGCGAAAGATTAACGACCCGGCGAAGCGGATGCTACCCAGTATTCACCCGTGAAATTCGACGCTTCGCAGCGGTCGTCAACGGTGCTTGTTATTGAGCACAAATCAACCAGGAGTTTTCCAGCGCCATGCCGTCGGAACTCATGTCGTCTGCTGCAGGCCCTCGGGCAATTTGCCTTCGGCGACCTCATTTTCCCACTCGTCCATCAGCGGCCAATCCTCGGCCAGGGTGCCGAAGTCGGCCATCGAGAGATAGCCTGTCAAACGATCGATCGACGCTTGGATCATGCCGGCATCCTTGGCGAAAATCGGCCCGTGGCTGGGAGCCAGCCACAAGACATCGCTGTCACGAATCCGCTCCAGTGATTTGATAAACGCCCGGATGTCGCTGCCATGGTGGGCATCGATCGCACCGACGCAACCGTCACGATAGATATTGTCGCCGCTGAGCAGGACGTCGCCCATGCGGAAGGCGAGTTGGCTGTTGGTATGTCCGGGCGTATGCCAAACCTCCAATTCGATCTGGCCGACGCGGATGATGTCGCCATCATTGACCTGGTGTTCGATCTGAACCGGCGGCATATCCAGCTTTAACCCCTGGGCCTCGATCTCGGCCAGCGTCAGCAGCGTGTCGCCCGATTCCAACGGAGCGACCGCGTCGGGATGCGACGTGACGGTCGTCTTCAAAATCTGTTTTAATTTCGCCAGCCCCTGAATATGGTCGACGTCCGCGTGCGTCGCGACGAGCGTCTTGCAACGTGAGAGCGGGAAATCAAGCTTGCGAATGATCTCGACAAAATCATCGACCGTCTCCTCGTATCCAATATCGATCAGCAACCATTCGTCTGCGTCGTGAACCAGGTAGACGTTGCATCCGAGTACCTCGCCGATCTGGAAATTGAGCTCGATCAGTCCAGGAAAGATATTTTTTCGATTTAACATAGGTCATGAGCGGGGGTGCAGAACGGTCGAACGAGAGTTCCTGCTGTCATGCCGCAGTTTAGGCGTCGTGTCCAGTCCCGACCACGCCCCGCGTTGCCATTTGTTCCTTCATCGCCCTGGAATGCGAAAATTAGACCCCGCATGCCGTCGCGACGCGAAACGGTTAAAACCTTGCTCATCATGATGCTGAAACGAATTCTTGGCGGCGTTGAAATCAAGTTGGTCATTGCGTGGATTTTTGTCCTCGTCGTGACGACCTTGCTGGACCCCAACCGCACCTACGTGACCAACCCGGAAAGCACGGCGTCGTTGATCTGGCGCAACACCGTCTTCCTTGGTTTCTTTGCGATCGGCAGCGCCGTCATCATCACCAGCGGAGGCATCGACCTGTCCAGCGGCTCGGTGATCGCGCTGTCGGCGACCGTATTTAGCAGCCTGATGATGTTGCTCGACCCCGACGGATTTCGCGACGGCGAGATTTCGCGCGGCGTCGTCACCGTTGCCCTCATCGGCACGCTCTTCGTCGGTGCGATGGTCGGGACGCTGAATGCGTGGTTGATTACCGCCGTCGGCTTGCCACCCTTCATCGCGACACTGGCAACGATGGTGGGTCTGCGCAGTTTCGCCCGCGGCCTAGTCGGAACCGTGACGGGCAATCGATCGCAAATCGACATGACCGATACGGCGCTCCGCGACTCGCTCAAAGACCTGACGACGGTCAGCATCGTGTTCATGCTGTTCGCGGCGGCGATTTGGTTTTTGATGACGTTCACGGTCGTCGGACGCCACCTTCACGCGATGGGTGGTAACGAAGCGGCGGCGCGGTTGAGCGGGATTCGGACCGATCGGTTGAAATGGCTCGCGTACGTGATCGGTAGCGTCTCGGCATCGATCGTCGGCATTATCTACTTCGCCGATCAAGGGTCCGCGAAACCCGATATCCTGGCCCGCGGGTACGAGCTCAACGCGATCGCGGCAGCGGTGATCGGAGGCTGTTCGCTCAGCGGCGGTGTCGGTTCGATCATCGGCACGGTGCTGGGTTGCTTGTTCCTGCGAACGGTCATCGACGCGGTCAACAAGATCGTCGGCACCGGGGCGGACGTTTACGAAGGCATGATCGTCGGCATCGTCGTCGTTATGGCGGTTACGTTCAGCCAACGCGGCACCGCGATCGGGCGGCGGTATTTCGTATCACCGATCGGCTGGGCATCGATCCCGATCCTCAGCACGTTGGCGGGGATTTCTTTCGTGTTGTTCTTTCGCGACAAACCGTGGTTCGTGGGAATGCACGCCGTCGTCATTGGTGGCGTCACGGCGGGTTGTCTGGTGCTGCGAAGCTGGCTCGAAATGCGTGGACAAAAAACATGACCACGCTCGACACACCGATCCTCTCGCTCCGCAATATCGGCAAACGTTTTGGCGGTGTTCAAGCGCTCGATGACGTCAGCTTCGATGTCGTCGCCGGCGAGCTGCACGCCGTCATGGGCGAAAACGGTGCGGGCAAAAGCACGCTGATGAAAATCCTCGCCGGTGTGATCGGCGACTACGACGGCGACCTGTACGTCTCCGAGAATCGTCAGCATTTTCGCTCGACCCGCGACGCCGAAGCGGCCGGCGTCAGCATCATTCATCAAGAATTGAACCTTGTCGAAACGCTGTCCGTTTCCGCCAATATATTCCTCGGCCGCGAGTCGCGTCGTTGGCTCGGAGTGCTCGACAAGGCGGCGATGGATCGTGACGCCGCGACGTTGCTCGCGCAACTCGACTCACCGCTGGATCCATCAGTGCTGGCGGGCACATTGCGAATTGGCGACCAACAATTGATCGAGATCGCCAAGGCGCTTTCGCTCCGTTCATCGATTCTGATCATGGACGAACCGACCAGCGCGCTGACCGAATCGGAAGTCGAGCGTCTGTACCGCGTCATTGAGGGCTTGATCGCGCGCGGCGTGACAATCCTCTACATATCGCACAAGATGGACGAAGTGTTTCGCTTGGCCGATCGCATCACCGTACTGCGCGATGGCAGGTTCGTGACAACGGTCCGCAAACAAGACACGACGGCCCGCGAGATCGCACACCTGATGGTCGGCCGCGAGCTCGCGGATTTTGATCATCATGCGTTCGATGAACCGCATCGCGAAAATGTGCTGACCGTTCGTGATCTCTCATTGCCGTGGCCTGGTCATTCCAAGCCGTATCGATTGAAGGGCATCGATTTGACGCTCCAGCGTGGCGAAATTCTCGGGATCGCCGGATTGATGGGTGCAGGTCGGACCGAGTTGCTCGAATGCCTGTGCGGTGCATCGCCGGTGCCGCCCCACGGTGAAATTTTGGTCGAGGGCACACGGTGTCGATTCGATCATCCCGCCGACGCGATGGCCGCGGGTATCGCCATGGTGACCGAGGATCGAAAACGTCTCGGGCTGTTTCGCCACATGAACGTTCGTGAAAACATCAGCCTCTGTGCGATCGATGATTGTGCGACCGCCGGTGTCGTGTCCAAGTCATCCGAAATTGCCCATGTCGCATCCCAGGTGAACGACCTAGCAATTCGCACCGACGGAACCGAGTGCCCGATCGATCAATTGAGCGGTGGCAATCAACAAAAATGCATCATCGCGAGATGCCTGCTGACGCGGCCAAAAATCTTGTTGCTCGACGACCCGACACGCGGCGTCGACGTGGGTGCGAAAGCGGAACTGTACCGTTTGATCCGGCGGCTGGCGGGTGAAGGCATGTCCATCATCGTCACGTCATCGGAGCTGCCCGAACTGCTGACGCTCGCCGACCGAATCGCCGTCATGTGCGAGGGCGTCATCACCCAGACATTCGATCGCGAGCATGCGACGGAGCAAGGAATCATGGAAGCCGCAACGCGTACCAGCATCGTGTCTCTCGGCTGACGTCCGACCCTCGCGCTAGGTTTGGGATACCAAACTCATCCCGCGAAGGAACGCGACCACCATGCCATCATGCGTGTCAAACACCAAAAAAAACCGAAATTATTCGCCTGGTAAATCTGCGATGCGTCGTCGGTCGAAACGCCTACAACAACGAAATCGTATTTGCAAATCCAAGTTTGATGACCTGAAAAGACAATCCCTGGAACTCAAGAAGCGTCTCGAAGACACGACCTGCGAACTCGAAAACGCAAAAGCGGAATCAACTTTGAGAATCGTCATGGAGCAACCTCCGATCGCCCCACTGATCCACCGAGAAATACCGATGCCTGGGTTCCAATTCAACCTCACAACGATTGCTGCTACGATCGGGTTGGGAAAACACGTAACCATCTTGCGACAGCGACTGAACACCGTTTCGTCAGGCCACGTCACGAAACCAAGCCCTTGGTAACGGTCATGAAAACGTCTTCCAGCGTCGGGTCTTTATCGTTGAATTTTTTTACGCGAACGCCCTCGTGGATGAACGTTTCGATCAGGCTTGCCAACCCTTCGTCGTCGGTCTCCAGCTCCGCCGTGACGCACCTCGGACCGACCTCGACCGAACGCAACGATGTTTGGCTGCGCAGGATCGACATGCCGGCGTCGGCATTGGTCAAAAACTCGATTTCGACGATACGGTTGCGTCGTAGGTTTCGGTAAACGCTGTCGATCGGCCCGGACATCAATAACTGGCCACGTTCGATGATGCCGATCGACGTGCAACAATCGGCCAGCTCGGTCAAAATATGGCTGCTGATCAAAATCGTCTTTCCCATCCGGCGGAGCTCTTTGAACAACGCCTTCATCTCGATCCGTGCTCGGGGGTCAAGTCCGCTCGATGGCTCGTCGAGAATTAATACGGGCGGATCATGAACGAGTGTCTTGGCGAGACACAATCGTTGTTTCATGCCTCGCGAAAGGCTGTTCACGAAATCGTCTCGCTTGTGGCCAAGATCGAGTAATTCGAGCAGGTTCGCGATCGTTTGTCGTCGCTGCGTTTTTCCGATGCGATACGCGACGGCAAAGAAATCCAAAAACTCCCAAACCCTCATTCCGTCGTAGACACCAAAATTGTCTGGCATGTAACCGATGTTTTGACGCACGCCGACGGGATCACCGACGACGTCGCAACCGGCAACGACGCCTGCACCACGCGACGGCCTGAGCAGCGTGACGAGAAATCGAATCGTCGTGCTCTTTCCGGCACCGTTGGGTCCGATAAATCCGAACATTTCCCCCGCATCGATTTGCAGATCGAGCGATTTGACGGCGACGAAATCACCGTAGTCTTTGCCAAAACCGGAGAGCGTAATCATGGGGATGGATTGGCCTCGTCAAATGATTCGTCATCGCCCACGATCACGGTCGATTTCGTCGGCTTGGGTTGCAGGTTGACGTCGCCCCGACTGCGTCCGACCGGTGCGTGTTCCAGGTGTGCAACGAGGTAAGTGACGGCATTTTGCATCGGCGTTTCGGGGACGATATTCATGCCGGTTAACCGGCTCTCGTAGCGAGCGGCCAGGCACGTCGAACCGGGCTGTCGAGCAAGCGAGCGTGCAAGGGTCGTTTGTGCTTGCAGCGTGCTATCGGCGGGCAATTGTGATCGCCACTGCATCGCCGCGCGAGCGGCGGGTTGTAAGTCATCGACCACCGCGTAGCCCACTTCGCCCATCGTGTCGGTCCTGCAAACGACGCATTTTTCGAGCATCATCATCGTGTCGTTTCGCAGCCACTGGCCATCGAGCGTGATCGTACCGCCGACGTCAACGATTTGTTCGGCGTGGACCAACCGCGTCCGGTTCGAAGGGACCGAAATATTGTCCAGAATCGGTCCCTCGGTGAACCCATAGCGCAAGATCGGTTGCGACATCGCGATCGATTGCTTGCCAAGCGGATCGACGGCGGCGGCGGCTGACTCCGGCGCATCGAATTGTAACTGGTAAGCCGCTGATAGCGAATTGTAGATCGACGTGAACCGAGTCAGGTGGGCGCGGGAATGGCCGGCGTGCAATTCGACGAGCGACACTTCACTGGCGGTGCGAGCAAGCCCCAGGTCGAGGCTGAGCGAACGTGCGATCCAGCCCGCGCCGCCCAGCGCGATGAAGGGAATCGCCACCCAAGCCCACTCCAGGCGATTGATCAACCAAAACACGAGATAATTAAGCGGGATCAGGATCGTCAGGAAGATCGCAAAAACTTTCATCACGTATCGCACTGGCGGGATAACGATGCCCGCGTTTTCACGCAGTGTCGATTGGAGCATCCTGGCGATGTCGCTTTGGTCACGCCATCCGCCGAGTCCCGAGATCGGATCGACGACGAATGATCCGAGGCTGTTGTCACTTCCCCGTTCGCTGGGGTCGATCAACCGCGCGTTGCGGCTGGCCAATCGGAGCGACGTGTTGAAGACCGAATTCGCATCGTCTTTTTCATTGCCGACGGTCCACCGCTGGGCGCTGACGCCATCGATCTGCACGAAATTCCGAGGCGGCCTTGCCAGCAGCGCGGTATTGAAAAAGCTTGGCATACTGTCCCAATTCCGCATCCAGTCTGACGTCAGGTCAAAACGGGACATCACGACCTCGCCGCGACCAAAGCGTTTTTTAGCGATCGTGTTACTGGCGTCAGTCAAATAGGCCGCATCACTGGAAAGCGGACCGGCAATGCTGATCCGACTGGCTTGCTCGTTGATGACGGCGATGGTTGCGGGCACGGACCGATCATCGGCGACTTGGTAATGGTTAACCAATTGTGTGACGTCATCAACGTCCAAAGTCGCCATCCCATTGATCGCGATCGGTAACAGCGGAGCGAGCTTGCTTGTCGCCAGTGCGGTCGAGCTGCTGTGTCCGTTGACGATCATTCGTCCGCCGAAACACAACCAATCGGTCAGCGCGGTTTGTTGCTGGGGCGTCAATTCACTGGGCGGCAGGTCGTCCCAGAACACGATGGCCGTGTTGGTCATGTCCAACATCGATTCGGGCATCGCGACGGTGCCCGCTTGTCGCGGAAAGACGAGGGAATAATGGTTGGTGGTGGTGTTGGTGAACTCGTCGTTGGTCGCCGAGCGTGCCCAGTTCGCCGATTGCCACGCGGCGAATCGTTCGGGTCGAGTCGTCAGGACCACAAAGAAATACTCATCGCCACGCATGACGTTGTGGTCGACCCGTCGGGAGGTGGCAAGCGTCGCGCCGGAGTTGAAACTGGCGACAGTGCTGATGCGGCGAGACACGTCGATGTCGCTGCTCGGCGCGAGCATGCGGACGTCCAGCCGCTTCATGCGTCCCTTGGGCAATACCGCCGGGCGAGTCGTCGACATCGCCGCGGCGTTCCATCCGCTCGCGCCGGGCGACAACCATCCGCTCGCGGTGGGATCGACGACCGCGATCGAAAACGTCAGGTCGCCGCGCTCGTCGTCCTGATTGCTGCGGATCGATTGGCGAAACGTGACCCAGTGTCCAGGCTTGACCGACGTCGTCGTTATCGTGCCCGACGCTGGCATCGGGGCCAGCGAAGCAAAGGTGAATGTTTCCGCTGCGGTTGTCGTTTTACTCTCCGCCGCGTCGGGCGAAAGCGATCGGCGACACCCATCGCAACCGACCCAAAACGGCATCGAAACGAGGACAAGAAAAAGCGTGCGACGATGATCAATCGATGTCACCACCCCATGACCATATTCGACTCGATCGCGCGGCGTGCGCCCTCGAGGTCGCTGCCCGTTTCCATCCGGTACAAACGGATCGCGTTGACTTTATCGCCAGCCGATTTGCTGAGACATTCCCGCGCGATCGCACAGGGATCCCAATTTCGTTCGGTGAGGCCCAACGCACCCTTGCTGATCACCCACGTATCGCGAGGCCGTTTTGTCAGGCGATTGATGTTGTCATACGGATAGGCATCGACGACAACATCGCGAGCGGCGGCCTCGTCGGCGGCCCAGGTGATGATGATGTGTGAGTCAGTTTCGATTTCAAAAAGCGGCATTTCAGTTTTCCTTGAGCAGGGCGGCCTCGGTCGATTCTATGATACCTTCCGCGGGCGGCGAAAACAGTCATGAGGAGTCGTCGCAGGAGGTTTCTTGTGGGAATCGTCGAGTCGAAAAAGGGGGTAAATTGTTTTCAATTTTCCGACTGGTTGAATTGCAATCCGATTGTGTCGATCGTTGGCACCGGGAACGTATCGAACTGGACGGGAACGACGATTCCTGGATGCGACTCGGCATGGCGAATCACGAGATAAATTTTCGGTTATGGCACGAGGAAGACCTGGCTCGCGACCCCGAGGCGAGGGACGAAACGATCGCGGCGATCAAACGAAGAATCGATGCCCTGAATCAACGACGCAGCCACAGCATCGAGGCGATCGATGATGCCATCGCAATCTGGTTGGACCAGCACCTCGGCGGCTTGCCCCCGGACGTTACGATTCCGATGAATACGGAGACGCCGGGCAGCACGGTTGATCGTTTGTCGATTCTCTCACTCCGAATTTTCCATTTGGCCGAACAGGCACACAGGCACGACATCGACGCGACCAAACGGGCCGAAGTCACCACGTCGCTGGAGACCGCCAAACGTCAACGATCCAATCTCGTTACCTCGGCTGCGCAATTGATCGACGATTTGGTCGCCGGGAAGAAACGCCACCTAAGCTTTCGCCAATTGAAGATGTATAACGATCCGGAATTGAACCCTATGATTTATCAACGGGCGTCGCGAACGAATAATCCAAAGTCTTAAGTTTCCGCATCGCGTCGGAATCGACGAACGGGTACGTTGCGCCTGGCAAACTTCGACCTTGGCGGGGGCGCCCTCGTGGCGATCGGCTACGAAAATACGGTTGTCGATGGCGGACGAGGGTTCGTTGATTCGAGATGATTTTTTGGAGCGACGTTTTTGGCCGATTTTACTTTCCCTGGGTTCCTTGTGCTCGTGCTCGCGCTGGGCGTTTTGGCCCAGTGGCTTGCTTGGCGGATCAAGGTGCCGAGCATTTTGCTGTTGCTGCTGTTCGGTCTTGGACTCGGATACTGGACGACACCCGATGCGGTGCTGAACCGTTTGGCGGGTTCGGATGACGATTTCGCGACACGCATTCTGTTACCGATCGTTTCGTTGTCCGTCGCCGTCATTTTGTTCGAAGGCGGTTTATCGCTTCGCTGGGGCCAATTGGCCGGGAACGCGCCAACGGTCATGCGACTGATCTTGCTGGCGTCCGTCGTGACGTGCGTGATGATCGCGATCATCACGCATTTTTTGCTCGGGTTGTCGTGGGGCGTGTCGTGGTTGTTGGGTGCGATCCTGAGCGTCACGGGACCGACCGTCGTGGGGCCGCTGCTGCGACAGATTCGCCCCAATCGGCGATTGACCTCGATCCTGCAATGGGAAGGGATCCTGATCGATCCCATCGGC
>Ga0105045_10001510_pt1 | contig 19077 bp, 18 predicted proteins | sample MAT02_FD_78089 | JGI IMG/M metagenome (GOLD analysis project Ga0105045, IMG submission 78089) | Freshwater microbial communities from Lake Fryxell liftoff mats and glacier meltwater in Antarctica - MAT-02 (megahit assembly) | ecosystem: Environmental > Aquatic > Freshwater > Ice > Liftoff... | reverse complement strand
CGGTTTTTTCTCTTTTGGCGAAGATTTAGCAACAGGTTCTTCTTTGTCAACCCAGCGAGAAGAGAGATTGCGCAACAAGTTTAATTTCTGATTCACATCTTCCATATTGACATCTGCAATATTCAGTGCTTGCAAACGTTTCGTTGCCAAGATTTGTTCTTCCGAATCAAATTTCGATGAGAAGGTAATCGATGAAGCGTTGCTCATATCCGGTGTAAACAGAAAGGGTCTAACAACCACAGGAACGGTTGTGTAAATATCTGTGCTGATGTGAGATTCCACTTCTTGCTTAACTGCTTGTTTCGGCGGACGGCCGCGTTTAGGACGCGGATTCAATGCTTCATTTGAATAGTAGGTTTTTGCTTTGCTTACCAACGCTTTACGCGCATTGACGATCTCTTTACCCACTTTCGTTTGAAAGAGTTCTTGTTTGAGTCTTTCAATTATTGGTTTTAAAAGATCTAGGTCTTCTTCGAATACAAAGTGATAATGATTATTGCGCAGCCATTCGATGATTCGAATACGCGATCTCTCCTGATAAAATTGCTGCCATTTTTCATGCTCAGAATGGTGGTCGAACACGAATTCTAAAAAGTTCTCTCGAGCGGACTTTGACTGAATGATATCTAAAAGTTTTTCTTTCGTGTCGATGTCGTAAACTTTTTCGTTGACAAATCCTTCCATCAATTTTTTTGTTTCGTAGTAGGTGAGTTTTGGAATCATGCAGTAACGATCGGAATTTTTAGTTAATTCTTTTTCAAGATCCAAAAGTTCGTTTTCAGGCTTGTCAAGATCGACATAGATAATAAAACCTTCATAACGGTCTAAATAGAAATCGCGCTCGTCGTCAGATTTGGCAAACGCTTCCATGAGTCTGTGAGAGCGTAGAATTAAAGGATTTTGCGGTTCGAATTTTGATTTTTCTGCCATGGGTGTTTCCTTTTAATGAATTCTCTTTTGAAATATAACTGAGCAAAGACTTTAAAGCAAAAAAAAATCACGAGACAAGGAGGTGTTGAGTAGATAAGTGTTTGGCTGTTTTTTAAAATAACAAGATAGACAAGCTAGGCAGGATAGGTTTAACTACTTATCTTTCTGATTTTTTATAAAAGATCTTGAAAGACAAGTGGTTAAACCTATCTTGCCTAGCTTGTTCTGTTAAAACCAGTCTGGCACTTGCCCACTAAACACATGTCTAGCAGGTCCTGTCATTGTGACAGCTCTAAACATTCCATCTTCCACCCTGAATGCAATTTCCAGCACTTCACCTGACTTTGTTCTTACCTTGATCGGACTCGCACAGCCCGCAATCTGTGCAGCCGCCAGCGCTGACGCTGTCACCCCTGTGCCACACGCAAGAGTCTCCTGCTCAACCCCGCGTTCATAAGTTCGCACACTCAATTCACCATCACCCTGGTCCAGTGCCACAAAATTTACATTCGTCCCTTTAACGCCAAAAGCAGCGTGATGGCGAATTTTAGGTGCTAAACACGCAAGATCAGCATACGCTAAATCTTCCATGAAAATAATCGCATGGGGTACACCCGTGTTTAAATAATGCACGGGCTGCTCTCCAAGCAAATCAATCTTCATCCCCCACTTAACATCATAAGGATTAGGCATTTCCACTTTTACGCCGCCTTGTGCAGCTTCAATGCGAAGAAGGCTTTCCATCGTTTCGATTAAATACGAGGAGCGATTTTCTTCAGGGCAGGTGTTTTGAATGAAGTGAAAGAGACAACGAATTCCATTACCGCACATTTCAGCTTCGGAGCCATCGGCATTAAAGATGCGCATTTTAAAGTCAGCAGAGGGTGAATTTTCAAGTAAAATCACCCCGTCGGCCCCAACCCCCAGCTGTCGATGACACAGCTTAGAAACAAGTGGGCGTTCTGGGAGGAAAGTCAAGGAACGGTTATCGATGAAGATAAAATCATTCCCTGATCCGACGTATTTCGAAAAATTCATTTTTTTACGTGTTGAGTTCATCAAACGAATTGATAACAGCGTCTAGGAGTCCGAAGTCTAGGGCTTCGTAAGAAGTCATCCACGTGTCGCGATCAATCGCACGCTCAATTGTCGCAAAATCTTTTCCTGTCGCTTTCACGTAGGTTTTGATTAAAGCATTTTTTGTTTTTAGAATCTCTTTCGCTTGAATATCTAAATCTGTTGCTTGCCCTTGAATGACACCTGCAACCATCGGTTGGTGAATCATGATGCGGGAGTTGGCTGTCGCAAAACGACGACCTGGTGCAGCACAAAGGCTTAATACTGAACCCATTGAAGCTGCAAGGCCTGTGACCAAAGTGGTGACAGGAGAGGTGATGAGTTGGACTTGGTCCCAAATAGCAAAGCCCGAATCGACAGACCCCCCTGGGCTATTGATCACGAATAGGATCGGTTTTCCTGCATCTTTCAACTCGAGATACCAAAGTTTACTAATGATATCTGCTGCTGTAACACTGTCTACAGCATCGGAAAGGAATATGCGACGCGCATCGAGTAGTGACGATTCTATTTTATCGCGAATTTTTGGTTCGTTTGCATCTTTGTCAGTTTTAGCCATCGGAAATCTCCCTAGTTGATCATTAACGCGCAGTATGACTTTTTAAGATTCAATTTTCAAGCAGAAACATAGCAGCTAATAAAAAAGAAGAAGATAGGCTGAATAAGCAAAAAAACCGGATGTGAGGGATCAGGCAGGACACGCAGGATGAGTTTAGCCACCTGTCTTTTAAGGTGTTTTCTTAAGTGTTTGAAAGACAGAATTTTAATCTTATCCTGCCCAATCCTTCGTGTTCTATTTCTTTTTTTATTAGCTGCTAGTTTTCCGTAAAAGTTATTTTTATAAGGACCTTTAAAAGATATTATTTGATATTATGGAGATATACCGTTCGTGATTCAAAAATTGGAATTTTGACTAAGCCGCACCTTCAGATTTTTGAGTGACGAGCGGTATAAGCAAGGTTTCTTGCAAAGGATGGCCTGTCTATGGAATTTAATGGAATAATTAAATTAGACCGTCAGATAGCAGATCAATTAAGTCAATATCTTGAAGAAAAAGAATCGAAACTCAGCCATACGATTAGAGACAGCCTCTCCTTTGAAAGCCATCCTGTCGAAGTAAAAATCCCCGTTCCTAGTGTCCACTACCGCATGAAATTATCCGATAGCGTAGAGATCTTTGGTAAAAAAGCGAGGGAACACAAATTAGCCCGCGACGACGCGCATTCTATCCATGACTGGAAAGAAGTGGTAGGAACAATCAATAACGCATTTTGGGAATATCTAGGGGTTTTAGAAGGCTGCGTTACGGAATTATTTCAGCAATTGCCTCAGCTAGGAACAGAAAAATGGGCGGAACGCCCCGCGGATGTCGTCAATTCCATCAAAAAGATGCTCATGCACCATATGGAAGACCTGAAATGGGCAATTCGCCGCATGGAATCCCAGCTTGGACAATACCGATGGGCATGTGAACAAAAGTCTGGCCACCAGGTCTGGTGGAGAAAGATCTTATCAGGCTGGCGCTCCCTTCTCGATCGCTCGCTTTCGTTAAACCTCATCAAATCTCAGAAATATTTATCCTTTCACTATAAGCAATTTAGCAACAACTGTCATGAATATCAGCATCTCCAAACCAATGTTGGAGCCACCATGCACAAATTTGAGCATTACCATACATTAAACGGCTTGGATGAAGAGGTTGAGGCTAAGTTTAAGAAAATCTATGAGCTCGTTAAATTGTGGGAGATGAATAGAAAATCAAAAGCAGTTCCGCAACGCGAGATTGTGAATGCCCTAAAAAATATCATGTCTTTTGATAGAGCGCATGCCCTATTCACGGATTACTATGAAGCTTTGCGAAGTGGACTTTTTGAAAAGAGCCGCAGTTTTAAGCAGCAACAGGCCGAACCCGTGCATGAGGATGCCATGACCTCTGTTCCCGTTTTTGAATCGATTGAGCAGCAACGTTCTGAACTACATGCCCTCGGAGCCACGGTGGCGTGCTATCGCGACTTTCTTTTAAGGACCGATGCGAACCCGTACGTGCGTTCGCGATGGGGATTTTCAGAATGGATTGTCGGACCCGAATCCGTGCGAACAAAACAACTGACAACGATTGGATATACTATTCAAAATCTTGACCGTTTATTTGAATCGCTGCAACGTGCCAGAGAAAAAGGCCCCTCTGCTGACGAAGAAGAAGTCGCTGACAGCGTTAGAAAAGAGATCAAGCCACTGCTTTATGAAATGAACCTTCCCTTGACCTCACTACAAGCCATGAGAAGCAACAGCAATGCCATTGTAGACTGCTTGAAGAAAATGAATGAATTAGGAAGCTTTCAGCCTTCGATTGTTGGTTTGGTTGGAGAGACCCTTTTAAAGGCAATGAGAGCGGACTGGAAGTATCATGTCTTATTTGATATCCCAGACTTTCACAAGATCTATACGATTCATCAGGGTATTATGAATGATTCCAGGAAGGGAAAAGAGCATATCCAGCGTCTTGACACCTTTATTGGGATGACCCAGCAGATCATGGCTTGGCTCAAAAACAGAACATCGCAAAACCATATTCAAGAAATTGAAATGGATGTGCATGACATCAAAGTTTATCTCCAGAGCTTTTTGGCCTCTGTGCAGCGGATTGATGCGTTGGCGGAAAATGAGTCTAGCAATGTGATGAAGCAAATTGTTCACAGTACGCACCAGTTACTTGATTATCAGTATTATTTTGGTCAGTTTTTCCATGAATTGCGTGAGAGTGAGCCTGATGAGAGACAAGTGAGAACGCAGTTTTTGTTTGTGGATCAGTATTTTGAGGCGATTGGGAGCAAGCTGCAAGAAAAGATGGAATACGCTACGCAATAAAAAAAAGCGTTGTGGGCGAGATTCAACACGAAGACACGAAGAGACAAAGAAAAAAAAGAAGAAAAAAACAAGGTAGGCAAGATACGCAAGATAGGTTTAATCACTTGCCATTCAAAAATCAACCCTACGCTCTTTGAATGACAAGTGATTAAACCTATCTTGCTTTTTTTTTGTTTGAGCTTGCTTGGCTTAGTTTAGTGCTTTGTAACACTTCAAGAAGTTGTTCGGCACGATTTCACTCGTGTAACGCCCAACGCTAATTGTCACAGCCACACCATTCGTTAAAGCCGTCACAATTTCCGCCGAAATTTCTTCCGGCACTAAGAACTTTTGACCTCCACGAAAGCGGTCCGCGAGCACAGGATAAGAACGATCGTCAATCGTCACAACCATATTGACTTTGCTTTCATCACAACCAGACGGATAAACGGGAGCACCAAAAATACTCGCGTACATGCGTGTATCGCATCGACTTCGAACAATTTGTAGTTCAATCCCAAAGCATTCATCAATAGGGGAAAGAGAAATTTTAACTGTACTATAACAAGGATAATAAGAAGAGATTTCTTCGACTTCCCAGTTTTGGCACTTGCTGGAACACGAAGCTAAGAACAGGAAGAGGGTGCAAAGCACCCCTTTCCAGGCAACAGACAATTTCATGTATTATTCGCTGTGACCATGAGAGTGTGAGCTATGGCTTGAGTTGTTCACCGCGACAGCAATGATAGCAACAAGAGCAATTGTTCCAAGCGCTACTGCTGGAGCAAGGTAAGGTGAACGACGGCTTTCCATATATCCGTTTCCGCCCATGCTTTCTGCATAAGGTTCTTGTGAATATTGCTGAGCATGGCCAGTAGCAGATCCCATCATCGCAACAGCTAGTGCTAATGCAATCATTTTATTAAGTTTTTTCATGGTTGTACTCCTTTGGTACCTATAGTTTAGTTAAATATATAGTTCTACATATACGCATATCTGTATGGCATAAAATCCAAATTTTATGCAATTTCTTTTCACACATTTCTTGCGGCATTCTCAGAGGGGATATTCTTTCTTCCTCTTGTTTAACACTTTGCAATGTCGCCACCTGCGGTGAAAAGCTGTTAACTTGCGAGCTCGTTTTGCAATTTGTTTAGCAAAAAATCCTGCCATTGAAGGGTCATGTCAGTAAACTCACGTGTCAACATCGCTTTGAAAGAATTCCAAAAATTATTTTGGAATTCTTCACTTTTAAAGAGCTCTTGACGGATCGCTTGTGGGGATCCTTCAGGAGCCGTTTCTTTCTTCTTAAGAAGCAAAGATTGCCATTCTTTTTTCAAATTGGCAACTGATGCTTCTAAATGTGTTCGCTGTTTTTTGTCGCTCACCATTTCGTAAACAGTTGGGTTGATAGTGAGGGATCCCATGGAATTGAAAAAGTCTTTGTAGAACCCGGCAAATTCGTTTTTAGTCGATGCTGCCGTCAGGATATAAGCAAACCCGTTTTTGACCAGGATTGTTTGCATGAGACGGATCTCACCCCATTCTGTTTTTTCATCAACTTGCGAGAGACTGGCGTCGCCAGCTAAAGTGCGAATCGAGCCTAAATCCTTCCACTCTGCTCTAAGGGCCGCATTTTCGCTTTTAATCATTTTAAGGTATTGCTTGAGAGTACCTGCGTAGGGGTGCATCGAAATGTTAATGGAAGGAGGAAAGTTTGTTTTGCTTTTTCCAATGACCATGGCTTTAACGCTAGGCGAGAGTTCTTTGGGGTCGGCTGCGCGCCAACCTGCAGGTGGAGTAAAGGTGACGGCAGCCGGTTCTTGAGAAATTTGTGCGTATTGACTAGGATCTGCTTTTTCAACAGTCTGTGAATAGCCTAGGGAGCTGAAAAGGCAAAATGCTAAAAATATAGAACGTGTTAATCGCATAAATAAAATTCTCTTGAATGTGATGAGCTGAATGATTAACACGAATCAAGATTTTATTGCGAACTATTTTTTTTGTGATTTTTGAAAGGATAAACCGCACGGGGTTCAAAAATTGGTTTTTGGCATCGCTGCCATCTTGATTTTTTCGAAATGAAAAATTGGCTCCTAGTATGAATAATAAGCCTAATTTTTCATTCAAAAATCTGAAGCGCCGGCTTAGCCAAAATCGCAATTTTTGAGCCCTATTCGGATAAAAAAACGGTGATCTTTTTGATCTCCGGTTTTTTTTGGTTCATTTGCGTGACTGCTTAAGATGGTTGCCCTTGAGAATTCTTATTAATCAAAGCATGTGCATCCTCCAGGTTAGCATATTTGTGCTCTGGACTCGCATGAGCTTTCATTCGAGCATAATCTGCCGGAGGGTGATTATATGTCACCTTTTCCTCCTTCGTACAAATATAAAGCAAGTAGTCCATTTTCTCAGCGATAGGAGCTAAACCTAATGCGCACAATCCTTTACAAAAAAGAGTGAATGTTTTAGCAGCTGCAACTTTAAAATGTTTTTTTGCTCTTTCAAATCCAATCTCGTGCGGCACCTGGGGAAGAGAAACATATTCTTCCTTCACGTACCTATAAGGAATAGCCAATAGACCAAGAATACCATGGGCTGCGCCAATTAACGCATGAATTGTTATATCGGCAACAGCAAGCACTGGTCTCGCTACTTTATCCTCAATTCTTGCTGAAAGCGAGGGGTGAGAAGTTAAGGGGCAACCCGATTTATAATCCCTATATAGGTCCTCTACTGAACCGTTTTTTATTGCTCCGAAAACCAAATTGAATGTCATGTTTAAACTCCTTTTAATTGATTTACATCCAATTGTAGATTAAGTATAATTTTAATTCAACTAAATTATCTAACATTTGCTTGCCCAGGCCATCCCTCCCTTAGTGCTTGAAATCTAACGGTATTCAAACACGAAGCAGCCTCGAATAGAGGCACTTTCAGCTTTCACCCACCAGGCCCGGACGGCCTGGCTACGCACCGACTTCCCGTTGTCCGTGTTGCTTTTTTCCCTTGATAAAATTCCTGCAATCACTGATAACAGGAGGATCAAAAGCAACTCATACGGGGTGAATAAAGATGAAATCGCTCGAAAAAAGCCAAGATAGAATACAGCAAATCTGCGCTGAATTGCGCAAAGATACATTAGAACCTGCTAAAAATGAAGCTGATAGGATTATTGCTGAAGCTCATAATCGCGGTCGCGAAATCATTGTCGGGGCCGAAAAAGAGGCCGACAAACTCAAAGAATCCGCCAAATGCGCCATCGAACAGGAACACAATGTGTTCCAATCCTCCTTATCTCAAGGAATTAAACAAGGGTTGGAATCTCTGCGTCAAGAGATTGAACACAAGCTATTCAATGAACAACTCTCCGCAGCTGTTAATCAAGGCACTGCAGATCCGCAAATCATCGCCAAACTCATCAATAGCATTGTTGCAGCTATTGACAAAGAGGGCATTTCAGCCGATTTGTCCGCAATTGTTCCAAAAACAGTCTCTGCAGCTAGTGTTAATTCACTGCTTATTGAGGGTGTACTTAAAAAACTGAAAGAAAAAGGTGTGCAAATTGGAAGTTTTGAAGGTGGCGCAAAGATTCAACTGCATGATAAACAACTGACAATTGATATCAGCGACGGCGCTTTAAAAGAACTACTCGCAGGCTATATCCGCAAGGATTTTCGCAAGATCATTTTCGCAACTTAAGGACCATCTCATGACGGAATATTTCTTTGTTGCGACTTCACTTCCCTCTTTACGGATCGGCTCGGCTCCGGAGATTTCGTTCTACGATTTTAATACATTGCTGTACGACAATCTTCTGCCGGGGGACTACCGGCAAACCAAAATTTTCCGTTGCTATTACGACATTTTAAATATTCGATCGTTATGGAAGGGAGAGTCTGTAGAACCTTATGGCAATCTCAATCAAAATGAATTAGAAGAAGCTCTGCTACAGCGCGAAGGATTTCCCTCTTATGTGTTTGATTTTCTCGAGCAATTCCGCGATGAACAAGAGCGTTTACAGCACTTTCCTGAGCTGATAGCAATCTATTTCAGAAAAGAACTTAAAGACGCCAATCCTTTTTTAAAAGAGTATTTGGATTTCGAACGCCAACTGCGACTTGTTTTTGTGGGATTCCGCGCAAAAAAACTCGGCCGCAATCCCGCCAAAGAATTGCAATACGAAGATCCTGACGAAGATATCATTGCGCAAATCCTGGCGCAAAAAGATGCTCCTAAATATGAGCCCCCTGAAGGATTTGAAGAGCTTAAGGCTCTATTCGAAGAGCATTCTGAAGATCCTTTGGCATTGAACCAGGCCTTATGCGAATACCGCTTTAGTAAGATTGAGGAGATGAAAGGAACAGGTGTCTTTTCGTTTCGTGGAATCTTAGGTTATATGGTGCAATTGATTCTGGCTGAAAAATGGATGGATCTAGATCAGAAAAAAGGGACGGAAATTGTGAATAAAATATTAGAAAATATTACTAAGTTTGAGGGTTCTCATGAGTGATGTGTTAACAGCGAAACCGGAAAATAGTCTTGCCGTAGGTAAAGTCATACGGGCTTATGGAAATCTTTTACAAGTCGAATTTAGCGGAAATATCCGGCAGGGTGAATTGGCAATGGTGATGGTCAACGGCGCCAATTTAAAAGCAGAAGTCATTGAAATTGTCGGCAAAGAAGCGAAAATCCAGGTGTTTGAAGACACCAAAGGGGTTAAGCTCGATACTCCCGTCGCTTTTACAGGTCAATTGCTTGAAGCAGAGCTAGGCCCTGGTTTACTCACGTCGATTGTGGATGGACTGCAGAACCCTCTTGAAGCTGTGGCGACAGAGTCGGGATTGTTTTTGCCGCGCGGAGTCTACCTCCCAGCTATCGATTGTAAAAAGCACTGGGACTACAATCCCGTTGCTAAAATTGGGGATGTTCTCGAACGGGGTGACACCCTCGGCACAACTCTAGAAGGACGCTTTCAGCACCAAATCATGATTCCTTTCGCCAATTACGGACGCTATAGGATCACATGGATCATTAAAAGCGGATCTTTTACTCCGGACACTGTTGTTGCTAAAGCGGTGGATGAAGCCGGCAACGAGCATCAATTTACCATGATCCAAAAATGGCCGATCAAAAACGCGTTATTTGAAGGCGAAAAGGTGAAGCCGACCAAAATGATGGACACAGGCTGTCGAATCATCGATACGCAGTTTCCTATCATGAAAGGCGGGACTTTCTGTACTCCAGGACCCTTTGGAGCTGGTAAAACTGTTTTGCAGCATCACCTCTCGAAATACTCGGCTGTGGATATCGTAGTTGTTGTGGCATGTGGTGAGCGCGCGGGCGAGGTTGTTGAGATGCTGCGTGAATTCCCGCATCTGATTGATCCACATACAGGCGAAACACTCATGACCCGCACGGTGATTATTTGTAATACCTCTTCCATGCCGGTTGCTGCGCGGGAGTCATCGATTTACATGGGAATGACTATTGCGGAATACTACCGTCAAATGGGACTCGATGTTCTTCTTCTTGCGGACTCCACATCCCGCTGGGCGCAAGCCTTGCGTGAGATATCCGGTCGTCTTGAGGAAATTCCTGGGGAAGAAGCATTCCCTGCGTATTTAGCGTCGCGCATTTCTGGGTACTACGAACGTTCAGGCGTTGTGTCGTTAAATAATGGAAAATATGGCTCTTTAACTGTTGGAGGCGCTGTTTCTCCGGCGGGTGGCAACTTTGAAGAGCCCGTCACGCAAGCAACGCTCGCTGTTGTCGGAGCTTTCTTGGGCCTTTCTAGAGAACGCTCGGATTCCAGAAGATATCCTGCGATTGATCCGTTAATTTCCTGGTCGAAATATGTCGATGAAGTGGGCAAAGTTCTTGAATCCACCGTTCCAGGTTGGACCCATATGGTAAAAAAAGCCGAGCGTATTCTCCGCAGCGGAAATGAGATTGGCAAGCGGATGGAGGTTGTGGGCGAAGAAGGCACTGCGATTGACGATATGTTGATTTATCTCAAAGCGGAACTTTATGACTTTAGCTATCTCCAGCAAAATGCTTTTGATAAAGAAGACGCTTACTGTCCATTTAAGAGACAGATTAAATTATTTAAGCTAGTGAGTAAAATTTTCGACACCCGCTTCAAATTCCGTTCACACGATGATGCGCGTCAATATTTCCTCAATTTGCAAAACCAGTTAAAGAATATGAACTTCATGGCTATGGAGAGCGATGAATATCGCAGCACATTTTCAGAAATTGAAAAAATGATTGAAGCCGCAAGCAGAGAGGATTAATTGCTATGAAAATGGTTTACGAGAGAATCAATGATATGCGCGGTAACCTCATTACGGTGACAGCAACAGGGGTAAGCCTTGGAGAACTCGCGCGGATTGATTTGAAAGATGGACGAAGTGTTTACGCTTCTGTTTTGAGGGTCGATGGCGACCAAGTCACGCTGCAGGTCTTTCAAGCCACCCGCGGGATCTCCACTAATGACCGCGTCACTTTCTTGAGTCGAGAGATGCAAGTGACCTACGGCGATGCGCTATTAGGCCGTCGTTTAAGCGGTTCCGGAGTCCCGATTGATGGCGGACCCGAAATTGTAGGCACGGCTGTTAATATTGGAACGCCTTCGTTTAACCCGGTCAGAAGAATTATCCCACGCGATATGGTACGTACAAATATTCCTATGATCGATGTGTTCAATTGCCTCGTCAAATCGCAGAAGATCCCTATTTTTTCTGTTCCAGGAGAGCCCTATAATCAGCTTCTCATGCGCATCGCAAACCAAACCGATGCGGATGTTGTGATCATTGGCGGGATGGGATTAACCTTCAAAGAGTACCAAGCGTTTATTGATAATGCAGAAGAATCAGGGTCCATGAACAAGACAGTGATGTTTATTCATCGCGCGACCGACCCAACAGTGGAGTGCATACTTGTACCTGATATGGCGCTTGCGGTGGCAGAGAAGTTTGCGATCAAAAACAAAAACGTGCTGGTATTGCTCACGGACATGACAGCGTTTGCGGATGCCATTAAAGAGATTGCAATTACCATGGACCAAGTGCCTTCTAATCGTGGATATCCCGGATCGCTCTACTCCGATTTAGCCGCGCGGTACGAAAAAGCTGTGCAGATCGATGGAAGTGGGTCGATCACTATTATTGGCGTGACGACGATGCCTGGAGATGATGTGACCCATCCTGTGCCCGATAATACCGGATACATCACGGAAGGACAATTCTATTTGCATCATCATCAGATTGATCCGTTTGGATCACTATCGCGCCTAAAACAATTGGTGATTGGAAAAGTGACCCGTTCTGATCATGGAGATCTTGCCAATGCGATGATCCGTTTATATGCGGAATCGAAGAAAGCACGTGAACGCCAAAGCATGGGCTTTAAGCTATCCCGTTGGGATGAAAAGCTTCTTGCTTATTCCCATCTTTTTGAAGAGCGCATGATGAACTTGGATGTCAATCTTCCTTTGGAAGAAGCTCTTGATTTAGGTTGGAAAACATTAGTAGAATGCTTTAAGTCGGAAGAAGTCGGAATTAAAAAAGCGATTTTAGAAAAATATTGGCCAGCTCAAATAGCCGAAAAGGCAAGCAAATAGCGGATAAAAATGGCAGAAATAAAACTCACAAAGAACGAACTGAGAGCGCAACAGGCGCGTCTTAGCCAGCTTCAGAAGTATTTGCCAACCTTGCAGTTGAAAAAAGCACTGCTGCAAATCGAAGTTGCGGACGCTCGTGTTGAAATTGCTGCTTGCGAAGAGGTCTATCATGTTCTTCATGTAGAAATGGAGCGCTATAGTCCTGTTCTTTCTGAGAAAATCGCCATTAATTTGACAGATGCGGCTAAAGTGACTGAACTAAAAAGACGTTATGAAAATATTGCTGGTGTAGAAGTGCCTTATTTTGAAAAGATTGCCTTTGCTGATTTTCAGTACGATCTTTTTGAGACACCCCCATGGGTCGATCCCGTGATCATAGGGATCCGCGATTTAACGACTGCGCAAGCAAAGATTGAGATTGCAAAAGAGAAAAAGGAAGCTCTTGAAAAAGAGTTTCGGGAAGTGTCTATACGTGTGAATCTCTTTGAAAAAATCCTGATTCCACGTTCTGTACGCAATATTAAGAAAATCAAAGTATTTCTAGGCGATCAGCAGCTTGCAGCTGTTTCGCAAGCGAAGGTGGCAAAAAGCAAAATCGAAGCAACGAAGCTTAAAAGGCGTCAAGCTATCCAGGCGAAGGAGGCTATCCATGCGGGTTGATTTGAAAAAGTTTTTGTTTATCGGAGCAGCACAAGAGAAAGAGCATTTCTTTAAGGCAGCTCAAGAGGCGGCAATCATCCATTTCATCAACATGGAGGGACTTGCGAAGAAAGAGGTTCCTGCTGAGATAAGCAATGTTGCGGCCGCGATCAAAATCTTGCGCGGACTTCCTCCAACGGAACAAGAAGAGACAGATGAGTTTGGGCTGTCAGACGGAATCGCTTCAAGAATTTTGGAGATGAACCATCGTCTTGAAAAAATGCAGGAAGAGCAGCGTGTTCTGAAGCTTGAGATTGCCCGTGTGGCGATGTTCGGCGAATTCTCCAAAGAAGAAATTGCAGGGATCGAAAAAAAAGCTAGCCGAAAGGTTCAGTTCTTTTATGCTAAACACGATTTATTTCATCAGGATGAATTGCCCGAAGGGCTTATTTACATCGCTTCAGAACATAATCTCGACTATTTTATGGCAATCAATAAAGAAGCTCGGCAGTACGATAATACGGTCGAGATGCACATTGAAGAGCCGGTCGGCATTTTAAAGCAGAAGTTGCAAACTAATAATCAAGAAACACACAGTACTGAACAGTACTTAAAAGGGTACGCCAAGTACAATACGTTTTTACACCATTCTCTGACAGACAAACTCAACCGTTACCATTTGAAAGTTGCTAACGACTCTGTGCAAGCGGAATTGAATGGCGATCTCTTTGCGGCAGACGGGTGGGTGCCTGTTGATAAAATTCAGGAAATGAATGACTTGGTCAAAGAAATGAGTGTTCATGTTGAACAAGTAGCTATTGAAGCGGAAGATAGGATTCCAACGCACCTCGAAAATACGGGTGTCAGCCGCATTGGGGAAGACTTAGTGTATATTTATGACACACCCTCACACACCGATAAAGATCCTTCTTTGTGGGTATTGCTTTCCTTTACGCTTTTCTTTGGCATGATTATCGGCGATGCCGGATACGGCCTTCTCTTTCTTGCAGGCGCTCTTTTTATGCGTTATAAGATGGGCGAGTTTAAGGGTGGCGGAAAACGCCTATGGAAGTTAGTGATTATTCTGAGTAGTGCTTGCATCATTTGGGGTTTTTTCACTCATTCCTTTTTTGGTCTCAATATAGGGATCGATCATCCTTTGCGAAAAGCCTCTGTAATTGATTGGATGGTGACAAAGAAAGTGGAATACCACATGAAGCATAAAGACGTCACCTATCAAGATTGGCTGAAAGCGTATCCCGGTTTGAAAACGGCAACAAATGCGGATCAAATTCTGCATGAGGGCGTTAAAAAACATAATGGCGTCGTCCGGTATGAATTAGCCAATAAGCTAGCGGATGGCATTTTGATGGAAATCGCGTTACTGATAGGGATTATTCATGTCATGATTTCGTTCATCCGCTATCTCGGCAGGAATTGGTGGGGGCTAGGATGGATCATCTTCATGATCGGATGTTATTTGTACTTTCCTGGCTATCTTAAAACGATTTCGATGGTGAACTATATTGGCGGAGTCTCAGTGTCTGCAGCCTCATGGGGTGGAGAGATTTTACTTTATCTAGGATTTGGCCTCGCTTTTCTTTTGGGTATTATCCAGGAAAAGGTTTATGGACTGCTGCAAGTCATGAATCTTATTCAGGTTTTTGCTGACATCTTATCTTACCTGCGTCTTTATGCTTTAGGGCTCGCAGCGGCTATTGTAATGGCGACGATCAATGAATTTGCGGGATCTCTGAATTTTGTTTTTGGAGCCATCTTATTTGTGATTGGACATCTTACCAATATGGCTTTAGGAATCATGGGTGGAGTGATCCACGGTTTGCGTCTTAATTTTATTGAGTGGTATCACTATAGTTTCGAAGGTGGAGGCAAAAAATTTGATCCCCTTCGTAAAACATCTACAGATTAAATCAAGGAGAATGAGTATGAATTTTGACATGTTAGGCCCTGCAATAGCTTTAGGGTTAAGTTGTATAGGAAGTTCGATTGGTTTGTACATTGCAGGAGCAGCATCTCATGCGGCAATGAGTCGAACAGAAGAGGGACATGGAAAGTTTATTGGAATGGCTGCTGCCCCATCTTCACAGATCATTTACGGCTTTCTTTTGATGCTGTTGATGAGTAATGCGATTAAGGAAGGAACTCTTTCACCGGTCTCAGCAATTGGTATTGGGACATTTTCCGGATGTGCCTTTTTTGCCTCATCGGTATTCCAAGGAATGGCGTGTGCGACAGGTATTCAGGCGTCTGTGAAGCAACCTGCGGTTTTTGGTAAGTGTTTTGCGGCAGTTGGTTTGATTGAGTCGACAGCGCTCTTTGCGTTTGTTTTTGCACTTTTGATCATCTAAGAGACAGAATTTTCACGAACAGACCGGACGAAGTCTTTGGAGCCCCCCAGTAACCTCGTCCCTCAAGTCAGAAAGTAACATGAATTTTTTGGTAGAACAAAATTGATTTATCAAAGACGACAGTTTCGTCCGGTCTGTGGGCTATTGAGGCATATAGTGGAATGTCTGTTATTCGCATCTTACTGCGCAAAATTAAGATTTACATTGTATGTGGAAAGGTGCGCGCCCACCTGCACAGGTTTTAATATAGATAGCGTTTAAAACACCTCTAAAACGTTGTTATACCAAAAAAATCTATGCGGGTGCGGCAATTATTTGCCGCGCCCGCTATAAGGTCCGACCCATAGGCATCGTTTACACTTTAACCCATACACATCGTTTACACTTTTACGATATACTATCTCTTTTAATATGAGGTGGTTATGACTTGGGGAGTAATCAAGGTGGAAGAACAAAAAAAATTATTTATCAGTGCGTATCTAGATAAAAAATTTAATATATCTGATTTGTGTAAACAGTTCGATATTAGCCGTCCGTGTGGATATAAATTGATCAACAAGTTTGAAGAGGTGGGATGGGGGGTAAAGGAAAGTAGCAGGGAGCCGCGTAGCAGCCCCAAAAGAACCTCTCCTAGTATAGAAGAAGAGATTTTGAATGTAAAATATACTTGGCCCGAATGGGGACCTAAAAAAGTCTTAGCTGCCTTAAAGAGAGAGTATCCAGAGATTAAGTGGCCCTGTCAGACAACTGTTGAAAATATATTAAAAAGAAATGGGCTTATCGAACAGCGAAAACTGCGAAAAAGGCTTGCTAAGAGGACAGATCCTCTAGGCGAATGTAATAGCTCTAATGATATTTGGTGTATTGATTTTAAGGGGTGTGGTTAACTCCGCAGGGACAAAAATGCGGGCCACTTACTTTAATGGATGCATACAGTCGCTATTTATTATGTTGCCAGAATTTGAATTTCAAAGACACCCTCCATGTTGGGGCAGTTTTTGAGCGTCTTTTTAGAGATTATGGCCTAGCTTTACGTGTGAGAAGCGATAATGGTCCTCCTTTTGCAACCATGGCAACTGGAAGACCACCAAGGCTTTCAATAAATTTAATTAAAGCTGGGGTGATGCCTGAATGGATAGGTCCGGGGAAACCTCAGCAAAATGGCAGGTATGAAAGAATGCATTTGACAATGAAGCAAGAAGGAGTAGATCTATCTGCAAACTTGGATTTACAATTAAAAACGCTAGGCGAGTTTTCAGATTACTATAATTTTATAAGGCCTCACGAAGCTTTAGATCAAAAGAGCCCAGGGATATTTATAAGCCTTCTACGCGATCTTGGGATGGAAAATTAAGATCTCATGAGTACGCAAGCAATTATTTAGTCGGTAAGGTTGGAAGTTGTGGGAAAATGCATTTGAAAAATAAAACGATTTGCATAGGACGGACGTTTGACGGAGAACCAATCGGATTAAGGATAGAGGAAGAAAGCATTAAGGCTTACTACGGACCAGTTTTCTTAGGCTTAATGAAAGATGATACTCTCGAGATAAAAAGAAATCTAGGAAGAGTCAAATGGTGAATTTTATTTTGAGATCCTCCCCCATGGGGGAGGATCTCAAGAAGGTTTAAACATAATTTTATTTTAGGTATTTCCTCTGTGGAAAGCTTAAGTATTTAACAACATTAACCAAAAGTGTAAACGATGTCCCTGTTGAACCATAACTCCCTAAGTGCCTAGCGCGGCACCAAACAGTTACGTCGATTTTTAGAGGGTTTTACCCTGATCCTTCGGTGTCCAAAGCGAAGGGGCGTGAGATGCTCTCTTGTCTTGATCGGTTATAACACTCATTAGCGCTTGACCGGCTAAATAGCCAGTTCTGCGGCAAGGGGCGTACCCGTCATCCAACTACTCCTCCTTTTAATTCCTTTGATGCGTATTTATTGGTTCTTGTTTCATAAATTAAACATGCGACGTTTTTGGAATTGATTGTAAGATCATTTTGGACTGAGTACCATTTTCTAGCTGCATAATTCAGAGCGCGGAATTTCTCATGTTTATCCCCAGGCATAGTGGGATCGGCAAAAAGTAAAGTTTTAAGAGGAGAGCTAGCCACAGCGCTGTAATCAAGAGCAAACGTATAATCTCCATAATTCAGAGGATGAGGAACACCCCCTTCATCATAAGTGGAAACATAAGCGCCGATTTCCCCTATAGCCTCACGCTGTTGAACGGTGGTACTTTTGCATGGTAGAGAACAGGAAGAAGGATATTTTTCCCTTGTTTTAGTGAGTCACCGTAGTCATGAGAAAAGCGAGGGCTTTGTTGTGCTTTTTTAGCATTTTTGGGTCAGATGAGCATCGCTTTCCAGCTGCCGATGCTTTTTCGAATGCTTTCTTCACTAAAGTCAGTTTCTCGGGTATAGTCGCTCCTTCTATTTTTAGAGACTCGGGAATGATTAACTTTGCTCCGATATGAAAAAGATCATTCTCTTGTTTCCGAGATTTTTGACTTTCTTGTGCAAATTTTCCAATGTGGAGTTTATTAATCGAGTATCTTCTGAGGTTAAAGCCTCTTTGGGTGTTACATTAAAGAGATCGACTAGTCGCTGGTCAATAGGGTGGATTTGCAGTCTTTAAAAGCTTTTTCCCTTGTGAATAACGATTTAACGCAACGAGATAAATATGTTATTTTTGACATGGCCTAATTTCGTTGTTTGAAGCAATATAAAGACGTTTGTCTGACGACTCAAGATGATTCTTTATGGATTGAGAATTCGTGAACACACGCTTTTTTGTTTAATTTAAAATCAAATTAAAACAGGTTTGTGTTAATTTATGGTTAATAAAGGAATTTTACTATCTCTTTTGCTCTGTGACTTAACTATTTATTTAGACTTTTGGCACTACTAAGGTGCTTCTTTCAAACTATCCAGTAAGCCTTGCTTGTCTAGCTTGACAACCCAAATTTCATGGTCTTGGCGGCCATAAGAGATCCATATGTAATCTTTATCAAAGATAAATCCACACGGAAAGACAACCCTCACCGGTTTCCAATAGGGAATGTAAGTCTCTCTTTTATAAAAATGATGTCCAATAATCGGCTCTGGACTCATTTTTCGGATCGCAAAAGGGGGCTCCAAATCAAAGGTATAGGCGCCGATAAAATAATGTAACGCCTCCTGATCACCCGAATGAATGCTCTTCATATCCATAGATGAATGAAAGAACGAGAGGTGCTCCTTGCCAACTTTAAGCGCGGGCGTACCCCCTCGTAACTACCCCCATCGCCATTTTTCTTGTAAATCATGCCCTGTATTGGCAACTGTTGCGCAGCGACCGCTGCCAATAAACGGCAAAAAGATCTTATGGGGAGCCAAACTATAAGCAAAGAGTAAGTTGCCCTCGTAATTAAAAGGCACCCAATTTTTCTCACGGCGACGCGGATGCGCGTTCTCAAATAAACTAAGGCAGTCATGATCGATCACATGAAAGATCTCTCCGTCATACTCCAATTCCACAAGATGCATTCTGAAGCCGCCGTCCGTCACACGCAATAAACGATTATCGCTGTAAGTCATGTAAAGGTGCT
>Ga0105045_10001509_pt1 | contig 19077 bp, 15 predicted proteins | sample MAT02_FD_78089 | JGI IMG/M metagenome (GOLD analysis project Ga0105045, IMG submission 78089) | Freshwater microbial communities from Lake Fryxell liftoff mats and glacier meltwater in Antarctica - MAT-02 (megahit assembly) | ecosystem: Environmental > Aquatic > Freshwater > Ice > Liftoff... | reverse complement strand
TTTATCTCAATACGCCAACCTTGATCATCAGTCAAATGCCAATGAAAACGATTGAATTTGTAAAACGCCATCAAATCAATATAACGCTTCACTTCATCGACGGTGAAAAAATGTCGCGCTACATCTAAATGCAATCCACGCCATTCAAATTTGGCATAGTCAAACACATCAACACCACGAATTACAAACTCATCACCGTCAGCCTCAATCAACTGAATAACAGACAGGAAAGCGTACATTTTACTCGCTTGAGTCGTGTAAGCAATTTCTATCAAATTTTTGTCTATGAGGATTGAATAACCATCATTCTCTCCTGATTTATTGTCATTTGGACCACCAATCAAAAACTGTGAAAAGACGATGTTTTGAGTTTTTAATTCGCCCGTTTCGAGTTTTAAATTTTTGATTTTCAGGAATTCATTGAAAACCAAAAGTTCATCTTCGCTCAAATTATTTGTTGTTATTACTAATTTCTGGAACCTAATGTCTTCATTGTTTGGTCTAAAGTCAAAAGGGGTCGGAAGAATGGGACATTGCGCTAATATGTCAAAACAGGATGCATTTAATAGGGTAAATAAGATAAAAAACTTCAAATCGACGACTTTTTATAATGTAAACTAAAAGTACAATTAATTAACGCTTAACAGCCAATTTGAATTAATGTAAATGAATTTAAACCAATTTTAATAGGATTTCATTTATCCTTCGGAGGACTAAAGCTTGGTGCAATGGATATAATCTTTATCAACGGATTAAAATCCGATGATGTTTATATTCGATTTTTTTACAGTTAATTTTGTGCAAACATCTTAAAATTTAGCTATTTATTCGAAGAATCTATCTAAATAAAGACAGGTTAAGAACCTTAGCAAAGCGCATGACCGCCAAAGGTAGCATCTAAGATAATCGAGGCGATTTAAAAATTTAACTTCCGAGTTTACTTTTGTAAATGAGGAAGTCAAATTTTTAAATTAACGATGAGTTAGGTGTTTTGATGCGGTCTTATTATCTTTGAGAAAAATTTAGAAAATGAAAAATATAGCTGTTATAGGTGCTGGAACAATGGGAAATGGAATTGCGCATGTATTCGCTCAATTCGGATACAAAGTGGCGTTAATTGATGTGGCTCAAGCCTCTCTTGACAAAGGATTGGCTACCATCGCAAAAAACCTTGATAGACAAGTTGCAAAAGAAGCAATTTCCGAAGCCGATAAAAATGCAACTTTAGCGAACATAACAACATTTACGTCAATGACGGAAGGTGTGAAAAATGTTGATCTTGTTGTAGAAGCAGCGACTGAAAATATTGATTTAAAACTCAAAATATTCGCTGATTTAGACGCTGCAACAGCTCCAAATGTAATTCTAGCAACGAATACTTCTTCTATTTCGATTACGAAAATCGCGGCTGTTACAACCCGACCAGATAAAGTGATTGGTATGCATTTCATGAATCCTGTTCCTGTTATGAAATTGGTCGAAATCATTCGTGGTTACTCAACTTCAAACGATGTTACGGATTTAATCATGGAAACCTCTCGAAAATTGAACAAAGTTCCAGTTGAAGTGAACGACTATCCAGGTTTCGTTGCAAATAGAATCTTGATGCCAATGATTAATGAAGCAATTATAACTTTGCATGAAGGCGTTGCTGGCGTTGAAGAAATTGATACCGTAATGAAACTCGGAATGGCGCATCCAATGGGTCCTTTGCAGCTAGCCGATTTTATTGGATTGGATGTATGCTTAGCAATTATGAATGTACTTCATGATGGTTTCGGCAATCCAAAATATGCGCCTTCTCCACTTTTAGTGAATATGGTGATGGCTGGAAAAAAAGGAATTAAATCGGGTGAAGGATTCTATTCTTGGTCACACGGCACGAAAGATCTTATCGTAGCCAATAATTTCAAGAAATAATTAGGAATTAATTTGACGTTTTGGGCGTGCCTGTTTCACGGTATTAAATTGTTAAATGTCGTGAAATAGTCAGGCTTTCCGTTTTAATCTTTTTGCGAATTGCAAAAAGGATTTACACTTCAATCCTTCACGCAAAATAAAATCGGTATTACTCGCCGTTCTCTTCGTCTTTCACAATGGTTCCTGCTGGACCAAAATCTATCAACTCAATCGTAAAAATTAAACTTCCCTGATTGTACGCATATTTAGAAGGCAAATACAATTCATATTTCCCACCTTTTTGCATTTCAACAATCCCCAATTTCCATCCTTCAATAAGATTTGCAAGATTCACAATCATTGGAGCACCGCTTTCAAAAGTGCTTTCCGTTTGATTTCCTTCATTATCAAGCGTCGAATAATTAGCAATAATATCATCTGCTGCCGTTGGGTTCGATTTGCCTTTTCCAACTATTAGCGTATGAACAATAATTCCATTCTCCAATTTTTTCGGTTTTTTCCATGCCGCAGTTCTTTCTAATAATTTGGCATCATTTTCCACCATTTTTTGTTCTTCTCTTTTAGAAAGGAATTCTGAAAATTCCGCTACAATCATTTGCATTTCTTCTTCTGGAAATGCTGGATCCAATTGCAAAATGTTTTGTTCAAAGCCTGCATAAAATTGATCTAAATCTATTTCATTTTCCAATTTTTCATCCATGATCTGTCCGCAGAAAGTTGCACCCAAAAACCGACCTTGGCATTCCGAAAGTATCGATAAATCCATTAGTTCAACCGAATCTCCAACCTGAATATAGGGATTATTCAAAATTTCATTGCAAGAATCAACCAAATCAGGCGATTTGATATTTTCCTTAAATCCTTTCAAATAAGGTTTGATATTAATCGACTCATAGAATGCTTCGTAATCTCCCAGCGCAGCAGATTTACCATTCAAATATCCTAAAGCATAAGAAATTTTTTCTTTGCTGGTCAATGGATTCGTTGCTGTCTGTGCTTCTAATTTCCCTGCCAAAACGAGTGCAAAAAGCAAAAGCGAAACAGTTAAAACCATTTCGCTCTTCCATATTTTATAAACTAAATTCATATTAGAATCCGGCTCCTTGTTGCGGTCTTGGAGTTGCTAATGTTCCCGCTTTTCCAAAATTCAAGAATTCAATATAGAAACATAACGCTCCTTGTTTGTAAGCCAATTCTGAGGGAATATACAAACGGTACTTTCCACCTTTTTTCAATTGCGGGAAGCTCATTGTCCAACCCGGAATAACTTCTTGTAAACTCATTTTTAGAGATTTACCAGCGTCATAAGAACTTTCCATCGTGTCACCTTTTGCGTTCGTTAAGATATAATGAGCATCAAAATCATCATACATTGTTGGTGAACCACCTGTGCCTTCTTTTACCGTTTCAATTACTATTCCGCCGTCAATCACTCTCGTGTTAGGCTTTTTCTTAGCTGCATCCAAAAAAGGTGCGTCCATTTTGGTCATTTTTGCATTTTGCTGCTCAGTTACTTCGCCAACAAATGCTTGCAAAATTTTATCTTTTTCTTCTTTCGAAATCAACGTGTCGGCCTTGTTCAAACCATGACGAAAACCAGCAGCAACAATTTTCATATCAAAACGGCTCAACTGTTCAACATCTTTCATTTGGCGATATAATTCTGCACCAGTCAATTTGCCCAAACATTCAGAACCTGAAGAACGGTAGGTTGAATCATACGATTGAAAATCTGCACCAAATAACTTTTTCAATGTTTCTTTGCACGCATCTGCATTGTTTGCATTCAAGTTACTCGCAAATCCTTTTGCCATAATCTCAAAATCCAATTTTTGTGATTGACCAGATGGATCGTTTACAAAAGTTTGTGCATTTGCAGCTCCCATTGCATAGGACAACTTGTCTTTATCAGTTTTCAAAGTAATAACTTCTTCTGCCTTTTTATCATCGCCACAAGCGAAAACAAGGGTTAATGGCAAAGCCCAAATTAAAATTTTTTTCATTTAGCGATTTCTAAGAGTTCAACATCAAATATAAGAGCCATATATGGCAATATTGCCCCGCCTGGATGCGGATTCGCACCATAAGCAAGGTTTTGTGGAATGTACAATTTGTACTTCGCACCTTTTTTCATTAATTGTAATGCTTCTGTCCAACCTGGAATAACTTGATTCACTCCAAAAGTTGCTGGCTGACCTCTTTGAACAGAGCTATCAAACACAGTTCCATCAAGCAAAGTTCCGTGATAGTTAACTGTTACTTGTGCTGTTGGAGAGGGCTTCTCACCTTTTCCTTCTTCAATAATTTCATATTGTAGTCCAGAAATAGTAGTGTGAACGCCTTTCTTTTTGAAATTGGCGGCCAAAAAGTCTTCACCATCCTTCCTGTTTTTAGCGAATTTTGCTTCATTCGCTTTGCCCAAGTATGTCTGTATGATTGTATTCGCTTCTTCCGGAGAATATTTCAAATCTTTTCCTTGAAAAAGATCATTGATAGCATTTGACAATTCATCTGTGGAAATTACTTCCAAATTCTGTTGCTTTAAACTCTCTGCAATACTCATTCCAACGCAATAACTCACTGCATTAATTTCTTCGTTCATTCTTTTTTTTGGCAAAGATAGTTATTTGATTTCAAAAGTTATGTTAATCATTAAAATGAAAATAAAACAAAAAAAAATGGAACATGGATGAAGCGGATAGGACGGGGTAAAAAGAATATTTTTTTCTAATAAGTACTAAATTAAATACTTTACTTCTTTCGCTATAAACGTTGCGAACTTAACCGTAGAACAAATTTAAACAATCCTACTTTCCTCAATTCGAATAACCTTTGCCAATGTTTTTAAAAGTGTCTTGTGTTTTTTAACAAAAGGATTCGTTTCATCCCAAACATAACCTGCAAGCACCGAACAAATTTGCTCCATGAATTGAGTTTTGCGTTCTGTTGCAAAAAATATCGTTGCTAAATCACCTGCATACCAAGCATTTACATAACTCCGAAAAACGTCAATTCCTTTTTTGATTGGAACAGAATAATCCATTTCCCAATCAACTTTTTCGCCATTTAATTGTTTTACAACCAATTCAGCAGACTTATATCCGGAACAAACGGCAAATGTCACTCCCGAACTAAAGATAGGATCTAAAAATTCTGTGCTATTCCCACAAAGAGCATATCCTTCGCCGTAAAGTTGTTTTACAGCTACGGCGTAATTCAAAATTACTTTTGGTTCAAAAAGTCGTGGTACATTTTTATAACGTCCGTCCAAACCTGGGAATTCACCGATAAGTTTATGAAACAAAGCTCCTTCATTGGATTCACATTCTTTTATAAAATCTGAATTTCCAACTATTCCAACCGAAGTTGTTCCGTCTGAAAATGGTATCGACCAAATCCAAGCGGTATTTTCATTGAATGAATGTACAAATATATTTTCCCCTGCTTTCTCTGAGCGGTTTTTATCTTCTAAATGCACGAAAATCGCCCCCCGTGGTGGCGTAGAAACAGGTTCTTCCAAGTCAAACATGCGAGGCAAAACTCGACCATAACCACTTGCATCCAAAACGAATTTGCATATAGCTGTTTGCATTCCTAACTCAGGATGAGAATAAGTAACTGTTTGTTGTGTCGCTGAAGTTTTCAAATCTGTGACCTCAGCCATGTAATGCAAGACCGCTCCACGTTTTTCAACTTCTGTTGCTAAAGCATAGTCAAACTTCGCACGTTGCACTTGCCATGTGTAATGCCAACCATCAGAATATTGTTTTTCAAATAAAAAATCACACACTTCATCCTCATGGTAAAAACAAACGCCCGTTTTTATTTGAAAATTATGTTTTTCAATGCAAGGCAACAAATCCAAATCATCTAAATAATTCATGCACTGTGGCAACAAACTTTCACCAATAACGAACCTTGGAAATTGAATTTTCTCCAAAATCAGTACTGTTTTTCCTTCTTTTATCAATTTTGCAGCGGCCAAAGTTCCAGCAGGACCAGCTCCAATGATTATAACGTCATAGGAATTATTCATGGTTTTTTATTTCTTGTATAGTTGTGTTATTATCAACAAAGTTAAAACAAGTTACAAATGCACCAACGGTTGCACCCAAAATTCCATGAAAAACAATGTTTTGACCTGTCAAATATAAATTCTGAATTCTGGTTTTTGTATTAATACTTGTTCCTGTTGGATTCCTGAAATCTTTCAAAATTCCATACATTTCTCCTTCTGGAGTGCCTAAATAATCCTTAAATGTCAATGGTGTAGAACTATACACATTTTTGATGCAATTTTCGATACCGGGAAAACGCAATTTCAATTTCTCAATGACCAATTGCTCTTTTTGCTTTTTGAATTGCTCATAAGCTTCACCTCGCTCTTGCTTGTCTGCAATGGTGTTGAATGTTTTCTCCCATTCGCTCCATTCATCTTTTGACATGTAAGCCATTGCAGACAAAGATTCTGCAAATTCATCCGATTTACCTGTCGCTGATGTGCAAACGTAAAGTACCTGTGGCCAATTTTTTCGTTCGTAATCAACAGTATTCCAGCCATCTTCGGTGAAATACTCGTAAAAATTATGATTGAAATAAGGAAAACTTTGTCTCTTAAATGAAAGGTAAACCATGAAGGTTGAAACTGAGTTTTTTAATCCTTTCACACGTTTCACATAGGCAGGAAGAAAATGTGATTCACCAATGGTTTTGATGGTTTGTGATGGATGTAAACTCGAAATAAATTGCCTTCCACGATAAGATGAATTGTCAGCACAAATTAGTTTCAGTATTTCTTTTTGGTCATTCACTTCTGAGCCAATAACTTCTTTATGCTTAAGCACTTCACCGCCATGTTCACGAATTCGCTTCACCAAAACTTTTGCCAATTGGGAACCACCATCCACCAAGCGGTAACTTCCTTTTATGAAGCTATTCATGATAAGCGCAACGACATAAAAGGGAGTCGATTTCGCATCACCAGCATAGAGAATTCCAGAGCCCAGTAATACAATTTTTAAATCGTTATTGTCGGTTATGGAAGAAACAAAATCCCATGCTCCAATGGCTAAAACATCGTGATGAGAAAAATAAGTTCGCTCACCTTCACATTCAAGATTGTATAAAGGAAAATAAGAGCAAACTTCTTGGATTTTTTCACAAAATTGTTTGATTGCAATTTCATCTTCTGGAAATGCCTTAACAAATCCACTCACGAATTGCTCATAACCTTGACCATGAGGTATTTCCATCCCATTCGAAAGCCGAATTAAATCAAAACAATCTTGATTCATCGCTTTAAGTTTTAGGTCATCGTAAATTCCCAAATACTTGAAAAATTGATGAAGATTTTCACCTTTTGATAATCCCCCGATGTAATGAACTCCAGTATCAAAAATACATTTATCACGACTAAAAATCTGCAAAGCTCCGCCGATTTGATGGTTTTTCTCAAGAACCAATACTTTGTACCCGTTTTTTGCAAGAATCAAAGCTGAAACAAGTCCGCTGATTCCGCTGCCTATGATCACAAAATCATATATGTCTTTCGATTCGTCCATCTTTATTTTCTAAAAATAAATAAAACGTTCGAGGTAGTTCTGCTATGCTCGATGAATTCAAAAGATAGTTGATTTTCAGCTGCAAAAACTCTCATTTTTTCAATGGATAAAAACTCCAACTCATGTTCTGACTTATTGAATTTAAACCATTGCGTTGACATTTTCTCCGTCAATTGTGTGTTTTTTAAACGATCTTGTAATTCTACAACTCCATCACGCACAAATAGAATTCCGTCGTCATTTAGTTGAGAAACAATAATTTGAAGCACTTCCATTTGATTTTTATGAGGTAAATAATGAAGAACATCATTTAAAAATACAGCATCTGAAGTTTTGAAATCATAAGAACAAATATCAGCAAATTCGAATTGTAAATTTTCATTTTTTCGAATGGCATTTTGAGCTGTCGCAATTTTTTCTTGATCGTAATCCAAGCCAATAATTTTGCGCTTTTTATTGCGGTAATGCAAGTAATAACTTAGATAACCATAGCCACAACCAACATCATAAATCTTAGATCTATTTCCAATTAATTCATCATAATGTTCGAAATTCTTACGCTCCATTCCATATTTCACACGCACGTACCATTCCAAAACTGGCCCTTTCAAAACATAATTTTGCATAATTTGTGGCAACCAAAATTTACTCTTCGCATGTTCATTTTTGGCTAAATCGAACTCATTTCGCATGGTGCTTAAAACACGTTTAGAAAATTGCGTATAAGATTCACCTTCCAAAGATTTCATTCTTTCAAGCGGTTTCACAATGATTGTTCCACGATTAATCATGATGTCATTTTTCGGATTTACTTCATGAATTCCTATCAATAAAAGTGGTTGAATTTCAACACCCAATGCTTGCGAAAGTAAAAATGCTCCTTTGTGAAAACGTTTAATTTCTCCGTCTGTGCTTCTCGTTCCTTCAGGAAATATAACCAAAGAATAGCCATCAGCGAATCGCTTTTTAATTTCATCTAAATTTCCTTCTGCCCCTTCTTCTGCGAAAATATAACCCGAATAACGAATGAATAATCCAAAAACGGGAGAATTATAAACCCATTTCTTCACCATGATGATCGTTCGTGGATGTAACATTAGTACAACCAAAATATCGAGGAATGAACTGTGATTTGCAACAATAATTGATGGTTTAGAATAATCAAGTTTTTCAAAATTTAAAATGCGTTTTTTTGTATAAAACCCGGCATAAATGGTAGACTTAGCTAGTTTTGAAACTAAATAATTTAGTGCTTGCTTTTTCTTTTTACGCTGTGCTGGAAATGGCAGTAGAATAAAAATTAAAAAGACGGTTAAAAATCGACTTCCAAGAAAAAAGTAGGTGAAAAGGAAAATACTATAAACAAGAGTGAAAAAGGTAATTGGCCCTCGTTTTTTGGTCGTTCTTCTGGTGACAAACCAATTGAATAGTGTTGGTTGAAGATAAACGGTAATTAACAAAATGGTCGAAATTCCAACAACGCTGATCATCGCAATCGAATGAATAGCTGGATGTTTAGCAAAATAAAGTGCTCCTGTACCAATGATTGTTGTAACGGCAGACAAAATAATTGCTGATTTGTATGAGCTGATAGAATCTGTATTTGTTTTATATTTCTGAATCAATCCATCAGTCATAAAAATACTGAAATCATCGCCCAGACCAAAAATAAATGTCGCAATAATGATATTTACAAAATTAAATTGAATATCAAACAGTTGCGCAATTCCCAAAATCCAAATCCAAGCCAAAACCATTGGAAAGAAAGCGAATAGAGCCAATTCAATTCGACCATAAACAACCAAAAGTGATAAGAAAACTAGCAAGGAACTGAATATTAAAAGGAAATTAAAATCCTTCTGAACAGTATTGAGCATGTTTTCTGCAACGGCAGTTAAATCTAAAATATACGTTCCAGGAATTTGGTTAATTTCTGCTTTGCAATTCGCTAATTCTGAACGATCAATAACAATGCTCGTCAAAAATGAATGTTGGGTTGAATCCGAATAATGAAATTTTGAAAGTCCTAAATCTTGCACTAATCCTGTTCCTTCTTGAAGCGATTCCGTTGGATTTTTCATCAAAGCGATGAAAGGATCAAATGCAGATTCAGAAAAACCATTTGTTGCTGATTCTGAACGAATAGTTGATTCCACTGAAGGATGTTCTTTCCAAAACGATTTCCATTTAGCATCTTGTATTTCACTTCTTGGAATTTGATATGGCACTATGGAAACTAATTCTGTAATTTTCAACGATTTCTGCTTCGCTTTCAAGCGCTTAAATAATTGAAAATTAAATTCTTTCGCTTTTTTTTCCACAGAAGAAGAACTGAAAACATAAATCTTTTTTTGATTCGCAGGATTAATCCCAGTGAAAAAATCCTCCTTTTCCTGAAGTTCTTTTGGATGATAAGATAGGTTGTTCAAATCTGCGTCAAATTGCATATTTGTTCCTCGAAACAAAAACACACTTGTAATCACAACGACACTAACAATTCCTAATCGCACGAATAGTTTATTGGGCGACTTTTCTACCGCTTTAATATTCGAAGGGATTAAACTAAATCGAGTGAAATGTAGAATAACCGGCAGAAAAAGAACGGTAAAAATCGCCGCCCCAAGCAGGGTAAACAAGGCAATTAAGCCAAAGTTTTGAAGTACGACAGAATCGGTAAATAGCAATGCGGCAAACGCCATGATTGTTGTGAAACTTCCAATCAACATAGGTGAACTTATGTCTTTAATTGTTTTGAGTAGATTTCCTGAATGTTTGAGATGCGTGAAAAAATGAAAGCTGTAATCAAGCACAATTCCCAATAATATTCCTGCTGTTGCTAAAGAAATGGCGCTGATTTCTGGATTCAAATAACCCACCATTCCAAGACCTGATAACATTCCAAAAATTGCTGGTAAAACGAAATAAATCGGAATCTTGAAACTTCGATAATATCCAATTAACAAAATGAAAATCAAGGAAACACTAATCAACAATGTCCAAAAAGTGTCTTTTTTTACTTGTTTTGCATTTTGAACAGCAATTTGAAACGTCCCGAAATAATCGAATTTCAACTCTTGTTTTGCTACATTGATTTGATTTTTGAAATCAATCAATTTTTCATCAAAGTTGACTAAGGCATCCGTGTTCTGACTATCCAATTTGAGATTGGCAAAAAACACAATTCGAGTTCGTTTATTGGCGTATAAAATTCCATCTTCAACTTCATACAAGGACGAATCTTGCTGTATCGCTAGATGAGAAACTTTATCGCTTAATATTCCGAGCGGATCTTTCGCCCAAAATTGTCCTGTGTAAATCGAAGATACGCCGCTCAAGCGTTCAGCAAGCTTTGCCATTGATAGCGATATAGCAAGTTTCGTGACTTTTTCGGACATTAATTTGTAATCTGCGTCCGTCAACACTGCAATTGAAGCCGATTGCAAATATGAAATCAAAGCTGCTTCGTCCAAATCTCTATAAGCCACAACATCCTTCAGTTCTTTCGAAAATTTAGCCTTAATATTTTCCGACAACAAATCAAGATTATCAAAATTGGCATCGAGATCTTCATTCGTTTGAATAGAGAAAATGACTTGCTTGTTGAGGTTGTTGCGCTTTAAGATTTCGCTAAATGATTTGTATTCTTTACCCTTTGGAAAAACGGAATAAAGATCTTCGTTGATATTAACCTTAAGAATCCCATTAACCAAAACCAAAACGATTGCCAAAAACAATAGTCCAAAAATCCATTTCTTGCGAATGAAAAACTGAACTAGATTTGCTGAAAACTGGCCAAACATGAAATGAAAAATTGTTAATTATTTTTTTGGTGGCTCGAAGATAGAAAAAAGGAATGAAACGGATTTGGAATTATTAAATAAGGAATGATGAATAGATCGTTGGATTGCATATTCTATTGTCTTACTTCTCCTTAGAAAACACTTTTGGTAATCGAATTTTATTCCAATCAAATGGTTTATGGTCGTTTTCTCCCATAATGTATCCAAATGCTTCAAGACTTGGAACTCTATCAAAAATAACCTTCAAAATCGCAATAATTGGGATTGCTAAAAACATTCCTGCAACTCCAGCTAATGAACCGCCAACAATTACTCCAACCATTGACGCAAGCGCATTGATACTGACTTTTGAGCCCACGATTTTTGGAATTAGAATGTTGTTGTCGATGAATTGAACAACTACATTTACGACTAATACACCAAGTATTACCGTTGGATCAGTAGATCCAGATAACGCAATGAATGAACTTATAAAGAATGCAGCCATAATTCCAATATAAGGAATAAGGTTTAAAAAGGCGGTCATCACCCCTAAAAAGATGAAATATTCTACTCCAACAATCCATAATCCAATTGACGTTAAGGTTGCTACAATTACTAATTCAATCAAAAGTCCAGTGATATAATTACGAACTACTGATTTGATTTCATTAATAATTATTTGCAAGTTTGCAATTTCGTTATTGGGAACCAATTTGAGTAAAAAGCTTAACAATAAAGAACGATAATTTAAAATCAAAAATGTATAAATAGGTATCAAAACCATATACATTAATGAATTTGTTAAAGTACCAACCGACGATGCAGATACCATTTTAGTTTCAGAAACCGTTGAATTAACATAAGCGGTTTGTTCTGGAATACTAATTCCAAATTGATTATAAATCCAACTTTGAAGATACGAGATGTTTTGATTCAAATTTCGCTTGATATTCGGCAGTTCATTAACGAATTCGCCAATTTGAATACTCATTAAAAGTAAAACACCCGCGCCAATCGCTAACGCAAGAACAACTGTTAATCCGATTGCAATTAAATTCGGAATCTTCATTTTTTTATTCAAAAATTTCGATATTGGTCGCAAGAGAACCGCAAAAAGTCCCGCTAAGATTAATGGAAAGAGGATACCACTTGCAACGTAAACAAGCAATATTATACATCCTATGATGAAAAAAGAGGCTGCGACACTATAAATTCTATTTTTACTTTCCATTTTGTTTTTTAATGATTGAAGTCTGCTAAAGATACCGATTTAACTTTAATGTTAATGTTTTTTTTCCAAACATTGAAAATCAATAGTTAGCTTGCTTGATAAGTCTATTTCTTTTGTGTTTTGCGAATTAGATTCAGTTTTATGTCAGATAATTCAGGGAACAATTTATTGCTTCTACTCGCTGTTTTAGGAGTTGGCGTCGGAGTATTAATTGCACCAGACAAAGGATCAAATACAAGGCAAAAAATCAAAGATAAATTTGATTCCTCTTCCGAAGATGTTTTGGAGAAGCTTTCTAGTCTAGTGGAAGGTTTTAAAACGCATGGGCAAGGATTAGTTTCGAATATAAAGAAATTATTGGACGGGGTTAATCCAGTTGGAAAAGATGATAGGAAATCGATGATTGAGTTGCTTGAAAAAAAAGTTAGACGCTTTAAAAAGCGTTAAATAATATTCTAGTAATGGCATACGAAGAGCTAAAGTAGGAAGTAACTCAAATCCAAGTTGAAACAAAAGCATAACTAGAAAGCACCATAAAGTATTACAAATTGTGGGGTTTCAAGGTTGCAATGAAATCAACAACAATGATTATCAAATTTGTTTTAATTTCGGTTTGTATCAGAATGATGTTGCTCTTCGTTTCCATCGCGGCATCTTTTGCGATTGGCACAATGCTTGAAAACAATGCGCTTGGCTTTCTAATCGTTGCGGGATTCTACTTTCTGATGATTGTTATTTTACTCTTCGTCAAACCACAAATAATTGAAGGTTCCATTTTAAAACGATTCTCTAAAATCTTTTTTAATGATTAAAGTATGGAAGAAAAACACTACGCTTCGTATGCGGAAATTGACCGCAATTTGGAAATTTTAAAGCTTGAAAGGGAAATTCATATTGAAAAAATAAAATTTCATTACGAGAACATCAAAGACAATTTGAAATTGGGAAATCTTGTAGAAGGATATCTTTGTTTTTCAAAGGAAAGTAAATCTTCCTGGGTTTCTCAAATTGTAGATTTGATGATTCCGTTTATAATTAAGTTTGTTAAAAAGAAAACGGAGAAGTGAATTGATTTTCCTTTGCAATATAGAGACTTCAGATAAAAAAAACGAGCTCGCAGCGAACTAAATCAACTTAAAAAATTAGCCATTCATTTCTTTAATAGATTTAATTCATCCCAAAATCATTTTCCAATCCCACACAAACTTTTCAGAAATTTTTTCTAACTTTGCATGCTATTTTTCAAATTAGTATTTTTTACTCTTTTGCAAACTCACAAAACAATAAGGAATTAAACCAATATGAAAGCCATCAACGCACTTTACGAAGCTCAAAAAATTGCATTTAGCCCATTCGTTTTTCAAACGGCTTACACAATGCATTCTTTAGGAATTTTTGATGTGATTTTTGAAACTAAAGGTGGACTTTCAATTGACGAAATTAGTTCAAAAACAAAAGTTGCGAAATACGGAATCACGGTTCTGATTGAAATGGCTGAAGCTTCATCCATTGTTGTGAAAGAAGGCGATAAATATAGCTTGACAAAAATTGGCTATTTCTTGGCTAGAGATAAAATGACACACGTGAATTTGATGTTCACGCAAGATATTTGTTATAAAGGTCTTTTTCATTTGGAAGAAGCTATAAAAGAAGGCAAGCCAGCGGGATTGAAAGAAATTGGTCCTTGGAAAACGATATATCCTGGATTGTCGATTTTACCCGAAGATTTGAAAAAATCTTGGTTCGATTTTGACCATTTTTATTCAGATAATTCATTCATAGATGCATTGAAAATTATTTTCAAGGATAAACCTAAAATGATTTATGATATCGGTGGAAACACAGGTAAATGGGCTTTGGCATCAACAAAACACGACGCTGGTGTTAACGTCACAATTCTCGATTTACCTGTGCAACTAAAGGCAGCGAAAAAAAATATTTCAAACCATCCGGAATCTCGTGATCGAATCCATTATCATGCGATTGACTTGCTTGTGCCAGAAAACGCTATACCAGAAGGTGCTGACGTTTATTGGATGTCCCAATTCTTAGATTGTTTTAGCGAGCATGAAATTGAAGCGATTTTATTAAAAATTAAAGCTTCGGCTAAACCTGATGCGAAGATTTACATCATGGAATTATTCATCGATCAACAGCGTTTTCCTGCTGCTGAGTTCTCTCTTATCGCAACTTCTTTGTATTTTACAGCTATTGCAAACGGAAATAGTAAAATGTACTCATCTAGCGTTTTTAAATATATCATCGAAAAAGCTGGATTTGAGTGCATTGGTGAATATAATTTACACGCCGAAAGTTACCACACGATCTTAGAACTAAAAATTAAATAAAGACCGACACGACAAAATCTCACATGAATAAACTAGATTTATCAGATATTGAAGCAATCGCTATTAACAAAGAGACATTCGTTATGAATGATAATTTGAAAAAAGATATCGAGCGCTCGTTTTCGTTTTTAGAAAAATTTTCTAGCGATAAAATTATTTACGGAATCAATACGGGATTTGGACCAATGGCTCAATTCAAAATTGATGATGATAAATTAAATCAACTTCAATATAATTTAATCCGAAGTCATTCAACTGGAACTGGTCAAGCTTTAGACGATGAATGCGTTCGTGCGGTGCTTCTTGCTCGTGTCAATAATTTCTTGCAAGCAAATTCAGGAATCAGCTACGGAGTTGTTGAAAAAATCGGTGAATTTCTAAATCATGAAATTTATCCAGAGATATACGAGCATGGTGGAGTTGGCGCAAGTGGAGATTTAGTTCAATTGGCACATTTGGCGCTGAATTTAATTGGTGAAGGATTTGTTCGTTACAAAGATGAACGTCGACCAACAGCGGATATTTTTGCTCAATTGAATATCGAACCTTTGAAGCTGCAATTGCGTGATGGATTGGGATTGATGAACGGAACATCTTGCATGACGGGAATTGGCGCAATCAACGTGATTTATGCGAATCGCTTGTTGAATTGGGAAATTGCAGCATCAACAATTATCAATGAGGTTGTAGAAGCATTTGATGATTCATTCTCGGAAGGTTTGAATCAAGTGAAAATGCACCAAGGACAGCTCTATGTTGCCGAAAAGATGCGTTCAATTGTTTCTGACAGCAAAATGATTCGTCAACGTGAAGAATTATTTGCTGATGATGAAGCACTTCAAAGCCGCGAATTCAAAAAGAAAATTCAAGAATATTATTCTATTCGTTGTGTTCCGCAAATTTTAGGACCAGTGAAAGAAACTTTAGATTATGCGCAAGCTGTAATCGAAAAAGAAATAAATTCAACCAACGATAATCCAATTGTTAGTGTTGATTTGCAAAATGTTTTTCACGGTGGAAATTTCCATGGAGATTATATTTCCTTAGAAATGGACAAAGTAAAATTGGTTATCACTAAATTAACGATGCTCGCAGAACGTCAACTTAACTTCCTATTAAATAGTAAGTTAAACGATGTTTTTCCTGCGTTTTTAAATACCCAAACCTTAGGGTTCAATTTCGGAATTCAAGGAATGCAGTTTACAGCAACTTCAACAACGGCTGAAAATCAAATGCTTTCAAATCCAATGTACGTTCATAGTATTCCAAACAACAATGACAATCAAGACATTGTGAGTATGGGAACAAACAGCGCCGTAATTACCAAAAAAGTGATTGAAAATGGTTTTCAAGTTATGGCAATTCATATAATGGCGGTTTGTCAAGCGATTGACTTATTGCCGCCAGAAAAAAGAGCCAATTTGTCTTCAAAAACGAAAGAAGTTTTTGCGATTATCCGTTCCATTGTTCCTGTGATCAACGAAGATGTTGTTCAGTCGGAAAACATTCGTGAAGTAACACAATTATTAAGAAAAACGAATTTGAAATTGTAAATTATGAAGTGTGCACTTATAACTGGCTCTTCGCGTGGACTTGGTAGAGCAATAGCAATCCAAATTTCAAAGGATTTAGGGTATCATATTCTCATCAATTTTGCTGGAAATGAAACCGCTGCGAATGAAACTCTTTCCATGATTAAGGAAAATGGTGGTTCGGCTGAATTATTGCAATTTGACGTTAAAAACGGCGAAGAAGTGAAAGCGAAAATCGCTGCTTGGATGGAAAATAATCCTGAAAACAATATCGAAGTTTTGGTAAATAATGCCGGTATTACGCGAGATAATATTTTCCCAATGGTTAGCGAACAAGATTGGGACGACGTGATGAATACGAGCGTAAAAGGAATGTACAATTGTACGCAAGCTGTGATTCAAAAAATGCTTCGTGCACGCTCTGGTCGCATCATAAACATTGCGAGTTTAAGTGGATTGAAAGGTGTTCCGGGTCAAACGAATTATTCGGCGGCAAAAGGTGCGATGATTGCTTCAACAAAAGCACTTTCTCAAGAAATTGCGAAACGTAATATTACTGTAAACGCTATTGCGCCAGGTTTTATTGAAACCGATATGACCAGCGAATTAGATCAAGATCAATTAAAAAAAATGGTTCCCGCGAATCGTTTTGGATTGCCTGAAGAAGTAGCACATTTAGCAAGTTTTTTAGCATCAGACAAAGCAGCTTATATCACGGGAGAAGTCATAAATATTAACGGAGGAGTTTACGCATAAAAACATGGAACATCGAGTTGTAATTACGGGTATTGGGTTGTATTCTTGTCTTGGCGAGAACACCAACATCGTGCTAGACTCTCTGCGAAACGGAAAAAGCGGAATTATTTACGATCAAAGCCGAAAGGAATTTGGTTACCGCTCTTGTTTAACTGGTTTTGTGCCCGAGCCCGATCTAAAACCTTTTTTAAGTCGTCGTGAGCGCATTGGAATGCACGAGCCCGCAATGTTTGCATACATGTCCACGCGTGAAGCGATGGCGCAAGCAAAACTAGATGTTGATTTTCTAGAAAAAACAGAAACCGGAATTATTTTCGGAAACGATTCTACTGCAGGAGCGGTGATAAATACGATTGATAAGGTGCGTGAACGCAAAGACACAGCCTTAATCGGAAGCGGCGATATTTTTCAAAACATGAATTGTACGGTAAACATGAATTTATCGACGATTTATAAATTGAAAGGAATAAATATGTCATTGTCTGCCGCCTGCGCTTCAGGTTCGCATGCCATCGGAATGGGGTATTTACTTATCAAACAAGGACTTCAAGACCGTGTGATTTGTGGCGGAGCACAAGAAATAAACCTTTATGCAATGGCAAGTTTTGATGGATTGGGAGCATTTTCAATCAATCAAGAAGACCCAACAAAAGCAAGCCGACCTTTCGACAAAGACAGAGATGGACTAGTTCCTTCGGGCGGTTCAGCAACTGTAATTATAGAATCTTTAGACTCCGCATTAAAACGAAATGTGCCAATTTTGGGCGAAATAGTTGGTTATGGATTTTCATCCAACGGAGATCACATTTCAAATCCAAATTTTGATGGACAATTTCGTTCGTTGAATATGGCATTGAAACAAGCAGATATTGATCCATCTGCTGTTGATTATGTCAATGCGCACGCAACTTCAACACCCGTTGGCGACACAACTGAAGCCCAAGCAATTCATAGCGTTTTCGGTGGAAAAGTTCCTGTTAGCTCCACCAAAAGCATGACAGGTCACGAATGTTGGATGGCAGGTGCAAGTGAAATCGCATATTCATTATTGATGATGCAAAATGATTTCATTGCGCCGAATATTAATTTTGCAAATCCAGACGAAGATTCTGCCAAAATTAACATCGTTCCAGAATACAAAGAACAAAACATTGATTGTTTCCTCTCAAATTCTTTTGGGTTTGGTGGAACAAATTCTTCCTTAATAATTAAAAAATTTATAAAATAGTTTTTATATTGCACCCATGAATAGAGCGGAAATCATAGAAACAACAAAACGTTTTCTTTCTGAAGAATTTGAAGTGGACATTGTTGCCATTCAAGCTGAAAGTAACATGCACAAAACCTTGGACTTAGACAGCTTAGATTATGTTGATTTAGTTGTTGTAATTGAAGAAAATCTAGGTTTCAAACCAACATCGGATGATTTTAAATCCGTACAAACATTCAATGAATTTTACGATTTAGCCGAACACAAATTAGCAATGGCGTAATTCATCATGGAAAAAAAATGGGACGGTAAATCAAAGGGTTCGCTTTGGGGATATCGTTTTTTCGTGTTCATAATTCGCTTTCTTGGAGTTAGGGTTTCTTATTTTTTCTGTTTTTTTGTCGCAGGATATTTCATTCTTTTTGCACGCAAGCAACGAACAGGATTGATGCAGTTTTATCGAACTGGATTCGGTTTTTCTAAATCTAAAAGTTGTCGTTTTGCAGCTGCAAATTTCTATCAATTTGGTCAAATAATCATAGACAGAGTTGCGCTAAAAACACCTCGTAAAAAGATTTATTCACATACCTTCAACAATGAAAAAGTGCTTCACGAAATGTATGCAAATGGAAAAGGTGGTTTCTTATTTTCTGGTCATGTGGGGAATTGGGAAAATGCTGGAAACCTTATTGGAACAAGGATCACGTCGAAAATCAATGTTTTGATGTTAGACGAAG
>Ga0105045_10001508_pt1 | contig 19086 bp, 18 predicted proteins | sample MAT02_FD_78089 | JGI IMG/M metagenome (GOLD analysis project Ga0105045, IMG submission 78089) | Freshwater microbial communities from Lake Fryxell liftoff mats and glacier meltwater in Antarctica - MAT-02 (megahit assembly) | ecosystem: Environmental > Aquatic > Freshwater > Ice > Liftoff... | reverse complement strand
CAAGCCGGCCCGCTTCCTGTTCTCGCCCCACTGCACACTGAACTTCTACCCCACGCTCACACCCGCCACCGAGCGCGAGTTGCTCGCCATGCGCGTAACCGCCCCGGCCATCATTGAGCGGCTGCAGATATATCTCACGCGCGATCCGCAGCCGGCCAAACTGTTGTTTGAGGTGCCGCTCACCGGCGCGTGAGCGGCGGGCTCAGCGGGTCCCTTTACCTAGCACTTTGTTCGGGGCGTAACTTCTGGAAGGTGCTGGTGTTCTGCTTGAGTCCCAGCAACGCCGACGCCTCGAGCTCATATTCAAAGTGCAAGTCGCCCAACTTTTCGGCGTCGTGCTGCGCTAATTGACGGGTTGCTTTCTCCGCGATGCTGTGGCGGCGCAGGTACTCACGCGCGGAGAGCCACATGGCATTGGCCGCCTGCCGTAAGTCCGCCTGATCGGTGATGGTGACCGTGGCGCAGGTGTGCTCGAATTGCTGGACCGACTCGGATAACGCGAGATCGATTGTATCGACCATCGCGTGCGCGGCTTCGAGTTCGGGCTGGGCAACGCCGAGCGTCATGAGGCGCGCGAGGCGTTCATGCTGCCGACACGTTTCCGAGGCCGTCCGGGCGAGCGCATCGCAGGTTTCCAGCGGACTTTGCGGTACGCCGGACAGGTCATCGAGATGCCTGGCAGCAACGGCAGAACGGGAAGGGGCCATGGTGGGACGAGGGGAAACAGAAACGGTGCAGGAAGCGCGTTCCTATGGGATTTAGTGGGCGCACCCGTGCCGATGGAAGTGGGGGACTCGACGTGGGTTCGTGATTGCACCCAAGTTTCCTGATCTTGCCGTCGGCGTTGCGGGCCTGACGGGACGTGTTTTCTCCGACTTCTGCATGGAGTGGCCGCTGATGTCTGCTTTCCACCATCTGCTCGTCACCACGAGCGCTGCGGGTGTGCGCACGATCACGCTGCATCGGCCGGAACGGCTCAACGCAGTGAATCCGCAGCTCGCGGCAGAACTCCCGGTGGCCATGCACGAGGCGGCCACCGACGACTCGGTGCGGGTGGTGGTCCTGACCGGCGCCGGGCGCGGCTTCTGCGCAGGACTCGATCTGGCGGAGCCGATCGGTCTCGATCAGCCGGAGCGCGCCGCGCGTCTTGATCCCTACTACTGGGTGGGGCGCTGGGTGCAGTCGATCACCGCGTGCGAGAAGCCGGTGATTGCCGCGATCAACGGCCCAGCGGCCGGGGCCGGTTTCGGGCTGGCGCTGGCGTGTGATCTGCGTCTGCTGCGCGCGAGTGCGGTGTGTACGGCCGGCTACGTGCGGCGCGGACTCTCGCCCGACGCCGGTGTGACGTGGTTTTTGCCGCGCCTGATCGGCCATGCCCGGGCAATGGACATCGTGCTGACGGGGCGCGACGTCCGCGCCGACGAGGCGGAACGGATCGGATTGGTCACGGCCGTCTTCGCGGATGACATCTTCGATGAGCAGGTGACGCAGCACGCCACCCAGCTCGCGGCCGGACCGCCGATAGCGTTGGCGCTCACGAAGCGCCTGATGCTGGCCAGCCACAATGCCTCGCTCGATGTGCAATTGCGCGAGGAGCTCACGCACATCAAGAGCTGTTTTGCGACTGCTGATGTGCGTGAGGCGATGGTGGCGTTCAAGGACAAGCGCGCACCGCTGTTCACTGGGCGATGAGCGGCGCGGATCAGCTGCTGGTGCCGCCGGGATTCGAGCGCATGGAGCCCGGCAGCGCATTGAGCAGCGGACCGAGTTCGCTGGCGCGTTCCAAGGTGGTGACAAAGGTGAGCCCATCCAGCGACACCACGAGCATGCCCGAGATGCCGTAGGCCACCACGCAGCAGCCATCGGCGTGAATGACGTTGCCCGACGCATCGACAACATGGACGTGCCCCATGGTGCCGTTACCCGTGTCGTCGAGGTCGCGCACGCGGCGCAGGGCGGCCCAGGTGCCCACGTCATCCCACGCGAATTCGCTGGGGAGCACCACCACATTCGGGCTGCGCTCAAGCAGGCCGCGATCGATGGATACCGATGTGACCAGCGCTGCAAACGCGTCCATGTCCCCTGCGGCGAGCTTGGGCAATCCGTGCAGGAGTTCCTTCGTGTGCACTTCGAGTTCGTCCAGCACCACTTTGGCGCGCCAGACAAAAATGCCGGTGCTCCACAGCGCGCCTTGATCGATGAGCGTGTCCGCAAGGGCCGCCGATGGTTTTTCGACGAAGTGTTCCACGCGGCAGGCGCCGCCTTCAGCGCGCGACACCAAGGGATCGACCGGTGCGCCGGGCTGCATGTAGCCAAAGCCCGTTTCGCAGCGCGTGGGCTTGACGCCGAGGGTTACAAGTACGGGTTCGGCGGCGGCGAGTGATGCGGCACGGCGGAGGGTATCGCGGAAGATGTCGGGATATCCCACCGCGAGGTCGGCATGGAGTGCGCAGAATACGGTGTCGGGGCCGGCGCGTTGTGCCACTTCCTGCGCGCCCCACGCAAGGGCGGCCGCAGTACCCAGTGGACGCGGCTCGATGAGCAGGTTAGCGCGCGGGATTTCGGGAATCGCTTCGTGAAGAATGTCCGCGATGTCCGCGCTGGTGACCACCAGCACGCGTTCGGCGGGCACCAACGGCGAAAGCCGAGCGATGGTATCGGCGATCAGCGGTCGCTCGTTGACCAGCGGCAGCACCTGCTTGGGGCGCCGAGGGGTGCTCAGCGGCCAGAAGCGCGTGCCGATGCCTCCGGCAAAGACCACGGCCCAGAGTGCGGTGTTCGTGTCGAGCAGCGGGTCCGGCTCGAACTCCTCGAGCGTGCCGGCCGCAGAGAGCGTCTCGACATCTAGAGTGGCTTCAGTACGCGAGCCGACGGCGCGGGATTCGGACATCTGGCGATGGGAGAAGGAATACATTGGCGCGCCTATCCGCCTGGGATGACTGGCGCATCCGCCCATGATAGAACAACATACCCCCGCGATGCTCACCCTGCACCTGACCAACGGCGACGCGGCGGCCGCCGGCCTCGCGAGATCCGGTCTTCCCGGCGATATTCTCTCGTGGCGCGACGTGCTGCACGACGGGCCCGTGCTCCCGGAGCCCGACCTCGACGTGTTCCGGCGCGCGCGGGCTGAATTTCTGGCCAGTCGCGGCTGGCTCCCTGAACCGGCCGCGCTGCTCGATCTTACCGAGCGCGACGAACGGCTGGCGGGCGTTACCGCGACCGACGAGATCGTGCTCTGGTTCGAGCCGAATCTGTGTGATCAGCTGCAGCTCGTTCAGGTGGTCGCGCGATTGGCGCGTCGCCCGCCGTCGCAGCGCCCCCTGTTGACTATTGCGCCGGTGGATCACTTTCTCGGACCGCTGGTGCCGGAAAAGTTTGCGCCAATTTTCGCGTTGCGCCGCGCCATGCAGGAGGAGGATCTGGATCACGCGACCGGTGCGTGGAGCGCGTTTTCTTCGCCCACGCCCGAGGCGGTGACGGACGTTGTGCATCGGCTCGACCGTGAAGTGCGTGCCCGTACCTATGCGGCCGATGACTCGGTCCGTGTGCCGCACCTCGCAGCGGCGCTCCGTCGGCAATTGGAGGAATATCCGGATATCGATCACGGTCTATCGCGCACGGAGCGGCAGATTTGTGAGGTACTGGAGCCCGGGGTGATCACCCTTGAGAAGCTTTTTGTGGCGAGTCAGGCCACCGAGTCGTGGGCGTGGCTAAGCGACTGGAGCTTCGCTTGGTACCTGCAGCGGCTGAGCGACTGCTCGCATCCGCTCATCGTGCACCCCAACGGGTCACGTATTCTGGCGCCGCAGCGTGACGCAAGCGGCCGTGGCTTCTGGGAGCGGGCGGCGCAGCTGACTCCGTTCGGTGCCGAGGTGTTGCGGGGGCGCGAAGATGTGATAGCGGCCAATGGGATTGATCGCTTCATGGGTGGGGTGCGCAATACGAGCGGACGTTGCTGGCGGTGGGATGCGCGGTTGCAGCAGGTGATGGTGCGGGGGTAGCGCCTGTTTCAGGGATATCGCGCTTCGGGGAAAGGTGTGGGTGAATACAGCGACGATAAATCGTTACCGCGTCATCAGTCGATTTCGTCAGGTCATCGCGGCAAATGCGTAGCCCTGCCCGACCACGCGCAAAAATGATCTCGGCGTGTCGTATTCGCAGCAGCTGTACCGTGCTCAGCCTGGTTGCGGCAATCGCCTGCGGCGGCACTGAGCCGTCGCCGCTGGTCGACATGCCATCGCCAACTGCGGCCCGCGTCCGTGCGGCGGAGCCGTGTGCGACGTCAGGCTGTCACCATCGGCTTGCGCAGCGACGGCCTCTGTGAGGTACTCTCCGGCCTGACCGTCGGTGACCGCGTGGTACCGATGGCCACGACCACTGTCACCGAAGGGGACCGCCTGCGCGCGGTGCTCGCGCCGTGAGCCCCGAGACGGCCCCCGCGATCCCCTCTGCCTCGCACGGTGCCCCCGCCGCGCAACCGATCGAACCGCTCAGACACTGGCTGCCGTTCGAATGGATCGTGGCCATCCGCTTCCTGCGCGAAGGACGCGTGCAAAGCACGTTCATCATCGGTGGCGTCGCGATTGGTGTGGCGGTGATCGTCTTCATGTCCGCGCTGATGACCGGCGCCCAGGCCAATATGATCCGCCGCACCCTCACGGGGCAGGCCCACATTCAGCTTTCGCAACCCAAGGAGACGACACAACCGCTAAGTGAAGGCGTAACCGGACTGCGCGAAGGGGCGATCGTGCAGGCGCCGTTTTAGCGACTGAAGGGCATCGACCAGTGGCAGGGCATCGTTCAACAGGTGTGCACCGTACCGGGCGTGGTCGCGGTGTCGCCCACGGTGACGGGTTCAGCGGTTGTCGTGCGTGGCGACGCGACGCGTGTGGTGTTACTCACCGGGATGGACCCGGAGCTCCACTACGACATCCTGCCATTGCCGGAGAAGATCGTACGCGGCACCGCACGAGCGACGGGCACGGATATCCTGATCGGCACCGACCTCGCCTCCGACCTGGGCATGGACGTCGGCGACAAGCTGCGCGTGACCGGCGCAGGCGGCGTCACCACCACGCTCACGATCGCCGGCATCTTCGACCTTGGCAACAAGAGGGGGAATGCGCGCAGTACCTTCATGGCCTTACGCACGGCGCAGGCGTTGATGACCTGCCGGGTGGTGTCACGAACATCGATGTCACCGTGGATGATCTGTATGCCGCCGAGACCATTGCCCAACGGATCGCCGGTACGGCGAGCGTACAGGCGGAAAGTTGGATCGGCGCGAACGCGCAACTGTTCAGCGCCGTGAGTGCGCAGAGCATGTCCAACAACTCCATCCGATTTTTCGTCGGATTGTCGGTGGCGTTCGGTATTGCGAGCGTGTTGGTCGTGTCGGTGGTGGAAAAATCACGCGAGATCGGTATCTTGCGCGCGATGGGTATCACGCGCGGCCAGGTGATGCGCATCTTTCTTCTGCAAGGCGGGCTGCTTGGCTTCGGCGGTGCGCTGGTTGGTTCAGTCATCAGGTCGGTGGCGCTCACGGTGTGGCAGAAAACCATGCGCTCCGCCGACGGCACGCCGATGTTCGAGCTCATGTTTTCCGGCGCCCTGTTCGGCTGGACGCTCGCGCTGGCGACGATGACCGGCCTGCTCGCCGCGTTCGCCCCGGCGCGGCGTGCGGCGCGACTTGATCCTGTGGAGGCGATCAATGGCTGACGCGCCGTCATCGGCGCCGACTAGCGCCGGGCGACCCGTGGTGCAGTTAGCCAACGTCCGTAAATCGTACTCCGTCGGGTTGCCGAACGGAACCGAGGTGTTGCACGGCATCGATCTCGATCTGGTGCGCGGCGACTTCTGCGCGGTGATGGGCCCTTCCGGTTCGGGCAAGAGCACACTGCTCAATATCATCGGATTGCTCGATCAGCCTACGTCGGGAACGGTCGCTATCAGTGGTGTCCCGACGGCGGGTCTCGACGACAGTGCGCTGACGCGTTTGTGCGGTCATAATATCGGCTTCGTCTTTCAGTATCACCACCTGCTGACGGCGTTCACGGCGCTCGAGAATGTGATGATGCCGATTCTTGGCGACGCCGGGTTCCCGACGGCCGAAATGGCCACGCGTGCGAGCGCGCTGCTCGACAGCGTTGGCCTGACGAGATGGCGCGATCAGCCGGTCGGTCAATTATCAGGTGGCCAGGAACAGCGCGTCGCGGTGGCGCGCGCTCTGGCCATGCGACCCGCACTGTTGCTCGCCGACGAACCCACCGGCAACCTCGATACGAAGAGTGCCGATGTCGTGTTTGCCTTGCTGCGGGAGGTCAATGTCGCGGAGGGGACCACGGTGCTGTTCGTCTCATGGCAGAGCGCTGTGATCGGACCATCGACGTGATTGACGGTCTCGTGGTGGCGCGAGGTCGCTCCGCACCGCCGACGTAGTCTCACAGGAGCGACGCTGGCGACTGCTTCTCCGAGATCTTCAATAAAGACCGAGAGGCGTACCGGTTCGTGCCGCTCTCTTGTGCCATCGTGCTCCGACTGGCAGGCAAGCCCAATGCGGAGGTCACCGCCAGCGCCTTCCATGACGCCAAAATGTTTACCAACCACATTGTGCAACACCTTGTTGCCACTGCCGTACCGGAGCGGGTCAACCGTCGAGGCGTGGTACTGCATGTTGATCCAGTGTGTCACGACCATCGGAGCCGTCATGACGGGGGAGATCGGTCGTTACTTCATCTACAACGCAGCGCGTATAACCACAGTCACAACCGCCGACCTACTGGCCGACCGCCTGACGATGAGGGGCCTGCCATCGGGCATATAATCCGTGCCCGATTCGTTTTAGCCGAGCACGCGACGCCATTGGTCGGTGCGTGTCGAGATGAAAACGTTTTCGTTGAATGAGAGCGCAGTCATCAGTGAGACTGGGCGGGTGATAGGGTCGGTTCGGTGCGGGAGCGAGGATGCCTACGCACGGGAGATTCGCGATTCTCGGTCTTCTAGCGGCATTTGACAGCCTCCTGACGATGCTCCTGGCCCCCGCCCGGTGGCAGGCCGTGGATGCGACAGCGCCGCTTAGCCACGCTGCCGTCGCTCGTCGCAGGGGCAACGACGTGGTTGGCGTTGTCATGGTGGGGAACGGCTGACTCTCGGCGTTCACCGAATACAACATCGACGCCCGACCGTGGCTCCGGATCCTCTCCGCTGCCGAGCTCACGTCCATTCCTCGTAGGCTCGGTGCAACAAAAGGCGACGAATGATGCCGGGTGGCGCACCGCCCTCGTGCCTACCGCGACGCGTCCTTTATCGTGCGCAGCAGCGCTTCCCCCTCACGCTTCCGCGTGTCGTCGCCGAGCTCCTGATTCGCGAGGCTCGGTAGCTGCAGCAGCACGGCGCGCGCCTCTCCCGGTTCGTTATTCGCCAAGAGGGCCCGCGCGTACTCCAGCTGGAACATCACGAAGCCCGGGCGCAACTCCGTCGCGCGCTTGAGATGCGTGCGCGCCTCGGCGGCGTTTCCGAAACCCAAGCCGAGTGGCATGCGCAACGGACGCGGCGTCTCGGTGAGCTTGAGGTGGGTCCGGCCAAAAATGTAATGGGCGGTGGCGAGCGTGACAGGCGGCACGCTACGCATTGCGATGACCTTTTCTGTATCGTCTTTCGCCTGCAGCACGTAGTCGGCGGCCTCGAGGATGCCGGCGAAGAGCGCCACCTTCCCGTTCGCCGCCGCGCGCCGCACGTAGCCATCGGGCGCGGTGCTGTTGACTTTGATCGCGCGCTCTGCCAGCGCCAGCGCGTCCCGGTACAGTTTGTCCTGCGCCTTGCTCTTCTCCGGTGCGGCATCCCCCTGCAGCAGGCGCACGCGGGAACTACGCCAGAGCACCTCGAAGTCGCGTGGTGTGGCCGCCAGCGCCTGATCGACCAGCGTGACGGCCGGTGCGAGCTGCGCCGCGGCCAGCAGCGAGTCGACGCGGGCGATCGGCCCCGCTTGTGCGCGGAGAGGGGAGGGGGCGAGCAGGACGGTCAGCAGCAGCAGACGGCGCATGCGATCAGCGGTTGAGTTTGCCGATAGAGTTCGTCAGGATTCTGCATAGTCTGTCGGTTGCGCCTCGCTCCCGCAAGCTCCCGCACGCCCCCGAACTTCCCCGGTCCTCTCCCGCCATGACTCGCTCCGTCCTCGACCCTTCGTGCCGCGCGGCCGCGCTTGCCCTCGCTGCATGTCTCGCTGCTGCGGTATGGACTCGTCCGCTGTACGCGCAGCGCGAGCGCGTCACGGTGCGCGTGGAGGCGCTCGGCGGCACCAACGTGTCACTGCCGGTTGGTACCAGCGCCCGCGAGGCTTTCACGCAGCACGCCATTCAGGCGTCGTTGGGGCAACGCTTTGTGCGAGACCAAGGGAACACCATCGCGGTAGTCGGGGGGCAGATACGCGTGGTGCGCGCGGCGCTGCCCAGCGAGCGCGCGTCGCTGCAGGGCAGCACCACCTTCGATGCGTTCGCCACGCTCCGGGTGGTGACCGCTGATCTGATGGTGCTGCGCACGGTGGGTACGAAGCACACACTGGTTGGCGTGCTCCGACCAGGCTTCTACGGGGAGTCGTTTCGCGTGGAGGGGGCTGCGTTCGTTGATCGCATCGTATCGGCCCGCACCACGATCGGTGCCGGGCTGTCGTATGCCTCGAGCTTCGGCAAGCTGTTGCCCATTCCCGTGCTCCACGTGGTGTCACGTCCATCGCGACGCGTATTGATTGACGCGCTGCTCCCTGCGCGCGGCGATATCTGGTGGATGCCGCGCAAAGGGCTCGACCTGGGCATTAACGCCTCGTTGATTGGCGCGAATTATGGCCTGCCCGAGGCCCAACGCGTGGCCGGAGGGGATGCGCTCTGGCTCGCCAACGCCACCGTGGGCCCGCAGGTGCGGTGGGCACCGTTTGGCGGAAAGTGGCAGCTCACCGGGGAAGCCGGGATGACGGTGCTGCGACGGCTGGAATACGCGCGCGACGGCCGCAGCGTAGCCGACTTGGCGCCCGGGAACGTACCGTTTGTGCGGCTGGGGGTGCAGCGGTTGTTCTGACGCTCCGCCCCAAACGCTTGACTCGGCGGGCCTGCCGAGCGTACGCTCCAGCGGTGCGCAAGGATTCGATACCGGGCGCGTACTTTTGGTGACGGACGCTTTGGCAACGGTGCGCATTTTCGCCCCGTGCGCTGCGCACCACTTTCGCCGAGGACACACGGACGATGCTCATGGCTCAGACGACGGGTGCGTGGACGCTCGCGGAGCTGGATCGGTTGCCCGACGACGGCAACAGGTATGAGCTCGTGGAGGGGGTGCTGTTTGTGACGCCTGAGGGCGACGTAGGCGATCGACTGCGCGCCAAGACGCTTTCTGCCGTTCGGTCACGTGAACTTTCACGGCGCACCAGGAGAAGGTGCTCTTCACAGGGCACCTTGATCATCTTTTCCCGCAGGGCAACGGGCGAAAATGTCTTGGTTGTGTAGATTCAAGATTCTTTCTTCCAATGATCGCTACTCACTCCTCCATGATCTCCTACCATACAATCGCCAGTTTGCCCGTCGGCACCAGGCGAGACTACCCGCAGACAGCCCGCTGACGCATGGGTCCCGGGTGGCGTGAGCGCCTGCAATCGCTCCTCGCGTGGATTGCCACGCCGGAAGGCTCGCCGATCGAGGCCTGGCGGCGACGGGTCCTGGCCGCCGTCCTCGCAGCGCTGACCGTTCTCGGCAGTCTCGCGTATGTCATCGGTGCCGGCGCGGCGTGGTGGCAGAAGGAGTACATGGTCGTGATGGTCGACACCGTGTGTCTGGCGCTCATTCTCACAATCACGGTCAAGCGTCGTCTCCCTTACGCGGTGCGCGCCTCCACTCTGCTGGCCGTCCCTGCGCTTCTCGGTACCTATTTGCTCTTCGGCTTCGGATTCGAAGGGTCCGGATTTGCCTGGCTTCTAAGTTTTTCAGTGCTTACCAGCGTGCTGCTGGGGCTGCGACGGGGCGTTCAGGCACTCGCCATCACCGCCGGCGTGTTCGTCGGCCTCGGTGTGCTCATCCCTCTCAACGTGATGCCGTGGACGGCTGCGATGTCCAACGCCATGATCATGTGGTGGGTCAGCAGCAGCAGCGTTCTCTCGATTGCCGCATTGCTCGCGCTCTCCGTAGGCTACCTCTCCGACGGCCTCGGGGCCGAGGCCACGGCTCGGCGCGCCGCAGAGATCGAGGCCGATCGCCGACAGCGCCTCGCCGCCCTCGGCACACTCAGCGGCGGGATTGCTCACGACTTCAACAATCTGCTCCAGCCCATCGTCAGCGACGCCGAACACGCCCAGCGCCTGCTGGCCCGGGGCGAGGACGCGCAGCCGGTCCTGAGAGACATCCTCCAGACCGCCGATCGAGCGCGTTCGCTTGTTCGACGCATTCTCAGTTTTACAAGACCCACGGTGGGTTCTCGAGCAGTAGTCGATCTGGGCGGGCTTGTCGCCGAGAGCCAGCGACTGCTGCCGGCCTTGGTGGCGAACAACGTCACGTTTGATGTCGTCATCGAGACGCCGGCGTACCTCGCTGCCGATCCAAGCGAGCTCCAGCAGGTGTTACTCAACCTGGTCAATAACGCAGCGCAGGCCATGCCGGCCGGTGGGACGGTGCGCATCGTCGTGGGCCTATACCCGGAGTCCGAAGCGCTTGCCAGTACGGTGCTCGAGGGGGTGGTACCGATCGTCTCGCTCGCCGTGATCGACCACGGCGTCGGCATGAATACCGACACGTTAGCGCGCATCTTCGAGCCGTTCTATACCACCAAAGGTCCGCAACAAGGCTCCGGTCTGGGCCTCGCTACCGTGCATGCCACAGTCATGGCGCTGGGCGGCATTATTCAAGCGGAGAGCACCCCGGGCCGTGGCACCAGGATACAGGTGCTGCTGCCGGGCACCGACGCGCCGGACTATAAGTCAGCGTCCCCTACAGAGGCGTCGCCGCGCGTCGGGCCGCCCGGCGTGGACAAACAGCACCGCCGCCGCATCCTCGTGGTCGACGATGAACTCGCTGTCCTCAACGGAACCGCACGATTACTCGAGCGCTTCGGGTACGTCGTGCAGCGCTTCAATGATCCGGTCGCCGCCCTTTCGGAACTCGCCACCGGCCGCGATGCGCCGGAAATCGTCCTCACGGACTTGGCGATGCCGGGTTTGAGCGGATGGGAGGTCGCGGCAGCGGTACATGCCAGATATCCCGCAGTACCCGTGGTCGTGATGACCGGCCATCTGGCAACGGCAGATGACGACGGTGCGGCGCGTCCTGGTGTGCGCGCGGTTCTTGCCAAGCCGTTCACGAGCCGAGAGCTGGAGTCCATGTTGGAGAGCGCCATGCCGACAACGGAACAATCGACGTAGCCGCCAAACCAAGCAACGCGCTGGTGGACGACGGCAGTTCTCCGCACGCCGAGCTATTCGACGGTTGCACGCGCAGGCCGCGACGGTGATGGCTCGTCGGCCCCGGACACCATTGGCGGAATTCGCGAGTTCGCTCGTCGCGCGGACCGACCGACAGGTTGTCGACCCCGCACGCGACCTGCGCGACACGCCACTCACCACTGATACCGACCTGCGCGAAGTCTCCGACGGCGCTTATGTCGTGGTCGTGGAGTTGCTCGACAGCGCCCGTACCCTCGGCACGACGTCACTCCGCGTCGTCATGCGTTCCAGACTTACCCGCGCGCGCCACCGCTACGATTCACGTATGACACCGTCTGCACCTGACGACTCCGTCGGCGAGAGCACGAACACAAGCGCGCGTTCTGTCTCGCTGCCTTGGGGGGGGCGTAGAAAACGGTCAGCGAGTTGGGCCCGACGCGCTCACCCGCGGCACGCCAGCGCGAAACAGATAGCTGAGCTTGACGAACGCGCCGTCCGACGCGCGTTCGGCCTCGAACGGACGCATCGTGAGGCTTGCGTCGAGGGCCGAGCCGTAGCCTACGAAGACGACCGTACCGGGACTCGGAAGATACGAGACGAGCCAATCCGCTCGTCCGAGCAGTGACTTCCGGCGGTCAATCGTGGAATAGGTGCCGTCGGCCGCTCGCGAGAACAAAGGAAGCTCGGTCTGCGGGTCGCGTAGCGCATCACGGTCACGCGATTCGACCTGCACGATCAGACGGGCAAAGAGCGCACGGGAAAACTGGTACTCCGTGCGGAGGCGCGGCACCACCTGCGTACTGAACACGGAGCCATCGCGCGCGCGCACGAATCGCTGGTAGCGCACGAGTGACGACAGCCGCAGCTGGGCGGAAGGACGCAAGTCGGCCGACAGCTCCATCTCTGTGCGGGTGGCGGTGGCGGTTTCAAAGAACTCCGGTTCCGTGCCGCGGCGCGCGCTGAGTGTCGCTCCGCCGCGTCGCCACTGCGGCGTATTGAGCGAGAGCTGGAGTGCGCGGGTGAACTGTCGCCCGTCCGGGGCGAACGCCACCGTATCGAGCTGTCCGCCCGTGGTGGGGCGCAGCGTGGCGATACTGGCATAACGGCGGGGATCGAACGCCACCGCCTGCGCCTCCGGGGTCAGCGACGCCCGCCAGCCGCCGCGTAGTACGAAGGAATTATCGAGCCCGACGTTGATCTCCAACGGCGAACCGCGCTGCTGAAATCCCTCGTACGACCAGAGGGCTGACGAGCGGAAGAACTGCTGCTGCTGATCCCACCAGCCACCTTTGCGGCCGAATCGCGTCCAACGTTGGAAGAGCTGTGTACGGACAAAGTCCGTTCGATTCACGAAACCGCTCTGCGTCTCGAACTCTGGCGAAAAGGAGGAGAGCGAGCCCCGGTATCCCCACGAACGTCCGCTCCGACCGTGGTTGAGCTCGACTAACTGACCACTTCGCGTGCCGGCAGTGTCGCCGGTGAGACTGGTGGCCGCGCGAACCTCCACGTTGTACACCTTCGCGAAGTTGAGGCGCGAATCGACCCCTGCCACCCGGTTGAAGCGTGGCCCCTCGGTCCGGTCGGTGACGACGAAACCCGCCGAGCTCTGTGTCCCGATATCGCGTCGCACCCGCAGAATATTGAATACCGGGTTGGTGCGGCCGTCACGACTCGTGCGCGCGGCGTCGACGGCGCTGAGCAGGCCGATGTCCACGTTGGGGATCTTGCCCGTGACCTTCACGGCGCCGAGCGGTTGCACAATGCGGCGCGTATAAACCAGCTGATTGGGCGCGTCGAATTGCTCACTCCCTTCCACGAAAAACGGGCGGAGTTCCGGAAAGAAGAGCACGAATCGAGGGTCGCCCGGGATCTGACCCACGTCGGTTTCGACCTGACTGAAGTCCGGATTCGCGGTGCCGTTCACGGTAAAGTTTGACGTGGCGCCCCAGCGCATGTCGCCGCCGAGCTGTCCACGGGATCCGTACTTCCAGCCGTCGGTGCCGGAGGGCGCGCCGGAGGCGAACGTGGTGGACGTGGGGACCAGGTCGAGCACCAGTCCGCGCTTCATGCCCGTCATTCCGCGGAGGTAGCCGGCCTGTGAGGCAAAGGCTTGAATGGACCGCGACGTGGGCGCCCAGGTATCCTGGAAGCCGGTACGCTGCGTCTGCCGCACTACTTGAAAGCCCCAGTCTTGCCGGTCGCCCATCTGAAACCGGATCGACTTGAAGGGAATCCGCATCTCCACGGTGAATCCATCGTCGAGGAGCTGCCCGGCCGACTGCCACACGTAATCCTGCGAGAGATCAACCGCCGCGAGTGAGGCGCGGGAGAGACCCGGTCCCGCCGACTGTTCGCTGCGCATGCCGTCGGCCTGGACGCCCAGCGGATTCACGGCAAACGTGAAGGCACGGCGTCGGTCATTGAACGTGTCGAAATGAATGGCGATCCAGTCGTCGTTCACAATGCGATCCCGTTCGGCCAACGTGGCGCGCACGGTGCCCGGCTGCGCCCACGCGCGGACGCCCACGTAAAACGCCTCGCTGGCGTACCATATACGCACTTCGGTCGAGTCCTGCTCTGGTCGACCGTCCACCGGATTGTACGAGGTGAATTGCGTCAGCAGCGCCGCCTTGCTCCAGACCGTCTCGTCGAGGCGCCCGTCGAGCGTCACGGCGGCATCCACCACCAGCGGTGGCCTCACGTCAAGCTGTCGATCGCGACCCGAGTAGATCCGCGACGCGACGGCCGGATCCGGAGCGACCACCACCTCCGGCGCCTTGGCGGGCCGAGTGGGGGGTGCCGCCGTGTTGGCAGCCTGCTGCAAGAGAGCCGCGAGAAGAACGAGCATCAGTGCTGGTTGGGGGAGAACCTCGTGGAAAACTCTCCCGGCCAGAGCGTCTTGACAAGCCGATCCCGGTGTGGGGAACGCGGGGTCCGGCGACCGGCCCCGCGTGATGCGCGCGGTCCCCAAGTGGTGCTACATTTCCCGCAGACGGTCATCGCGCCCCCCCGCCCCCTTCCAGACCCTCCGATGCGTTCTACCGCCCCGTGGCCCATCCTCCTGCTGGCGATGACCGGTGCCTGCGCCGGCGGTGATGACGCAGCCGGTGGGTCCATCGCACCGCCCACCACCATCGCCGATGGCACGTACGCCCGCATTCAGCGCGACATTCTGAATCCGTCTTGCGTGTCCTGCCACAAAACCGGCGACGCCGGCGCGCGGCAGTCCGGGCTCGTGCTCACGGCGGACTCGTCGTACCAGCAGCTCGTGGGCGTCGCGTCGCTGCAGCGCACGGCCAAGGCCAACGGCCTGCCGCGCATTAAAGCCTTTCGGAGCGACAGTTCGCTCTTCTACCACAAGATGGCGTGGATTCCGGGACATCACAGCGTCGACTACGGCAATCTGATGCCGATGGGCACGGTACAAGGGGTGACGGCCGGTCAGCTGGAATATGTGCGACGCTGGATCGAAGCAGGAGCACTACGCACCGGCCACGTGGTGGATACGCTCGTGCTGAAGGACAATCGCGTGCAAGCCGCGACGTTTTCGCCACTCGCCGCGCCAACGACTGCCGGCCTGCAGCTCAAAGTTGACAGCTTTGCCGTGGCGCCGCTCGGAGAGCGCGAACTGTTCGTGAATCGACGGCTTGGCAACGCCACCGATCAGTATGTCACGCGCATTGAATCGCGCATGCGGCCGGGCAGTCATCATCTGCTGCTGTATACGTTCGACGAACGGAACCGCACCTTTCCGTGCAACATTCGTCCCCCCACCGATGTGGTACGCGACATCCGCAATCGCGATGGGACGCTCAACATCATCAATATGCTGCCGATGGCGTGCCACGTGTATTTTGCCGGCGCCATGACTCCTGATTTCGACTACCGCTTTCCCCCCGGCGTCGCGCTGCGGTTGCCCGCGAATTCGTCGCTCGACATCAATGTGCACTACGTGAATCGTTCGCCGGCCGATCTGCCAGGCGAAGCCTTCGCGAATCTGTATTTCACCGACCGGGCGAACGTCCAGACCGTCGCGCGTACCCTCAACTACGCCAATCAGGACATCGCGTTGCCGCCACGGCAGCGCACGACGCACACCAAAGTGTTCACGATGCCCACGCGCACCACCATTCTGGGCCTCACCTCGCATATGCACGCACTCGGCGAGCGATTCGAAATTCGCGTGCGCCGCGTAAACGGTGCCGAAACCACCGTGTACGTCAACACCGACTGGGAACACCCGGACTTTACCAACTTTGCGACGCCTCTCGTGCTTGAAGCGGGCGATGCCCTGGTGTCGGTGGTGACGTGGAACAACATTACGGATCGCACCGTCTCGTTCGGCTTGGCGAGCACCGACGAAATGGATATCATTTTTGGGTACGCGTACTGAGCTCGGCGGCCGTCCGCGCGATCGCGCTTTGCCACCCGTTGTCGTGATGATCGGCCAGATACCCATTCTGAACACGACGGTCGTTCCCCGGTGTGCGCGTGGAGGATAGACGAACCGTGTCGAACGTTGCAGCTTTCGCTTATGGATTCACGCTCCCGTACCCTCGTTGCCGTCGCCCTGTCGGCGGTAACCATCGTCCCATGCGCCAGTGCACAGGCGCCCGTGGGCCTTCTGTCCCTCAGCGTTCGTCACACGACGCTCAAGAACACCGCCCGCCCCACGGGCGAACTCAAGGCGCTGGTCGATTCACTCGACGTGCAGATCGCGGCCGCCGCCAAGTTCGGCCGTACTGCGGAGATCCGGCGGCTCTATGCCCAGGCCGCGACGGTCATGGCGCGCCGGCCTTGGACACCGGAGGCGGAATTCGCGAGCTCGCTCGTCGCGCGGACCGACCGACAGGTCGTCGACCCCGCACGTCGGTGGTCGATGCGGGTGGAGCAGATCTACGCACCCACTATCCAGCTGGATCGCCCGCTCGTGGCACGCGCCACACTCCGTCAGCGCGCGGTCGGCGGTGTGCCCAACGCGCCCATGACCGTCGTCAAGCCACTCGGTACGTACGACGGCGTACCACGCGACCTGCGCGATACGCCGCTGACCATTGAGACCGAGCTGCACGAGGTTGCCGATGGCTCCTACACGGTGGTGGTTGAGTTCCTCGACAGCGCCCGCACCCTCGGCACGACCTCGCTCGGCATCGTAGTGCGTTCGGGACTGGACGCATCGATCGCACGGCTTGAAGCCGCCGCCGCCACGGTGCCTGAGCCGGTGCGTTCCGACCTGCTCTTCCCGGTCGATCGCCTGCGCAATGTGAACCTCAATCGCATGGCGTTGAACACGTTCAGCCCAGCGCGCGCTTTCGCCGCCGCCGAATCACTGCTCACCGCAGTGAATGCCAGGAAAGACCCATGGCTGGGGCGCACCGGTGACCTCAAACGACACTATCTGCTCAAGACAGCCGACGAGGTCATGCCGTATCGCGTGTATGTGCCCACGACGTACGCACCCTCGAAACCGATGCCGTTGATCATTGCGCTGCACGGTCTGGGCGCGACCGAGGATAGCTTCTTCGAACAGTACGGCAAGCGGATGCCGGTGCTGGCCGAGGAGCGCGGCTATATCGTCGCCGCACCGCTCGGCTATCGCGTCGATGGTGGCTATGGCGTGTCGCTGGGTGGACCAAGTGCCGATCCAGCGGTCACCCGCGCGCGTGTACTGAGCGAGCAGGACGTGATGCAGGTGCTCCAAGAAGTACGGTCCCGATACCACATCGACGATCGTCGCATTTACCTGATGGGACACTCGATGGGGGCCATCGGCACGTGGGCGATCGCCGCGAAGTCGCCTAACCTCTGGGCGGCGCTCGGCGTCTTCTCAGGATTCGGCATCGCGTCAACGGCCAAAACGATCGGCGGCATCCCGCAGTTCGTGGTCCACGGCGATGCTGATCCGACGGTGCCCGTTGGTGGATCGCGTGTCATGGTCGCAGCGCTCAAAAACGTGGAAGCTACTGTGCAGTACGTGGAAGTGCCCGGGGGTGACCACAGCAACGTGGTGGCACCGAACTTCGCGGCGATGTTTGATTTTTTTGATCGCCATGCGCAGCGGCCGGTGGTGAAGCCGTAAGCGTGTCCGTTTCGGCGTCGAACTCGGTGCTTCGCGCCCTGACGCCGTGACGCCCTGTCCACTCGCGCGCGCCGCTGCTACGATTCATGCATGACACCGTCCGCACCTGACGATTCCGAACTGCTGGCCCTGCTCGAAGCCGACGAGACGCTCGACGCCGCCCAGCCTATTCTGGCGTTAGCCGCCTCGTACTTCGTCGAAACGCGGTCCGGCGAAGGGCCGGTGTCCACGTGGCACAGCGCCGAGATCATCGCCGATCGGCTAGCTGGCCCGATGCCCACAGGGCCGCGGCCGCTGCCCGAGGTGGCGCGGCGGCTTTCGTCGATGCTGCTGCAGGATCTCAATCGCCTGGCCCATCCGATGTACATTGGGCATCAGGTGTCGGCACCGTTGCCGGCGGCGGTGTGGACCGATGCGCTGATCAGTGCGCTCAATCAGTCGCAAGCCGTGCGCGAGATGTCGCCGTCGTTCACGCCGCTCGAGTATCAGGTCATCGAGTGGATGACCGATCTGGTGGGCTGGGATGACCGAGCGGGTGGCACGATGACGTCGGGCGGTACGGAGGCGACGCTTACCGCATTGCTGGCGGCGCGGAGCGCGGCGATACCCGACGTGTGGACCAACGGCGTGGGAGCCAATCCGCCGGTGATCGTGTGCGGCGAACATGCGCACTACGCGGTGACACGCGCCGTCGGGGTCATGGGGCTCGGCTTATCGCACGTTGTCACGGTGCCGACGCTCGATCATCGACTCGACACCGACGCGCTGCGCCGCACGCTCGAACGATTGCGCGACGCTGGCACGCGCGTCATGGCGATGGTGGCCACTGCGGGCTGTACCTCAACCGGCAACTTTGACGATCTGCCGACCGTAGCCGATTTGTGTGAGGCGTTCGGCACGGCGGAGTCGCCGCTCTGGCTTCATGTGGACGCCGCGCACGGTGGCGCGGCAATGCTGGCGCCGTCGCATCGTCATCGCGTGCAGGGGATTCACCGTGCCCGCTCCGTTGCATGGGACCCGCACAAAACGCTGCTGTTGCCGCTGGCGGCTGGCATGCTGCTCATGCGTGACGAACGCGACCTGGTGCGCGCGTTTGCGCAGGAGGCGCCATATCTGTTCACAGCGGCGGCGGAAGCCAAAGCGTGGGATATGGGTCCGCGATCGTTCCAATGTTCGCGGCGCGCCGACGTGCTCAAGCTGTGGGTGGCGATTGAACGGTATGGCTCGGTGAATCTGGCGGCGCTGTATGACCGGCTGTGCCGGATGGCGCAGACGCTGCACGCGCTGCTCGAGGGGCAGCCCGAGTTCGTGCCGCTGCACGCACCCGAGTCGAATATTCTCTGCTTTGCATGGAATCCACCCGGCGTGTCCGACGACGATCGTGACGCGCTCACCGATCAACTCCGTGAACGCTACAACCGCTCGGGGCGCGGTTGGATCACGGCGACTACGCTCGACGGGCGCCGGGTGTTGCGGGTAACGGTGATGAACGCGCGTACGGAAGCACGGCACTTGCACGCGTTGGTGGACGGGCTCATTGCTGAGGCAGCGGCGGTGCGCAAGCATCATCAATAACGTGCGCTTCCCT